>ERZ842401.3755-NODE-3755-length-18497-cov-42.203882_pt1 | contig 18497 bp, 11 predicted proteins | sample MGYA00521270_ERZ842401 | MGnify/ENA primary metagenome ERZ842401 (study PRJEB31892, sample SAMEA3878208) | bioreactor metagenome | biome: Moose rumen | place: Sweden | collected 2011-10 | study: EMG produced TPA metagenomics assembly of the PRJEB12797 data set... | reverse complement strand
CATCACCGATTTGAGTCAGATTTTCACCAATGATCACTGTTTTTAATTTTGAACAACTACCGTATATATTAAACGTTGATAATCAGTGAGTTGAGCGTTAAACGATAGAAAAGTGACAGCGGAGTTATTATTTGTGGTTTTAAAGGGCAAGATTTAACGTATTTAACCTTCACTCACGCGAGAATCTTCTAAAATCATTCATACTATTAAGGGGGAAAGCTGATATCATAATCTTTTAGAAAAAATATAAGCCAGCCAAAAAGAGATGTGATAATAGAAATCACATCTCCTTGTAATAAAACTTTCCATGTAACAAGACCTGTCAGCCTCTCTTTTCGATTGAAGCAACGACATCCCACCCTACGGCAGAGGCACCGAGAACAGCGGCAGAGGCATCGTCGAGACCACTGATGAGAAACTGAGCCTTGCCACGGAAGATGGGGAGTACATGGCGGTCGTAAGCCTCCTTAATAGGCTTCATAATCAGATCGCCAGCCCTGGTCATGCCACCGAAGAAGATGAAGGCTTCGGGGCTGGAGAAGGCCGCAAAATCAGCACAGGCTTCACCGAGCATCTTGCCTGTGAAGTCATAGATTTCCCTGGCCAGCGCATCACCTTTCCCTGCGGTAATGCTGACATCAAGTGACGTGATGTCTTCGGGATTCATCTCGCGTAAGAGTGAAGGACGGTCGCTCTTTGCCAACAATTCGCGTGCTGTACGGGCCACACCTGTTGCTGAGCAGTAACACTCCAGGCAACCTTTCCGACCGCAACCGCACAATCTACCTTCCTCACCGCGTACCATCGTCACATGACCCAACTCTCCCGCAAACCCGTCGGAGCCATAGAGCAGATGGCCACCCGTTACGATGCCAGAGCCGACACCAGTACCGAGGGTAATGACGATAAAGTCTTTCATACCTCGCGCCACACCGTAAGTCATCTCACCGATAGCCGCTGCGTTGGCATCGTTGGTGAGTGCCACGGGGATACCCAATGCGTCGCTGAACAGGTCAGCCAAGGGTACGACAGAGTCGTGCGCCCATGGCAGATTGGGTGCCATCTCTATCGTTCCCTTGTAATAGTTGCCGTTAGGTGCTCCGATGCCCATCGCCTTGATACGCTCCATGTCGCCCACCTGTTCGATGATGGGCTGCAGGGCCTCGACAGAAGCCTTGACATAATCCTCCACCCTGCTGTAGCCACCTGTCTTGATAGCTGTTGTCGCCTTGATTTCACCACGGGCATCCACGATGCCGAACACAGAGTTTGTACCACCCAAGTCCAGACCGATTACATATATATCTTGTTGCATTTTCTTTCCTATTTTTAAACGAGAAGGCACGATATTACGAAAACATCGTGCCTTCCAACTTACAATTACTAACTATAACTAACCTAAATGTATGAATGAAAACAATCATTTTACTGGCATACTGTCGGCAGACTCTTCAGGCCCTTCAATTCATCTTTCGATGCCTCGATGATGCTGATGGCATAGCCGCCACCCGATGCTGCCGTCAGGCGCAAGGCAGACTTGGCCGTTACGACACCCTTCCTGATGACGTAGGCATGGGGATTGGACTTGTAGTTGGCATCCTTCGCGTCGGCATAAACGGTGGCGATGTATTTCTTGCCGGGGTCGAGGAACGATAGCTTCAGCGTCGAGGTGTGACCGTGCTCGCTGGCGGTACAGCCCACGAACCAGTTGCTTGTGCCCTTAGCCTTGCGGGCTGCCACGACGTAGCGGCCCGGCTCGGCCTCTAAGTAGCGGGAGTCGTCCCAATCCACTGCCACGTCCTTGATAAACTGGAAAGCATCCATGTGCTTCTCGTAATTCTCGATCATGTCAGCCGCCATCTGCAGTGGACTGTACATCGTGACGTAGAGAGCCAACTGGCGGGCCAAGGTGGAGTTGACATGGTTCGGATTCTTGGGATTATTCTTCGACATATCCATCTCGAAGATACCCGGGGTATAGTCCATCGGACCGCCCTGCAGGCGGGTGAAGGGCAGGATGGTGGTGTGAAAGGGCTTGCTGCCGTTGGTGGCCTCATACTCCGTGCCGCGTGCGGCCTCGTTGCCGATGAGGTTGGGCCAGGTGCGACAGAGACCAGTGGGGCGCACGGCCTCATGGGCATTTACCATGATGTGGTGCTTGGCAGCCTGCTTCAGGGCGTAGAGATAATGATTGTTCATCCACTGGCCATAGTGGTGCTCACCGCGTGGGATGATGTTGCCCACGTAGCCACTCTTCACAGCAGTATAGCCATACTTATTCATCAACTGATAGGCAGCCTCCATGTGGCGCTCATAGTTACGGATGGAGGCCGATGTCTCATGGTGCATCTGCAGGCGCACACCCTTGGAGTGGGCATAGTCGTTGAGTGCCTTGATGTCGAAGTCGGGATAGGGCGTCTGGAAGTCGAACACATAGTCTTTCGACATGCCGAACCAGTCTTCCCAGCCGATGTTCCAACCCTCAACCAGCACCTGGTCGAAACCATGCTGTGCTGCAAAATCGATGTAGCGGTGCACATTGTCGTTGTTGGCGGCATGCTGACCGTGAGGTTTCACCTTCGTATAGTCAGTGGTACCGAGGTGTACCGATGGCACGTCGTTGGTGTATGACCACTGCTTCTTACCGTTGATCATCTCCCACCATACACCGACGTACTTTACAGGCTTGATCCAGCTGGTGTCCTCCAGTTTGCAAGGCTCATTGAGGTTCAGGATGAGGTTCGATGCCAGAATGTCGCGGGCATCGTCGCTGACCATAATAGTACGCCATGGAGTCTGGCAGGGTGTCTGCATGTGGGCCATATTTCCCTGGGCATCGGGCGTGAGCCACGACTCAAACACCATAGCTTTGTCGTCGAGGTTCAGGTGCATGCAGCTATAGTCTATCAGGGCGGCCTCATGGATGTTGATGTAAAGCCCGTCGTCGGTCTTCATCTGCAGGGCGGTCTGCACACCAGTCTCTGAGAATGGGGTCTGCGAGGCGTTGGGCGTGATAGCCTCACGCATGTGGCTGCGGATTTCGGAGAGACGGGTCTCCATGTAGTCGTACTCTTGCGTGTCGTAGTCGCCGGGAATCCACCAGGCAGTGTGGTCGCCCGTCATGGCAAACTGCGTGTGCTCTGCCTTCACGACGAAATAGTTGAGATACTTCTGCTGTGGGAACTCGTAGCGGAAACCGATGCCGTCGTCGTAGACACGGAAGCGGAGATTCATGTAGCGTCCGTTTGAGGGCTTCTCCATCTCCAGAAGCAGTTCGTTGTAGCGGTTGAGGATGTCGCGTGTCTCACCCCATATGGGCTGCCACGTCTCGTCGAAAGAAGAGGTGGAAGTCTTGTTGATGCGGAACTGGTCCATCAGTGAATTCTCCTCAGCGAGCTCTATGCCCAGTGTGCTGGGCTTGATGACGGGGCGTCCCTTGTAAGTGACCTGATACTCGGGCGTACCTTTTGCGTTCAGCTCTACGTTCAGTACGATGTTCCCATTGGGCGACTTTTGTTCGATGGCATGCACTGTCATTGCCATCATCAGTGCCATAGCGGCGAAAAATATTTTTTTCATTGCTTTTTTGTTGTTTTTACTTGGATAATCTTACTACTTTGCATCCGTGCGCAGGAATGGTTGCCGTCAGGCTGCCAGCCACGCCCTCATCGGTGTGGGTCCACAGGTCGCGCACCTGCCACTGGCCACTGATGCCCAATACGGCGAAGTCGGCGGAAAGCGTAGTCTGCGAGTCACTGCGGTTGAAGATAGCCACCACATAGCTACCGTCGCTCATTTGTCCGTACCACGTTTCGCTTTGTTGACCTAACTCACTGTTGAGTGGCTGGCCTACGAAACCATCCTGGCGTAGCGCGAGCAGTTCGCCGTTGGTGTAGAACTGCAGATTGTTACCTATTGTAGAAGGCTGGTCAGCCACGGCCACGGGGCCGCCGGCCATCAGTTGTAGCGTTACTGCCGTCTGTCGCTCGGCATCGGTGTCGTAGCGGTTCAGGCGGAGGAAGTCGCCGTCGAGGATTACCTTGTCGCGCCCAGTGATGTGTGCCCAATAGTTGAAACCGTCGAATTGGTTCATGCAGTTGGGCCACGAGGCGTATGAACGTCCCTTGTCGTGGGCTGAGGTGTGGTGCCATCCGCCATTACCGGTGTCGGCCACGATGCGCACCATGTTGCCATAGCTTGCCTCTACCTCAGCGTCATTGTTCAGGTGGGGCATGACAAGCGAGGTAAAAATGCCATATTTCTTTGCCGACTGAGCTATATAGGCCAGTGCCCTTGCGTAAGCCTCACGGCCATAGCCACGGCCCACGATGCCGGTGCCACGATCGCGCCCGTCCTCATACCAGGAAAGGAAGTCCATACGGATAAAGCTGACACCCAGTTCTTTGTAGTGACGGAAGAAACCGTCGATGTACTCCTGTGCACCCTCTTTGGTGCTGACAATCCACGTGAACCACTGATCCTGGGCTTGTGGGTTCTGCACCGCCTGGCTACCGTCGTAGAGCAGCTGGCCGAAGGTGCGTGTAGTGCCTTCTATCGGTGTGTCTAAGGAGCCGTGAATCCACAGAGGGTTGTCGTAGACGCCCAGCTTCAGGCCCCGGGTCTGGCACTTGGTGGCCAGGTCGCGCAGGCTGACACTGCCGTAGTGGGTCATGTATCCCGATGCGTCGTTGGCCTGCATGGGCAGGAAACCGTCGGTACACACCATGTCGTAGCCATAGGGCTTCAGGTCGCGGGCCACCCAGTCTATAATTTCGTCCCACTGCTGGCTGGTGAAATCCATGTCGCTGCCGCTGACGCCCTGTTGCTCCAGCGAGTAGGCATACTCGTAGATGCTCCAGTAGAGCGGAGCCTTCTGGCCCTGGTGGATGCCTTCCACCACAGGCAGTTCGGGCAGTTCATACTTAGGCGGATAGCGCATTTCGATGTCTTTGCTGCATGAGCAGCACAGGGTGGCACTCAGCAATGTGCCCATCAATATTGTCATTGCTTTCATTGTTGCTTGTTTTGGTTTTTATAATGATTCTACTTTGAGGGTCCAATGTTCCAGGTCAAAGGTCAGGCGGTAGTCGGCTTCCTCATCCACTCTCCACTTGTCGTCCGGACCTGTGGTAAATACGAAATCAGGACTTTCCACACCAGATTTGGTCACCTTACAATTGGCATACGCAGGACGGATAAAGGGCACATCCCAGCTGCCCGTCTGTATGCAGGCCTTTAGTTCACCTGATGTCAGATGACCTTCATAGACAAAGACATACTGCGACTGCTTCGTGAGCTGCGTTGGCGAGTCGATGCTCCAGCCATTGGGCGTGGCATCGCCTACGATATAGACATTCTCTGCCTCAAGGGGTTGCTTGGTGCTGAGCGCTTCAGCCTTTAGCGTCCAGTGCTCCAGGTCGAAGGTTAGGCGGTACTGCCCGGCCTCAGTCACCTGCCACTTGTCATCGGGGTTGGCGGTGAAGGTGAACTCTGCGTTCTCCACACCACTGAGGCTAATTTTGCAGCCACCAAAGGTGGGACGGATGAAGGGCACGCCCCAGTCGCCTGTCTGTGTGCAGGCCTTCAGCTCGCCGGGAACCAGCTCGCCCTCATAGACGAAGATGTACTGCGACTGCTTGGTGAGCTGCGTCGGGGCGTCAATGCTCCACCCGTTTGGTGTGGCATCGCCCACAATGTAGACAGCCTCCGCCTCAATGGGGGTGTTCGTCTGAGCGGGTATCTCACCCAGATACTCTGCCGCCAGCGTGTAGTGCTCCAGGTCGAAAGTCAGGCGGTACTGTCCGGCCTCTTCTATCTGCCATTTGTCATCGGGGCCTGTCGTGTAGATGAAGTCTGCACTCTCCACACCACTGCGGCCAATCTTGCAGCCGCCGAAGGTGGGACGGATGGCCGGGGCTCCCCAGTCACCGCTCTGAGTGTAGGCCTTCATTTCGCCTGCTGCAAGGGTGCCCTCATATATAAAGATGTATTGGCTCTGACGGGTCAGCTGTGTCGGTGCGTCGATGTTCCATCCGGCAGGTGTGGCGTCGCCCACCATAAAGACATTCTCAGCCAGAATAGGCTCTTTCGAAGGTGCTTCAGGTTCAGCCAGGAATGCTGTCGACATGGTCCAGTTGCGCAGGTCGAATGTCAGGCGATAAGTGCCGGCAGCAGCCACGCGCCATTTGTCGTCGGGGTCGCCGGCGTGCATGGCAAACTTGGCATTGCTGATGTCCGTCTTGCCAATCTCAGTGCCGTTTACCTCCGGGCGGATGAAAGGCGCATCCCAGCTACCTGTAGTGAGACAAAGTTTCAGTTCGCCAGTGCGTAGCTCGCCCTCCCAGGTGAACGTCAGCGCATCGTCAGCGGAAGCCTGCAGTGCCGTTGGGTTGCCAATGTCCCAACCGTTGGGCGTTGCATCGCCTACCATATAGAGTGTGCCGGTCTTGATGGGCAACTCCCCCTCAATGATGTTCAGGTCCTTTTCACCCTCACATGCCGTGAAACCCACTGTCAGCATGATGCCGAGTAGAGCGGAAAATAAATGATTCAGTTTCATAGCTTAATTATCAATTATAAATTCTCAATTCTCAATTATTATATCCAGGATTCTGCACCAACTTTGGGTTGGCATTCAGTATGGGGCGCATAATGGGGAAAACCTCTGTGTGGCGGTCAGCGTCGGCCGTCTTGTCCCACCAGGAGCTGGTGCTGAATTTCCCATAGCGGATAAGGTCGATGCGTCGGCGGCTCTCGGCAAAGAACTCGCGTCCCCACTCGTCAAGCATTTCCTGCATGTCAAGGTTGGCACTCCCCTCGGGAGCATAGAGCGCATTGGCCTGTTTGTCTGCCGGATAGTTACGCTTGCGCACACTGTTCAGCAGGCGGGCAGCCTCAGCCTTTTTGCCTTCGCGCAGTTTGCACTCAGCCAGCGAGTAGATAATCTCAGGCAGACGAATCTCGGTGTAGTCGCTCTCCATCTGGTGAGCATCGTCATCGCTATAGAACGGATACTTGGCAAAATGCCAGCCAGAGTTGTGGTCACCGTCGCGCAGGGTACTGCTGGTGGCTGTGAGCCAGCGGTTGGGGTCGAGACCTTGGAACTTGCCCACGGCATCGCGGATGTAGAGTTCATAGTCCACTTCGGGAGCCTTTACCCGCCGGGTAGCACCACTCTCGTCGGTGTACTCCAGATAGCCGTAGAAGAACATTCCCTCACGGGTGCTGTTGCCCAGGTTCTTATAGAGCTTCATGCGCACATCGCCGTCGTATTTACGGAACTTCTCGATGGGCATACCCAACTCGTAGGTGTAGAGCGTGCCGTTAGGTGCATAGCTGGGCGAGGCGGCATACTTGGTATTGTGGTCGCCGGCCTTGCACTTCGAGTCGTTCAGGTAATAACGTGCGCGAGCAGGTGTTGTCCACCAATAGGTGTCGCCCTGATAGTGCCAATAGCTATAACCTGGAGCACCGGGGAAGCCAAAGATGACCTCGTCACACTCTTCATTGTTCCAGTCGAATGCAGCATCCCAGCGGTCGGCAACAGCATATTTGCCGTACACCCCGTCAATGATGTCCTGTGCCACCTTGGCGCAGTCGGCATAGCGGTCCTCGCCGATATAGACTTGCGCATTCAGATAGAGGCGCACCAGCAGTGCTGCGGCACCTGCCTTGGTCCACTGGCCCTGAAGTGAGGCGTTGCCTCCTAATGACGACTTTTCTGCCAGCAGGGGCAGACACTCTTTCAGGTCGTTTTCGACAAAGTCGAAAATGACGCGCGGCTCCACCTGCGTCTCGGTATTCTTGCTTACGTCGTTGAAGCTAATGGCCAGAGGCACATTACGGAAACCGTCTAAAAGACGAATATAGAACCAGGCACGAAGCACACGGCACTGAGCTTTCAGGTTGTCAAACTCGGCAGTGGAGAATCCGAAGCGGGAGGCATCAAGCTGGTCAAGGTCCTCAATGACGTAATTGCACTGCATGATGCCTTGGAAACAGCCATTCCATTCTGACTGGGCATCACCGCCGTCTTCCACATCCCACTCATGGTAGTGCAGGCGACGCCACTTGCCACCGTCATCCCACCAACCGTCGCGCGTGGGAGTAATGAGCTGGTCGGCTGTAAGCTCGTTCAGTACATGGCGGCTCTGGATGCTCCAAAATGCATGTTCAAAGGGGCGGAACGTAGCGCGGACGACATCGTTTTTCGTGTTATAATAGTTCTGTGTACCCACCTGGTCGTAAAGCGTCTCGTCCAAATCGGTGCAGCCTGTCAGGACGCTAACCCCTAATGCTGCGGCTAATAAATAATGTATAGGTTTCATTGTGATAATAATTTGCATGTTTCAATTATCAGTTTTCAATTGTCAGAAGTCCACCTGCAAACCAACGATAAGCTGGCGGGTAGAGGGGAAGTAGGTGCGTGAACCTTGTGCGCCGGGCGTCAGTCCGTTGGTCTGATAGGTAGAGGGGTCGACACCGCTGAACTTGGTCAGTGTCAGCAGGTTCTTGCCGGTGGCATAGAGGCGGATGCGGTCGATGAAACGCCAGTCTTTCGGACGGAAGGTATATCCCAGCGTGGCCATGTCGAGCTTCAGGTAGTCGCCACGCTCCAGGAAGTAGTCACACACTACGGGGTTGGCCGTGCCGGCAATGTCGAAATTCTTGCCGTAGGCTTTCTGCAGGCGGTTGCCCGTGAAGTTGCGGGTACCGTAGTAAAAGTCGTGGATGTTGAAGATGTCGTAGAAGAAGGCACCACGGAAGAAGAGCGAGAGGTCGAAATCCTTATAGCGAAAAGTATGGGTCATCGACATGGTGAACTTAGGCATGCCGTTGCCTACCTTCTGGCGGTCGGCATCACTGGCCTGCGAAGCGCGGATGATGTCGCCGTCCTTGTCGTAGACCAGCCATTCGCCGTCAGTGGTGTGTCCGGCATATTTCCACATATAGAAGTTGCCCAGCGACTGGCCTTTCTCTATGCGCTGCAGGTAATAGAACGGATATGGATCCTCAGTGCTTGCCTCGTCGTAGTAGTCCTGTCCAACATACTCGGAGTTGCTGAAGTCTACAAACTTGTTGTTCATTGTTGAACCGACGAAACTGATGTTATAGTCAAAGTCCTTGCTCTTCACAGCCTGGAAATTCAAGTCTAACTCAAATCCTGAATTCTTCATCGTTCCCACGTTGACAAAGGTCTCATCAAACAGATAGGGAGGTACGCTGACCTTGTAGTTGCCCAGCAGGTCCTGCTGCCGGCGGCTGAAGTAGTTGAGCGAGCCATAGAGGCGACCGTTGAACAGAGAGAAGTCAAGTCCGATATTCCAGTTCTTGCCTTTTTCCCATTTCAGGTCGGGATTAACGTTCTTGGCCGGGCCCCACACCTGGAAATACCTGCCATTGTAATAGTAGTAGCCGAAGCCTGTCATCGTGTTCAGCGAAAGATAGCTGCCAAAGTCCTGATTACCCGTCACGCCATAGTCGGCACGCAGCTTCAGGTCGTCAATCCATGTGATATCCTTCATGAAGTTTTCGGAAGAGATGCGCCAGCCAGCTGACACAGCGGGAAAATTGCCCCACTTGTTGTCTGCACCGAACTTTGACGAGCCCTCATGGCGCAAGGATGCTGTGAAAAGATACTTCCCGTCATAGTCATAGCTGACGCGTCCCAGGAAGGCGATGAGCTTCGAGTCGTTCTTATAGCTGCCCATCAGCACTTCACCCTCTTCCTTGGCATATTCGCCAGAGCCGAGGTTGTCAGAGCCAAGACCATCATTGGGGAAATCCTTGTTCTCAGCATTAAATCCTGAATAGCGCGAGTACTGGTATGAGTAGCCTACCATACCCTTGACATTGTGCTTGCCAAAGCTACCCATGTAGTTTGTCAGCCACTCCACGACATACTGGCTCTCCTTTGCATAGCTGCGGCTGGCCTCTCCCTCACGGCCGTTGTTCACGGCAATAGTACTCGTTGAGGGGCGGAACCAGCTGTTATTATTGTCATACTGATGGTCGGCAAACATGAGTTGTGTGGTAAGGTTCTGGCCTGTCATGTCCTTGCCGCCAAACAATGGCAGGATGTTCAGTTTCACAGTGGCATCCCAGTCGAGCAGCTTGGTGTCGGCATGGTCGTTTTCAAGGCGTTGGCGCTCCACAGGGTTGCTGCCTACCACCTGACCTTGGAAGTTGTAGTAGCTCACTGGATTGTTAGGGTCCATCATCGGAGTGGTGGGGTTGGCCTCAATGGCATCCTTAAACACGCTCCAGTCGGCCTGGTCGCGATAGATGATGCGCGGGGCAATATTGGCCGTCAACGTCAACAGCCCATCTTTCGTGGTGTGCATCAGGGCTGCACGTGCGCCATATTCTTCACGTCCACTACGCAGGTCGATGCCATGGGCCTTTCGGTAATCGGCACTGACACGATAATTGCTCTTGTCGTTGCCACCGCTCAGCGTCAGGGTATGCTGCTGGGTAAAGCCAGTGCGCGTGGTCTCATCAAGCCAGTCGATGTTTCCTCCCAGATCCACACCTGTGTCGCCCCAGCCAAGGCGAACGTCACGATACTGCTGTGCATCCATCATCTTCAGCTCCTTGTTGATGAAGTCCCACGATAGCTGGCTGCTGTAGGTGGCATGGGTAGCCCCGTCCTTGCTGCCTTTCTTGGTGGTGACCACAATTACGCCATTCGAGCCGCGTGTGCCGTAGATGGCCGATGCAGCACCATCCTTCAGAATGTCGAACGAGGCAATGTCATTGGGATTGATATTGGTCAGGTTACCGCCCGGTACACCGTCGATGACAATCAACGGGCCAAGGCCTGCTGAGCGCGAAGAGACGCCACGTATCTGGATGCTAGCCTGGTTGTTGGGGTCACCGGCACCAGTGTTGGTGATAGACACGCCAGGTACCTTGCCCTGAATCATCATCGATGGGTCGAGCGAGCTGGTAGTCAGAAAGTCTTTTTCGCCTACATGGGAGATGGCCGAGGTCAGTTCTTTCTTGTCCATCGTTCCATAGCCAACAACCACTACTTCACTGAGTGTCTGGCTGTCCTCTTTCAGAACAACATCTATCTTACTCTTGCCATCCACTGCCACCTCCTGTGTGGTATAACCAATATAAGAGATGACAAGCGTAGCTTTAGAGGGAACTGACAGCGAGAAGTTTCCGTCGAAGTCGGTAACGGTTCCGTTGCTTGTTCCCTTCTGCATCACAGTGGCACCTATGACGGCCTCGCCCGTCTGGTCCTTCACAACACCTTGCACCTTGATTTCTTGTGCAAGCAGTCCTAATGGCATTAGCACTGCAAGGAGGCTGAGCATTAGGCGTTTCATTAGAAGTTGCTTCATTCTTCTCATTACTTTTAGCTTTTTGTTACTGATTAAAGAAATATGCTGCAAAGGTAGACATAATTCCGTCTAATTATGTCCTATGGTAATGTGATAGTAAATAATGGAGTAAATAGGATTCCTGCGTATCATCTTATAATCAGGTAGTTATAAAGTTTATTAAAAATTGTGTAGTAAAGATTGTTGTTCAAGAAATTATGATTATATTTGCCCTCAAAATCTCCAAAATATGCGCAGAATACATCTATTGGGACTCCTGATGACCTTTGCGACAGTCTGTTCGGCAGACAACAGCCAGTTGCTTGAAGAACTCGACCATGCCATTAGTAAGAGAGAGCAATTTGTCAATTCTAAGAAAGAAAAAATAGATTTTCTCAAGAAGAAAATCATCAACGAGACCGACAGTACTGCTATTCTAAAATTCACGGATGATTTGTATAATGAATACTACGTGTTCAAGTTTGACTCGGCCATGACTTACGCCAACAAGGGATTGGCACTGGCAGTAAGTCAGAAGAATGAACACTACAAAACACTTTTCACCATCCATTTGGCAGAAATACTGGCTATAGGAGGTCTTTATAGTGAGGCTATAAGCCACCTTGACAACATCAGGGAGATAGAGAAGAACCTGTTGTTTAAGTACTATTACACCTATTTTTCCATCTATTCTTATTGGAGTGACTATTGTAGCGACCAGAAGTTTTCGCCTTTATACCGCCAGAAAGCTAATGAGAATCTGAAATCAGCTATGCAGTATGCCGATGAGAGCGATCCGATATTCAAATTTTATCAAGGGGAACAGAATGTGTATGTGGAACCCGATGGACAAAAAGCCAGGGAGTTCTATCACAACATCTTGAACAGTGCCGACGAACAGTCGCGCATCTATGCGATGGCTTCTTACGCATTGGCAGGTAACTACCGTGTAGATGGAGATGAAGAGAAATACGAGGAGTATCTGATTCATGCGGCATTGAGCGACTTGAAATGTTGTACTATGGAGAATTTGGCACTACAGTCACTGGCTGTATATCTCTTCCAGAAAGGCGAGGAACATATCGGGCGGGCCGAGCGGTACATCAATGTGTCAATGGAGGATGCCAAGTTCTACAACAACCGGCTGCGTATCATTGAAATCTCTCGCATCCTGCCGCAGATTATGAATACTTATCAGGACATCACGGAACAGCAGAACCGCCATCTGTGCTATGCCATCGGGTTCATCTCCCTATTGGTCGTGGCCCTGCTCTTCACTGCATACCTTATTTATAGGCAGAACCGCAAACTGAATGCCCGTCGTCATGAACTGGCCGAAAGCAATCAGCAGCTTACAGATTTGAACAATCAACTCGCCGTGAGCAACGGCCACCAAGCACAACTGAACAATCAGTTGCAGGAGCTGAACGAACGACTGGTATATACCAACAAACATCGTGAGCGGCTGGCCAACATCTATATCGACCTTTGTGCCAAGTACATTGACAAGCTGGCCAAATACCAGACGCTCGTCAAACGCAAGATTAAGGCACACCAGGAGCAGGAATTGCTGCAGACAATCTCTTCAACCCGTATCTCAGAGGAGGATGCAGCCACTTTCCTCACTCGTTTCGACAAGGCTTTCCTCGAGCTCTATCCCACTTTCATCGAGGAGTTCAACGCCCTGCTCACAGAGGATGGGCGTATCACGCAGAAATCACCCCATACGCTTACCACTGAACTGCGCACCTTTGCCTTGATCCGTCTTGGAGTGAAAAGCACTGCTGACATCGCAGGACTGCTCTTCCTCTCCAACCAGACTATCTATAACTGCCGTTCCGTCACCAAGAACAAGGCCATCAACAAAGAAACCTTCGATGATGACGTGATGCGTCTCTGCACAGTAATACGGTGACAGCTACAAACTATGGCCAAAACTTTGGATTCTATATAAATTAGACTCCTTATTCATTCTGTTTTACAGACTTTTGGGCTAAATCTAAAAAAAACGCCACATTTAGCCAGAAAGTTTGCGTTTTTTCTTTGATAATCCAACAATTCTTGTTACTTTTGCACAAAATAAAATACATTAGGTATGGAGCAGTATCAGGACATATTGGTAGGACGGGATGCCGAGAAGAAGCACTTGGAGTCTATTGTGTTATCAAAGGAAGCGGAATTTGTGGTCGTCTATGGCAGAAGACGAGTTGGCAAAACTTTCCTTGTCAACACATTCTTTGATGACAAATATGCATTCAAACTGACGGGACTGGCTCAGAAGAGCAAGCGGGAGCAGTTGGCGAATTTCGCCGTTTCGCTCAACAGATACGGTGGCGGAGCTAAATACAAGAAGCCACGTACATGGTATGAGGCTTTTGACATGTTAAGGCAGTTGCTGGAGAAAGCTACGGTAAAAGGCAAACGCGTGGTGTTCATCGACGAGCTGCCTTGGAAAAGGTCAGGTACTCCTGCTGCTGGAGCTCCATCACTGGCTCAACACTCCGAAGGAAATTCCTCTGTCTCTTTTTCTTGGTTTCCTTCGCTTGCTCGGTACATTCCTCGGAGCAATACTTCTGCATTCCGCTGTTCGTGGTGAAGACCTTACCACAATAAGCGCATTTTCTGGTCTTTGGCATACTTGCGATATTTATGGGTTCAACATTCCTTTTGCTGTACCTCTCCGCAAGTAATCACAAGTAAACTCTCGACATCCTTAGTCAACTTTCGCCACGATGTTGCTTTTCTCAAAAGCGGGTTAGAAATCAGTCAACTATTGTAACCTATCAGCAACCCTTGTCAACTCTGTCCACGATGTGGCAAAAATAAAGCCTCGTAAATTCCCTGCGGTAGAAATACGTTGCAAATTTATAGGGAATTTCCGAAGCAACCAAAAACAGTCTCCGAAGTGTTAAAATCTAAAAGTGGCTGTAATACAACGATTTAAATTCAGTCAGTTTTCGTTGTTCATGGTAGTTTAGAGGTCTCTAAATACAGGACCAAAATGCCCGCGAGTCAATCATGTTAACACTATTGGGTATAATGACGGAGGTTAAACTGTAACAACCCAAGAATGCTTCGCTTAAGATTTGTTTCACACTATTCGGAATCGTTATAGACCCCATTTTTTCACAATATTGAAAAGCTAATGGCCAGATTTTCGTTACACTATTGGGGATAGTAACGGAAGTCAAGCTTGTGCAGCCATAAAAAGCTTTCCATTGAATATCTGTTACGGTGTTGGGGATACTAATCGAAGTTAATTGCGTGCAATTACAAAATGCCTCTGCCCCAATCGTTGTAACTTGATATGTGGTACCTAAATAGTTTACGGAGGCTGGAATGGCAATATCTCCTTGATACTCTCCCTCAGATACCCAAGCCGTTTTGCTATTAGTGTATAAATGATAGTTAATGCCGTTGATCTCTTGTGCTATATAGCCTTCTACCGCCATTGCCATCAACGGCAGCAACATCATCACGAATAATAGTAATTGCTTTTTCATCTTTTATCCCTTTTATATTTGTTCGTTTATTACTTCACCATTATTTTATGAATTGTGCCGTCTTTCATCTTTACGAGATTCAGTCCTTTACGTATGGAGTTGACGTGTTGCCCCTCAAGAGTATAGACATCTACAATGCTTTCTTTGTCAATCGTAATAATGTCTATATCTGTTGATTCTCCAGTGTATTCTTCCCAGTTCCCTTTACACCAAAGAAACTGCCACCCCTTTTCTTTGCCAATGTTTACTTGTTCGGGGGTACATGTATTTCCGTCATATTCCCCATCTGAATATTTGAAATATAGTTTTGCCCCATCTTGGTGTGGCAAACTCTCTACAAAAATATCCATTGCTTCTATATTTAGCTGGTTGCGAGCACAGTCAATTAACTGTAACGGTGCTTCTTTTGATACTTCAATGGAAGTCAACTGATTTTTATAACAATACAATAACTCTATGGCCTTGTTGCTTGACAAATCGAGTTTTGTAAGTTGGTTGTTATTACAGTTTAAAACTATCAGCGCAAGATTATTAGAAACATCAAGAGATGTGAGTTGATTATCCATGCAGTACAAGAACTCCAGTACTCTATTATTTGACAAATCAAGATTCGTAATTTGGTTCTTATGACAAAACAAGGATTTAAGTGCAGTATTGTTTGATATATCAAGTGACGTAAGTTGATTTTCATCACATTGTAATCCTATTAGTTCCGTATTTTTCGACACATCAAGTGATGATATCTTATTACCATTGCAGTTTAATCTTTTTAATGCTGTAAAAAACTCTATTCCTTGCAAATCGGATATATTTCTCGCAACAATATCCAACTCTTTTATATCTTTAATCTCTGATTCTGTAATCACTCCGTCCTTACCAAATGGCATGTTTGACAAATAATCTCGGAAATTAGCATCTGGGAAGTTGGCCTCGTTTATAACAATATTGGACACGGGTCTAGTTATACTGACTTTAACAAGGTAGATATTTGTCTCAGCTTTCTTGCGAGTCATCAAAATATTATCACCCATGTTTTCAGGTATGACGAAACTATGCGTGGTTACTTTGCCGCCATTTCCTATATTATCTTTGTCGTCAAAAATATAGTCATCCGCAAATCCTTCTGTAGAAAAACCTCTATGAAAATAAATACTTGCCTCTTTAGAATCATTATGATTGTTAATATAACCAGTCAAATGAATAATATCTCCAGCCTTAATATCTTTATCAAATTGTATCATTATATAGCCACTACCATCACTGCCAGAACCAAGATCGCGCCACTTGCCATTAAGGCAAAGAGTCCAATAGTCACCATTTTTATAGTTCACACGGTTTGTTTCGTCTGGACTATACGAACTTGCCTTACCCCCTACTTCCTTTACTGTTCCATTGGGCGATTCCCATGAATATACCTCTATTTCATCCTTGCCGATTTCTGTAGGTTCACTGCCAATATATTCCTGCCAGTCACCTTCTTTTTCTTTCCACAACACAGTCCACCCTTTTGTTTTGGCTATTTCCACATGCTTAGTCGTACAGACGTTTCTTTCTTGATAATCAGCAAGGTTAGCTATTACATAAAGTCGCTTGATGCCTCCCGCTTTGTCAGACAGTCCTTCAATTAGCACATCCATGCCGGTTCCATCCATCTGATTGCCATAGCAGTATATTTCTTCCAAATCAGTATTCATTGACACATCAAGCGACGTAATCATGTTGTACTAACTTTCACTGCGGTGAAAGAGCTAAAGCCATGCGGCTCCATCTCTTCACCAATATTTTACACTATTTTTCGTTCTATTAAAGGTGCAGGGAGATGACGGACCACTTTCACAAACCCGCTCATTATTCCCCTGCACCACAATACACCATGCCCAATACATACTTGGACAAGGCGATTGAAGCTGTTCCCAAATTGGAGGAACGCATATCGCTGTTTACTAAAAAACTCCGCTTGGCTCAGTACGCGGACAGTACGATCTACTCCTATCGCCTGAAAATCTCTCAGGCGGTATTGTATCTGGGAAAACTTCCCGACGATTTCACACAGGCAGATGTCGATGACTATCTGACCATGCTCCTGGACAGGAATTGCTACAGCTTGTCTTTCTTTAAGCATTCTGTGTTCGGATTGAAGGACTACTACAAGTACATGGGACTCAAGGAACCCGGAGGACTCGTCCTCCCTCGTGTGCGCAAGCCAAAGAGGCTTCCCCGCGTGCTCTCTCAGGAGCAGGTGAAACGGCTCATCGGTCTTTGCGACCTGTATGACAAGGCACTGCTCTCCACCATCTATGACTGCGCATTAAGAGTAAGCGAGGCTTGTAGCCTCAAATGGATTGACATCAGTTTTGAACGACAGCAGGTTTTCGTCTATCAGGGCAAAGGGAAAAAGGACCGCTGTGTGCCCATCTCTGAACAGCAGCTCGCCATGCTCCGTTGCTTCAAGAAGAGGTATCCCAGCGACGACTTCGTTTTCAAGTCTCATGGCAAAGGAGTCGCTCCTCAGCCAATAAAACCGGGATATGTCCGCGTCATCATGAAGAACGCCCTGGCAAAGGCATGCCTTGACCATTCCATTACGATTCACGCCCTTCGCCATAGTGCAGCAAGCCATCTGCTTGAGAATGGGGAGAGCCTGCTGGATGTGCAGAAACGTCTCGGGCATGTCCGTCTGACGACTACGATGGTATACCTTCATGTTGCCAGCATTGAGCCAATGAAACATGTACGGTTGATTGATACCATCTTCCCGCCCAAGAAGAAATGAGGACTCGCTTCGACGTCGGTGAGATTATCCGGTGCCACGGTGGAGAGTTCCTTAGCAAGCATCATGTCGTCCCTGCGGTTGAAAGAGCCTTCAGGCACATGGCGCAATGCCGTACCAGTGCCTTGGGCGGGCATATCGAGGTGTGTCCCGAATGCGGGGACGTCAGAATCAGCTACAACAGCTGCCGTGACCGGCATTGCCCCAAGTGCCAGCAGAAGGAGCGTGAGCAGTGGATTGAGTTCCGCAGGGAAGAGATCATCCCTGCCAGGTATTTCCATGTCGTATTCACGATGCCGCACTGTCTGCATCCTGTAGCGCTGGCCAACCAGCGGGAGTTCTACGACTGTATGTTCAAGGCTGCATGGGGCACTATTGACGCTTTTGCAGCAGGAAAGGGGCTTCAAGCAGGAATGACATCCATCCTCCATACGTGGGGATCGAATCTCTTTTACCACCCCCATATCCACTGCATTGTACCCGGTGGAGGCATTGACCCCGATGGCGTATGGCATGAGATACATGGTTGCAGGGGTACGCCGTTCCTCTTCCCCGTGGCTGCTATGAGTGATAAGTTCCGAGGGCGTTTCATGAATCTTCTGACCAGAAGGCTGAAGGAGAAGGGCACCGTCATCTCCCAGACTATACGCAAGAAATGCCTTACCGAGCCGTGGGTCATTCATGCCAAGCCCCCTGCCAAGGGAGTCGGACAAGTGCTCGAGTACATCGGGCGCTATGCCTATCGCGTGGCCATCACCAATTCCAGGATACTCGATGTCGCAGACGGACATATCTCGTATGATTACAAGATGTACAAGAAGGGCGGCAAGCATGGAGTCATGTCCATGGACATCGATGCGTTCCTTAATCTGCTGTCTCTCCATATCCTGCCTG
>ERZ842401.3754-NODE-3754-length-18500-cov-4.435403_pt1 | contig 18500 bp, 15 predicted proteins | sample MGYA00521270_ERZ842401 | MGnify/ENA primary metagenome ERZ842401 (study PRJEB31892, sample SAMEA3878208) | bioreactor metagenome | biome: Moose rumen | place: Sweden | collected 2011-10 | study: EMG produced TPA metagenomics assembly of the PRJEB12797 data set... | reverse complement strand
CTCGCCGCAGGAACAGTACAGATCCGTGTCAAGGAGACAGCCGACAAGCTGGCAAAGGTATCGAAGATTCGCCATGAACTGGCGGAGAATCTGACACCATTTATGATCCCGGAGTTTATCGTAAAGATGCCGCAAATCCCACTGAATACCAACGGCAAGCCGGATATGAGCAGAATGCCTGTAGTGATGAAAGAAGGACAAGCGTATGAACGTATCGGTTAAAAAGGCTGGGCTTGAGAACTTCGACACGCTGATGGAATGGCGGATGCGCGTTCTGCAAGAGGTATTCCCCATGCATGAGGGTGAAGACCGCTCTGCCATCGCTCGAAACAATGAGGAATACTATAAAAAGCATCTAACAGACGGCACACATACGGCCTGCTTTGCTTTGGATGCAGACAGCGGGCGGATCATCGGCTGCGGCGGGATCTGTTATCAGGAGGAAATGCCGTCGCCGGATAATCATAGCGGAACGAACGGATACCTGATGAATATCTACACACTCCCGGAGGTTCGCGGCAAAGGTATTGGTAGAATGATCATAGAGTTCTTGGTTTCCGATGCAAAATCACGTGGAACTGAAAAAATCTATTTAGAAAGCTCCGGCGTTGCAAAGAATCTCTACCATGAGATCGGTTTTACTGACATGGCGGATTATATGAAATTATCAGAAAACGTTCAAAGTCAATTGAATCTGCGTACTTGAATCTGGGCGCATACGTGGTATAATTATTATACATGGTATATAAAACGCCCTCGCACAAAACGCATCAAAGAGCGGAGGTGAGTTCATGAAGATCGCTGAATTGACGGCCTATGCCGCCGAAAGATACCATATTCAGGAACAGCATAAATGGGCTGACTTCCCCGGCTTTTCTGTCCTATCGGATCCCGATACCGGGAAGTGGATCGCGCTCCTCATGCGTCAGTGGGACACCGATACCGGCATGGTGATCGAACGCTGTGATCTCAAATGCGGCAGCGACAGTCTTGTGCGGTTTGAGCGTCCTTACCTCTCGCCTCCGATCCGAATGAAGGGGAATAAGTGGATCGGTATTGCCTTTGATGACAGGACGGACCCGGACATCATATTTCAGCTTTTTGACAAAGCGATCGCGTCCAGTACACATCATGGGTATACCGTCGTCCTTGCTTCCCAGCGGACAACCGAGGAAAGTAAATATCGTGATACAGCGCTGCCGTTTGCCGGAAGTGCCTATCGGCCGACAAAAGAGAATCTTCCGGAACAACTCAGGGAAATGAAACGGCTGTTTGAATACGGAAGAGAGTCCGTTGAAGCAAGAGCGAAGAACTTTTACCGTCAGGCTGTTTTTATGAAGGATTATGAGGACGACCTCCCGTGGACGGGTAGTTTCATGTGCTATTTTCCAACATACCACGACCTAACTACACGGCAGCTGCGAGGGTATTTCACGTGGCGCACGCAACTGCGCAGAGGCATTTTTCAGCCCATCGCCACGTCGGCGGCCTATATTTACCTCTATGAGCTTCTGAACGGTGTCGGTGCGGACACGCCGGAAGACTGTCTTCGGAAAATGAAAGAATTTGAGGTCGGATATCTGGATTCCGGTGTCGGCGATCCAAGGATACGTGCCAATCTCAGACGCTGGATGTTGGAATACGCCGTACTCTTCAATCTGCCGCAGGAACTTGCGAGGCGGGCAGCCGACCCGGAGGTGATCGAAAAGGATCTGGCACTTTCCGTTTTACAGAATCCGAAAGAACGCTCACACGAAGAGGTCTTTGCTGCTCTGCTGGCCTTCGGCGGGAAAAAACTCGGAGATTCACCGGTATTGGCAAGCGACCCGGAAAAAGGCAAGCGCCTCTTCAGCGAAGTGTGGCAGGCGGCATCCTCCTATCAATGGCAGGAAAGAGACTTGTTTACACTCTGCTTCGGAGATAAGCGAATCCGTCAGTGGTATCCGTTTTCCAATGCAGTGTATTATGAACAGGCAAGACCGAAAGACAGGGACTATGTATTGAACGGCACCCGTACCTACCGCTGCAGAAACGGCGTGTGGTATGTGGAAGCCTATGAAAAGCTGTCCTTCGACCGAACAAGATTTCAAGGCTTCCTGCATGAGACAGATGCAAGACTGCGCCGGTATATGAAAACGGGGCGCTACCTGCGTGAAAATCCGGCGGATGAGTGGGCGCTTCCCTATATCGACGCAGTAATCGAAGCAGACAAGAAGGCTTTGATCGAGACAGCCAGGCCGAAGATCACAATTGATCTGTCCGGTCTTGCGCAGATCCGCAAAGATGCGGGGGTGACGCGTGACAGCTTGCTGACCGAGGAAGAACGGGAAGATCTTGAAGACTCCAAAGAAGCTGCGTTCACATCAACCGGCGAACAGGCAGAGCTCCCGCTTGAGCCCGTACAGCTTCAGATTCTCCGCGCACTTCTTTCAGACGGAAATGCATCGGAAATCATTCGTGCGAACCGACTGATGCCTTCGATCATAGCAGATTCCATCAATGAAGCTCTGTTTGATGTGATCGGAGACACCGTGCTCCTTTGCGAGGATGACCGACTGATCCTTGTAGACGACTATGCAGAAGAACTGGAACAATACCTTGGAGGAACAACCAATGGATGAACATAAAAAAGTACCGAAACGAATCGCGCAGACGGTTCTGAACTCGTTAAAGGGCGGCGTGGTGCCACGTATCGGTCTGCCGTATATCACGGTTGGCAGAAAAAGTGAGATCGAAGCGCTGCTTCACGATGTAGATATCATCTCCGAAGGCGGTGCGTCCTTCCGCTTTATCGTGGGGCGATACGGCAGCGGTAAGAGCTTTCTGCTGCAGACCATACGCAACTACGTGATGGATCGGGGCTTTATCGTCGCAGACGCCGATCTATCCCCGGAGCGCAGATTGCAGGGAACGAAGGGACAGGGCCTTGCCACATACAGAGAATTGATATCAAATCTCTCCACCAAAACCAAACCGGAGGGCGGCGCCCTGACGCTGGTGCTCGATCGCTGGATCAGCGCGGTGCAGTCAGAAGCAGTACAGGAAAGCGGCTTGGCGCCAGGCGACCCGGCGCTGACGGCGGCAACAGACAAAAAAATCTATGCGGTGACCTTCTCTGTCAGCGAGCTTGTACACGGCTTCGAATTTGCAACGCTCCTGTCGCGCTATTACCATGCTTATCTGGAAGACGATGATGAGACGAAGGCAAAGGTCGTGCGTTGGTTCCGCGGCGAATACTCGCTGAAAAGCGAGGCAAAGGAAGCGCTCGGCATCAACATGATCATTACAGATGACGATTGGTACGACTATCTGAAGCTTTTTGCCATGTTCTTCCGGCTGGCTGGTTATACGGGCATGTTCCTGATGATCGACGAGCTGGTGAACATCTACAAGATTCCCAACTCCATCACGAGGCAGTATAACTACGAAAAAATGCTGACGATGTACAACGATACCCTGCAGGGCAAGGCAAAATATCTCGGCATCCTCATGGGCGCGACCCCGCAGGCATTGGAGGACAAACGGCGCGGCATTTACAGCTATGAGGCGCTGCGCTCCCGTCTTGCCGAGGGACGCTTTTCCAAGCCCGGTGCAAGAGATATGCTTGCTCCCGTGATCCGCTTGGAAGCGCTGACCGCAGAGGAAATGCTTGTGCTGTGCGAAAAGCTGGCGGAGATGCACACGGGGCTGTATAACTACGCCCTACATATCACCACAGAAGACCTTGTCATCTTTATCAAGATCGAGTACGGTCGCATCGGCGCGGATCAGAATATTACGCCCAGAGAGGTGATTCGGGATTTCATTGAGCTGCTGGACCTCTTGTATCAGCATCCCGAGACGGATCTTGCCTCACTGCTTTCATCCGAGGAATTCAGTTATGCAAAATCAGAAGCCGTCTCCGATGAGACGGAGAGCGGCTTTGTGGAGTTTACGCTATGAATGTGTTTGAAAGATACTCACCGTTTATTCAGGACTATATCTATCGCTCCGGCTGGCAGAGCATGCGGGCGGTGCAGAACGCTGCGGGAGACTCGATCTTCGGCACGGATGAAAACGTTCTGTTGACGGCATCTACCGCCTCCGGTAAGACGGAGGCCGCTTTCTTCCCAATCCTGACTCTGCTGGACGAAAACCCATCTCAAACCGTGGGTGTGCTGTACATCGCGCCGCTCAAGGCGCTCATCAACGACCAGTTCGGACGACTGAACGAGCTCTGTGAGGAGGAAGGGATTGCCGTCACACGTTGGCACGGGGACGCAGCGCAGTCGAAAAAACGAAAGCTGCTGAAAAAGCCCTCCGGGATCCTTCAAATCACGCCGGAGTCGCTGATGATCAACAAGCATATGGAGATCCCGTCGCTCTTCGGCGATCTGCGCTTTATCGTCATTGATGAAATCCATTCGCTTCTTCGGGCTGACCGGGGCCTGCAAACCTTCTGCCTGATCGAGCGGCTGTGCAGGCTGGCGGGATGCAATCTGCGCCGGGTCGGTCTGTCCGCCACCATCGGCAACCCGGAGAAGGCCGGGAAATTCCTTGCGGCAGGCAGCGGAAGAGGGACGATCATACCGAGGTTTGACGGGGGCAAAGAGGTCTGGCGCCTCTCCATGGAGCACTTTTACAATTCTGCGCCGCAAGCAGACGAAGGAAAAACCGTTCCAACGAATACGCCTCCCGCAGAAGAACCCACCGACACCGCGCCGAAAGCCGCCGATCCCGGCGTCGGCTATATCTTCGAGCATACAAAGGGCAAAAAGTGTCTCGTTTTTACCAACTCTCGGGAGGAATGCGAGGGCGTTTGCCAGCAGCTTCGGCAGTACTGCGAAGCCAATCACGAGCCGGATCGGTTTCTCATTCATCACGGCAATCTTTCCGCCTCCTACCGGGAGAGCGCCGAGGAAGAGATGAAGGACGACGATTCGCTGATGAGCGTCTGCGCCACGGCCACGCTGGAGCTTGGCATCGACGTCGGGCGCTTGGAGCGCGCTTTCCAGATCGATGCGCCGTTTACCGTGTCCGGCTTTCTGCAGCGCATGGGGCGCACGGGACGTCGGGGCGATCCTTCGGAAATGTGGTTCGTCATGCGCGAAGATCACCAGGAGGCCTGGTCCATGCTCCCCGACAGCGTTCCCTGGTATCTGATCCAGGGCATCGCCTTGGTGCAGCTCTATATCGAGGAACGCTTTGTAGAGCCTACGCGGATGGATCGTCTGCCATACAGCCTTCTGTATCACCAGACCATGAGCACGCTGGCCTCCCATGGAGAAATGACGCCCGGAGAGCTGGCTTCCCGCGTGTTGACGCTGAGCTGTTTTCATCGGATTACGCAGGACGATTACCGGCTGCTGCTCAAGCATCTTATGGAGAGCGACCACATCAATCGCACGGAAAACGGTGGGTTGATCGTTGGCCTTGCCGGAGAACGCGTGGTCAACAATTACAAATTCTATGCAGTGTTTCAGGAGAACGTGGAATACACGGTTCGATCTGGCTCCGAGCAGCTCGGCACCATCGTCAAGCCACCTCCTGTGGGAGACAAGATCGCTATAGCGGGTCGTGTCTGGGTTGTCGATGAAGTCGATCACAAGCGGCGGGAGCTGTTTTGCACGCTGGTCAAGGGCAATATCCCCGCCTATTTCGGTGATGTGGCAGGTGATATCCACACGCGAATTTTGGAGAGGATGTATCGGGTTTTGAGTGAGGACAAGCAATACCCTTACCTGATGTCTCATGCAGTATGTCGATTGGCGGATGCACGGGAAACATTCCGAAAGTCGCTGATGTCCGAGCACCCCCTTGTCCATCTCGGCGGCAAGATGTGGGCACTGTTCCCGTGGGTCGGGACTTACGCATTCCTTGCTATGGAACGGTTCCTAAAACTTCGCTGCGGGCAGAAGCTTGGATTGAGGGGTTTGCAGTCCTCCCGACCGTATTATATGCAGTTTACGATGCAGGTCAGCGAAGCGGAATTCTATGACATCGTCTGCGAAGAAGCGGAAAAGGAATTTGACCAGTTGGAGCTTGTCTATCCGAAAGAGGTTCCGGTCTTTGAAAAATATGACGAATATGTTCCGGAGGAACTGGTACGAAAAGGATTCGCCTACGGCATACTTGATGTAGATGGCATGAAGAAACGAGTAAAAAGCTGGAGAAAATTCGGAGGGATCGAAAATGAGAAATGATTCAAAAAACTATATGAGCTATGAAGAGAGTGAAAGAGGGCATTGTAACAAAGGATGGCAACTGTCCTGTTACACCCTTGCTCATTATGCTGCGGGGCGGTGGAAATCGCAGCTTATGTATGAGATGTGCATCTACGATACGGTGCGCTTCGGACAGCTCAAGAAGGATCTTCCCGGCATTACCAATACCATGTTGACGAAAGCGCTCCGGGAACTTGAGGAAGACGGGCTTGTCAGCCGCGAGCAGTTCAACGAGATCCCGCCTCATGTGGAGTATTCTCTGACGGAGATGGGACGCGATCTTCTCCCGGTTTTCTAATCCATCATGAACTGGGGCTTTAAGTACGAAGATATGCTCTATGGTGAGACTGAGGATAAATAAGGAGTCATTCGGTATGGAGATTAAAGAATTACCCGTAAAGAGTGTGATGACAAAGTCTAATCTGCCGGTTTCGGATTATTCGGTCAACCCTTATGTGGGGTGCTCTCACGCCTGCAAATACTGCTACGCTTCTTTTATGAAGCGCTTTACCAAACACACCGAACCGTGGGGCGAATTCATCGACGTCAAATACTGGCCAGAGATCAAACACCCCGAGAAATATGCTGGTAAGGAAGCCTTTTTGGGCTCTGTGACCGATTGCTATCAGCCGTGTGAATCAAAATACGGCAGAACGCATGCGCTTTTGGAGCAGCTTCAGGGCAGCGGAATCAGCATCAGTATTGCCACGAAATCCGACCTTGTATTGCGCGATCTCGATCTGATCAAGACATTTCCGAATGCACGGGTGTCATTTTCGATCAATACTCTCGATGAAGCCTTCCGCAGGGAAATGGATCGCGGCGTCAGTATAGAACGCAGACTTGCCGCCATGAAACAGTTTTATGATGCAGGCGTACAGACCACCTGCTTTATCTCCCCGATTTTTCCGGGAATCACAGATCCAATGGCGATCATTGACGCTGCCAAGGACCGCTGTAATCTCGTATGGCTGGAAAATCTGAATCTGCGCGGTGATTACAGAGTGCGTATCCTTGATTGGATCCACGAAAAGCACCCCGAGCTGGATGACCTGTATCGTGAAATCTATTCCGACAAATCCCGCGCCTATTGGACGCTTCTGGATGCCGAAATGCGTGAATACACAGCCCGTGAGGGCATGTCATACCTGAGGGACGATGATCAGCACAGATCGGCGTTCGGCGATCCTCCCGTAGTGGTCAATTATTTCTACCACGAGGAAGTAAAGAAGTCGGCAAAAAATAAATCCAGTAATATAAATGGTATAGGTGAGAAGCGGCTTGATGAGATAATGCAGGTCATAGAAAGATTTGTGAACAATGCAGAATAAGAAAGACTTAATCAGAGGCTATGCTCTGTTTCTGATAGGGCTGTTCATAGCTTCTATGGGCGTTGCGTTTTCAACAAAAGCAGGGCTTGGGACATCACCTGTTGCATCAGTACCGTATTCGGTCTCGCTGGTTAGTAGGCTGCTGACCTTTGGTGGCTGGCTCAACCTGTTAAGCGTTATACAGATAATAACACAGGTCGCTGTGCTCAAATGCAAGTGCAATTATGTGGAGATCGCTGTGCAAACAGTTCTTGCGTTTGTGTATGGTTATCTGACAAACCTTTCCATCTGGCTGATAAGAGGAATAACTGTCAGCGGCTATCCTATGCAGTTTGTTTTTATGCTGCTGGGCTGTGTGATACTTGCTCTCGGTATATGGGTACAGCTCAAGGGCGGTGTGGCTATGCTGCCGGGCGAGGCTATGAACAGAGCGATAAGCAAGGTCACAGGCAGGCGGTATGAGAATATAAAGATACTCTTTGACATTTTATATATTGCTCTTTCTGCTGTCATTTGCCTTGTATTTCTCGGAAAGCTGCAAGGTGTTCGAGAGGGCAGTATTATTGCAGCGTTTGCAGTGGGGAGTATTATAAAGGTATATAACAAGCTGTTTGACAAGTTGACTGAGAGAAAAGGTGAGCACTAAATGGAATGGATAAAAATAAACGATACAACATACAGATATGAGGACAAGGGCGTGCGGTTCTTCCTGTTGTTCGGGTCGGACTACGCACTTCTGCTTGACAGCGGTATGCAGATAAAGAACGCAAAAGAACTTGCGGCACAGGTGACAACTCTGCCTGTAAAGCTGTTCAACACCCACACCGACCCCGACCATATCGGCAGCAACGAGGAGTTTGATGAGGTGATGATGAACCCTGCCGAGCTTGTAAACTACCGTAAGTCCCATACCTCGCAAAGCATTATTCCTGTGTATGACGGTGACATTATCGACATTGGCGGCAGATCTCTTAAAGCGATACATCTGCCCGGTCACACTCCCGGAAGTACGGCGCTTCTTGATATGAACAGCGGTATGCTTTTCAGCGGTGACCCAGTGCAGGACGGTAAGATCTTTATGTTTGGACCTATGCGTGAGCTGTCGGCATATATTCTCAGCTTAAAACGACTGATGACGTTCTATAATGAGATCACAGAGATATACCCATGTCACGGCACCTGCCCTGTAAGCAATGGTATTATCCCAAAACTGATAGAGGGTGCAGAGCGTGTCGAGAGGGGAGAGGTGACGCCCGAACCGTGTGAGATGTTCGGTCACAAGGTGGCTGCTTTTGACATCGGTGCAGCGGTGCTGCTGTGCGATGAATAGAATATGCAAAAATATGAATTTTGCATATTGACAACCGGAAAAATGTTTGATATAATAAATTCAGAGGCTATTATTATTGCTCTGAACATAGAATTCATATTAAGACTTTTTTATATTATATGCTGTTATAACTTGGGCTGCGGTCGGATTTTTGACAACTATTTGACAACTAAAACCGCAAAAAGAGGCAAAAGCATACATCAAGCTATAACAAGTCGGTTCGTAAAAACCCCGTAAAATTGGCATTTTCAAGAGGTTGAAAAAAGATAATCGAACAGATGTTCTCAACTCCAAAACCGAGTGTCCCGAGTTCGATCCTTGGTGCCCCTGCTCCTTTTCCCTCTCAACTTTTGTTGGGAGGTTTTTTATTTGTTGCAATAAAAAAATTTTCCCGAAGGCGGCTGCGTTCTGCCTTCGGGATATTCTTTGTTTTAAAGGGCTTTTTGGGGCGGTGCTTTATGCTATATATGCTTTGTCATAGATCGTTTTACATTCCAAAGTTACTGTTTTGATCTTATCTTCTGCAAAATGCAGAGCTTCGGCGTCTTTTTTATTCAGATCTTTAGCGGGCACTGCGTTTTTGTCAATGTTTACATACGTGGTATCATCGGTTTTAGTGTCTGTTATTTCAAGTGAGAAAATATCCTCGCCTGAGTAGTACACAGTGTATATCCTATCCTCTGTTTTGAAAAAGCCGCAGACGGATTTAGCATGAAAATCATATGAAAAATCAAAATAAGGCGGCATTTTTTGATTTGGAAGTATGTATGTCACATCATCGTCAGAAAGCTTAAAAACTCCCGTATCTTCTGAAAATCCCAGCTCTTTGACGGCATTGTCAAATCTGTTTTCAAGCTTGTTTTTTCTGCTGTGCCATACAGCGCCCCATACTCCCATCGTGATGACTGTTGCTGCTATCAGCAGACATATCGAAACAAAGGCTATGCGTTTCAGCCTGCTCCATTTTGCGCCAAGCGCAGATGTTTTGGAAATATTCTGTACCATTTCCGGGTCCTCCTTTAATAGTTTATCGAGAGATATGTTGAATGTATCACTGAGCTTGACTATGGTATTAAGGTCAGGGTAGCTTTTTTCGTTCTCCCAGTTTGAAACAGTCTGTCGGGTAACAAAAAACATTTTTCCCAGCTGCTCCTGTGATAATCCGTTATCCTCTCTTATCTTTTTTATGTTCTTACCAATATTCATTTTATCACCTCATGAGGTCTTTATTGCTCCCAAAACTTTTCAGGCTCATGATCAGCCGTTGTTTTTGGAGCAATAATTTCAGCGCTGTATAAATTATACCGCACGGCGGCGAAAAAGTAAAGCAAGATATCCTTTGAATGCCTATTTTCATGACGCAAAGAATATTTGCGCACGGTTTTTGGGGGAGTTATGGCTAAAAATGCCCTTTATACGGTCTGTCGGGCAACAGGCGGCAGATTATTTTTTGCTGCATTAATACTGTGATAAAAAAGTTAAATTATTGATATACTTCTGCGCAGCTTCATGCTACAATATACCCATACAATAAAGCGACTGATATTTAAGATAAATAACAGGGAGGTAATCAATATGAAAAAATTAGTTGGTTTTGAAAAGGGCATAAATCTGGGTGGCTGGCTGTCTCAGTGCGATTACAGCGAGGACAGGCTTGATAATTTTATCACCGAGCCCGCCTTTGCAAAGATCGCCCGGTGGGGACTTGACCATGTGCGCCTGCCCATAGATTATAATATTCTTGAAAGGGAGCAGGAGGACGGTAGTATAGCTTATCTCGAAAAGGGCTTTGAGCGCATTGAAAATGCGGTGCTGCTTGCAAAAAAGTATGACCTGCATATCGTTATCGACCTGCACAAGACCGCAGGCTTCTCCTTCGACCATAACGAGCGTGAGGGCGGCTTTTTTGAGAGCGAAAAGTATCAGCAGCGCTTTATCTCACTGTGGGAGCAGCTTGCAGAGCGCTTTGCTAAATACAGCGATATTGCGGCATTTGAGCTTCTAAACGAAGTTACCGAGCAGCATTTTATCGGCGTATGGAACAGTGTGACCGAGCAGTGCATAAAGGTCATTCGCAAATATGCCCCCGATATCCCCGTGCTGGTGGGCAGCTACTGGAACAACAGCCCCGATGCTGTGCCCGACCTTGCTTCTCCCTATGATGAGAACGTGTTCTACAACTTCCACTGCTATGCGCCGCTGCATTTTACCCACCAGGGAGCACACTGGACCAGAGAGATAGACCAGGAGGCAAGGTTTACCTTTGAGGAGGCAAACATCACTCCCGACATTTTTGAGAAGTCGTTCATAAAGGCTATAGAAAAAGCCGAAGCCGAGGGCACAGGCGTTTACTGCGGCGAGTACGGAGTTATCGACAAGGCACAGCCCGAGGACGCACTGAAATGGTTCAAGATGATACACTCGGTATTTGAAAAATTCGGCATTGCCAGGGCTGCGTGGAGCTATAAGGAAATGGATTTCGGACTCTCCGACAGCCGCATGAAAGGCGTTATCGACGAGCTTATCAAATATCTCTGATATGTGATCTGCAAAGAAAATGTGTAAAACAAAAGATATACTTATACTATGCCTTTTCTCACCTGTGGTGGGGAAAGGCATTATACTTTTTCTGCATAAATGTAATAGTATTCATCTACATGAAATTTTGGATAAAAATATTACTTTTTTGATATATATTAAACTTCCCGCGATGTATAATATGTTCAAGCTTATAACAAAACCCTTTGGTGCGCAGAAGGGTATTATCATTAACGGAGGGAATTTATCATGAAAACTATCAAGCGTATTTCGGCATTTGCAGCAGCACTGGCACTGGCAGCAGGTATGACCGCCTGCGGCAAGACAGACAGCAAGGACAGCTCGTCCTCAAAGCCCGAGAAAAAGCTCAAGGAGAGCCAGCAGGAGATCGTTGAGAGACTCTCAAACGACATGAACGAAAGAAAACTGGATAATAACGAGATCGAGTGGTTCTCATTCTACGATATCAACCCCAGCGAGACTGAGGATAAGGATATCGGTGTTGATCTGGCGTTGTTCCAGACCAAGTATAACGGCAAGATACTCTACCACCAGACCACATGGGATACAAAGTTCGAGGACCTTGCCGCCCTTATAATGTCAAACAATTCGCCCGATTTTATCGGTGCAGACGACATGGACGTGTTCCCCAAGGGTGCGATCAGAGAGATGATATCTCCCATAGACGATTACATCGACTTTACAGACCCCCTGTGGTCGGAGATGAAAACTGCCTGCGACCAGTTTGTTTATAAGGATAACCACTACGTGGCAGTTTCAAGGGTAGACCCCTGCTATATCTGGATCTACAACAAAAATACCATTGAGGATAACGGTCTTGACGACCCTGCCGAGCTTTACAAAAAGGGCGAGTGGAACTGGGACACATTCAGCAATATGTGTATAGAGTTCACCGACGCCGATGCTGACAAGTTCGCCCTGGACGGCTGGTATTATGAGAACGCTCTCACCCAGTCCTCCGGCAAGCCCCTTATCGGCATGGAGAACGGCAAGATAACCAACTATATCGACAGCCCCGAGCTCCAGAAAGCTCAGGAGATGATGTATGAGCTACAGAAGAACGAGGTAGTTTACCCCAAGGATATACACAACTGGCAGGTAAGGGGCAACGTGTTCGGCACAGGCATCGCATCGGGCGAGACACTGTTCTATCCCATAGGTCTGTGGGCTATCGAGGACGCACCCAGCGTGACCGCACCCTACGGCGACCTTTCATCGGGCGAGGTAATGTTCGTGCCTGTTCCCTGCGCTGCTGACAGTGATGCTGAGTATGTGCCTTCAAGAGTACACGGCTTCTGCATCTGCAAGAATGCCAAGAACCCCGAGGGCGTTGCAGCATGGCTGGACTGCACCAGATATGCCGAGACAGACGCAGCCGCACACCAGATAACCCTTGACCAGTACAAGGAGGACTACGGCTGGACCGACGAAATGCTGGAAATGCGTGACGAGATATACTCGCTGGCTGCACAGCACCCTGTATTTGAGTTCTCACAGGGCATCTCCGCTGACCTTTCAAGCCTGTGCGACAACGTAGTAAGGGGCACCATGAACCCTGCAGGCACAAACACCTGGGCAGCTATCGTTCAGGAGAATAAGCGTGCTATCGACTTCCTCATAGACGACGCCCAGACACGCATAGAGGAAGAATAAGCCCTCCGTTTTATTGCTCTTTGCCTTACCCACCATTTTAAACTCACCAAAGAGCAATAATTGCAATATAAACTGCGCCGAACAGACCCTACCACCTTGTCTGTTCGGCGCTTTTTTTCTTTAAGATGTTCTGTGGTCTTGCCGTTATATTCTGGCTTTATCTTTACATAATCCATAATATGTGATATACTGATTTAAAGGGGGTGCTTTTATGAGCATAAATAAGGAGCTTTCCTACAGAGAGTTCATGCAGAGAGAGAACGGTATACTGCATTCGCCCTATGAGAAGGAGCTGGAATTTTATTCGGCAGTAAGCGCAGGTGATATCGGGCGTGTGAAGGAGCTTTATACTCCGCTGGCGGTGGAGGGCTACGGCAGGCTCAGCGCCGACCCAATAAGAAATATCAAATATCATCTGGTGATAACCATTGCCCTTATAGCAAGATTTTGTATCGAGTCGGGTATGCCAATGGAGACCTCGTACACCATCAGCGATATTTTTATAAACCGCCTTGATGTGAGCACCACCGAGCAGCAGCTTTCGGATATCCACCGTGAGGTATTTATCGAGTACGCCAAGCGTATGCAGAAGGTGAACTCGGGCAAAGCCTATTCAAAGCACGTTCTCATGTGCCTTGACCTTATATATGAGAATATATATAACGGCATTCGTGTGCAGGAGCTTGCAGAGCAGCTGGGACTCACACCCCAGTATCTGTCAAAGCTGTTTAAAAAAGAGGTGGGCACCACAGTCTCGGAATACATAATGTCAAGACGTATACAGGCAGCCGAGAATATGCTGAAATTCTCGGAATATCCGCCGCTGGATATCGGCAACTACCTGGGCTTCAGCTCCCACAGTCATTTTATCGCCTGCTTCAGAAAGTATACGGGCATGACCCCTAAGCAGTACCGTGAAAACTACTTCCGTATGAACTGGACCCGTGAGGAGTAACAGGGGGATATCCATAAAAATATTTTTGCCTGTGCATTCTATTCGTAAAAAATGCCCTTGACAACAGGGCTGATGTTTGATATGATATTTATAAGTATAATTGTCGATATGCGGCATATCTTAGAAATTGAAAAGGAAGCTGATGATAAATGGACGACGTCGGGCGATCATGGTTCGGTGTTATTATTGCTGTTGTGATAATTGTCATCACAGCGTTTTTCTGCGCCTGTGAGAGCGCAGCGGTGGAGTTTTCCGATGTAAGGCTCAAAAAGCTGGCACAGGAGGATAAAAGAGCCAAAAAGCTTGAAAAGCTAATGGAGCATTCGGGCAGGTTTTTAGCTGTAAATACAGTGTCAAGACTGGTAATGGGCATGATATTGTGCGCTGAGTGCATGGTGTATTTTTATGAGCCTGTGAGAGAGTGGTCAAAAAACAGCCTGGGCGCAGGCGGGGCAGTATCAATGCTGACAGCTCTGGCTGCGGTGATATTCATACCTGCGGCTGTTTTGGGAGTGTTCGGCATAAGCATACCCCGAAAGCTCTGCTCGGCAGGGAGGATAGGCGAAGGCTTTATACTGACCGCCGCAGGGCTTTACAGCATATGGCTGTGGCTTTTCAGACCGCTGGAGGGCTTTACAAACGGCATTTCAAAGCTCATACTGCGTATCTTCGACATAAAAAATGTGGGAGATAATGAGGCAGTCACCGAGGAAGAGATACTGATGATGGTAGACGCCGTCAACGAGACGGGAGCTATCGAGGAAAGTCAGGCTGAGATGATAAGCAATATCTTCGAGTTTGACGATATCGAGATAGGCGATGTTATGACCCACCGCACAGAGGTGGCAGCTATTGAGGAGAATGCCCCCATTAAAGAAGCGGTGGAGCTGGCTATCGAAAGCGGCTTTTCAAGAATACCTGTTTATAAAGAAACTATCGACGATATCGAGGGCGTGGTTTACGCTAAGGACCTGCTGACGCTGGTGTTCAGAGAGAGCGCCGAGGGCAGCAAGGTAAAGGATTTTATGCGTGATGTGCTTTTTGCCCCCGAAACACAGAAGTGCGGAGAGCTTTTTAAGGAGCTCACCAAAAACAAGATACAAATGGCTGTGGCTGTTGATGAATACGGCGGCACAGCAGGCGTGGTGACTCTTGAGGACCTTATCGAGACCATAGTCGGCAGCATTCAGGACGAGTATGACGATGAGACCGAGGAGATAACCGAGATAAGCGAAGGCGTTTTTGAGCTGGAGGGCAATGCGGATTATGAGGACGTTATGGAAGCTCTGGGCAAAAAAGCCGATGAAAATTCTCCCTTTGAGACCATAGGCGCAATGGTGATAGAGCTGCTGGGGCGCATACCCGAGGACGGCGAGACACCTGTGGTGAGGTGGGAGGACGTAGTATTCAGCGTATTAAAGGTAGAGGACAGAAAAATAGAGCGAATAAGAGCGCAGATCACAGAAAAAGAAACAGAAAAACAGTGATGTGCGGACCTGCAAAGGGCTGAATGCTGCCCCTTTGCATACTAAGGCGGTGTTATACATGGCAGCAAAAAAAAAAATGTTGGGTGCTTTTATTGCAGCCTTATTAGCTGCGGGGGGAGCGTACTATTATATATACAGCACCGACGGCAAGGTTAAGGATATCCCCATTCCATTTGTGGAGGAGGACAATGCCGTTACACGCAAGGACGAACCGCCCATAAACGTCAATTCTCCCGAGGTGCATATCGACAGGATAGATGAAAACAGGTCGGGCAATTCCGAGGAGGAGTCGCAGCCTGTCAGCAGGGAAGTGCTGGACGATACTCAGCTGCCCTTTGCCGAGGAGTATTACTCCATGTTCCTCACCGATGAGGAGCAGCTGGTTTGCAGGCAGCTCTACAGCGGAGTGAAAAGCTTTGACGAAACGGTGTATGTTGAGAATAATACGGTGAAGTCTGACGAGATAGTGGATATGCTGGTGATGTGCGTATCAAGTGCGCCCGATATCGACTATCTAAGACCCGATTATGCAGTATCGGTGGACGCCGACGGATTTGTTACGGCAATTGATGTGAACTACAGCTGCACTCCCGAGGAGCATGACAGCAGAAAAGCTCAGCTGGACGAGTATATAGACAGCGTGGTGAGCGCCATCGGCAGCGACTGGAGCGATTTTGAAAAGTATAAATATATACATGATACCATAGCCCTTGCCTGTGAGTATGACGAAAACGGTGACGACGCCTATACTGCCTACGGCTGCCTTATCGGCGGCAATGCAGTGTGCGAGGGCTACTCAAAGGCGCTGATGCTCATATGTGAGAGAGCAGGTATACCCTGCCTGCCTGTGGTGGGTCAGGGCTTTGATAACGAGGACTCTCAGGGACATATCTGGAACAAGGTAAAGCTGGACGGCGAGTGGTATGCCACTGACGTGACCTGGGACGACCCCATATTTGAAACCAGCGACGGCAGCTATGTAAGATATGACTTTTTTGCCGTCACCGACGAGATAATCGACCGAAACCACGCTGCGGACGAAAACAGGTTTTTTAACTACCCTGCGTGCAGCAGCGTTGAAAATGACTATTTTATACACACAGGCTGCTATGCTGCCAGCATTTATGGGGTGGACCAGGCGATGCGCAATGCGGTGGAGCTTGCCATGTCGACAGGCAGCGAGTATGCGAGGATAAGGTGCGGCGATGAGGAGACCTTCCGGCAGTGCCTTGACTGGGTGTTCGGCAGCGGCTCGGGCAGCGAGGATATCTTCGCCATATTGCAGGAGACCTCAGAACGCTATCCCGAGGGAAATTATTCGGGCTACGGCTATTCAATAATAAATAACAGCACCACCTATACCGTGTCGCTCAGACTGCGTTTTAACGAAGAATAGCTCACTAATATTAAAAATCTGAAAAAAATAGTCGAAATACGGTTGAAATTTGAAGAAATATGTGTTATACTATAAAGAGGCATTTGTGATGTGCAATTTTATAGTACCTGAAAAAGCACTATTTTGAAAGGAATGTGAATAATGGGAGCGGTTTCCACAAATAAAAAGTCAAATGCGGGAAAGAACGTGCTTGTGTTCTTTATCGTGTTTATCATTCTTGAGATGCTGATAATCTTCGGCGTAGGCAAAATATTCAAAAACCCTGATGTAACGCCAAGCGTAGCAGGCTACAGCATCTATATGACCCATGACGACCTGAAATCTAAAAAGGCAGACGGCGGATATGAGGTAGCAGTGCCCAAGGACGTGCTGGTAATAGCATCTGAGGGACTGGCTGACGCCAAGAACAAGATAGGCAGCGCTGTGCTTTGTGAGAATATCAAGGGCGCAGACGTAAAGTCGGGCGTGTTCTGGCTGGCAGAGGTAAAGACTGTTGAGGGCGTTGACGGCGTTACCTACACTGTAGCTAACGGCAATAAGTATTATACTGTAAAGTCAAGCAACGTTGTGGGTGTTACCGCAAGCTATTTTGTAACAGCAGGTAAGGTAATAAGCTTCATAACCTCAAAGTTCGGCATGATAGCCTGCGCAGTTGTACCGCTGTTTTTGCTGGTGCTTATCGAGCTTATCATAGCTATAGCTACCCACGAGCCCGATGATGAGGACGATGACGAGGAGGAAGAGGAAGAAGAAAAGAACGTTGAGCTGGACGACTTCCTTTTCGGCGGTCAGAGCGAGGGCGAGCAGATAGCCAGACTCCGCCAGCAGCAGGCAGAGCCCGAGGAAGAGCCTGCCAAGACCGATGACAGCAATGTTGACCTTACTGATATCGACATAGACTTCAAGGCTGCAAAGGCAGCTCAGACAACGCAGACAGCGGCAGAAGAGCCTGCTGCACCTGCAGAGCCGGCTGTGACCCCAGCTGAGGAGCCTGTAAAGAACGAGTATTATGAGAAAGCATCTAAGCTGCTTGACGGCGAGCCTGCAGGCGAGACAGCTGCACCGGCTGAGGCAGAGCCTGTAAGAAAGCCAAGACCCGCACAGCAGAGACCTGCACAGAGAAGAAGACCCCAGAACAGAAGACCTGCCCAGAGACCTGCAAAAACAGCTTCAACAGGCAACGCATCATTAGAGGACCTTATGAAGCTTATGGAGGAGGAGCAGAACAAGCTCAATAAGCTGAAATAAGGGTTAAAAAAGTAATGAAGTCACTTTCGGCATTGCAGCCGGGGGTGACTTTTTTGTGAGCAGGAGGATCCAGCCCGACAGGTGAAGGCTATGAAACAGGGGCAAAACGCTTTGAAATGTTGTGCAAAGTGTTAATCGGTTTTCAACAATAGAGAATTTGCAAAGTAAAAATGCACAAAGTGAAAAAAAGTGAGTTTTTTTTGAAAAAAGCCCTTGACAAATCTGCCGTGATGTAGTATAATAGATACTGTTGTGAGGGACACGGATAATGAAACTCATAAACATATGGGGGTTTAGCTCAGCTGGGAGAGCATCTGCCTTACAAGCAGAGGGTCACA
>ERZ842401.3753-NODE-3753-length-18502-cov-3.796335_pt1 | contig 18502 bp, 14 predicted proteins | sample MGYA00521270_ERZ842401 | MGnify/ENA primary metagenome ERZ842401 (study PRJEB31892, sample SAMEA3878208) | bioreactor metagenome | biome: Moose rumen | place: Sweden | collected 2011-10 | study: EMG produced TPA metagenomics assembly of the PRJEB12797 data set... | reverse complement strand
CACGGCCGCTTTGCGGCCATTGATTGAATTGCAAGTGGCCGCTGGTTCATACCAACTGCTCAAGAATAATTTCAGGGCCTCCCCAAAGGGGAAGCCCTGAAATTGGTCCGAGTGACTGGATTTGAACCAGCGGCCTCTTGAACCCCATTGACCAGAAAGCTATTTTATAGCGCAAAAAAGTTCACGAAAAAGCAAATTCCAAATCATTTTACGTACTATTTGTAATGTTCAGAGCATTGAGTTTCTTCTCCATTCCAGTCAAATTTACAGGCACTGCCCCATGTGACTGGAATTCAAAAATTCTTTTGACTGGAACAATATTTCAACTAAACAAGGAGAAGAAAAATGACAATCCAATACCATGAATCCTGGGATTATTATCTCCCCAATCTTGTGCTTGAAGATACCGAAGTACAGCCTATCGGCAAGTATGGCCGGATGCGGAAACGCTACCTGAAGGAGCATCGGCCCGGCCTGTATTCCACCATGCTGCTGGAGGGAGAGCTGTTTCAGCATCTTGCGGAAATCGAAAAAGCCTGCGAGGAACGGATAGATTTGCTCACCCAGCAGATGGCCAAGCGCGAAGCTGTGACCGAGGCGCTCAAAGCAGTCGATCAGTTGGAGTGGGTGCGCCGTATGAACAGCATCCGCAGCCGTGCAGAAGAGATCGCGCTGAGTGAGCTTGTCTACTGCTGAGGGAGGTGCCGATATGTTGATTCTGGAAGACCTTTACCTCGGTGATGTTCGCCCCAGTGAGCGCAGCTTCAAGCGCAACAGCCAGTATGCGAAAGCTCTGGATGACCTTGTGAAAGCCGGAGATGCGTTGACCGACACGCTCATAGAAAAACAGGAAGAAATGTTTGAAGACTATGTGGCCGCCCAGCGTGAGGTCAGCGTGTTGACCGATATCGAAACTTTTTGCCTCGCGTTCAAGCTCGGCGCGAAGATTATGATCGACGTGCTGACGGACGGGAGAATGAACGAAATCTGATAACAACAAATGATGCCCCTCATCGGAATCCTGATTATTCCGACGAGGGGCAATTGTATCTCTGCCTTCCTTTATCAGATGCTGCTTTTTCTTAAAGTGTTCTATCTAATGCATGGAGGCGCAAAAGTTCTGTTATTGTGCATTGAAAAAGGACGGGAACGGAATCATATTCCGGACGGCTGTGCTTTCTTCCAGGTTCAGGGTGGATATGATGAGGAGAAGCTTAGTGGGATCTACAAAAAGTCCATGAAAATTGCCGGTCAGGGAATCGTGGCGCGCATTGAAGAACTCGGAAAAGAGCGTGAGCTGAGCGATCAGGAATTGGCCATGCACGATATGTTCGTCAACGGAAAGGGTGACCCCGCCTCTTGGGATATCTCTGAAATCGTTAGCTACTTTTCAGAATAATCATTTTCAAAGTTCAGCCCCGGCAGCGTATTGAACTGCCGGGGCTGTTGTTTTACCAAAACTTCTCGACACTTTCAAGCCCTCTGTCGAGAAGTGTACAGTTTCAAAAGCATTGATGGTTGAGCCTTTGCCCGCGTTCTGAAATAATGAGGCCAGAACAAAATTACAACTTCAGGAGGGCAAACACATGGCAAACTATCCGTATCAGAATCCCGAGCTTTCCATCGACGAAAGAGTAGACGACCTTATGAGCCGCATGAGCACGGCGGAAAAGGTCAAGCAGATCACCTGCGCCATGGTCATTCCCATCACGCCGCTGGAGAAGCAGGATCTCAATGGCGGCATCGGTTCCTTCACCGTTCTCGGCAGTCAGAACATGGCCAAGGACATCATGGAGGCTCAGAAGTATGTGATTGAGCATTCTGAGCACGGCATCCCCGCGCTGGTTCACTGCGAGGCGCTGTCCGGCCCGGCCTCCCTTCCCGCTGCAAACCTGTTCCCGACCTCTCTGAGCCTCGGCGCCACCTTTGAGCCGGAGCTGGCGAAGAAGATGTCCGAGGGCACAAGAAAGCAGATGCTTGCCTTCGGCATCCGCCACGCGCTCTCTCCCGTCGCCGATCTGGGGCGCGATCTCCGCTGGGGCCGCTGCAATGAGGGTTATGGCGAGGATCCGACGCTGGCCTCCGAGATGACGGTCGCCTTCGTACAGGGTCTGCAGGGCGAGGATCTGCGGGACGGCGTGGCCTGCACCGGCAAGCACTTCCTTGGCTACTCCCAGTCCGAAAGCGCTCTGAACGCACATAAGTCGCTGGCTACCCGCCGCGAGCTGCGCGAGGTGTTCGGCAAGCCCTTCGAAGCCGCCATCCAGAAAGCGGATATCAAGTGCATCATGAACTGCTATTCCGAGGTCGAGGGCCAGCCGATGTGCGCCAACAAGGCGATCCTCACCGACATGCTCCGCGATGACATGGGCTTTGACGGCGTTGTCGTCTCCGATTATAACTCCATCCGCCATGTGATCTCTGATTTCCACATGGCCGATACCATGCTGGAGGCCAGCAAGCTGGCGCTGGAGGCCGGGCTGGATGTGGAACTGCCCACCCGCATGGGCTATAACGATGAATTTACCGCGGCGGTCGAAAACGGGGATATCGACCTCGCTCTCGTTGACCGCTCTGCAAGGAGAATTTTGAAATTGAAGTTTGAGCTTGGACTGTTTGAAAATCCCTTCCCGCGCATGGAGCTGATCCCGTCCGCCATGGACAACACCGAGAACAACCGGTATTCTCTCGAAGCCGCGCGCAAGTCCATCACCCTGATGAAAAACGACGGCATCCTGCCGATCCGCGATACGAAGAAAAAGCTGCTGGTCGTCGGCCCTGTAGGCGACAGCATCCGGCTGCTGATCGGTCACTACACCTATGTGGCCATGATGGAGATGCTTATGCTGATGATGTCAGGCGGCAAAGAGGTGCAGCCCGGCGTCAACCCGGACGATGTGAAGCAGGACGAGGAGAGCAAGGGCGCTTTTGACGATGTGGCGGCCAAGATGTCCACCAGCAACCTGGCGGACAAGCATCTGCTGGATCCTATGATCCGCCAGATGTACCCCGGCGCGAAGTCCACCCTGGAGGCGCTGCGCGAGATCTTCGAGTCCGTGGAATTCGTGGAGGGCTGCGACTACAAGGGCGACGACGCCAGCCACATTCCCGAAGCCGTGGAAGCGGCCAAAAGGGCAGATATCGTCATCATGGCCGTTGGCGGCAAAAACGGTCTCGGCGGCTCCTGCACCACCGGTGAAGGCGTGGACAGCAGCAGTCTCGATCTGATGGGCTGCCAGGAACAGCTCATGCGCGAGGTGTTCGCGGCCAATCCCAACATGGTCATCGTCCATACCGACGGACGTCCGCTGTGCAGCGAGTGGGCCTATGAAAACGTCCCCGCGATCATCGAGGGCTGGCTCCCCGCCACCTATGGCGGAACGGCCATCGCGGAGGTGATCAGCGGCAAGTACAACCCCGCAGGACGCACGCCCATCACCGTCGCCAGAAGCGCCGGGCACCTGCCGGTGTATCACTATCAGAACAACGGCTCCTCTGCCGCCTATGACAAGGGCCTGATCAACACCGGCTACATCAACGGCGAGAGCGGCCCGCTGGCCCCCTTCGGTTATGGCCTGAGCTATACCGAGTTCTCTTACCGTGACTTTACCGTGAGAAAGGAAGAAGACGGAACGGTCACCGCCAGCGTTATCGTAAAGAACATCGGCGATGCGGACGGCGATGAGGTCGTTCAGCTCTACGGCAAGGATCTGCGCGCTTCCATCATCCGTCCCCGGCAGGAGCTGATCGGTTTTGCCCGCGTCACGCTCAAAAAGAACGAGAGCAAGCGCGTGACCTTCCGCTTCAACCTCAATCAGCTTGCCTTTGAGGACGCTTCCTACCGCTGGATCCTCGAAAAGGGTTCCTTTGAGTTCTTTGTCGGCAGCCACAGCGACGACAAGCGCCACAGCGCCGTCATCGAGCAGGACAGCACCCTGCCCGTCAATCCCAGAGAGCGCAGCTTCTACGCGGATGTCCAGGTAGAGAATCTGTAAATTCAAGTATTATCGACAATTTCGTCCAGACTGTCGAGGAGTGTACAGTTTGGAACGCATTGATGGTTGAGGCTTTTGCAGGCTTCTGAAATAATGAAATCAGCCAAAACGAAAATAAAAACAGGAGGCAGAAATCATGGCAGACAATCAGATCACTACGGAATACCGTGTGAAAGAACGAATCAAAGCCAGAGAGATTTTCGGCTACGGCTTTGGCGACCTGGCCAATAACATTGTCTACGGTCTGGTCACTTCATTCGCAACCTATTACTACACCAACTCCGCCGGGATGGCCGCCGCGGCGGTCGGCACGATGTTCCTGATCTCCCGTGTCTTTGACGGGATCTCGGATGTCATCATGGGCTTCATCATCGACCGCACCAAGACCAAATACGGCAAGGCACGGCCCTGGATCCTCTGGATGGCGATCCCCTTCGCTATCGCAGTCGTACTTCAGTTCAGCGTGCCCCAGTCCTTCAGCATGACCGGCAAAATCATCTATGCCTACATTACCTATAACCTGCTGTCCACCATCATCTACACGGCCTCCAATCAGGCCTACGGTACCCTGAATGTCCTGATCACAGACAACCCGCAGGACCGCACCAAGCTCTCCATCTCCCGTATGGGTATGGCAATGGTCGGTGTGCTGCTGCTCAACGCGTCTGTCATGCCTCTCATCCGCGTGTTTGGCGGCGGCTCCCGTGCCTGGACGATCCTCGCTGCGATCCTCGGCGTCATCTCCATCGTCCTGTTCGTGATCACCTTCCTCTCTACCAAGGAGCGTCTCGGAAGCGAGATTGACGAGGAAAAGAAAGCGGAGAAGGCCAAGGCGGAGAAGGTTCCCACCAAGGTCGCGCTCAAGGCGCTGTTCGGCAACAAGTACTGGATCAACCGTATCTTCTTCGCGCTGGTGATCACTATTGCCACCCTGACGACCTCAGCCAATGTCTACTACGCGCAGTACTGGCTGGGCAATGAGGATCTGACCGGGATGATCTCCATCGTCAACGTTCTCCCTATGTTGGCAGCCCTTATCTTCGTCGGTGCGATCAACAAGAAGATCGGTCCGCGCAATACCAGCTTGATCGGCGCCTGCGTGATGGCTCTCGGCTTCCTGATCCAGCTTGTTGCTCCGGCGAATACCATTCTTGTTCTGATCGGCTGCGGTATCCGCGGCTTCGGCACAGGTCTTTGCAGCACGCTGACCGCCGTGATGCTGGGCGACACCATCGACTACGGTGAATGGAAGTCCGGCGTCCGCACGGATGGTCTGGTCTACTCCGCTTCCACCATCGGCACGAAGGTGGGCAACGGCCTGGCTACCGCCTCCCTCGGCTGGGCGCTGGCCATCGGCCACTATGACGCGGCGCTCGCAGTGCAGTCCGCCTCGGCGCTCAATTCCATCAAGTTCGTGTTCACCATTCTGCCTCTGATCGCATCGGCGTTGGCCGTTGTGCTGAACCTGATCTATGATCTGGACAAGAAGATGCCTCAGATCCTGCATGATCTGAAGGAGCGCAAGGAAAACGCATAAGGATAAAAGAACAAGGGTAAAGCTTCCGCGGAAACTTTACCCTTGACTTAAAAAGGAGCGCACTATGGCTGAACACAAAAAATATCTGACCTTCAGCTTTGACGACGGTTTGGAGCAGGACAGGAAACTGATTGAGATGCTCAAAAAGTATGGTCTTGCGGCCACCTTCAATCTGAATGCCGGGCTGTTCGGCAAGCGGGACTATGTGGGCCGCATCGGCAGCATCGGGTTCACCGAGTACGCGGAGCCAGGGGATCACGGCCTGATCAAAACGGCAGAGCATTTCCGTCTGCCGAAGGAGGAAATTGCCGGAACCTACGCCGGTTTTGAGATCGCCTCGCACACCTATACACACACTCCCATGCCGAAGCTGAAGAGCGAGCAGTTTGCCGACGAGATCGACCGGGATATCCGGGAACTCTCAGAGATTGCCGGATATCCGGTGCGCGGCTTTGCCTACCCGGGCGGCGTCGCTACGAAGGCATCCGCCGCATACCTCGGTACGAAGGGACTGCTGTATGCCCGTACCGCTTTTGCCAACGGGAAATATAACTTCCCGGCGGATCCCATGCGCTATGCGCCGACCGCGGCCATCAAGGACAAAAAAGCGGAAAAGCTCCTCGACGCATTTCTGGCCGAGGAGCCGAAGGAGGATTTGCTGTTTTGCCTCTGGGGGCATGGCTATGAGGCAGATTTCGGTACGGCGAATGCTTCATATGCTGCTTTTGAGCGCATCTTCGCCAAGGCCGCCGGGCACAGCAACGTGATCTATTGCACACTGGCACAGGCCTTTGAGGATCATAACGAGAGGGCTTAATACCGGCGCTTCGGATACTTTCTCGCCAGCTCTGCGATCCCGCCGGCGGTCAGATTATGGAAGATTTCTTCCCGGTCCCGATCCACTTCCTTCTCCTCTGCAAAGAGGGTGGAAATGGCGAAGGAGCCGGCGATAATGTACTGGGCGACCCAGTTGCATTCCGTCTCTGTCAATGCGCAATTCTGACGGATCTGCGTTGACAGATAGCCCCTGCAATAGTCGAAGAACTTGGCGAAGACCACAGCGGGGTTGCCGCTGCGCATCAGCAGGAGATAGAAGTCGTGATCCTCCCGCACCAGGCGGTGCATTTCCTCAACGATATCCAGGGCTTCTCCGTTCCGGCTCTGTTCAAGGTAAGCGATCAGCTTGTCGCAGAACTTCTCCTGCTCCTTTTCCAGCACATGCATGCAGTCCATGTAGTGCAGATAGAAGGTGCTGCGGTTGATTTCCGCGATTTTACAGACCTCCGTGACGGAGATTTTCTCGATAGGCTTGGTTTTCAAAAGCTTGAATACCGTATCCCGAATGAGCTTTTCGGTGTAGGCATTGCGGCGGTCTTCTTTTCTCATGCATATCAGCCCCTTTATGAACAGTATATTCTTAATTTCGCAAGATTTCAACAGCTGTCTATAATAATTGAGGTGCATACCGATGAAATTGATCAAAGAATCCGATACTCTGAGAGCCAATGAGCTCTTGAAGAAAATGTCCCCCATGGAGAAGATCGGCCAGCTCCATCAGGTGTGGGGCATTGATCTGGTACCCGGCGTTCCCAAGCCGGACGACATGGTTCGGCAGGGTCTTGTCGGCTCCATGCTGTACGTCATGGACGTCAAGCGTAAAAACGAACTGCAGCGTATGGCTGTGGAGGAAAGTCCAAGCGGCATCCCGCTGCTCTTCGGCTCGGATGTGGGTCACGGCTATCGCACGGGTTTCCCGATCCAGCTTGCCATGGCCTCCTCCTTCGACCCGGAGCTTGAACGGGAGGCCACCGAGATCATCGCCAAAGAGGCCAGCGCCGACGGCCTGCACTGGACCTTCTATCCCATGGTGGATATCTGCCGGGACGCCCGCTGGGGCCGCATCATCGAAGGCGCAGGTGAGGATCCCTGCCTGGGTTCCAAAATGGCAGAGGCCCAGGTCAAGGGCATTCAGGGCGAGCAGATCGGCGCGGAGAATCATCTGCTGGCTTGCGCCAAGCACTTCGCGGGCTACGGTGCGGCAGACGGCGGACGGGATTACGACCCGGTGAACATCTCTGAGGCCGACCTCCGCAATGTGTATCTCCCGCCCTTCAAGGCGGCGGTGGACGCAGGCGTGGGCACGATCATGAGCGCCTATATGGATCTCAACAACGTCCCCGCCAGTGCCAACAAGCATACGCTTCGTGATATTCTTCGGACAGAGTGGGGCTTTGACGGCTTCGTGGTCAGTGACGCCAGCGCCATCCGCAATCTCGTGACCGAGGGCTATGCCAAGGACGTCAAGGATGCGGCGAAGCGCGCCTTTAAGGCCGGCGTCAACATGGACATGAGCAGCTTCTCCTATATCCAGAGCCTTGGCGAGCTGTTGGCCGAAGGCGCGATCAGCATGGAAGAGCTGGACGATATGGTGCGCCCGATCCTGGAGATCAAGTCCGCTCTGGGGCTGTTCGAGCATCCCTACATTGAGGAGGGCAAGCTGGAGAAGGTCGCCGCCGATCCCGCTCACCGTGAGGCGGCGCGGATGGCCGCCCAGCGCTCCATGGTGCTGCTGAGAAACGAGGGGAAGCTCCTGCCCCTCTCTAAAGAGACGAAGAAGATCGCCGTCATCGGCCCGCACGCCGATTCGCAGGATGCCACCGAGGGCGTGATCGGGCTCTTTAACAAGCCCGGCGCCGTCACGGTGCTGGAGGGCATCCGCCGCAAGCTCCCCGACGCGGACATCATTTATGCGCCCGGCCCCTGGGTCAAGCGCAACATCCCCAACGCGGTCAGCGATATCATGCCGGACTTCTGCGGCAACAAGGCCAAGGCCGCCCAGACCGAGGCGGAAGCGGACGAGGCTTTCCGCCTCGCCGTCGAGGCAGCATCGCATGCTGATGTAGTCGTGGCCGTTATGGGTGAGAACATCGACATGAGCGGCGAGGCCTCCTGCCGCAGCGATCTGGGCCTTCCCGGACGGCAGACCGAGCTTTTGAAAGCCGTCTCCGCGCTGGGCAAGAAGATCGTGCTGGTGCTGCTGAACGGTCATCCGCTGTCCATTCCCTGGGAGGCAGAGAACATCCCCGCGATTCTCGAAGCCTGGCAGCCCGGCTGGGAGGGCGGCAACGCCGTGGCGGATATTCTCTTCGGCGATGTGAACCCCGGCGGAAAGATGCCGGTCACCGTGGCCAGAAACGCGGGACAGTACCCGATGTACTACGCCCGCAACAACACGCACCGCCCCGAGAACGCAGGCGACGGACTATTCACATCCCGTTACTGGGATACCCAGAGCAGCCCGCTGTTCTCCTTCGGCTTCGGTCTGAGCTATACCAATTTCAAGCTCAGTGATTTGGCCTTGGATCGGGCAGAAAAGAAGAAGGGAGAAGGCCTGCGCGTCAGCGTCAAGGTAAAGAACACGGGATCGGTCGCAGGTGATGAGGTCGTGCAGATGTATCTCCATCAGCGCTACGGTTCGGATTCCCGCCCCATGCGTCTGCTGAAGGATTTCCGGCGTATCACCCTGCAGCCCGGCGAAGAGAGTACAGTGGAATTTGCGGTCACCGATGAGATGCTGACCTACTGGAGCAGCGCGGAAAACGCCTATGTGCTCGACGAGAGCGACTTCGATCTCTGGATCAGCAACGGCAGCGGTGAGGAGCTGCACGCAGAATTCAAAACAGTTTGATTGGGCTTAGTGGATTCGAACCCCTACCGGTTTCTGCGGGCAGATTTGTGCTGAATCTTCGTTGCAGCCCTTGGAAATACGAAAGTATTCCCTGCGGTCTGCGCCTTGCCTCATCCCAAATCTGCTCCGCAGAAACTGTGAAGCACCTGTGAGCTGGCAGTTTTCGAGCGATTTTTGCGCCCAACGAACGCCGCTGGGCTGACGCCCAGCAAGTGAGGCGGGACAAAAAGCGCCGAAAAGGGACGCTCACAGGCGGTAGGTGTTCGTATCCACTAAGCCTAAGCACAAAAGAAAAGCGCAGAGATGGGATTTGAAAAGCATCCCTTTCTGCGCTTTTCCTCTAGAAAGAAGTCGACAATTCAATCCGGAGTGTTGAGAACTGTACAATCCCGAAAACACTGGTGATTGTCCCCAATAAGGCAACATGAGATAATACAGGCAGAAAAAGCTTTACGGAGGCGGAGCAATGAAAAAGATCAATCTCAACGCGGATTGGACATACTGGCCCAAAGGCGAAGAACAGAATGCGCAGAAAATCCATTTGCCCCACGACGCCATGATCCACCGTAAGCGGATCAAAAAGCTGAAAAACGGCAGTTACACGGGCTTCTATCCCAGCGGCGACTATGTCTATCAGAAGATCCTGTTCGGTGCGGAAGAGTACCGGGATCAGAGTCTGATCCTTGAATTTGAAGGCGTATACATGTACAGCTCCGTCTTTCTCAACGGTGAGAGGCTGGGAGGCCACGCCTACGGCTACAACAATTTCTATATTGACCTGACCGACAAGCTCCGCATCGGCGAGGACAACGAGCTGCTGGTGGACGTCCATTGCAGTCAGGTACCCAACGCCCGCTGGTATCCCGGCAACGGCATCTATCGCCCGGTCTGGCTCCATGCAGGGTGCCGCAGTCACATCGCGCTCGACGGTGTGCAGATCATCACGGAGAGCATCGACCCCGCCCAAATCCGCGTAAAGACGCAGATCGAGGGTGAGGGCGAGATCAAGGTATCCATCCTTGACGGCGACAGCAGGGTGGCCGAGGGAAGCGGCAGCGACTGTCTGCTCACGGTTCCCTATGCCAAGCTGTGGAGCGAGGAGCATCCCCATCTGTACAAGGCTGTTGTTGCGCTCACGCAGGACGGTAAAGTCGTTGATGAACAGGAGATCTCCTTCGGCATCCGCAAGCTGGCCTGGAGCGCCGAAACTGGACTTACCGTCAACGGAGAACGCACGCTCCTGCGCGGGGGCTGCGTCCACCATGACAACGGCATTCTCGGCGCCTGTGATTTTGAAGCAGCGTCCTACCGCAAGGTGTGGGTCATGAAGCAGGCCGGGTTCAACGCCATCCGCAGCTCCCACTATCCCATCAGCAAGAGCATGCTCAGAGCCTGCGACGAGCTGGGGATGTACATCATGGACGAGGCCTTTGACAACTGGAGCGAGCCCACCGGGCAGTACGGCTATACCCTGGAGTTTGACAGCGACTGGCAGGATGATCTGAGCAAGATGGTTCTAAAGGATCGCAATCATCCTTCCGTTATCATGTACTCCATCGGCAACGAGATCTCCGATACGGCCAAGCCCGCCGGCGTGGAGCTGGCAGGCAAGATGACCGCGCTCTGCCGCAGCCTTGACGATACGCGCCCGGTGCTTGTCTGCCCGAACCTCTTCATGAATATGCTCTCCACCATGGGAGTGAATTTCAGCCTGGGCGATGGGAACAAGCTCTCGAAGGAGGATGTGACCGATCCCATGCTGGAAGCGCCGGATTCCGAGATGGGCGGTTCGGTCGCCATCAACTTCCTCGTGATGACCGGCCCCACGCTGATGGATCTGCTGCTGACGCCAAAGCGCTCCGAAAAGGGCGTCGGCCCCGTTTACGAGAAAGTGGACATTGCCGGGTACAACTACGGCACCAAAGTCTACGAGGGGCATCACAAGATGAACCCAGATCGCATCATTGTCGGCTCTGAGACCCACCCTGCGGACATCGCGCAGACCTGGCCGCTGGTAGAGAAGAACCCATACATCATCGGCGATTTCATGTGGACGGCCTGGGACTATCTCGGTGAGGTGGGCGTCGGTCTCGTTCAGTACGGCAAGAGCGCCGGAGCCTACATCAAGCCCTATCCCACGGTATCCGCCTATACCGGCGCAATCGATCTGATCGGGCACCGGGATCTGTACAGCCATCTGGCCGCCATCGTCTGGGGCAAAGAAAAAGCGCCTTACATCGCTGTGCAGCCGTTGGATCATGTGGGCGAGAAGAAGCGCTATTCCCTCTATCGCAAGACGGACGCCTTTGAAAGCTGGAGTTGGCCCGGTCATGAGGGCAAGAAGACCGTTGTCGAAGTATACAGCATCGGCGCACAGGTTGAGCTTTTGCAGGACGGAAGATCTCTGGGCAGGAAAAAGCTGAAAGACTATGCCGCCTCTTTCCCGGTGGTCTACCAGCCCGGCGTACTGGAAGCGATCAGCTACGATGACAAAGGCCGCGAGATCGGCCGCTCTACTTTGCGTTCTGCAAACAGCACCCGCAAACTGACGGTCAAGGCGGATAAAAAGACCCTCGCGGCCAACGGCGAGGATCTGGCGTATCTCGATATTGCGCTCACGGATGAAAATGGGATCGTCCATGTGCTTGACGACTCGATGATCTCCGTTACGGTCGAGGGCTGCGGCACGCTGCAGGGCCTCGGCACGGGCAACCCGAAGCCGGAGGAGCCTTACGACGGAAATGTCTGCCGGAGCTACCAGGGCCGCGCCCAGGCTGTAATCAGAAGCGGGTGTGAGACGGGTGAGATTCGTGTTACCATCCGTGTTGACGGTTATCCAGACTCGGATGTAAAATTGACAGTAAGAGGATTTTAAAGAATAACGGAGGTATTGTAATGATCATCAAGGCAGTCAAGCTCTATGAAAACGGTTTTATGCTTCAGCCCTTTGCCATGGGCGGAGAGGATTATGCGCGGGAAGGCGCGGCCAGTCTCGCCAAGTATGATATGACCGTCCGCTATCGTTCCAGCCTGCAGAACTATGTGATCGACACCGGGGATGAAGTCATCCTTGTCGATACAGGGATGCCCGACGGGACGCCGGATGCCGTACCGGACGCGAAGACATTTATCTATATGGGCACTCGTATCCAGGACTATATCCCCGCGCTGAAATCAGCAGGCTATACGCCTGACCAAGTGACGAAGATCCTGCTGACGCATAAACATTCCGACCATTCCGGTATGTTGGATCATTTTCCCCGTGCGCAGATCATCGCTTCTCCTGCGGAGGCAGCCAGCGACGAGCTCAAAAATCTGCCAAATGTGACACCTGTAGACTTCTCTGACGGTCCGTACCACAATTTCAATGCCTCACAGAAAATCGCGGATGGTATTTACTTCATAGAGGCCAAAGGGCATACTTTGGGCAACAGCCTGGTGATCGTGGAGAGCGATGGCTTGTTCTATATGATTCATGGGGATGTCACCTATACGGACGAAGCCCTGTATGCCAACAAGCTATCCATGGTATTTGAGGATCTGGCTGCCGCAAGGGAAACCCTGAACGCAGTCAGAGCGTTCATTGCGGAGCATCCCACTGTCTACCTTTCCACGCATACTCCACTCGGATATGAAAACCTTGAAAACAAAAAAGTCACGGACTTGAACAACCCGCCTGAGAGTGTCCCGCCGAAAGACATTGCCATCAAGACGGCGACCGGCAAATATATCTGTGCGATCTGCGGCTATGTGTATGATCCCGCTGTCGGTGACCCGGATCGCGGAATCCCGGCCGGAACCCCATTCGAGGCCCTGCCGGAAGATTGGCATTGTCCCCGCTGCAAGCAGAGCAAAGATAACTTTACTCCCGCATAAGAAAGCAAAATAAAGCAACGCCTCGGCTGGAGATTTGTACTCTCCGGTCGGGGCGTTTCTATACATAGCCGCTGTCGCGTTTGCGTATGGAACAGAATTGTTTTATCAAGATAGAGACATTATTTACCCGATGAATTGGCGAAGCGGCAAAAGCTTTCAGCCATGGCGCGCGTAGATTCCCTGCATCCCTCCCGAAGCCAGATCATGGCTGCGTTCAGGCTTGCACCGGCAGCGTAATACAGATTATAGCGTTCAATGGAGCCGCGGGGCATGTCTCCCGCGAGCTCCTCATTTTTTGCGTTGAAGCTCTCAAGCAGAAGTCCCAAATATCCGTGCTGCTCCAGGAGCAGGAGCAAATCACGGTTATCTTTCAACACGCCGAAAAACAGGATCCCGTATTCCACACTCCAAAAGGGCGTGTTTTCATTCAGCCGCTTCTCAAGCTCCGACCAGACGGTTTCCTGAACATAGAATTCCACGATTTCCGTCTTGCTGGAAAAGTTGCGGTAGTAAGCCATGCGGGATACTCCGGCCCGTTCCGTTATCGCTGTGACAGAGATGTTCTCTGCCTCGGCCATACTGCGCTGCTTTAACAGAGAGAAATACGCTTTTGCGATCTGATTCTTGACCCGCAGATTTTCTTCCACCCGTTTGTCCATCGTGTGATCCCTCAATCCGTTACAATTCAGCTGTTTTTGATACGTTACACTTTCTTGCCGTACATCTTGAATTTGCTAAAATAATAGCACAACCCGTTACATTCTGCAACGCCAAAATCAATTCGATAATAAAATCAAAGCAGAAAGGAACATGATGATGGAAAAAGCAAAAATTCTTCTCCCGCCTGAAAAGGCCGTCCTGAATCCCGTCTCCCTGATGGGGGATGAGAAAGGCGTCTACTTCACCTTTCGCAGTGATCTCGCCCTGATTTCTCAGGTTCTCCCCGCGCCGTTGGAGCCCGCCTTTCCGCTGGTTTCCGGCTATGTGGTGGAAATCAACAAGCCCGCCTTCTGTCAGCCTTACAAGGAGGCCATGATCGGCGTTTATGCCAACTATAACGGGCAGATCGGTCTGTTCCCGGTGTCCTTCATGCTCTGCGGGCCCGGCGCGGAAATGGCTACGCTCGGCGGCCGGGAACGCTTTGGCCTGCCGAAAAAGCTGTGCGACAGCATCACCATTGAGAAAGAGGAAGGCCGCGCCCGCGCAACGGTAAGCCGCGGCGGCGTGACGCTCCTGGACGTGTCCATCAAGCTGGGCCAGTACAACAATCCCATGGCCGGTATGTGCTATCAGGGCAACGAGCCCGGCAAGAAGTCCGGCGGTATGAGCTTCTATGCGCAGCCTGTGATCGCGCCTGACGGCAGCGGCTACGACACGTTTACGCAGGTGAATCTCTACACCAACATTGCAGAGTACACCTACCGCACCTGGGAGCCGGGCGAAGTCACCGTGCGCCTCCAGTCCTCTGAAAATGACGCTTGGGGTCACTTCCCGGTTTTCGAGAACATGGGCGGTGCATTCAGCGAGAACGACATAGAAATGAAGGATCTGCAGCTGGCGGAGGTCCTCTCCCCGGATGGGATCATCAACAAGCTGCTGGTCACCCGATATGACCGCATGGGTCTGATTTAAGGAGGGACAATCATGGCATTTGAACATCTCGGAGCAAAGGGCACGATCGGAAATCTGGAAATCAAGAATCGTCTGGTTATGACGGCCATGGGCGTCGGTGTGGGCGACCACAGCGGCATTGCCTCGGACGCGTTTATTGAGTTCTATCGTCAGCGTGCGGAAGGCGGCTGCGGCCTCATCATCACCGAGGTTACCCGCGTCAACGATGTGCACGGCGTGTGCGAATACGATCAGCTCTCCCTGTCTAACGACGACATGATCCCCAGCTTCAAAAAGCTGGCGGATACCATTCATCCCTACGGAACCAAGATTTTCGCCCAGCTGCATCATCCCGGCCGCGAGGCGCATCTGGTCATCAATCCCAACACGGACATGCTGGTGTCCTCCGTCGACGCGCCCAGCCGCATTGCGCCGGAGCCCACCCGCGCCTTGACTGTAGATGAAATCCATTCCCTCGAAAAGGACTTCGCTGCCGCTGCGGTTCGTGCGCAGAAAGCAGGTATGGACGGCGTTGAGATTCACGCCGGGCATGGCTACCTGATCCATCAGTTCCTCAGCGCCAACGACAACTTCCGTACCGACGAATACGGCGGAAGTCTCGAAAACCGGATGCGTTTCCTGTTGGAGATTATCGCTGCTATCCGTGAGGCAGTCGGCCTGGATTATCCCATCTCCGTGCGTCTGAGCAGCAGCGAGTTTTTGGATGCGGTCGGCATCATGAAGGGTACCACTGTTGAGGAATCCGCTCAGATTGCCGCTGCCTGTGAAAAGGCCGGGGTCAATCTCATCAACGTCTCTTCCGGCACGCATTTTACCGGCAACACCATCGTCGAACCCACCTCCTATGAGCAGGGCTGGAAGCTCCCGCTGGCTGCAGAGATCAAGAAGCATGTGTCCATTCCGGTCTCTGCGACCTCAGTGTTCCGCGATCCCGCGTACTGCGATCAGGTTCTGGCTGAGGGGCAGATTGATTTTATCGCTATGGGGCGCTCCTGGCTGGCCGATCCCGAATGGGGTACGAAGGCTCTCTCCGGCCGCTGCGACGATATCCGCAAATGCACCGGCTGCATGTATTGCTTTGAGACCGCCGGCAATACCCTTTGCACTGGTGAGAGCCATGCTTTCTGTTCTATCAACCCGTATATGGGGCAGGAGTTGGAGTATGGCGAGCTGAAAAAGGACGGCGCAGGCCGTAAGGCCGTGGTCGTGGGCGGAGGCCCTGCCGGTATGGAAGCGGCTATGATTCTCGCTCAGCGTGAGTTTGACGTGACACTCTTTGAAAAGGGCGACCAACTGGGCGGTCAGATGTATCTGGCCTCTCTGCCGCCCCACCGCGGTAAAATGGCAAACTTCAAGCACTTTGCCGAAAAGCAGCTGAAGGATCTTGGGGTCGATGTGCGGCTCAATACCGCAGTTACAGCAGATGAGATCCGGGCTATGAATCCCTACACGGTCTTTATCTGCACCGGCTCCGCGCCGATCCTGCCCCGCAGCATCAAGGGCATTGACGGCGATAATGTATATACCGTTCCACAAATCCTGCGCGAGCAGGTGAAGCTCAGCGGCAAGAAGGTCGTCGTGGCCGGTGCCGGACTGACCGGCATGGAAACGGCCGAATTCCTGCAGGAACATGGCAACGAGGTCACAAACATCGACATGATGCCCGCAGTCGGCTTTGGCGCCTTCCAGCTGTTGCTGATGGATGAGGAGGCGCTCACCGCCAAGTCCGGCGTCCGTCCGATGCCGGGTCACAAGCTGGTGGAAATCCGCAAGGACAGCGTTCTCATTGAAGACACTGCAGGCTATCAGATCGAGTTGCCCTGCGACGCGGTGGTTATGAGTCTTGGCGTTCGTGCCGTCAACAGTCTGAAGGACGAGCTTGCCGATCTTAACAACGTAGTTGTAGTCGGCGAAGCGGATAAAGCCGGCCAGCGTGTGCCGCAGGCGGTGCATCCCGCCTTCGAGGCCGCATACAAGCTGGCTTAAAGGAAGAAGAACATCATGCAAGAAAAGAAATTCGCATCCTCTATCCCGGCCTGTAACATGATTATCGCGCTGCTGATCTTCGCACAGATCCCAATCATGTTCGGAAAAGCAGATCCCAATGCGATTATTTACGCGCTGCCCTGGCTGTTGGCCGCGTTCCCGGTCATTCTTCTCTGCATCATTTTCATGTTCATCAACGGGGATTTTGTGGACGCGACGCTTAACGCCATCCTCAGCGGGGTCCTGATGGGCCAGAACTTTGTCCGCGGCCTCATTGCTTTGAGTATGTTCAATGCAGGGACTGCTGTTTCGCCGGAATTAATGATGAGCAGCTTTGCCATTGACAAGTGGGTGTATCTCGCGGGTGGGATTATTCTCCTGTTTGCTGGATGGCTTGCGCACTTCAACAGTAAAATGGCGGCCACCGGCGTCTGGGCTGGCGCCATCGGCTTCCTGGCGTTGGCTGCCATGTATGCCGGTATCAGCCAGTTCTTTGGGATGGTCGGCGCTATTGGCCTTGTGATTCTCGGCGTCTACCTGCTCTACTCCGGCATAGCCATGCTGTTGAATATGGCCATGCAGAAGGAAGTTCTTCCCATCAAATAAAGTCCGTATCGTGTGACAGCGGGAGCGCCTGCTCCCGCTGTCTTCATCTATCCGTTACAAAACGAGCTTTTTTGATACGTTACAAATTCTATGCGGTGTCGTTTTTTTCTTCTACAATGGAACCAGAAGAAAACGAGATCAGACCAGCAGAGGAGGAAATGCATGAGATATTACGTGGATGCCGAAGCCAGGGAAAACGGCATTGGCACAAAGGGAGATCCGTTTCGGACGATACAGGCCGCTGCCGATGTGGCGATCCCCGGCGATGAAGTTCTTGTTCTTCCGGGTATATACCGTGAAAACGTGAATCCCAAATATGCGGGGACGCCGGAAGATCGAATCGTCTATCGCTCGGTTGAAAGGCTTGCCGCTGTAATTACCGGCGCTGAGCCTCTTATCGGATGGAAAGAAAAGGGAAACGGCGTTTGGACAGCGCGCGTGCCCAATCGTATTTTCGGGGACTATAACCCCTATACCACTCGCGTATCCGGCGACTGGTTTATCGCCTTTTTCGTCGCGCACACCGGCGATGTGTTCTTAAACGGCAAATCCCTCTATGAGGTGACAAGCCGGGAGGCGGTACGAAGCCCCGTCGCCTCACCTGTGTCATGGGACCCGGACTTCTCCACCTGGGTCTGGTACGCTGAGCAGGACGAGGCCTCGGATGAGACCGTGTTTTACGCAAACTTCCATGATAAGAATCCCAACATGGAAAATGTCGAGATTTCCGTGCGGCCCGCCTGCTTTGCACCGGCGAAAGAGGGCATCGGCTACATCACCCTCTCGGGCTTCACAGTCTGCCAGGCGGCTACCCAGTGGGCGCCGCCCACCGCTTACCAGGAGGGCATGATCGGTCCGCACTGGAGCAAGGGCTGGATCATTCACTCGCTCGACGACGACATCACCCCCGACGAGGTGGCTCCGTGGCGTACCGACGTCAACCACGTGTTCATCATCTCGATCTGCGTCCATCCGAGCTACCAGAACGGCGAGACGATCCGCCTCATGACGGATTCCTTCATCTCCTACCTCAACCATCTGCAGGACGATCTGGGCTGCCCGATCACCGACATCATGGGCACCACGGTCTCGCCTCACGGCATCAAAGCCCTGCGCAACCTCATGTTCCGCCAGCTCAGGACCCTGCCCGACGGCGACGTGGTGTGCATCTGCGACGGCAAG
>ERZ842401.3752-NODE-3752-length-18506-cov-4.120644_pt1 | contig 18506 bp, 11 predicted proteins | sample MGYA00521270_ERZ842401 | MGnify/ENA primary metagenome ERZ842401 (study PRJEB31892, sample SAMEA3878208) | bioreactor metagenome | biome: Moose rumen | place: Sweden | collected 2011-10 | study: EMG produced TPA metagenomics assembly of the PRJEB12797 data set... | reverse complement strand
AAAATATATCCCTTGGATAAGAAAAATATTTATAGTAATGCCTAATGAAAAAGTACGCCTCTCCGCCGCCCGCCAACACTACCGGAATCTGCCCAAGCTTCATCCACTTCAGGGCAAAGCGCATCCAGTTGCGAAACGACTGCGAACCAAAGGCCGTCAGAATGCAGGCGTAGACACAGACGGCGCGGGAAATCCTGCCATCCATGCTTTGGTAGGCAAACGCCATGTAGGCAATGGCGCCTGCATGGGTCAGAAAAGACGAAAGGCAGAGACGACGAAATTCCTCAACCGGACTCTGAGGAGAGGCAGGATACATCCAGTTGCCGTGGTAGAGATCGAGTGCCGCGTTAATACCTATGAACACCAGCGCGATTGGGGCAAAACGCACATACTCTACAAGTTCGTATCCGCCCCAAGGGCAGCTTGGCCAGCCATGCACACGAAGGAAGACCCCGAGCGCCTTGTAGCCGCAGACGACAACCGCCCACATCGCAGCAACGCACAACGCGTCGGCAATCGCGAGGGCAATGACACGTATGCGACCCTGGGTGAACATCTCAGGCCCCCTCCGGTGGCTCGTATTCCTCGGCAATCCAGCGTTCGGCCCCCGCCGCATCCGTCCACTCGTCGCCAGTCACGATCTCATACGTCTCCTTGGCCTTGTCGACGCCCTCTTTAGAACCACCGCCGCATATAATGCGGGCCAACGACTCAACGGCCAGCTTCTCATCCACCCCGATAAACTCGCCAGAGATTTCCTCAAGCGCATCCTCGTCCTTAAGGACGCCCATTGCAAGTTCGACGGTCTTGATCTTGACACCGTCGTCTTCAATGGACGACAACGCCGTGGTCCATTCATTCATGGCGCTCTGGCGAACGTCTTCGTCGGCATCGGCGAGGAACGGCGTCAACTCGGGGAGGGCCTTCTCGCCAAACCAGCCAAGCGTATCGACCATGGACTGGCGAATCTCAACGACTCCGCATTTCTGCGCCTCGTCGGCACAGGAAGCCGCCAAGGCGAAGTCTTCGTCGTCAAGCGCCTTCTCAATGCGTTCGGCAAGCGCCTTTTCCGCCGGCGTGCGGCTGTCGTCGTCGTCCTCTTCGCCCAAAAGGACGGGCTTCTGCGGCTTCTGCTGGCGACGATCGGAGACCGGCGCACTCCTTGCCGTCGGCCTCGCGCCCCTGACGGTCGTCACTTCAGGCGCACTTTCGGGCGCACTTCCCCCACGCCGCAGCAAAAGAGCGGCGACAACCGCAAGCGCAATCCCAGTCAGGCCGAATATGACCGCCTTCTTCATTCCTCCGGTGGTTCATAGTTGTCGGGGTCGTCAAGGTATCGCTCCGCCTCGGATATGCTGATCCATTCATGGCCGGTGATCTCGTCGTACAGCTCGCGTCCTGCTTCCGAAAGCGACTCGTTCGACGAGTCTATCATGTCGACAAGGGACTGGACGACTTCAATGCGCCGCTCGAACGCCTCGTTCTCGTCTTCCACCGCGTCGATAAAATCAGTCGCCGCAATCGAGAACTGGGCGCCTATGGACTGCAACGCGTCTTTGGAGGAAAGTGCGTTCAACGCCATTTTGGAAACCTTGAGGCGAGCCGCAGGGTCTTCAATCTCGGAGAAGCCCGATTCCCATGCGTTGATCGCACTCTGCGCCACGCCTTCGTCGGAATCTCCCAGCATAGTCGTGAGCTCCGGCAGTGCCTCGAAGCCAAACCACCCCAGCGCATCGACGACGTGCGACCGAACTTCAGGATCCGAAGAGGACATGAGCTTGGAGCACAGTCTGATCGTCGTCCTGGAGTCGTCCGCGTCCATTGCCGCCTGCACCTCTTCGCAGAGCTTGCGGTCGGCATCGGAGAACCGCCCGAACATCGAACTGTCCACGGACGGCTTTCCGGGGCGCCTCATGCGCGTCCATGCGTTTTCCCGAATGTGCGACTTGACGACCTCGCGCATCTCGTCGATGCCATCGACCGTCTTCGAACCGGCGGCCAGCTTCGCCCTGCCAGCCGCCTTCGCAACGCCGTCAGGCGTCCTGGTTGCGGGTTGCTGCCGGCAAAAGTACGCCAGCAGGCAAGCCGCAGCCAAAACAAGACCGCCGACGGCTGCCCACAACGTCTTGTTCTTCATGTCGCCTTACTTGCCAAGAATCTCGTAGGTCTTCTCCGTGACAAGTTCCTCGACACGAGCCGGCAACTTGACGGTCTTGACAAGAGTGGCACCTTCCTTCATCAGCTTGCTGGAGGCCGCTGCATTGTACTTGAGCGACCATGTGCCAGAAACCGCCGTGAAGTCAATGTCGGCATACTCTTCGCAGGGGCAGAAGTCCCACGCAGTCGCGATCTCGACCGTGTCCTCCTCGCCGGGCTCGTAGTCACCGCAGACGTAGCAGTGGGGATCCGAACCCGGAGTCGTGAAGGTCGGTGCCGGCATCCAGCCCGCGACGTTGCCCGTCATGGACTTGAGGTAGCTCGTGCAGTTGACCTCCGGATCCTCGCAGGGCGCCGCCGTGTAGACGACCTGCAACGTGCCAAAGCCTGCAAAAGTGAGGAAGGTCGGAGCATCTTCGCTCATATCGCCGAGCGTCCAACTGCCCTCGCACTTGTCGCCCTTCTTGTCTATTGCGTTCAGGAGCCGCCAGTTGATGTCGTCCAGGAAGATCACGTCGTATGGCTTCGAGGTTTTCCAGATGACGCAACCCGAGACGAAGTTGGCTTTCTCGTTGACGACCTCCCATTTGCCCATAAGCGTATTGCAGTCGCAGCCCCAGATGAGGCCTTTCCATTTCTGCGTCGCCTGTGTGCGATAGATGACAGACTCGGAATCGGAAATAAACTTGTTGCTCTTAGGCGACAAGGTTGCCCTCTTGGCGGTAGTCGTCTTTACTGTGACCGTGAGGTCATAGACCTGGGCGGCCTTTTCTTCGGCAAAAGCGCTGGCGGCAATGCCGAATGCGACGAGACCTGCACATAGTGTTTTGTTCATTTTTTGCTCCTTTTTATTTGTTTTGAATTAGCCGGTTGAAATGATCAGTCTTCGCATGCGTCGCAGGCCGAGACCTTCACCGCGATCGAACAGTCTCCGCTGTGTACGGCGGAGCAGTACACCGTGCCAGCGACCACCGCCCCAGTCACCTTAAAGGATTTCTTGAGCACCGAGCCGCGACGCCCCTCGACGAAAAACTTCATCGTCCCGGAGATGATCCCCGTCTTCGCGTTCATAGTTGCTTTGAACTTAGAGACCTCAGTTCCAGTCAAACGGTTCTTCAAGACAGTGATTTCGTCGCCGTTCGGATCCTCGACAAGCGGATATCCGCCGATTGTCTCCGGCACCTCTGGCAAAACCAGCTCAAAATCGCCTCCAAGGTCGCCAAGTCCGGGAACGGATGAGCAGATTGCCCGCCAGTTCGCAACAAAACCATTCTTGCCGACGGTGTTCCACGCTCGGATGTCGGTGACGTTGAAAAGCCACCCGTTCTTGAACCAGAGGCAGCAGCCGAGCCCTCCCTTGTTCCCGTCGATGCTGATCGGCAGGCAATAGACGTCGCTGTCGCCGATGACCACCTTGCCGGAGGTAGAAACAGCCCTGCCGTCGGGCAGCACGCCGCGAACAGTCGCCGAGCCGGACTTGGCGACGTTGACCGAAAACGCGCCGTATCCGCACGCAATGTCCAAAGGCGCGTCCGTGACGGCCATGGCAAATGTCCAGACGCCAGGAACAAGAAGCGTCCTGCGGGTCTTTGCCTCGACATCCCTCGCCTTGAAGACATCTCTCGCCCCAGTGACGGAGTACAAACCGTCGATGCCAAGATAAAAGCCCCTGACGCCGTTCTCGTCGAACATGAGCTCCATAAGGGCATCGCCATCGGAATCCTCAAGGGTCACGGAATCAATGCAGCAGTCATAGCCGAGACCGCTGAGTTTGCGCTTCTTGCCGGCGACGGTCGCAGTCGCCGATATCTTGATGTCGCGGTTTTTGTTCTTGCGACCCACCTTCGCCTCAAAAGTCCCGACAATGCCGGCGTCGCCAGAGAGCCAGCCGCGGTATGTCTCGGACTTGGTTCCTGAAAGCCCCCACTCCTCAGGATCCGAGCAAAGGCCACACTCCTGGTCCAGCGCCTCCTTCTCTATAGAGTCGATCTTTTCCACGACGTAGTTGTAGGCGTCGTCGGACTCGCGATAGGTCGAGCCGGGCGAGAACCGGCCGGCCTCTCTGCCGTCTGGGAGGAACAGTATCAGCGTCGGATACCCAACCTTGCCGTAGTTAAAGTCCTCCGACCCGTCCCATGTTTTTATGGAAACGGGCGTGGCGGAATCGAGTGCAAGCGACTTCTGCAAGCGGTAGAGGTCCATGATCGCGTTCAACCCGTCCTCCTGCGTAAGGCCGTTTTCTGCGAGATAGTCGCTGTCGTACAACCAGCACTGGAAGCCCCAGCCGTCGCCATACTCCGGGTGCGCACTCTTCCACAGCTGGTCGTCGTCGACATGGCCGCGATACGGGAAATCGAGCATAACCAGATAATAGCCCTTTTCCTGGATGTAGCTGCGCCACTGCGCCGCGTGGTCAAGCAGCACTTTCTCCTCGAATGCCTCGCAGTGCGGGCACCACCACGAGCCAGTCGTGAACAGAAGAAGCCCCTTGCCCTCGGCTGCGGCCTGTGTGCGGGCCGCCTCGTAGTCCATCGTCCATTCCCCGGCCTTCGCGCCCTTCCAACGCGGATATGCCGCCGTAGAAGGCATGCGAACGTTGTATTCGTATGCCGATGCAACCATTGCGGCGCAGACCATCACCGCAGCCAATGCCTGTTTCATTTTCTCTTTGCCTTTCATTTCTTGTTGTCCCCCACTCCAGCGAAAATCGCATTATTCCCACGACTCGATGCTCACCGGGCATGAAATCGCCGGCTTCTTGCACGTCGCAACGCCAACTGCCTTCCCGTCAATCACCATGCCGGTGACCGTGAAGGAGGTCTTCTTTATCTTGTGCTTGGCAGAATCGTCGGTATATACGCTGAACGAACCCTTGATAGACGAGGTCTTCGCCGTATAGGTCAGCTTGAGTCCGGAGAGGTTCGTCTTGCCTTTCTCGGTGTTGCGGACGAGCTCGTATTCCGCCGGCTTCGTGCCCTTGATCTTTGAGTACTTAAGGGTCGCCGCCTTGGCAAGCGTAATCTTGCCCTTCGCGTTAACCGGCACTTCCGCACCGTCAGGCAACATCTCGGCCACGACCGGCAGCCCGTTGATTTCCGTCGGCAGCCCGCTCACGGAAAACTTGTAGACACCAGTGGAAAGCCCTTTCGAAAGGTCCGTGGTCGCCGCAACCATCTTGATTCCGCTTGCCGCCGTGATTTCGGCAACAAACCCCTCCTTGCCGATTTCGAACGAGTTAAGGACGCCAAGTTTCTTTATTGTCTTCCCTTCGAACTTGGCAGATTCCGCGTCGCTGACGGGAACCGGCGTCGACGCCAGCGAATAGGACTTCCCGTCCAGCATCTTGAACGAGGCTGAAACCTTTGACACGCCGCCTTTTGGCTTGGTGAACTTTACCGTCACAGTGCCGCATGGATTGCCATCTTCGTCATACACGGCTCCACAGTACGGATATGCGCCCTTGCCCGCCGCAGTGGGGTTGAACGGCCCCAGTGCGCTGGGCTCGGGCTCCGGTTCTGGCGCACCGCCGGAAAGCAGAATGTCGTTGCCAGAACTGCCGCCAAGCGTGCCGGACTCGGTGAATGCGGGTTGGAATGGATTCTCCCAGATGTCACCCTCTTCCTTCGATGTCTTCATGCACTTGGCACTGGAAGCCGAAGGTAGCGCCACGGAAATCGAACGTCCCTCGCAAGACACCTTGTAGGTGGTGCCGCCAGACAGCACGAACGCATAGATTCCATTCGCACCGGTCTCGACGGAGTCGACGACTTTCCCGGACAGCGAAGCTTGCACAACGGCGTTCGCAACCGGCTTGCCCTCTTCATCGAGCACACGGCCCGAAAGCACATCGCCCGAGAAATCGGGAAAGATGTTGTAGACAAGTCCGTCTACAAGATCAAAGCGGTTGCCCTTGCTGTCCTCCACATGGAAGTCGTCCAGCCCATACCAGCAGTTTTCCCCTTTGACATTGCACCATCCGAGGTTGAGATGGAAATAGAGCTTGCCCCCGTGGTAGCCATAGCCGTCGATCAGCGCCTGATGGCCGAGTTTGCCAGTGTTCGTCAGCGCAATCATCACGGGACATTTCGCGTCCAGGTTGGCAATGATCGTTTTTTTGATCTCCGCCGTCAAGGTGATGGAATCAAACGGCACATAGCCCACCGCACTTGCATAGCCAAAGACTTCTCGCAGCTGCACGAACGAAAACATCCCATACGCAAACGTGCTGGCGGACATGAACCAGGAGTGCATTACCACCGCGCAATCGTACGTAAGCCTGCCGATTGCCGCACGCGCCGACTCGTCCGCACCGGCGGCAACCGTCGGCATCGCTGCATAGTCGTATGCGACGCCGCCGTAGGGCAACGACTCCTCTGCGCCGTCCACCAAGCACTTCGACTCTCCCTTGGGAATGGATTTGGGGTATTGCCAATACCAAAGCAACTGCGCGATTGGCGTTGCAACGCAGCCGCAGGGGTAGTTGTTCGGCGTATAGTAGTTAAAGCACGGGCTGCCGGTATTGGAATAGCCGGTATCCGACCTTTGCCCCCAGTGGGTCGAGACGAGCGCGTCGACCCGCACGTCGTCTATCGTCTGCAAACCTGTCGCCGCCGCCGGAATCGCGACCAAGGCGACGCCGACGGCGACCGACAATGCTTTTCTGGCGATGGAGTTCATCTCAACCCTTTCCCGCCGACAGGATCGAAATCAGTCGAGCGAACAGGTGCCGGTGTACGTCTTCCTTCCGATTTTCACGGACACCGTTCCAACGCCGACGCCATTCACCACATAGCCGCTGAACTTGGCCGTGTATGCCTTGAGCGTCGGCTTCCTCCCTTCGTCGATGGAGAACTCGTTGGTGGCATAGATCTTGAACGAGCCGGAGAACGCGCCCGAGGCGGGCTTGTAGGTAAGCTTGATGGCATTGACGTTGGGATAGCGCTCTTCATCGAACTCCGCCAGTTCATACCACGTCTCGCCGTCCTCGCGGAACTTCTTGTACGTAATCTTCGGAGCGGCCCCGAAGCTGAGCGTCTTGCCCTTCTTCACCTCGGCAAATGCCCCCATCGGGAAGTCAACGAGAAATTCGTAGTTGTCGTTCTCCGGCTCGGCGTCGACATCGGCCGAGAAAGACATCTCCTCGTTCTCAAGCTCGCCACCGAGCACAATGTCCTCGCCAGACTCCACGGAGTATTCGTCGCCCATGCCGAAGATCTCGTATCCGTCCTCTCCGTTGTAGAGGTTGAAGACCATCGCCCCGACCGGCGACTTGAATGCGACCTCGACTTCATTGAAGTCGCCATACTCGTCCGGCACCAGATTCATCGACTTGGAATACGACTTCCCGCCGAAGGACGTGATCTTGAAAGTCGCCTTGAGATACTTTTTCTTGGTGTTGTACTTGCCAAGCGTGATTGTGGCATTCCCGAACAGTTCACCGTCCTTGTAGGCAATTGCCTCAAGCTTCTTCGCCTTCTTGAAGAATTTGGCGGGATCGACTTCGTCGCGTTGGACTGGCTGCTCAAAGAGCGCCGTAACCGTAATGTCGCTCTTCACCTTGCTGAACGACGTGTCCCAGCCGACAAACTCCCAACCCTCGTTGGCGGTTACGGTCGGCGCCACGGCGCCCTTGCCGCTCAGAACCGACTGCGAAAGCTCGCCTGTCGCCGTGCCCTTCTCTGCGTCGACGACAAAGTTGACCGTGTAGTAGACCGGATCGGGGTCGGGCTCGACCGCAGAGAACTTAGCGGTGACCGTCATGTCCGCCGTCACCTTGGCGAATGTCTTGTCCCAGCCGGTAAACTCCCAACCGTCTTTCGCCTTCACCGTCGGCGCCACAGCGCCCTCGCCACTCGCGACCTGCTGCGAAAGCTCGCCTGTCGCCACGCCTTTCGCCGCGTCAACGACAAAATTGACTGTGTAGTAGACCGGATCAGGATCGGGCACCACGCCGCTCGGATCCCAATCAGAGAGCAGGAATTCGAGTGTGTCGATTATCTGCTGGATGTTCGAGTCCTTGGAGTTGGCACCGTAGAGCCCCATATTGCCCTTGTAGCCGCTGAAGCCCTCAAGCACCATTTCTCCGTTTGAATTCCTCGGCCAGTAGACGCCAATGTACGGGAAGGCCTTGATCTTGGTCTGCGCATTGGACTTGATCCACTTCTTCACGACGGCATCGCCCTCCACGAAGACCATCAGAATGTCGTTGTAGTCCATCCATTCGGAGAAATACTCCTTGTTCATCTCCTTCTCGATGCCCTCGCAATGCGAGCACCCGGCATTGGCCCAGAATACCATCATCGGGATGTTCTCCGCTTCGGCGTATGCCATCGCGCCGTCGAAGTCCGACGTCCACACGCCAGGCACCACTGCCCTTTGCGTAGTAATGTAACCTGCCATCGTCTCGCTGGCGAAAAGCATCGCGCAGACGCAAAGCGCCGTAGCCAAAAATGACCTCATCGTTTTCATGTGAACCTCCTTATTATTTTGCAACCGCCGTGTAGGCAATCGCAAGTAGTTGTTGACGCCGATAGTATAGCAAATCTTGCTCCCATGCGCAATGCGCAAAGTTATCGGAACACCCTAAATTCAGCTATAGCCCGCGCCTATGCTTCGTTCGCATGGATGCAAAACGCATCCAATCCGGGACGTACCGCTCGCAACCTGGCGCCAGTTTCACCCACGGCCGCTTTTCAGCGTAGGAGGGTTCGTGCGACGCCAGCAGCGAGCCTGCCACCCATAGTAGCTGCGTATCCGCAACAAGTCGCTCCGGGACTGCTCCTGGGCCAACCGACGGCGAGAGCATGAGCAATCGGCTGGTCTTGCAGGCACGGCCCTTCTCGTACGCCGACAGATAGTCTGGCACGTTTCTGCCAGCGACAATAACGCATTCCGCCTCGCGCGGAAGGTCTTCGACATCATACACGTATGCAATCGGCTCTGTGTCAGGATTCCGCCTGAAATATGAGAGAATTTCCCTTCCGGGGAAGCCGTTCCCCGCCATAACCACCGGGCCGCCGACAATCCAGATTCGCGGATTGCTGCCATTAACGAACGTCGCCTTTCCGCAGGATTTCACGGGGATTGCCGTCGACCTCCGCATCGACTTGCCCACGATGATGAGTCCCGCCACCACCGTGAGCGACAAAATGGCTGCGACTATTGCCGCCTTGCGCCACTGTCTTGCAGAGAGCCGCCCGTCCGAGTAAGCCAACGCACCCAAGGACGCCACGGGCAGCACCCAATCCTCCCAGTCGATGTAGACGGGATTGAAGCACCCGGCGAGGCAGAACGACGACCACAGCGCAAGCGGCAACGGCCTGCCCTTCCTCGCCAAGACTGCCCCGGCCGACAAGACGAGCGCCCAGAAAAAAACATACAAGAACCCTTTCGGCCATCCACATTCGGCCAAGCTCATTACGTGCGTCCGCAGGCTGCGTTTTTCGTTGAATACATACCAGTTAAGGCAGGCGTTTCTTCCCGGAACCTCCCCGCCCTGCCACCCAAACGGAGCGTCGGCAAACATCTGCACCGCCGCCTTGCAGATTTTAAGCCGTGTCATATTCCCAGCGTCAACCTTGCGGAATGTGTCCGCGACGCGCCGCACATTGCCACTGACCGCCAATCCAGCCACAAGAACCACAAGCCCAGCCAGCAACACGAGCACGCCGCGTTTCGTGAAAAGTCTTCTTGCATGCACGGCGGCAATTGCAAATAAACCAGCCGCCGCGCCGACAAGCGCGCCTCGCGAACCTGTGGCCAGCATGCCACACGCCGCCACTGCGGCAAGAACGCCGGAACCAATCCTCACGAGACCCCGAGTCGCCGTCGCCAGCCAAACAAGCACAAGCAGGAATTCCGCCAACAATATACCAGCGCTGTTCGGATTGGCGAACCACAGCCGCAACCGAGTCCCGCCGTCACGCCAAATATCCGCCGAGGAGTTCTTTTCGTAAGATCTCTCCTTGCGTTCGGGGAACATTTCCGCAAGATCCTCCTTCGGCGGCCCCATTTTCGCAAAGGTGAATTTCTTCCCGTCAAGCACCATCAATCTCAGCCGGCCGGCAACGAAGGTAAATGCCGTACGCAGCTTTCCGCCCGTATACTGCGGGTCGGCCCAAATGTCAATCTGACGGTCTTTAACGACCCCAAGCCACGGCTTGGGGCCCGCCAACGTGCCCTCTTTCGCGTCCATCAGCTCGAAAATCCGCATCGTCCCGTCTGGCTGCACCATGCGGTATGCAACTGGACTTACGGGATATATCCTTGACTCGGTGGCAACGTTCGTCGCCGCTGGATCGAAGTCCAGCCCAAAGTATGCGGCGGCAAGGATGGCTGCAAGCAGCATCACTTAAAATCCTGAGCTGTTATCTTCCAAACGAGGTTGGTTCCTTCAGGATATTCAACCTTCAGCTTGGCAGTTGAATCCTTGATTGCCGTCTGAATCGCTTCGTGAAGCTTCAAGTCCTTCAACGCCGCGCGCGCCTCTTCTGGAGTCTCTTCATCGTAGAAATATGGCAAGCGGAAAAATATGCGGGAGAACGAATACGTCTTGTCACTGTCGTCCTCGTCCCGGCGCAGAATGGCGACACCTCCGTCCGACTCCACCGGCGGCGTGATGTCGCCCGTCTTAAGCGTAGGAAGCAGGGCAAGGACGGCATCCTCGCCATCCAGTTGGTCGCGCGTGAACGTCCCCCATTCGCAACCCTCGCCAATGTATTCGTCCTCGCTGAATTCCGCCGCCGCCTTTTCAAATTCAAGTTCGCCGGAAGCAATCCGGCTCCACACATTCGTCGCCTTGGCGAACACGAGATTGTTCGTTGCCGCAGCGCGTTCGTTCGCCTGCTTGATCTGCTCCAGACGATTTGCGATCATTCCGTCGGTTATGGCTATCTTCGCAGTTTGGACAACATCGTTTGTCATAACCTCAAATAACGCCATGTCCATTATCATATCGTCTGCACGAAAGGCATTCTTCCCAAGCATGTACTTGAGGTCGGCGAGATTGTGCCTCCGTTTCAATTTCCGCGACCTTGCCCCATATTGCGACTCGAACTTGCGAGTCGCGCGGCTTATCGCGTCCTGTGGCACTTCCAGGCCCTTGTCGTGAACATATCTAACCACCCCCGCCTTGGCGACTTCTTTCCATACGGCGCTCTTGCAATATCGTTCGAGAGCTTGAATCTCACGCTTCTTGATCTTCGTTTTCCTGGCCTTGTTCATGTTCAACAAAAGAACCGTCTTGCCTTGCGCAAGAATCTCCCCCCGAGTCACATCCTTCCCGTCTATCCTGACCACCACCGTATCATTAGACTGAGTAGGACTTGGGCTCACCGAAACAGTAGGATCGGGGCTCGCCGCAACAGTAGGGCTGGAGTTAGCCGCAACAGTAGGGCTGGAGTTAGCCGCAGCAGATGTGTTCTCTGGCTCTGGTTTCTTTTCGCATCCGGCAAGAACCAGCCCCGCCACAAGAAATAGAACAAAGCTCTTCATCTTTGATATGATTTAATATTAATGAAACAGAGGGGATGGTCACCCACCCCCTCTGTCGCATTTTCATGCATTGTGTCTCGAAGAATTACTCCTCGATGACAACCTCGTTGACCACAACGTCATCGGCCACAGCGGCCGGGATCTTGTAGAACTCGGTCGGATCATCACCGTCGATCGCAACAGCGACCTTCTTGGCGGTAGCCGTGTCGTAGGTGATCTTAATCGTGCCGTAGGCGGCCGTGTTCTCGAGCTGCATGTCATCGCAGCAGCCCTCGTACTCGATCAGATCGCAGTCCACGCAGACGTCATCCCAGTCAGAGGGAATGAGCGCACCGGCAATGCCGCCGGAGATGCTCTTGACGTACATGACGCAGTCATCGTCCTCGCACTGGTTCTTCTTGACGGAAGCAGCCATGGTGCCGAAGCCGGCCCAAGAGAGAGCTCCGAAGTCATCACCAGCGAGCGAGCCATAGGCCTCGATCTTCTTGCTGTTGACGCCCGGACCGATCAGGCCGACACCAATCGCAAACTCGACGTCAAGGGCCTCGTCAGCGGTCCAGAAGGTGCTGTTGGTACCGAAAGGAACGCAGCCGTTGCAATCATCAAGCTGTTCCCAGATAAGGCCGTTGATCTTCTTGGTGGCCTGCTGACGCCAATAGACGCAGCTCTCCTCACACAGGGACCTGTTCTTCGTGGTCTTGCCCTTGTTGGCGGTCGTCTTGAGCGAGATCGCGACCTTGTGAGCCGTACCAGCGCCCCCAACTATTTCGCACTCCTTCTCGCCAGTGCACGGATCCTTCACGCACACCTTCCCGGTGACGCAAGTAACCGCCTGCACACCGCCGATCATTGCCGCAACAGCGGCAGCAATCATAAGTTTCTTCATTGTTGTTTTTTTCCTTTGGCTTATTCCTTCAAGGTCACGGATTTTCCCGCTTCCTTTCCGACCGGAGCTACCCGGCTGATCCGTTGTGGTCGGTGGTTTCATACCGCCTCACATTTTTGTACCCGCGTGAGCACGGTCGACACACATGTTATGCCATTCAGCAATCTTCGACGGTTTGAGTTTCGCATCTCCGATCACCGAACCTTCTTGCGAGTCAGTAAAGTCAACATTCGTTTCACCTGGTTTAACCTAGGTGCCAGGCTTAACGCCTGAGGACTTCGCCTTCTTCACTCAAAGGTTGTGCGAATTGTATCATAACTGCGTTGCGCTCGTCAAGGGGGGGAATGTAAATTTTTTTGCCTACAAAAAAAATAATTTCTCGAGCGAAAATCCATGCGCGGGAGCAATGCTTGCACGCGCGCAATACTTGCACGCGCGCAAACGCATTCGTCTCATCACCATGTCGCACTTGAGACAGAATGTCGCCGATTCTGCCGAATGCACCGCGTATTTTCCCGTTGGCACCAAAGTTGCTTCTACTGAATCAACGGAAAAAGGAGACACTGCAATGAACGCAAACTTTGAACCAGCAGAAGACAACGAAAAGTGCCTGGAGAAGTACGGCTCCGACCTGACCGCGCTTGCGCGGACCGGGAAGCTCGACCCCGTCATCGGGCGCGACACGGAGATTCGCGACGTAATCCGCATACTTTCGAGAAAGACAAAGAACAACCCAGTCCTCATCGGCGAACCGGGCGTCGGCAAGACTGCCATCGTCGAAGGACTTGCGCAGCGCATCGTGAGAGGCGACGTGCCGGAAGGGCTAAAGGACCGCATCGTCTTTTCACTCGACATGACCGCGCTTATGGCAGGAGCCATGTACCGCGGCCAGTTCGAGGAGCGATTAAAGGCCATATTAAAGAAGATAAAGGAGTCCGAAGGGAAGATAATCCTCTTCATCGACGAAATCCACACCATCGTCGGCGCAGGCAAGACCGAAGGGTCGTCCGACGCCGGCAATATGCTCAAGCCCCTTCTCGCTCGCGGCGAGCTTCACTGCGTCGGCGCGACTACGCTCGACGAGTACCGCAAGTACATGGAGTCCGACAAGGCGCTCGAGCGCCGCTTCCAGCCCGTGCAGGTCGACGCGCCGAGCGAGGAGGACGCGATTTCGATACTGCGCGGCATAAAGGAGCGCTTCGAGAAATACCACAACGTGCACATCCGAGACGAGGCGCTCGTGAGCGCGGTCGTCCTGTCGTCGCGCTATATCCAGGACCGATTCCTCCCAGACAAGGCGATCGACCTTCTCGACGAGGCGTGCGCGAGGATCCGCACCGAGATGGACTCCTGCCCGCAGGAGCTCGACGAGATCTCGCGGCACGTCAGGCGCCTCGAGATCGAGGAGATCGCGCTCAAAAAGGAAAAGGACGAGAACTCCAAGAAGCGGCTCGAAGAGCTTCAGTCAGAGCTAAAGGGTCTCAAGGAAAAGTCCGACGCGATGACAGCGCAATGGAAGCGCGAAAAGGCCGACCTTGAGGAAGTCCGCAAGGTACGCACCCAGTTGCAGGAACTCAAGTCGCGCGCCGAGCGTGCCGAGACGGAGGGCAACTACAACGAGGCGGCACGACTCAAGTACGGCGACATCCCCGCGCTCGAAAAGCGTCTCAAGGAACATGAGGACATGTTAAAGTCCAAGTCTGGCGCGGCGCTTCTCCGCGAGGAAGTAACGGCCGACGAAATCGCCGAGGTCGTCTCGCGCTGGAGCGGAATCCCGGTGACGAAGCTCGTCGAGGGCGAACGCGAGAAGCTTATGCGCCTCGGCGATGTGCTGCACCAGCGCGTAATCGGCCAGGACAAGGCGGTGGACGCAGTTGCAGACGCGGTGCTCAGGTCTCGCGCCGGAATCAAGAACCGCAACAGGCCGGTTGGCGCGTTCCTCTTCCTCGGGCCGACGGGCGTCGGCAAGACGGAGCTCGCGAAGGCGCTCGCGCAGGAGCTCTTCGACGACGAGAACGCGATGGTGCGCCTCGACATGTCCGAGTACATGGAGAAGTTCGCCGTCTCGCGCCTCGTCGGGGCGCCGCCCGGATACGTCGGCTACGACGAGGGCGGGCAGCTCACCGAGGCCGTGCGCAGGAAGCAGTTCTCGGTCGTACTCCTCGACGAGATCGAGAAGGCGCATCCCGACGTCTTCAACATGCTCCTGCAGGTCCTCGACGACGGCAGGCTCACCGACAGCCACGGACGCACCGTGTCGTTCAAGAACACAGTCATCATCATGACTTCCAACGCGCCGAAAGACGCGCTCAAGGACATCTTCCGTCCGGAGTTCCTGAACCGTCTCGACGAGATTCTCGAGTTCGACTCGCTGAGCGAGGCGCAGATCGCGGAGATCGTGAAGCTTCAGCTGAAGGACTTCGCGAAGCGGCTCGCGGACCAGGGCTTCCGTCTCACCGTGGACGATGCGGCCGTCGCGCAGCTCGCGAAGGACGGATACGACCCGGCCTTCGGCGCGCGGCCCGTGAAACGCGCGATCCAACGCGAGCTGGAGAACCCGATAGCCAAGAGCATCGTCGCCGGCAAGTACATGCCCGGTGCGGAAATAACGGTCACGGCGAAAGACGGGGCGCTTGTCATCTAAGCGCTTCTACTCCGCCGTGATCGGCGCGTCGCCTATGCTTGCCTTCGCGCCACTCGAAGACCAGTCGCGCAGGATATTTCTTGCAGTTAGCATGGTCGAGATGCGTTACTCTACAGTGACATCGCCAAACAATACAAAAGGCTTCTTTAGTATGGCCATACCAAAGCCTTGACCATTCACGACAACACCATTGACTTTAACACCATATTTTTTAAGACGATTGTTTTGAAGCGCATAAAGTTTGAAAGAACCCTTGAATACACCTGTTCTAGGCGAGTAATTCAACTTCAATGCGGCAAGATTCGGCCGTCTGGGGTCATCATCACCCGCAAGATGGAATTCGCCGGTTGCCTTGTCTTTCTTCCAACTGATATTCGCCGCCTTTTCACACGACCACTTTCCATTTTTAGGTATGACAGGTTCGCCACATGGTATAAGCTCGTCAAACACTTCTTCGGGGAATTCGCTGTAAAATTCCACGCATACGCTAGCATCTGAGCGGGTCCAATCGCCACCCACTTTCGTGGTTCGGAGTTTCATTTCGCCCATTTTGCCGGTGAAACCATCGTCCCCTATGGTAAGCGTCAGGGCATCGTCTTCTCCTTTGACTTGAAGAGCCCCAGTGTCTATCGGTGTGTTTGCTGGCAAATCGACAGTTGTGGCCTTCAATCTACTTGTTCTGCCGTCGATAAATGCAATCGATCCTCCGACCTTGACTTGACCCTTTCTCGTTGGTTTCCCTACGTCAATTTGCGCAATCCCTAACACCATGTCGCCTTGATACACGACACCTTGCAATTTTGCCTTCTTTGTTTGCGTCCACGGCTTCGTCCCGACAGGAGTGCGCCATGCAGGATACACAGGTGAAATGGGCGAATGCAAGAAGTCCTCAACCAATTCGTCCTCATATACGTCCCAACCGGAGAAAGGATATTCCAGCCATCCGAGAAACTCTTTACCTGCAATTGGAAGAACAGTGGCCTTCGCCTTGGGCGGCATGGCGTTCTCTTCAATCGCAATGCCGTTTTGCCTATCTTTGAATGCTACTGTCGCAAGAGAACCGCATTCGTAGAAAGCATAACTCTTTATTCTTTGCACATTACCCGGTATTGTAACTTTCTGCAACTTTAAGCAATAGTAGAATGACGCGCTGCTTATATTGGTGATGCTGGATGGCAAGTATAAATCCACAAGTTCTCTGCAGTCCCAGCAAAGCCTTTCGGGGACATCGCGAGTACCTTCCGGCAACGAGATGCTGCGCAATTTCCAGCAACAACCAAACGCATAATCTCCAAACCGCTGCACGGTGACCGGCATGCGCAAACTCGTCAACTGGTTGCAACCGAAGAATGCCGCCTTCCCGATTGATGTTGGATACGACGGCATTGTGACGCTTGTTAGCGACGCGCAACCATTGAATGTATAATCGGGGATTGTTTTGAGGTAGGAAGGGAGCTGGACTGATGTCAAGTGCGTGCATGATTGAAATACTTTTGCGTCCATATTGGTTACCGAGCCGGGAAGGAGGATGCTCGACAGATTTTCACACCCTTCGAATGCCGAAGCGCCTATGTTGCCAATGCTGCTGGTCATGCCGCGTACACTTTTCAGTTTCGAGCAGCCTTTGAAAAGCGCTGTCGGTATCGCTTTGAGTGTGCGAGGCCATTGGCTCCATGTAATTTCCTCAAGCGACGAGCAATCCATGAAAGCGGAGTTTCCTATATTCGTCACGACAGATGTAAGCGGGTATCTTGCCAAACTGGAACAACCGCTGAACGCTTTTGCGCCCACATCGACGACCTTGCCGGAAACGGCGACATTTGCCAGTTTCCCGCACTGCGAGAATGCTTCATCGCCTATCCGTACGATATTCTTGCATCCAGATACTGTCGCCAGGCTGGAACAGCCTTTAAAAGAACTGTCTTTAAGTTCCTTGACGCCATCTGGGACAAAAACGGATTTCATGGCGGCACATCCAGAAAAGGCAGATGTTCCTATGTTGGTCACCGTGCTAGGTATTGTTACGTCCGAAAGCTTTGCGCATCGGTAAAATGCAAGATTGCCGATATTCTTGATGGTGGATGGCAATGTGACAGACGTCAAATTCGTGCAACCATTAAAGAACGAATGCGGAAGTTCGTTGACGCCATCGGGAATAGTAATTTTTTTCAGATTACCTTTTGACGCCGGTCGCATTTCGGCACCATTGATTTCCCACAAATGCCCTTCGAATATATTGCCAATGGGCGATTTGCAAAACTGTTTCGGAAGTGTTAGTTCCTCGAGTTTTTCGCATCCGGCGAACAACTTGCCTGACTCTCTTAATGATGTAGGGGGTGCTTCAACATCAACTTCGCCATCTTCTATGTGTAAATACCCGCCGCCAAAATAGATGCCGTCTACTGATTTAAATTGTGCATTCGCGGGAAAAACAACCGAACGAAGATTCGTGCAAAAATCAAACGCATCCAACCTGATTGTCGTTACGCCGTCCGGTATAGTTATCGATTGCAGGGTTTTGTTGTTCGCAAATGCACTGCTGCTAATACCGATGACAGGCACAGTCTCGTATTTAAGAGGTCTGGACGGGTCGGGTCCCCACGGTATTTTCAAACCATTGAAATCTTTTATCTTTGATTTGAATTCGATAGGTACCGAGAGAGTCTTGGGAATATTCACGCTCCCCGATGAAGTGCAGCCAATCACCCAGATGTCTGAAATGCCATAGCAACAATGATATTCGCCGTTTTCTTGTGCGTCATCCCATTCTGACGCATAGCACCCATAAAACACAGCTCCTTCTTTGCTTACGTGCCTCGTCAAAGAGAGGCACGTCGCGGTGAGGCGCGAAAAAAGAACATGGCGTGCCTATAAATCCAGGTCTTATACGAGGCATCGCCAAACGCCCTGTGGAAAACATGAATAGGAGACACGCCACGTGTGATTTGCACACGTAACGCATCTCACATATTCGGCTTCTCACATAAAAATTGGCGATTTTCGTATAAAACCAAATACGCAAGATTGCGTATGTCAGCGGATGTTGCCGTCCGCCCTTGGTGGGCTCCGCTTTCGCGTGCCGCCCGTCCCGGACCGTCAGCACCCAGGAGTATGGAAAAGATCAATCAACGGCTGTCATGCCGTCGCAAACTCCGGATGACTCTGGCGCTGTCTTTCAAGAAGAGCGTCAAAGAAATCTCGAAATGTCTTGTACTGCGCGGCTATCGCATCTTTGATTGCCCGCAATTCCTTTGTCGCTTCAGTCTCCATTGTCGACTCCTTTCATTTCGAGAGGGGTGCATATTTCAGGAGGAACCAGTCCAGCCT
>ERZ842401.3751-NODE-3751-length-18506-cov-11.127744_pt1 | contig 18506 bp, 18 predicted proteins | sample MGYA00521270_ERZ842401 | MGnify/ENA primary metagenome ERZ842401 (study PRJEB31892, sample SAMEA3878208) | bioreactor metagenome | biome: Moose rumen | place: Sweden | collected 2011-10 | study: EMG produced TPA metagenomics assembly of the PRJEB12797 data set... | reverse complement strand
GTACCGCCTATAGCGCGCAATAGGATACCGCCAGAGGAGCCTGTAATTTTATCAAATAAACTTCATTATATTGTCTCGGATTAACACGAGATGATATCATGGCAAACGAAAAAATTACAATGCTCAAACTCAAGAGAATGCTTCAGCTGATGGATGCTGGCAGGTCCATGAACAAAATCTGCCAAGACCTCCATATGAGCAAGCGCACCGTACACATGTACAAGGAGCGAGTCGGGCAGGTTGAGATCCCGCTGTATGTCCTGCGACAGATGTCGGACGAACAACTCAACGCCCTTCTCCAGCCGCCATCACCCAAACCTGTTCCAGATGCCCGTAAAGCGGAACTGGACAAGAAGTTGGACTACTACCTGGCCGAGTTAAAGCGGCCATATGTGACCAAGTATCTCCTCTGGGAGGAGTACCGGAAGGAAAATCCGGACGGTTATCAGTACACCCAGTTCAAAAAGTATCTGCGTGAGCACCAGGAGAAGAATGAGTACTCCTACTCAAACACTTATCTCCCCGGCCATGAGATGTTGGTGGACTTTGCCGGAGACAAACTCTATTACCGGGACAAGGAGACTGGAGCATGGATTGCCGTGGATGTGTTATGCTGCATCCTTCCATATAGCAATAAGGCTTTTGCCATTGCCCTTCCCAACATGTCCCAGGAATATCTGTTTTACGGACTTGGGAAGTGTCTTCAGTCGTGGGGCCGTGCCCCGGCGACGGCACGGAGCGACAATATGACACAGTGGGTTCACCGTAGCTCCAAATACGAGCGTCCGTTTACTGAGTCCACGGATGAGTGGGCAACTTACTATGACATCATTCCTGACGTGGCCCGTGTCAAGAAGCCCAGGGATAAAGGCCCAGTAGAAGGCCTTGTAAGCATTGTTTACAAGTACATCTATGCCCGTCTCCGGAATGAGGTCTACGACAGCCTGGAAGCCTTGAACATGCGCATTGCCGAGCTTCTGGCAGAGTTGAATGACCGCCCCATGGCCAAACGAGGCAAGAGCCGCAACGAGCTCTTCTTCGCAGACGAGTTTGTCGCCATGCATGATATCCCGGCAGTGCCGTTTGCCTTCCGTTACAGGAAGACCATCAAACTGGGCTCCGACTATCACGTCATTGTTGGCGAGGAGCAGCACCGCTACAGCGTCCCTTACCAGTACATAGGAACCGAAGTGACGGTCCTCTGGGATGTGGAGACTGTTGAAGTCTATAGTGGACTGGAACGTATCGCCAGTTGGAAGCGCAACCGTACTCCCTATGGAAAGGATACCGAACCTGAACATATGCCACCCAGCCATCGTGCTTATAAACGCACCCGTGACATGGGAGCCATGGACTACCTCAAACGAGCTTCGCTTATTGGCCCCGAGACCCGTTGGGCCGTGGGCAGGATCTTGAATGGCAATATCATCCCTCAGTATGCGTACAGGGACTGCGAGGCCTTCTTCCGCTTTGCCGCCAACTATGGCGAGGCGCGCATCGAGAGCGCATGCGCTCTCATACACAGCTCCACAGAGATCTTTACCTTCAAGATGCTGAAGAACCTGATCAAGAACAACAAAGATAAGGCTGTTGCTTCGGGCGTCGATGCTATCATCTCGTCCACCCCTGAAAACACGAATGTCCGAGGTGCAGCCTCCTACAAATCCGTAAGCTGAAGCCATGAATATACAAGAAACTATCGATAGGCTTAATGCCTTAAAACTCAAAGGCATGGCAGAGGCATATAAGGGCATTGCCATGTTGCCGGCAGCTGAGCGGCCGGATATCAATCTCGGTGTCGCCAAACTCGCTGAAGCGGAGCGTGTGTACCGCGACAACCAGCGCACCCAACTGCTTCTGAAAACAAGCAAACTGCGTTACCACGCATGTCTGGAAGATATCGAATGCTCCACCGAGCGTAATCTCACCAAGGCTCAGTTATCTGAGATTGGGGACTGTTCCTTCATCCGTCGGGCGGAGAACATCCTTATCACCGGCCTGACCGGCTGCGGAAAGTCCTTCTTGGCCTGCGCATTGGGCAATCAAGCCTGCTTCCTGGGGCTTAGGACAATGTACTTGAACATGAACAAGTTCATTGAAAAGATAGCTCTGGCGAAGTTGGATGGCACGTTCTTGAAGGTCCTTACGGAACAATTCAAAAAAACACGATGAATTAAGAGTGTTTTAAGAAAACGGCAAGTCGCTTAATTTTAACATTTTAAAGAACAGAGTTGGACACTATTATTTTAATAGTTGTGCAAGGAATTTTGTTATGTTGTGCGAATCGGCTACCTTTGGTAGATTAAATAGGTAACTATCAGCCTTGAAAGGGCCAAACTTTACAGGTTTGGAAATAGTTTAAATTCCTATTTTTTGAGGAGTTTTTGGATAATTTTTGAAATGTTTAAATAGCGATGGAACGAATCACTCTTTATTGCCGAACTACATCGGCACGCGGAACCACAAACTTGAGGTTCCGGGTCACGGACGGGCGGGCCTTGACCATGTACTATTCGACCGGCCGCAAGATACCGAATGAACAGCTGGCGGTTTTTACTCCCGATGGCTCGTTGCGGCCCAGGGTCACCGTCTATAATCCGAAGTTGAAGGCCGAGATTGAAGAATACTTCGCCGCCATCAATGCCGCGTATAATCATATGAAGATTACGGGGATGGATATGCGGAGCGAGGTGCTGCAGGTCGAAGTGGACAAGATCCTGAATCCAGAGACGCCTGAAGCCATCCTCCATCCTAACGGCGAGGAGAACTTGATCCAGCGGTTCCGGAGGTATATCGAGGAGGCTTATCGGGACGGCATCATCGGAGAGCACAGGCATATGCACTATGATGCGATGTGCCGGCGGATGGACCGCTTCCTCCATATCAAAGGGCACTCGAATATGATGCCCGAGCAGTTCGATGTGAAGATGCTGATGGACTACCGGGCGTTCATCGCGGATGAATACCTATATGTCTCGCAGTACCCGAAACTGTATGTAAAAGACGGCCGCAAGCGCTACCCCACCAAAAAGATCTCCAACAATTCGGTGGTCCACGAAATGAAGGGACTCAGGGCTTTCTTCAATGAGCTGGAGAATACGGATGAGATTTTCAAGTCGCCCTTCCGCAAGATCTCTCACGAACGCTTCAAGACGATGATGCGGCTCAAGCAAGATGAGCCGTTCTTCCTGCGAAAGTCCGAGTTCAAGACAGTCCTGGAGACCGAGGTGCCGCCTGAACTGCAGATGGCCAAGGACATTTTCATCCTCAACTGCTGTATTGGTGCCCGTATCGGCGACTTCATGGGCTTCACGATGGACCGCATTGCGGTGTCGCCCGAAGGCATTCCCTTCATCCACTATATCCCGCACAAGACGATGAAGGAGATGGAGACGATGGTAGAAATCAAGACACCCCTGGTGCGCATTGCTTATGACATTGTGATGCGGACGCGGTTCAACTTCAATGAACAGGCTGCGAACTACAGCGTACAGGTCTATAACCGAGAGCTCCGGAAACTTCTTAAGCTTTGCGGCATAGACCGGCCGGTGGCGAAGTTCAGTGAGAGCAAGGGGGACAACGAATACTATCCGCTGTATCAGGTCGCCAGCAGCCGACTTGCCAGAAAGACGCACGTCGATATTATGAACAAAGTACAGGTGAATGCCTATGTGGCCGGGCTGCACGCGGAGGGCAGTGATGCAGTGTACAGATACACGAACTTGGAACTCGCTGACAGATTCGCACTTATGAATGTCGCGTTTAGCCAGAAGGCTTTCCACGTTAATCCAGACTTAACGCTTGTAAAAAGGGGGAGGCGGAAAGTGGAACCTGCGCCGGAACCGGAGCCGGAAGTTCCTGTAAAGCCCAGACGTGGGAGGCCCAGGAAGCTGAAGGAGAGTGGGACGAGCTCGACGATGAGTTCGACTTCGACGACCCCGACAGCGGATTCTTCGATCAGCTCTACGGCAGTTCCATCGGCCCAGATGCCGAAACGGAGGCCTGGGAGACCGAAGAAGGTGAAGACGGAAGAGGAGGTGAAGCCGAAGCGCAGACCAGGCAGACCGAAGAAGGTAAAGGTGGACGAGATGCCGAAGAGAAGGCCGGGGCGGCCGAAGAAGGTGAAGCCGGAGGAAGAGCCGCAGGCCGCCCCTGTGCCCGAAAAGCGCAGACCTGGAAGACCCAGGAAGACTACGGACCTGTAGAAAGAACCGGGCATAAACATACAGCAGGACAGGAGGAGATACCAGAGCAGCAGGTAATCCTCCTGTCCTGCATTTTGGAGAGGCTTGACCGGATGGAGAAAAGATTGGATGCTTTGGGAAGTGCGACGACACAAAAGCGAGCGACACTGACCAAGGCACCCGTAAAGACCTTTTCCGATTATATGCGTATTCCTGAAAAGACTGATGAGATTCTTGCGCAGATGCACCGGTGGATTGACAAGACATACCGGGTGAAGGCTTTGGTCTATATCAAGGCCGCCATTGAGGCGCGGGTGCTCACCCGACCGCCATTTGTCGTAGCCGATGCGGAATTCCCAGGACACCTGGGCGGTCAATCGCTGTACTACGTGTACGCCGGTGAACCGATGTCCTTTGCGCACGAAGAGGACCTGGAGGAGATGAAGGAGGCGGTGACCAGGCTTAAAAGCTTTGCCGGACACAACTGAACAGGATGAACTGGAGTTTTATGAAATTCCAGTTTTTTCCATAAATGGGGATGCAACGGGATTGTACATTTGCGATGCCGTCCGGATGGCAGGAGGCCCACCTGACCGGATGGATGGCACCGACGTTCCCTCTCCCGATGGGCCGGGAGTCCAGGGCGGACGGAAGAGCAAATGATCAAAGGTTATACGGCCAAGAGAACGGCAGCGGTGGCAAAGAGCCGGACCACTACCGCAAAGGCCAAACGTGGTCGGCCACGGAAAACGACGGTGCCGATGCCGGATCCAGCCCCAATGTCGGCAGTTCAGCCACAGGCGCAGGGGTTTCCAATTCTGATTCCCGAGCAGCTGCGCACCTGCCTTATGGCTAAAGAGGACGTGGTTGCGGCGGTAGAGGGCGTGGTGAAAGGGCTGCTGGACAAGTGGGATGAGCAGAGCGGACAGCGGGCGGTGCCGCTGGCCGAAGCGATGGACCGGCTGAACGTGAAGAGCCGCAGCACGATGTGGCATTGGAGCGAGAAGGGCTTTCTGATTCAGGAGCACGATGAGAACGGTCACGTGTTCTATCCCGAGTACAAGATTCGGCGGGCGGAGCGCGGTGAGCTGCCGGAAGGCATCGCCTTGGAAGAAGAGGCTGCTGCGACAAAGAAAAAGGGAGGACGGATCAATGGACGCAAGTGAGTTCCCTACCCTCTGGAGCGGCATCGAGCTGAACTGGGAGAATATCCTGAGCCGGACTTTCTACGGGACGGACATCTATTCCTACATCCTCCGGACTTATTATCCCAACGACTTCCTGATGCACGTGAAGGGCGATGACTGCGGATGGGTGCGCAATCCCTGGAACTTCTCCAGGCCGAGTCTCCACATCGAGATCCGCAAGATGGACCCAAAGGCGAAGTTGCCGCCGAGGATGGCCTTCCACACGGACACTTCTCGGCGCATACCGGACGGCAATGTGATTGACTTTGCCCGGATGCACTGGAAGCTGGAGGGGGCCGATTTGCTGATGGCGGTGAATGAGGCGCTGCACCTCAACCTGGGCGTGGATGTCCGGACCGGGGAGTTCAGGATGCCGCCGGTGGACAGGGAGACGACTTTCTCGTTTTTCAAGGCGCCGATTGCCAACCTTGCGCCCAGCAAAAACATCACGCTGAAGGATGCCTATCGCTATCTGACAGGGCCGTGGGCAAGGGTGGCTACCACGCGACTGAGGGAAATAGAGGAGCCGAACCATCGCCGGGCGTTCAAGTCGGCGAACTTCGACTACATCACGCCCTCAGGCACTTTCACTGTGCGCGGGAGGAGTTACCTGGTTCAGCACAGCGGTCTGCTGTGCCTGGACTTTGACCATCTGGAGAACGTGGAGGATCTGTTCCGGCGACTGCTGCAGGATGAGTATTTCGAGACACAGCTGCTTTTCCGGAGTCCTTCGGGCAGCGGGCTGAAGTGGATTGTGCCGATTGATCTGGTGAAGGCCGGACACGAAGAGTTTTTTGAGAGCGTGTCGACGTATTGCCAGAAAACTTACGGGGTTTTGCCGGACAGGCAGTGCCGGGATGTAGGAAGGGCGTGTTTCCTGCCCTATGACCCGGATGCGTTCCTGAGCCCGGAGAGGAGGAGGCAGCCATGAGGAAGAAGACGTTTGAGCCGAAGGAGTGGCGGGAGGAGAAGATCCTTCGCGGCGCTCAGGATGACAAGATTGCCGGTCAAGCCGTCAATGACGGTAGGGTGGCTGATGAGATTGAGCGGTTGACGGAGGCGGTGGAGGCGAGAAAGGTGGATATCACCGGCGGTTATCAGCAATGGCTGGAGGTGGGGTTTGCGCTGAAGGAGGCGCTTGGGGAAGGCGGGCGCAGCTATTTCCACCGCTTGTCGAGGTTTTATCCAGGGTACGATGAGGCGGAGGCCGATAAACAGTATGACAAGTGTATGCGCTCGAAGGGCGGCGGCATCAATCCGCCGACGCTGTTCTATCTGGCCAAGCAGGCAGGTGTTCAGTTGGGCATCCAGGAGATCCCCGATCAGGTCGGGGATGACGGGAAGGAAGCCCTCCCGCGAGGTGTTGAGGGTTCTGAGGGTTTGAGGGGAAAAGGGATGCCGACGTTCTCGCAGGATTTGCGGGGCAAGTTGCCGAAGCTGCTGGATGAGGTTGCCGTGAATGCTAATTCCGACGAAGATGCGGATCTGCTCATCCTCGGGTCTATCGTGAGCCTGTCGGCTTGTCTCCCCCATCTTTCCGGTGTGTATGGCGACCGGCCCGTCTATCCTAACCTCTTCCTTTTTGTGACGGCGCCGGCATCGGCCGGAAAGGGACGGATGACGCTTTGCCGGCGGCTGGTGCAGCCGATTCAGAAGCAGATGCAGTTTCTCTATGACGAGGATATGGCAAAGTATCGCAAGGCTAAGGCTGAGTATGAGCGCCGGAAAAAGCGGGATCCTACCCTGGAGCCCCCGGATGAGCCGAAGCGGCGGACGCTGATTATTCCTGCCAACTCCAGCGCGACAATGGTGTACCAGATTCTGAGCGAGAACGAAGGCTGCGGGCTGATGTTCGAGACGGAGGGCGATACGCTGGCCAATGTCTTCGCTTCGGACTATGGCAATTACAGCGATGGATTCCGGAAGGCCTTCCACCACGAACCGATTTCCTATACGCGCCGCAAGGACCGGGAGTTTGTGGAGCTACTGCAGCCTAAGCTGTCCACCGTGCTCTCCGGAACGCCCAGGCAGATTGCCTCGCTGATTCCGGATACGGAGAATGGCCTGTTCAGCCGGTTCATTTTCTACTACCTGGATTTCCGGCTTGAGTGGCTGAATGCTTTTCCGCAGCACAGGGACGGGGACAATATGGACGAGACCTTCGACCGGATAGGCGAGCGGATCCTGCGGCTCTACCAGAACCTGCAGATGAACGCAGGCATCAAGTTCTACTTTACGGCGAGCCAGAAGCAGGATTTCAACGAATACTATCGACAGACCCAGCTGAGGTACTATCATCTGTTTGGAGATGACATCATCGCTTCGGTGAGACGCCTGGGGCTCATCACTTACCGTATCGCTATGATCCTGTCGGTGCTGAGGATGGCCGATGAGCTGGAGTTCCCGGCAATGCTCTACTGCCACGACCAGGACTTCCGCTCGTCGATGGCGATCTCCCGGGTGCTCATCTGCCATACGGCCCGGGTGTACCGGGAGCTTTCCAACAAAGAACTGACGCGGCCAGCGGCGGAACGCTCGGACAGGCAGCGACAATTGCGGGATGCCTTGCCCGATGAGTTCGGGACGGCCGAGGCAATCGAGACTGCCGGAAAACTGGGCATCTCACAGAAGAGCGTGGAGCGTTATCTCAAGGACTGGAGGCAGGCAGAGCTGATTGAGCGAGTTTCGCACGGACATTACCGGAAGAATGGAACAGGACAGAACCCTCGAACCGCCAAACCCTCAATCCCCTCAGATGAGGTTATCGCTTTAGATGAAGACAAGTAACTAAATAACAACCAACTTATTAAAATCAATCCCCCGCAAAATGAAAATCTTGATTGACAATGGCCACGGTGTGAATACGCCGGGCAAACGCTCTCCGGACGGCCGGTTCCGGGAATACGCCTGGACACGGGAAATCGCGCGGGCTGTTGTGGCCGACTGCTGCGACCTGGGCTATGATGCGGAACTCCTGGTTCCGGAAGAATATGATGTATGCCTGTCAGCCCGGTGTTACCGGGTGAACTGCTGCTGCGACCGGCTAGGCAAACGAAATGTGCTTCTGGTATCTATTCACGTGAACGCTGCCGGCAAGGGTGACCGCTGGTACAATGCCACCGGCTGGTGTGCTTTCACCTGCAGAGGGCAGACTTCCAGCGACAAACTTGCCGACAGACTGTACAGGCAAGCCGGGCTTTGGCTCCCCGGTCACCGCCTGAGAACGGATTATTCGGATGGCGATCCTGACATAGAGAGTGATTTCACGATTCTCAAGAAGACAAAGTGTGCTGCAGTCCTGACAGAGAATGGGTTTCAAGACTGTGAGGATAGCCTGCAGTTCCTGGAATCGGACGAAGGCAAGGAGGCCATCATCAGGCTGCACGTCGATGGGATTCTGGATTATATTGATCCTGGCAGACCGTATGGATGCAAAGACTTAAAGCGACACTTGATATATTAGAGTTTAATTTACTCTATTTCAGAAATTTTCTTTAAATATTGTTTGCTATTATAAAAACATTTTCTTACATTTGCCCTGGGGTTTGGATATGGCGATATCCAAGCCCCTTTTGCATTGAGCCATAGCCAAGCCCCTTATATTACTTAAACCAAGACTTTAACTGGCTATGATTGCTCTTCCTTCCATCGCTTTCGGGGGTTTCTCCGGCTCGGCAAAGGGTGTTACGGCGCGTTTTCGGGACGGCCGTAGCATCCTTTCGCTGAAAGGCTACCCTACCGGCGAGACAACCAATGCTCAACTGGTTCGCAGGACCAATCTCAAGAGAATTACCCAGTCGTGGAAGCTTCTCTCTGACCAGCAGATGAAAAATTGGGAGAATCTGGCTGAGCACGCCAGCGGGCTCAGTGTCTTCGGGCAAAAAGCCAAGCTCTCAGGCATAAACCTGTACGTCCGTCTGAACGCGAACCGCACGATGGCCGGGGAATCTATGCTCTTGGATGCACCAGCCGGTCAAGTCGCAGTGCCGAATGTTTCTTACAACAGCGTCGAGGTCACGCCTCAACTGATTATCTTCGGCGGCATCAAACACGAACCCTCCCCTTACAAGATGGTTGTGAAGATGTCCGGCTCACAGAGCGCTGGCATCAGCAACGGATGGAGCAAAACGGTCATCATATCTTCCGACACAGAGGATGACTGGGGTGAAGCAGATCTCACCAAACTCTACCTGAAGACTATCGGCGTGGAGCCTACGCCCGGGCAGAAAGTCTTTATCGAGACGTACTGGATGGATACAAGTACCGGCTTCACCGGCCAGGTGTACAAAGATGCTATCCTCGTGACTGGTGAATCTTCTTACCAACCCCGTATCCGCGTCACGATGGACCGGCTAGACCCGACTGAAGAACAGCACGTCTCCGCAATCGACGTGGACTACTCCACCAACGCGCCGGTCATCAATTTTAACACGGTCTGTCTGGGGCACAGCAACGTGGCTTCTTCTGAAGTTGTCCTGGACGAGGAGCTTCCGGCAGAGTGCATCGGACTTTCCTATGCCCTTGCCCGAGGAATGGGCGAAGACGGCTCCTTACATCCTCAGTCCTACCAGATCCAGTCATCTGTCTGGAACCATAAGACGGAAATCAATTTCATGCACCGGGGCGGCAAGTATATCAAGCCGACCGAGGTCTTCGGGCCGGGCGTCTTCTATCAACAGTAATCTCTTCTGGCTATGTTCAACAGTATCAGTAATAACTTCGGAGCTGGGGTCATCCCGTTCAAGGATGTCCAGGAGAGTAGTTACATCGTGCTCAACGCCAAATTTACCTGCAGCCCGCAGAGCGCGGAGTACAAGGCGGCCGATGTGCTGGAGATAAAAGTGCCGGCGCTTATGATTGCTCGTAGCACGGAAGCCGGGGTGATTGTCCGGTTCAAGGATAAGGAGACGAGCTATGGATACACGAGCATCTACGATGGCGGGACAGTGGCCAAGTCTTGGATTAAGGACGCGACGACCCTCTGCATCGAGAAGCTAGATTGCTTCGACGACCAGCAAGAACTCATTATCTATATTCAGACGCTTTACTGCCAGTTGGGTCAGGGCGGGAACGCCATCAAGGGCAAGGAGAGGAAGATTACTTGTGTTTCAGAGGAAAGCTTCCTCCGGCTGAACACTTCCTATACGCTCTGCGTCATCTATGACCGGTGGGTCTTCTACCATATGATGTTCTCCAGCTGTGCATATGCTTACCGAGACAAGGACTGGGAGGCGTTTCTGGAGAATCTTCCAGATGATATCACGGCCGATGTACCGGTAATCAGCGCCACCAACTATCGACACGCACGATTGGGCGGCATCACTGAGTCCCACATCGAGGAGGGCTATTGGAGCATGCCTGTGAACGAGCGGGGATCCGGGTTCGAGAACACCGGCAATTATGTGTTCTCCTTCGGCTACCTGATTCGGAATTATGTGGATGAGCCGGAGGTTGAGGGACGGTTGAAATATGCCGCCGAGCAAATCCAGGCCGGGCAGTACCAGATCTTCTATGACTTCAATCTGGAGCTTATTCCGAGTCCGGCGATGGCTGCCTGCGAGGGGCGTACGGGAATCTACAGCGCGGGTCCTGTCACTTTCTCGGCGCCGGATTGTCCGGAAGAGACTCCGGAGTTCGACGCTTTCTTCCTGGCCGCTCACCAGCACAGCAACGGACTTACCGTCCAGATGCTGGAGGTGAATGTCCGCAAGTCAGGCAGCGACGCCACCGTCAAGGTGACGGACCTTTCCGGGGATAACAACCTCGCGTTCAAACTGTTCGATACGGCCGCAGCCATAAGAACTTCTTATTCCTATTAATATGCTCAACATCGTCGCCACCAATTTCGGGGTTAATCCCGCAGACATACGCATCGAATGTAGTCAGGCCACCGACTATCTGGTGCTGGACGGCGAGTTCACCGTGGACACCACGGCCGAGGCCTACGCCGGCATCCGACCGATGCAGCTGACCGTCGGAGGGTTCGTCTTCGGGAAGACGCGGGTAGGCACGGCCATCGTCACCGTCGAATCGGAGGGTGTGAAATACGCCACAGTCACCAAGGTTTGGCTCAGCGACAAGAAGACCATCAACATCGCCAAGGTCATCCCTTATAAAAGTACCGGGGCCTATACCGTGAGGCTCAGCACCGTACTGCTTCCCGAGAAGATTACAGGCACGGTCTCCCTGAACGCAAAGAAACGCTGTACCCCGGTCATTACAAAGGGAAGCGCCACTGACCTTGACATCACCATCGTCGAGAACCCCTTCTGGCTGATGCTGGTCCTGAAGGCCGGAACGCTGACCTTCGATGAGGATGACAACCAGGTAGTGATGACCCTGCCCGGCGTTCCATCTTACTTCTCTGGATCGTTTCCAGTCTTCTATAATGAGGGACTGTGGGTGGCGCTGGGAAGCAAGTATTATCCGGCTACGCTCCTCAGCGGCGTGCTGACCATCTCCAAGGATGGGGCTGCCGATGAAGCGACCGGCACCGGCAACAAGTTTACACGCGTCTTCCTTGTCCGTTCCTTGACCTCCGGCGGCGGAGGCTTCAACGACTAATCCTTTTGTGAGATGACTGAGAAGAAACGCATAGAACTCACGCGCCTGCAGGGCATCATTGCCATTGCCAGCTTCAGCAGCGGTGTGCTGATCGCGGCCGTATGCCTATTCTGGATTGAGCCTAGGGGTGAGATCACCAACAGCGCTATATCCATCGTGAGCGAGCTGCTGGTCCTGTGCGGCGCTATCCTCGGAGTGAAGGCCAGCTACGATACGCGCCTGATGCAGTTCCGGGCCGAGGTGCGGAAGGAAATACGCCATCCGGAGCTGGTCGCGGACGACGAGATCCCCGATCAGGTCGGAGATGACGCAAACGACGATACTGTGAAGAGCTATGAATAAACTATACCTCCTCTTTTCTCTCTTGGCCGCGCTGGCCTCCGCCTGCAGTACTGTCCGTCAGCTTCCCTCCGTGTCGGACAGTACCCGAGTTGAGGTACGGACAGAGACAGTCACGAAGACGGACACGGTGACGGTGGAGCTACCGGTCATCATCGATAGAGTGGCGACGCCCGATACGCTCTCGGTACTGGAGAACGCCTATTCCCGGAGTGAAGCCAGCATCAGCGAAGGTATTCTCAGCCATTCGCTGGAGACCAAACCGGTCAAGCTGCCCGTTGAGGTGGAACACCATATTATATATAAGGACAGTCTGGTCTTCCGGGACAAGGTCGTCACCGAGACAGTCGAGGTAGAGCGCGAGCTCACCCGGTGGCAGAAGTTCCGGCTCCATACCGGCACGGCCTCCCTGGCATTGATAGCAATTGCCATTCTATATATTATTCTCAAATCCATTAACCTTTTTAATCTCAAACGCTTATGAAATACATCCCCTCCATCGCTTTCGAAGAGATGTCCGGCAGCGCCAAGGGCGTTACCGCAGCGAAAGTCAAAGGCCGCAAGTTCATCAAGAACCGTGGATACGGAAGCCGCATCGGCACAGTGGACCAGGCCAAGAACAAGGGTGTCATGAAGATGATCACCACCAAGTGGAAGTCCCTGACCAATGAGCAGATCCTCGCCTGGAACAAACTCGCCCTGAGCCAGGACGCCAAGTCCGTGCTCGGAACCAAGGGCAAGATCTCCGGACTGAACCTTTTCCAGCGGCTCAACTTCTGGGTCGTGAAGCTCGGCGGCGAGCTGATGCTGATGCCTCCTACCCTCTCCGGAGTGGAAGCTCCTTCTTCCGCCACCATCGTCTGCACCAGTGCGGCGTTCACCTTCACGCTGGACCAGGCCCTTGCCGACAACGGGGGCATCTACCTCATCATCCAGGCATCCGAAGGCCAGAGCAACGGCGTGACGCGCGGCTACAGCAAGGCCGTCCAGATCAAGGCCGTTGAGGAGCCAGGCACGGATGCCATCGACATCAAGGCCGACTACGAGAGCAAGCACGGTGCCCTGGGTACCGGCGCTCCGAAGGTCTTCTTCAAGTACTTTCTGGTGAACTCCGCCACCGGCGAGACCTCCGTGCCGATGCAGGCCCTCGTGACCTACAGCACAGCGGCCGAGCCCGAACCGGATCCGGAGAATCCTTAGCAGGCGGCTGGTCTCGGCCGGCCTTGACAGACACCGGCCCGGGGTCCGGTTCCCCAAACCCCGATTCGTTCCAAACCTATTACCAAAACCTCCGCCGTCGCGATGACGCCGGAGGTTTTTCACGAAAAAAGCGCCCCGAAGGACGCCTTGATCATTTCTTGAACAAATCTGAATGAGTACCCGTACGGACGAGATTCAGAATGTGTAATTCATCATTGTCTTCCTTGCCATAAATCAAAAGCCAATCCGGTTTGATATGGCACTCACGGAACCCTGACAAATTGCCTGATAAAGCATGGTCTTTATTCTCTGGTGGAAGAGAGATATCATTTGCCAAATTGAAGATGACCTTGTTGAGTTCATCTTCAGGAAGATTTCGTTTGCGAGCCAATTTCAAGTCCTTCTTGTACTGGCCCGACAGGATGATCGCTCTCATAGGGCCGATACAGCCTTGAGATAGTCATCAAAAGAATCACAACGAGTTCCGCCTCCATTGCGGATTTCAGTAATGGCAGCCATCGTTGTATCATTAGGTTCATCGATGACACCTAAGCTACGAAGGTAACCGACAAGACTCTTTCCAGCCTTCGTCCGTTCATTAATAGTGACTGTATAAGTTGCCATAACCTAATTCTTTAATTGCACTTGACAAAAGTAGCAAAAATCTAGCCAACAAACAAATGAGACATCTATTCTTCCTCATGGGCGGGTTCTTTCCGATGCCAGCGGTACACCGTCTCGCCTATCTCAAGGCGCATTTGCTCAAGTGTCCTGGTGTGTGAGATGGGATTCCAGTCGATGAGGCCTGGACGGACCAATACGGCTTTCAGTCCAAGGCCTTCCAGATGCCGGCAGAGGTACTTGTACGGGAGGACGCGATTTCCGTTCTCCGCGTGGGCAAGAGCTCCGCAGTCATCTTTGAGGCCCCACTTCGAGAAGAGTTCCTCCTGTAGCATACCGGCATCGATGCGGGCCTGCCGGAGCGCCTGGCTCACGTAACTGGCGCAGGCCCTCATCTCCCAGACCTCTCTCTTCGTAGTCCCACGGGCACCGAAAATACCGTCCAATTGTCCGTCATAATCCTCCCCGTAAATCTCCCCAGTCACGTGCTTCCAGCGAAGCGCTCGCACAACGGGCATATTTCCGGAGCCGGATGCTTTATGTCTGCGATGCTTTTCGTCCAGGCAACCATGCAGAAGGACGATGGAGTCGCTATTCAGATAGAAATATGTCGAATACGCATACCCCCGCAGGGCGCTCCTCAGTTCATAAATGGTATCCTTGCAGTCCCGCACGAATGTCACCTTGAAATCCGAAAGCATCTTCAGCAGCATAATCCCGTACTGGATGCACTGCCTGTGCTCCACCTCCAGCGAATCCATGAACTCACCGAACTGGCTTCCGCAAACCACCACCTTCCGGGCGCTGAACAGCGCAAGGCCATAGCGGACGGACACCCGGTCCTGCGGCTTGCCCTCGCCCTCCGGCATCGGCTGCAGCTCGGAAATCAGATATGGATTGGTCCGGCCGCCAAGTTTATCCGGCTGTTCCTGGTATACCATCGGATCCTGCTCCCGGAACGGCACACCTTCGATAATGTTGAGGTTCTCGTCCACCCGATACGGAGCCTGGGCGAAGGCGTAGTTGAGGTTTGCGAAACGTTCATCCACCGGAATCTTCTTCATCTTCGCCATCGCCCGGGCGCCGGTATAGTTTTGCCCACGGATTCCCCTGAGCTGTTCGGCATCGTGAAGGATGTCCATATGCGTATAATGGCAATGTCCCTGAGTGAACGCATCGCAGATCCGGACCCTCTCACATTGCTCCGTCCGGCGGTTGAGCAGGCAAACCTCCCGTGTAATGCCGCAGAATCGCAGTAACTCCTGGATTCTCCTATTATAGGGATCAAGCCTGCTGCAATTGCGGAACCTGAACCGCGTCCGCATCACAATGTCGAACGCAATCCGCACCAGAGGCACCTCAATCTCGAACACGCTCTCCGCTTCTCCCTTCTTCACGACATACCTCCGCTTATAGTATATATACGGTATCCCGTCCTTGGATATGCCCACATCCGACGTCTTCAACTTCACGAGGTCCTCCCACCTGCAACCAATGCACACCTGGAGGATGAATGCATACCGTATTGACGCCAGCCGCTCGGGCACCGGCGTCGCGATTACTTTCCGGAACTCGTCCATATTCAGTGAAAACGGCTCGCCGATTATCTCCGAATACCATTTCTCCTTCTTCTCTTCCATCCACGGCACATATCCCTCATACGGCGACTTCTCAATCTCCCCAAAGAGCACCATGTCATTCCAGAACGTGTAGAAACGGTTCAGCAACTTCTGGAACGGCTCCTCCTTCAGCCTGCGTTTGGGCCAAGCCCGGCTCTCGCCATAGTTCCTGGGATAGAGGGCGGCATACTTGGGATTGGCTGCATACAGATACTCGTCAACGCAGAACTTCTCAAAGTCCGTCACCATCTCCGTCGAAAACTCCGCCGGCTTCAACCCCACCCGGTTCCGGACAATCAAGTAGCGTTCCAGCTTTCTCGACAAGCCCATTGACTCCCGTAGCATCTTGTCGCTAATCCGCCCCTGCTCATGCTCCTCCTCCAGATACAGACGGAACCTGCCGATCAGCGAAGAGGCAGAAGGCACATCGGTCTCTTCCTCCTGCAGGCGTTCCTTCACCGCCTCGCGGAAAGATGCATTATCCAGGGCCGCGCCAGATTGAACCATATCGAAATAGACTTGCCCGATTACAGCCCGATACCGTTCAATCTCCTGCTTAAGCTTTGCGTTATACTCTTTCAGCCTTGGTCGCAACCCGCCATCCGGCGCGAAGGCCTGAAGATCCGCCGCTTTTACCATTACTTCTGTGTCAAGCGTCAGGTCCACCTTATCGTCATCATGCAGACGAAATCTTAGCGGCACTTCCCCGCTCCTCACATTCAGATTCTTATATAGCGTTATCTTGAACATAACATCAAACGATTACAATTCCACAATGAACGACTTCCGCTGCTTCTGGCTCCGATAGCCAGTTACAGCATCGAGAAGCACAAACTTCCCGTGCAGCTGCAGGGCCGATGCCTCAACCACCTCTGGCCAAACCGACCTCCAATCCTTCAGCACAAGCAGCATCAGACTCTCCGAACAAGGCCCTGCCGCAAGAACCGATTTCCAGGCAGCATTCCCTATTCCCCGACCGGCCGGCATCAGCTGCACCTGCCCGTATAGCCAATAACGAGAAGCCTCAGCGTATGACAGCCCCGCCGTTTCCACTCGCACAACCAAATCCCCGCCAACCTCCGCAGCCCCAACCACCGACACCGCAAACGGAGGAAACGCCCCAAACCTCCTTGCCTCCGGCACGTGCTCATCCCCCAGCGTAAAGAACCCGTGATACGCCGACACGAACAAGTTCTGTCCGGAGATCCAGGTACTATGGTCAAACGGCGGCCGATGCGGCTCCACCTCCCGGGCAAACCCGTTCCAGCGCTCCTTTTCCTCGTCCGACACCGCCCTCCAGGCAGCCAATGCCCTGCGATGCACCTCCAGATGCGCCGCCTGCGCCTCCGACATCGGATGCACCAGCCTGCTCCGCTTCCGCAGATATGTCTTCCCATCACGATGGTGGGCAGTGACATCCCCGGCAGAGCCGAAGACGTCACTCAACACAATATTAGGACGGAAGCGGGTCATACCAAAGCCTCCTCAACTTTTGGGTTGAGGCACAGGAAATCAACACATCCACCTACGGATACCCTTTTCTCCTCCGGCCTATACCAGCTGGACGACGGCCTGAGCAGGTTCTCAAACCCGTGGTCATTGTCAATATAGTTCGCAGGATCCGAGATTTCATCCCAGTCCACCCCGAATACAATCGTCTCAGGCAAGTCCCGGCACTGAAACTTCTTGAACGGCACCCCGGAAAGCCACATCGCAAATATCAACTCGCCAGCCTGCAACTTGCCCCTGGTAATAGACTCCGGAGCCGAATGCAGTTCCCGCACAAGCGCCAGCACACTGTCCAGATCCGACACGCAATCGTACCCGTCAATCACACAAAAGTACTCCAGCGCGGTTTCCCGAATTTCAGCCATCTTCTCCAGGTCAAAGTTTGCGACCTCGAACCGGCTCCCGGCAACAAACCCTTCCGGCTGCAGCCCCTGTAACTCCGGAGCATCTTCCGCCGCTCCCAGCATCCGATAGAACTCATCATCCAGCTTCATTCCCTGATACAAGCCGCCAATCTCGCGACCGGCCACATACTCACACTTCTCGACGAACTCATACGTCTTCTTGATTCTACAGTTTTTCATAACACACAAGTTTAAAGATTATAATACTTCCTTCTCCAGGCCAGCCTCCCGGAACCACGGCTATCCTGGCAATCACACCCACTCCGCATAGAGGCACTCCGGCAAACACAGCTTTTCCTCTGACGGATCTCTGCCAACAACTCCCGGGCAACCGAACTCCCCGGTACCACTACCGGCCTCGCATCCTCGAACGAAGACACACCCAGCGACCGCTTGTTCATCTCGGACAGGCGGCGCAACCTAGCTTTTCTTTCAGCACTTGTCATAGCACAAAATCCTTATGTTTCTACCTATGAAGTTACGAAAAATCCGCGACTTTAACAAATTTATTTTCAATCATTTACAACATTTTTAACGCCCCGGATAGTCCTCACCCAAAACAACAAAAAAGCCCTGGCAGGACACTCGACCAGAGCCCCGGCAGCGGCTCCGCCGCTGCCATACTTGATATATGTATATACCCCTAGCACCTGCCCCCGGGCGGGGTACAACGCGCCAACTCGCACTACCGCCAGAGCGTGCTTCCCTTGTCAGCCTTGGTTGTTGGCAGTCTTGCAGGCAGGGACGACGGAGCGGGAGATTTCGCCGGCATATTCCTCATCATTGATGCGGGCGCTGCCTGCAAGTTTGCCAATGACTAAGGGCCCGGAGCGACCAACGAGAGCGGAGGGATGGCCCGGGAGGCGGCCTGGAAGCGTT
>ERZ842401.3750-NODE-3750-length-18508-cov-7.123882_pt1 | contig 18508 bp, 18 predicted proteins | sample MGYA00521270_ERZ842401 | MGnify/ENA primary metagenome ERZ842401 (study PRJEB31892, sample SAMEA3878208) | bioreactor metagenome | biome: Moose rumen | place: Sweden | collected 2011-10 | study: EMG produced TPA metagenomics assembly of the PRJEB12797 data set... | reverse complement strand
CAGAGTGGAACAAAATCAGCGCAATGATGCTGAATTAATCAGTGTTTCCTTAAAAAGTGCTTGACCGGTAGTAGCTACCGTTTGTTATACTTTGAGTGTAGCATAAATCTTTGGTTAAAGGAGAGGTTTGACAATGAATACTTTCACATATGAATATCCCGTCAAAGTCTATTTTGGCGAAGGTGCAGCTAAGGAACATCTAAAGGTGGAGCTTAGCAAGGTTGGTAAAACCGTACTGCTTGCCTATGGCGGCGGTTCCATAAAGAAGAATGGTGTTTATGATGAAGTGACCGGTCTTCTGCAGGAAGCTGGCAAGGAGATTGTGGAATTTACCGGCATTATGTCCAATCCCACCTATCAGAAGGTGCAGGAGGGTGCCAAGCTGGCGAAGGATAATAAAGTTGACTTCATTCTGGCTGTGGGTGGCGGTTCTGTCATTGACTGCTGCAAGATTGTTTCTGCTCAGGCTAAAACTGAGACCGATATTTGGGAGATGGAATACGCTGACAGAAAACTGCCCACGGAATTCATTCCTATGGGAGGCCTAGTTACCGCCTTTGGCACAGGGGCAGAAGAAAACTGTGGTGCTGTAATCACCAATGAAGAAAAGAAGCTGAAGTCACCGCTTTGGGGCGCATATTATGATTTTGTCATTTTAGACCCTGCCTACACCATGAGCATGCCTTTGAAGCAGGTTATCTCCGGAGCCTTCGATTCCTTGTCCCATAGTATGGAAACCTACATGGGAGCGCCGCGGGAAGTGAACTATTCGGATGAAATAAATGAGGCAACCCAGAGAAATATCATCCGCAATATCCGGGCTACTCTTGCAAATCCCCAGGATAAGCAGGCTCGCAGTGAACTCATCTGGGCGGCAGCCATGGCAGAGAACGGTATGCTGAAGATTGGCAAGACTACCGATTTCCAGTGCCATATGCTGGAGCATCAGTTAGGAGCCTATACGGACTGCAACCATGGTCAGGGGCTGGCCGTACTGCATCCTGTTCTTTACCGTCACATGCTACCGGAAGCAGCTCCCCAGTTTGCCAGAATGGCAACGGAGGTTTGGGGCATAACGGCTGAAGGCAAGACGGAAATGGAGCTGGCTGAAGCCTTCATCAGGGCACTAGCTGATTTTATCAAGGAGATTGGTCTGCCCTCCACGCTGCAAGAGATGGGGATTGGTGAAGATACTGATTTCAAGGCCATAGCTGATACCACTATGCTGATGGGAGGCTGTGTCAAAAAGTTCACCCCGGATGAATTGCTGGCTGTCCTGAAAGAGTGCCTTTGAATGAGGGGCACAAGCGTCATGAAATGTATCATGAGCGAAAGAAAAAACAGATAAAGCAATGAAAAGCTATAGTTTTTTTGACCAGTCATTTGACTGGTTATTTTTTTGAAAAAAATTAAAAAAAGTGCTTGACCGGTAGCTGCTACCGTTTGTTATGATTTGAGTGTAGCATAAATAGCTAAGTAATTTCAGGTTGAATTTTAGATTGATTTTTACTGAGGAGGTATTTTGTATGAAAGCAGGTTTGAAGAAAAAAGTCTTGTCGGCATTACTGGTTGGCGGCTTGTTGATGGTAGGTGTCGGCGGCCAGATGACAGAGGCAGCGGCGCAAATTGCCAATCCCTATGGGCTGGTATATCAAAATGCCATCACGAAAAATGAGCCGGGCAAGGTAAACATCCGGCCCGTAGAATATACGGTGGACGGCATTAAGGTGGCGGCAAATCTCTATTTGCCAGCGGATTATGATGAAGCCAGCAGCAAAAAGTATGCGGCGGTGACGGTTGCCCATCCCAATGGCGGCAGCAAGGAGCAGGTCGCAGGTCTGTATGCCCAGCGTCTGGCTGAACTTGGTTATATTGCCATTGCTGCTGATGCCCGCTATCAGGGAGCCAGCGGCGGTACGCCCCGGCTGCGTGATTATCCCGCCAATCGTATAGGTGACATCGATGGTATGGTAGATTATCTGTCTACCCTCAAGAAAGTTGACAGGTCGCGGATTGGTGCTCTCGGGATCTGTGGCGGTGGCGGCTATACTTTAGCAGCAGCCCAGACGGACAAGCGCATTAAGGCCGTGGCTACCCTTTCCATGTTCAATTCCGGCAGAGTGCGCCGTAATGGCTTCCAGGATGCCGATATAAAGGGCATTCCTGCACAGCTGCAAAGAGCTGCCGAGGCCAGAAATAAGGAGCTGAACGGTGAAATCGTTTATGAGGGCTTCTTGCCGCCTAACTCTACCGATGAGCAGCTGCGGGCCAAGATGGCAGAGCTGCCGGAAAACACCCTTTATCGTGATGGCATTGAATACTATGGCCTTACCCATCGTCATCCCAATGCCACGGGCAGCTATACTACAGAGTCCTTTATGAAACTGATGGCTTTTGATGTGGAAGACAGGATGGATCTTATCGATCAGCCGCTTTTAATGATTGCCGGTGAAAAGGCAGATACTCTTTATATGACAGAGGCTGCTTTTAACAAGGCCAGTGGCACCAACAACAAGGAAATTTACCTGATTCCGGGTGCCAGCCATATCCGTACCTACTGGGTGCCGGAGTATGTAGATAAAGCTGTAGCCAAACTGGCAGCTTTCTACAAGAAAAATCTTTGAGGCAATTCCGATCTCATGGATGAGCTCGTGCTGGCGCCAGAAAGGCGCAGGATGCGCCTTTCTGGCGCCAGCCATGGCTTCCCCCGAGCCATGATTGCATATATAATCCCCAATAGTCCCTGTTTAGGAGAAAGCGGAAGCTCCCCCAGTTTCCGCTTTTTACATACAGGGAGCTTATGTGAAATTTGTTGAATATTCTTGTGTTAAATATATTATGGGAGAGTTTCAAGTGAGCAAAAAAGTTTTAATTCTTTCCGGCAGTCCGCGCAAGGGCGGCAATTCCAATACCTTGTCTGACAAGTTTATGGAAGGCGCTAAAGAGGCCGGTCATGAGGTGGAAAAAATCTTCGTCACCGACCAGAAGATTGGCTTTTGCCGTGCCTGCTATGCCTGCCGTAATACGGGCAAGTGTTTCCAGAAAGATGATATGGATGCCATTCTCGACAAGATTGTAGCGGCAGATGTAGTTGTATTGTCCTCACCGGTCTATTTCTATGCCATCAACGGGCAGATGAAGACGCTGCTGGATCGTACATTGCCGCAGTGGACGAAAATCAGGGACAAGGAGTTTTACTATATCCTGACGGCTGCCGAGGACAGCAAGGAAATCATGCTGCGCAGTGTGGAATGTTTCCGTGGTTTTGCCGACTGTTTTCAGGGCAGCGTAGAAAAGGGCGTTATCTATGGTCACGGCCTCTACGAAAAAAAGGAAGTGCAGGGATCTCTTTATGTTGAGCAGGCATATAATATGGGTAAAAAAGTTTAAATTAGTAAAGAGCCGGAGTCATTTTCCGGCTTTTGGCATGGTCAAAAATGTGAGGTGACTGCAAAGTGGAAAAAGTATGGTTGATTACCGGTGCCGGCCGGGGGCTGGGACGAGCCTTTGCCGAAGAAGCGGTTCGCCGGGGCGATAAGGTGATAGCCGGTATGCGGCGTATATCTGCCGATAAATTTTTTCAGCAGGAAAACGTGCTGGCAGCAGAGATGGATGTAACAAGCCCTATGCAGGTGGAAAGTGCCGTGCAGGCAGGGCTGAAACGTTTTGGCCGCATAGATGTGCTGGTGAATAACGCCGGTTTTGGCATGAGCGGCGCCTTTGAGGAAGTGACGGATGCAGAGTTGCGGCAGCTGATGGAAGCTGACTATTTTGGCGTGGCTAATGTCAGCCGGGCGGTTATTCCCATCATGCGTCAGCAAAAAACCGGTAAGATTCTGAATGTATCTTCCCAGGGGGGCTTGATGGGCTTTACCGGCAGTTCTGCTTATTGTTCGGCAAAATTTGCCGTAGTAGGTCTTTCGCTGACCCTGCGGGCAGAACTGGCACCTTTTGGCATTGAAGTGAGTGTCGTCTGCCCAGGCTCCCTTCGCACGGACTTCCGGGATGCCAGCTCCATGCAGTTTCCACAGGCTTCTATGGCAGCCTATCAGGATTTTGCGGTGCGTTCTGTCAAGGATTTTCTGGTGCAGAATAATCACAAACAGGAAGGTGATCCGGCAAAAGCGGCGGCTTTCGTATATGAAATGACAGAGCGGGGAAATCTTCCCCAGCGGCTGCTGATTGGCGCAAAGTGCTGTGAGCAGGTCAAGGCAGACCTCGAGGCGCAGCTGGCCGAAATCGAAAGCTATCGGGAACTGGCTTCACAAACAGACTTTCAGTGAGCCGGAAAGTGTCCGGCTGAAGATTGATACGAGGAGGGTATTATCATGGAGAAAAGAAAACTTGGCAGTACAGAACTGATGGTCAATCCCGTAGGGCTTGGCTGCATGGGCTTTAGTCATGCATACGGTGTGGCTACGGAAAAAGCAGAGGCTGTAAAGACCATTCGGGCAGCCCAGGAACTGGGTTATGATTTTTTTGATACAGCGGAATGCTATACGGGCGAGAATGCAGACGGCTCTACGTCCTACAATGAAGAATTGGTCGGCGAAGCCTTGCGCCCAGTAAGGGATAAAGTGGTCATCGCCACCAAGTTCGGCGTGGGTCATAACGCTGACCGTTCCCTGCGGCTGGACAGCAGTCCCACAACCATCCGCAAATCAGTGGAAGGAAGCCTGAAGCGGCTGGGCATAGAGTGCATTGACCTCTACTATCAGCATCGTATTGACCCCAAGGTGGAGCCGGAGACCGTGGCCGAGACCATGGGAGAACTCATCAAGGAAGGCAAAATCAAAAGCTGGGGCATTTCGGAAACCACGGAAGAATATCTGCGTCGTGCCCACAAGGTCTGCCCTGTGGCTGCCGTAGAAAACCGCTATTCCATGATGGCCCGCTGGCATGAAAGCCTGTTCCCCGTGCTGGAAGAATTGGGTGTCAGCTTCGTGGCTTTCTCACCCATGGCCAATGGTATCCTTACAGGTGCTTACAATCAGGCGGTGAAGTTTACGGCAGCAGGCGATTATCGCAGTGATATGCCACAGTTTACCGAGCAGGGCATGGAACAGAGCAAAGCCCTGCGTGATAGATTGCAGGAGCTGGCAAATGAAAAGGAAGCAACTCCCGCCCAGATTTCACTGGCCTGGATGCTGGCTAAGAAGCCGTACATTATCCCCATTCCGGGCAGCCGCAAGCTCAGCCGCCTGCAGGAAAATTTTCAGGCGGGAAATGTGCAGCTGACTGGCAGTGAAGTGGCAGATTTGGATGCGCGTCTGGACGGCATGAAATTTGATGTCTTTGGCGGACATTGAAGCTGAAAGGGGCAAAATAATGGCTGTTTTACAGCAAATGCTGATTTTTCTCTGCCTTATGCTTGTCGGTATTTATGCACGGCGCAAAGGTATGCTGACAGAAAAAAATCAGCAGCAAATATCAGCTATAACGATAAATATTGCTTATCCGGCAATAATTTTATCGGGAGTTGGTAATGGCGAAAAACCGATGAGCGGCAATGAACTGTTAGTTTCATTTGGCACTGCCATATTTGTTTTGGTTGCCATGGTAATAATCGGCAAAATTCTGCCACGGGTACTCGGTTATGATAAGAAGCTGTTCGGGATTGTCAATGTCATGACTGTCTTTACGAATATAGGTTTTATGGGTGTGCCGATGATTGATGGAATTTACGGCAAAGGTGCGCTGATTTACATGACCGTGTTCCTGATTCCCTTCAACATTTTATTTTATTCCTATGCGATTCAAACAATTCAGCCCGATACGTCTGCCAGGAAAAGATTTAATTTAAAAGATTTATGCAATATCGGCATGTTGTCTTGTCTGTTGGCGATTGTCATATATTTTTCAGGCATAAAAATACCTTATGTCCTGGCAACTACGATTCATATGATTGGCGCGTTAACTGCGCCGCTTGCCATGATGTTAATCGGCTCATCATTGCCGGATATAAATTTTCGAGAACTTTTTACCGACAGACGTTTAATATTGTTTACGGCATTAAAAATGGTGATTTTTCCTGCGGCGATTCTGATTGTCATGAAGCCTTTTATTCAGAATGAGATTTTGCTGGCTGTATGTATGGCTGCCATGGCTACACCATCGGGAAATATGCTGGCAATGCTGGCGGCCCTTTACAATAAGGACGCATTTTTGACGGCAACAAAGGGAATTTCGCTGACTACGGCAGCAGCTGTTATAACAATGCCGCTGGTAGCTTTATTGGCAGGGATAGGTCATTAAAGAATACAGATTGTGTTTTACACTATTTCTTTTGGAGTTTGCTATGAAAAGAATAAATGTTTTTCCCTTAATAATGGCAGTATGTCTGTTATGGGGAGGGAATACAGAAGCAGCTGTTCCGGACAGGACGGATGTTTCGATCATTGAAGATGGTATCAGATTTTCCGAAAGCGTGTATCCTTATGATGGTGGCTTGTTCATATCAAATTATGGTTCAGATAAAATGTCACCACGAACCGATGAGAATAAAGGATACATATTGTATAAGAAAAATGGCATTAGCAGAGTGGTGACAGGACAGGATGGCAGTTTGCATAAGCCTTTGGGACTGGCTGTGAAAGACCATTTTCTTTTTGTTTGCGATGCAGGCAGATTATTGGTTTATGATTTACAAAATCAAGCACAAAAACCACAAAGCATAGATTTTGCTTCAGAGGGCAAGATCGTGAATGCGCTGGCTGTAGATGGTGACAGATTGTATGTGTCTGTGACTGATGCTAACAGTATATACGTGCTGGATATAAAAGACCCGTCCAGACTTTACGGCAAAGTGCCCAAAAAGTGGCTTGATATTCCAGGCCCTAATGGGCTGGCTGTTAAGAATGGTGTTTTGTATATTGCCAGCATCCCTACAGATTTCAAGACACCGGGAACAAACAATGTTATTTATCAGGTCAAAAATCTGAGTCATCCGCGAGCAGAAAAGCTGGTAGATGTGCCGGGACTATATGATGGCATTGCCGTAGCAGATGACGGTCAGACAGTGTATTTTTCTGATTGGCAGACCGCTTCGGTTACAGCCGTGGATATTGGAAGCGGCAGGCGGCAAATAATTTATGAAGGGGATGGTAGCGGCCCTGCTGACATTGCGCAGGCTGATGGAGTACTGTATATCCCGGATTTGCCGCATAGCCGTATTGTGACAATAAAGACAAAGTAGAGGTGTTTATGTTATGAAGAATTTGTTTGTAAATGGCAGTCCAAATGCTAATGGCAATACAGCCAACTTGGCGGCGGCTTTATTTAAGGGGCAGGCCTATGAAACGCTGAATCTGGTTGATTATCGAATCAATGCCTATGGGCAGTCGCTGTCAGGCGACCAGTTGGATGAGGTGCTGGCAAAAATTGAGCAGGCGGATGTGGTGGCTGTAGGTTCGCCTCTTTACTGGCATAATATCTGCGGTTCTGTGCGCAATATGCTTGACCGTTGTTATGGTAAAGTAAGGCAGGGCGGTCTGTCCGGCAGAAAACTGGTCTTTCTCTTTCAGGGAGCGGCACCGGAAAAATGGATGCTGGAAGCCGGTGACTATACAATATCCAGATTTGCCGGTCTGTATGGGCTGGAATACATGGGCATGGCCACTAATGCCAAAGAAGCCGCAGCTATGGCCGGCAGGCTTTGATACAGCTTGCCAATAGTGACTGAAGGAGCTGTACTGAATGAATGCGCACAAAAAAATAGGCATTGGCCTGACATTGCTCCTGATTCTGGCAGCAATTTTCTGGGTTATGCAGTATGGAGAATGTTCTATAAAGAGCAGGAGTGAGGGAGCAGTCTCAGTTCAGAAGGAAACAAATATGGAAAGGCAGAACAAAGATTTTTCGCTGGATACAAAGATTCTGGCGGTTATGAAAGATCCTGCTTTTGCGGGATTTGGCAGACTTATTTTTCCTGTGGATCGTCCCCTGGATGAAAAAATGACCTTGCAAGACCTGGACAGTGTTATGCTGTGGTACAGTCATATAAATCCTGACCGGACAGTGGAAATCGTGAATTACCTGAAGCATGAGGCACAGGAGCATAAAGTTTTTTATGATATATACACAGAGGCAGAAAAGGCAGCAGATCCACGCAAAAGAAACACGGGGCTATTTTTCTTCCGTGGCCAGCCGGGGCAAAAGACGGCGATTGTGAGTGCCGGCGGTGGTTTTCATTATGTGGGAGCCATGCATGACAGTTTTCCCCACGCTCTTGAACTATCCAAGCGTGGATACAATGCCTTTGCCCTGATCTACCGGCCCGATGCGCAGCTGGCCTGTGAGGATTTGGCTCGTGCCATAGCGTTTATTCATGAGCATAGTGCCGAGTTAGGTATTGATGCGCAGAACTATTCCCTATGGGGAGGTTCGGCAGGGGCACGTATGTCGGCCTGGCTGGGCTCTTTTGGCACAGAGCGGTTTGGTGAAAAGCCATACCCGCAGCCCGCCGCTGTGATCATGGAATACACAGGGTTAGCTGAGGTGTACGGCAATGAACCGCCGACTTATAATTGTGTGGGTACCAGTGATACCATCGCTTATTATCGTGTTATGGAAATGCGGATAAGTCAAATTCGCGCCCAAGGAACTGCCGCTGAGATAGAAGTGTTCCCCGGACTGCCGCATGGCTTTGGTCTGGGCGAGGGAACTATCGCCGCAGGCTGGCTGGACCATGCGGTGGCTTTCTGGGAAAGAAACAGCAAAAGATACAGCTAAAATTTATATATTAAGTAGTTTTGTTTGCGTCAGCAGCCATCATAGAAATTTCCTTGTCCCCTATGCAGGTAGAACGAGCCATCATGTGGAATTAGAAAACTAAATCGAATCATCAGCTTGCCTAAGGGGAAAAAAGGAGCGAAAAGCTATGTTTCAGAAAAAATATATATTTCATACATTTGATGAGCTGAAAGTCATAGCTGCTGAGATAACTGTCAGCAATGCTTATAAAAATGCAACTGGTATTCTTATGCAGCTCTATAATCCCAAAATTGACGCCGATGACGAGAAAATGATCGCGTATATTCATGTGGTCTGTGAAAAGGCCTGTCTCACAGGGCTTAGCAGTGCCAATCTAGCAGATCAGGAATTTGACATCAAGGATCAACCCCTTGAATTGAATGTTACCTATTTTCAAAGGGCAAGTCTGGTGGCCTTTGACTTTGACATGAATCAGGAAACCGGTTTTGTGGCAGGGCGCATGCTGAACAGTAAACTGGCGTATATCTATGATGCCCAATGCATATTGGTCTGCTATTCCTGCGGCAGTGACGTCATCAATGCTTTCCTCAACGAGTTCAGTCATCACAAATTACCCATCTTTGGTGCAAGGGCGGGACGCAGCATAAGAGCATTGAATCCAGCACTGGTATACGGCCGAAGTGCCCGAACCAATGGGATTACTGCCATTATATTTGCAGGTGAAGACCTGCGTCTTTATATGGACAACTGTCTTGGTTTTAAAGAAATCGGCTTAGAGATGCTGGTAACCAAAACAGAAGGCGACAACATCATAAAAGAAATTGACCACCAGCCGGCCATCGAGGTTTATTCCAAGTATCTGAAGGTAAAGCCAAACCAGTATTTCGTCCACAACGTATGTGAATTTCCTCTGATCTTTTCCAGAAACGGCTGTATCCTTGCCCGCATCCCCGCTGCTTATGGCGAGGACGGCTCTCTCTATTTTTCTGCCGATGTGGAAAAAGGGGAGAAATTCCGGTTTTCCTATGGCAATCCGGACAATCTGTTCAACGTCATTGACCAATCGGTGCAGAACCTAAAAAAATTCAAGCCTGAAGCTGTATTTTTATTTGAATGTGGAAACCGGGTTCGTTTTCTCAAAGAACAGGCAGACCGCGAGCCTGACAAATTTCGGGAGTATTTCCCGGAACTGTCTGTGGCAGTGTGCTATGCCGAGATGTTCCTTTCCCCGACCGGCGGCGGCATCTTAAACAGCTCATTGGTCGCTGTGGGCCTTACAGAAGACACTTCTTCCCGGAATGAGATTCGCCCCTGCATAAGGGTTATAGAAGAAAATACAGGCTTGGAGAAAGAAGAAAACGAAGTCATACCCTTTGTGGACAGGCTTCTGTATTTTCTTGAGAAAACCTCGCTGGAACTGAACCAGCTCAACAAGGAATTGGGAAAGATTGCCTATACCGACCGCCTGACACGGATCTATAATCGCTGGGAGCTGGAACATAAAATCATGGAAGCAATAAAACTCAGCGAAGATGATCACACCCCGATTTCGTTGATTTTCATGGATATTGATCATTTCAAGCAGGTCAATGACACCTATGGCCATGATGTGGGGGATATGGTCTTGCGGGCCACTGTGAATTTAATCAAAGATAATCTACAGCCCCAGCACGTTTTCGGGCGCTGGGGCGGAGAGGAATTCTTATATTTACTTCCAGACACGACCTTGGAGGAAGCCAGTGAATTTGCTGAAAAACTACGCTTGCAGGTAGAGGAGAAATGCTATGTGGTGGTACGACACGTAACGATGAGTTTCGGTGTTACTTCCATCAGAGAAGGTGATAATATGGATTCCTTCGTGAAAAGAGCTGACGAGGCGCTTTATACAGCGAAAGAAAGCGGCCGGAATTGCGTGGCGGCTTACCGTAATGATTAGATAGTTATGTTAATATTGCAAGGAGTCCGTAATATGAATTACTTTGTGGAAAAACTGACATCTAATTACAAAATGGCTTTGCGAGCCGTGATGGAAATCCTCCTTTGTGCTTGTATATTGGGGCTGGTGGGGGTTACCGTATATTGCAAGATGGATAACCTGCTCACGGAGGCGCTGGAAGAATCCGTCGCCAGACAGGCTCGGACTGTGGCCTTTGGACTGGAACAGCAATTTCAGCAGGAATTAGAAGGGATGATACCCCTATGAATCTGACGGTGGTAAAAGGGCTGCTGCGTCAGACAAAGGTGCAGGTGGAAACGGCAGAAAGCGGCAGGGCATGTTTGGCTCTGGCAGCACAAAAACACTATGATCTTATTTTCCTTGACCATCGCATGCCTGAAATGGATGGCATGGAGACTTTAGAGAAAATGAAGGCGCTGCCGGAAAATCCCAACCGGGAAACCCCTGTGATTTCACTTACTGCCAATGCTATATCCGGAGCCAGAGAGCAGTATATTTCGGCAGGGTTTAAGGACTATCTCACCAAACCGATTGACAGCGCCAAGCTTGAAAGTCTGCTGATTAAGTATCTCCCTCAGGAAAAAGTGCATTTAAGCGATAAGGAAACGGCAGACCTTCCTGTGGAAGACAGCAGTCTTCCCCCATGGCTGAGTGATATTGAGGGGCTTGACACGCAGTCCGGATTGGGTTGCTGCGGAAAGGCTGCTGCTTATCTGGAGGCGCTGAAGGTATTTGCCGAATCTATTCAATCCGGAGCGGAGATGATTGAAGGATATTTCCGCGCAGAGGACTGGCCAAACTATACTACCAAAGTTCACGCCCTGAAGAGCACGGCCCGTATCATCGGCGCCGGAGAACTTTCGGAGCTGGCAAGACGCATGGAATATGCAGGCAACGCCGGGGAAATAGATGAAATCAGGAAAGAAACGCCTGGGCTTCTGTCACTTTACCGGAGCTACACAGAAAAGCTGTCAGCGCTTTTCTCTCCGCTGCCGGAAGGGGAGAAAAGACCGCTGATAGAGGCCGAAGCCCTAGAAGAAGCCTACGGTACATTGCAGGAAGTGATTCAGTCATTTGACTATGACAGCACAGCCTTTGTGCTGGAATCTTTGGCGGAATACAGTCTGCCGGAGGAGGAGAAGGAACGGTATCAGGCAATCAAGTCTGCCATTAAAAAACTCGATTGGGAAAAGGCCGGTGAACTGCTTGCTCATGCCCAAGCTGAAAAAAATACTTGATATACTTAAAGGAGCTGCTGCACAAAAATCACAATGTGCAGCAGCTCCTTTTCATGGCCAGGGGATCAATCAAAAACTTTTGTCCGTCCTTCCAGACCGATGAGCATTTCTGTGGTTTCCGGATCGTTATGATAGAAGAACATGCTCTTGTTGCGGTCAAGGGTGGACAGAGCCTTTATATCGGCTTCGTCAAGGGAAAAGTCGAGAATGTTGAGATTTTCCTGCATCCTTTCCTTGTGAGAGGACTTGGGGATGATTACCACATCGCTTTGCAACAGGTAGCGCAGGGCGACCTGGGCGGCAGTTTTGCCGTGTTTGGCACCGATTTCGTGCAATAGGGGTGTCTGGAAGAAGTTGTTGCGTCCTTCGGCAAAGGGTGCCCAGGATTCATGCACGATGTTGTATTTTTCCATGTAGCGGTGCGCTTCTTTTTGCTGCCAGAACATATGGGTTTCCAGCTGGTCAACCATAGGAGGGATTTCCACGTGCTTTGCCAGGTCAATCAGGCGGTCAGCATAGAAATTGGCTACGCCAATGGCCTTGAGCCTGCCTTCCTTGTAGGCTTCTTCCATAGCTCGCCAAACCCCGTAATAATCATTGTAAGGCTGATGAATCAAAAGCAGGTCAATATAATCTGTATCCAGCTTTTTAAGCGAGGCCTCAATGGCTCGCTTTCCTTGCTCGTAACCGCCGATGGCAATCCATGTTTTGGTGGTGATAAACACGTCCTCACGGGCAAGGCCGCTCTGTTTGAGCGCCTTGCCAACCTCCCGTTCATTTTCATAGCCCTGCGCGGTGTCAATTGCCCGATAGCCAACCTCCAAAGCATCTAGCACGCACCGCTCACAATCGGCGGGGGCTACCTGATAAACTCCATAACCGATTTTCGGCATCTTTACGCCATTATTTAATGTAACAAACTCCATAAGATTTTCCTCCCTTTTTTGAAATATATGAAGTTAACTAACTTTCACATTTAGCTTAACAAGCGGTAGCAGCTACCGGTCAATACATTTTTTGAAAAAAAAATAAAAAAAATTATTTTTTACTATTGACCGGTAGCTGCTACCGCTTGTTATACTTTAGATAGTGAAGTACAACAAACTGATAAGAAAGGTGAATGAATATGATGAGAAAGAAAAAATTGGCCATGCTGGCAGCTGCCGCATTGCTTTATGGTACGTTCTTTGCACTTCCGCAGACGCAGATAGCGGAGGCGGCGGAAAATCCCATGCAGGTTATTTGGGATCAGTCGGCCTATAATCCACATTTAAATGACCCCATCGTAAAGACGAAGGATGCTGTGGCTGTCGTAAAGGCTGGCAAATTGCAGGGGTCTAAGCATGAGGGGATTTACCAGTATTTAGGAGTTCCTTACGCCGAGGCTGCCAAGCGTTTTGTAAAGGCGGAACCGGTAAAACCCTGGAAGGGCGTAAAGGATGCTACGCAGTATGGTCCCCATGCTCCGCAAAAGGTTTTTGGCAGTGACATCGCCGATGCCGGTACTGATACGTCGAATAGCGACCAGAACCTGAATATCTGGACACCGACTCTGGACAAGAAAGCCAAAAAGCCCGTGATGGTCTGGCTCCATGGCGGCGGATTTGAATCAGGTACGGCTAATGAAGCACAGTATGATGGCGAAAATCTCAGCCGGATTGGCGATGTGGTAGTCGTAAGCGTAAATCATCGCCTGAATGCGCTGGGCTTTTTGAATCTGGCGGATTACGGTGCGGAATATAAGGATTCGGCCAATGTCGGCATGGTGGATATCGTAGACTCCCTCAAGTGGATTAAAGAAAATATTGCTGCCTTTGGCGGCGACCCGGATAATGTCACCCTCTTTGGCGAGTCCGGCGGCGGTGCCAAAATCCTGACCCTGATGTCTGCGCCTTCTGCCAAGGGCCTTTTCCAGAAGGGCATCGTGGAAAGCGGGGCTACGGATACCATGGGAGCTTCCTTTACGCCGGATAATATCAGCCGGGAAGTTGCTCGTGAAACTTTGAAACTGCTCAATATCGATAAGGATAATATTGAAAAGCTGCAGACTGTTCCGGTTGAAAAACTGTGGCAGGCTACGGCAGAGGCACAGAATAATGTCGCCAAGCGTGAACATGTGAGCCTGGGCGTTATGGCTCCGGAAGGCATTGCCTGGGAGCCGGTGTCGGGAACAGAATTTTTGCCCACAGACCCGGTGTTGGAAAATGGCTTTGCCGAAACCGGCAGGGATGTGAGCCTGATGATTGGCAGCAATCTCAATGAATGGAATAAATTGTTCCCCATGATGCAGCCGCAGAATCTGTCGGCAGACACGCAGAAACTCTACAATGAAGCCTATCCCGGCGAAAAGCCTAATGAAGCAGCAGCTGCTGATACCTTCCTGCGCCTGCCGCTGCTGAAAATCATGAGCCATAAGGCCGATCAGGGGGGGGCACCGGTTTATGCCTATGTGTTCACCAAGCAGAATGAGGATGACACCGCAGGCGTTTATCATACCGCAGAAATCCCCTATGTATTCAGCAATACCCCCAAGCAGGAGAAGCTGGCAACAACCATGAGCCTTGCCTGGGCTAATTTTGCCCGCTATGGCAAACCGTCTGCACCGGGACTGCCTGTATGGGAAAGCTATAATCGTGAAACCCAGGCAACGATGCTTTTAGATGATGTATCGACCTTGCGTCACAATCACGATAAGAAATTGCTCAAGGCTCTGGCACCGAATTATAAATATTAATGTAAAAATTTGTCAGGAGAGCGGTTATATGTATAAAAAGAAAAATTGGCTTATTACTGGTTGTTCTGAAGGAGGTCTGGGGGCAGGCATTGCCAGAACTATTTTGGAAGCTGGTAATAATGTAGTAGTTACGGCAAGAAATATCGCCAAGGTAAAAACCTTGGCGGAGGATTTTCCTGACACGGCTTTTGCTGCTACATTGGATGTTACTGACCAAGAAAGCATCAAAAATGCTGTGCAAGCTGCGATAGAGCGCTTTGGTACAATTGATGCGCTGGTAAATAATGCAGGTTACTGTTATCGGGCTGCTGTGGAAGAATCAGAAGATAACGAAGTAAGGAAGATGTTTGACACAAATTTCTTTGGTCTGGTAAATCTTATCAAGGAAGTTTTGCCTCTCATGAGGGAAAAAAGAAGCGGGGCTATTGTAAACATTTCTTCTATTGCGGCATTACATGGTCTGCCCGCCTATTCTTTCTACGCGGCAAGCAAGGGCGCAGTAGAGCTTATGTCCTCAGGGTTAAAAGATGAAGTAGAGCCATTGGGCATCAAGGTTATTGTAGTGGAGCCGGGACCGTTCAGAACAAATTTCTTCGGTACTTCACTAAAAGGTGCTCCTATGACTATTGCCGATTATAAGGAGACGGCTTGGCTGAGATACCCGGAAAATGTGGTAAACAACGCTGATCAGCCTGGAGATCCCAGACGTGCCGGCCAGGTTATTATGGACGTAGTTAATAGAGACAAACCACCTTTCCGTATTCTGTTGGGGAAGCATGCTGTTGATTTTGCCCGTGGAGAATACAATGAGAGGCTTACAGAAGTTGAGCAGTGGAAGGATGTATCAGTTAAGGCTGATTTTGATTAACTGGCTGTGATGGGCAACGAAGGGGGCAGAAGTGATGGAAGGCTTAGGCAAAAAAATAGCTGCGGCGCTGATAACTTTAGGTGTGGCCGGAGCGATAGGTTTCTATGTGTACAATATGCCGAATACCGAGGCGCAGGTGGTGAGAAGCAATGTTCAGGCAGCGGTGAAGCAGCAGTCAAAATCCCTGATTATCTACTTCACCTACAGCGAAAATATAGGTGACACCAGCGGCATGGATGTAGATGCCATCACCTCTGCCAGCCTTCATGGCGAAAAGCTGGTAGCTGAAGGCAATATGCAGGTCATGGTAAAGGAAATTCAAAAAAAGACCGGGGCAGATGTGTTCTCCATCGTTGCCAGAGAGGCATACAAGCCCAATTTTGATGATATGACCAATAAGGCCAGGGCAGATATTGAAGAAAACCGGCAGATGGAACTTCGGGGAACGCTTCCCGATTTGTCCCAGTATGATGTTATCTACTTTGGCAGCCCAATCTGGTGGTACACCCTGCCGGCACCGGTCAGCTCCTATTTGCGGCTGGCAGAATTTTCGGGCAAGACGGTGGTGCCCTTTGGCATTCATCGCGGCAGCGGCTTTAACAATAATCTGGAAACCATTCAGGAGCTGCAGCCGGGGGCTAAGCTGATGGATGGCTTTACAATAGATGCCAGAACTCCCAATGAGGAAACCATACGTCAGTTTGATGAATTCCTGACCGGTTTATGGCAGTGATGATGGCAGCCTAAGGGAGAAAACAAGGACAGAAGGAGTGATTTTGCATGCTGAAATGGATAATGGTTTTTATGATGATGGTTTTCCTGGGCTCTGCCGCAGAGGCTTCGGCAGCGGAAAAGGAAGCGATGCCCTTTCCGCTGGGCAAGGATATTTCCGACCGCTTCACAGGTACGGTACACAGAAACGATTTAATAAGTGCCGATGATGTGTATAAAGTGCCCCAAAGCAATGTGATTACCTTTGAGCCGGGCAGCTACAGCGGCTGGCACACCCACGGAGCCATGACGGTTATCGGCGTTAAGGGCATCGGCCTTTATCAGGAGTGGGGCAAAAAGGCTGTGCTGATAAAGCCCGGCGATGTGGTGCAGATTCCGGCAGGCGTGAGCCATTTCCATGGAGCCACGAAAGATTCCCGCTTTCAGCAGATTGTGATTTATGACAAGGACTGGCAGGCTCCGGCAGACCTCAAGGCGCATACGGGCATGGTCAGCGAAAAGGAGTATAGCGAGGCAAATCGCACAGCTGTAGAAAACAGCGTGGCTGCGGCAGCTAAAAAGGATGAAAATTTCTTGTTTGCCTATCCGCCGGAACCTTTTAATTCGCCGAATTTCAACAAGCCCGTGCATTTGAGCAAAGTCCTGACCAGACCCAACGAAGCAAACTCTCCCGAATGGATTTATGTGGTCTTTCCCCAAGGGACATACAACCGCTGGCACAGCCATAAGACGGGGCAGATACTCATTGCCACGGATGGCGTGGGTCAGCATCAGTTAAAAGGCGGTAAGCTTGAGACATTGCATCCGGGCGATGTGGTTTATTGTCCGCCGGGGGCAGTTCATTGGCATGGTGCGGCTCCCTATAGCAGCTTTGCCCATATTGCCATCAGTCCGCAGGATAATCATGATGTAACCTGGTATGATTTCCCCGTGCAGGAATATGAATCGCTCAAACATTAAGGAGGCTTACGCGATGAAGAAGAAAAAAATGCTGCCATTGCTGCTGGCGATGAGCCTTTTTGCCAGCACCGCAGGCGCTATGAGCCGTCCCGTTACCATTGCCGATCAGGGCAGTTTCTTTGCCGGTGGCAAAGTGGTGACGGCTCCGGGTACCTATAAAGACGCAGAACCTACGAATTTTGACGGTGAAACCCTGCATGGTGATGCGGCCTATGTCTTTTGGCAGATGCCTGTGAAGGCCAGAAAAAATGCCCTGGTATTCCTCCATGGCTACGGCCAGTCCGGCAAGACCTGGGAGACAACGCCTGATGGCCGGGACGGCTTCCAGAATATCTTTTTGGCCAAGGGCTACAAGACTTTCATCGTGGATGAGCCGCGGCGCGGCAGGGCTGGCAATTCCACCGTCCCGGCAAATCTCACGGCGCAGCCTCAGGATCAGCTGTGGTACGATAATTTCCGCATCGGCCAGTGGCCGGGCTACTATGACAATGCAGCCGTCCCCCGGGATGAGGAATCAAGAGCCCAGTTCTTCTATCAGATAACGCCCGACACGGGCAAGTTCGATGTGCAGGTGGTGGCAGAGGCCATGACGGCGGTGATGGAAAAAGCCGGTGACGGCGTACTGGTTACCCATTCCGCAGGCGGTGGCCCCGGCTGGCTCACGGCTGCCCACAGTGACAAGGTAAAGGGCGTTATCGCCTTAGAAACCGGCACCTTCCCCTTCCCCAAGGGCGAACTGCCGGAGGTAGAAGCAACCACCAGCCCCTTCCCCGCACCGGGAATGGAGGTCAGCGACGAGGAGTTTCAAAAGCTCTTAAAAATTCCCATGGTCGTGTATTTCGGCGATAATATCAAAACCGGCCCGGAGCCCGACAGCCATTGGGGGCTGGACAATTGGCGCGTGCGCCTGAATCTGGCCTATAAATGGGAAAAAGTCATGAAGGCGCATGGCGGTGATGTACAGGTAGTATATCTGCCGGATATAGGCATCAAGGGCAACACCCACTTCATGATGGCCGACCTTAATAACCAGGAGGTGGCTGAGACAATGGAAAAATGGATGCAGGCTAAGGGTCTGAATAAGTAAAAAATGATTCCATCAATAGTGGCAAAGGAGCCCAGGCGAAATATAGGTTCGTCTGGGCTTTTTTATACCCTTGGATAGCTGCTGTTGGTAGTATATTGGTATTGCAGGACAAAGGCGTCCTAAATCATTGACTGATGGTTTAGGATGCCTTTCTTGCATTTTTATGAAATCACAATTCATTTCCAGCATGTAAAAACAGGGGAGCAGTTACTGATTTGTT
>ERZ842401.3749-NODE-3749-length-18515-cov-4.003846_pt1 | contig 18515 bp, 19 predicted proteins | sample MGYA00521270_ERZ842401 | MGnify/ENA primary metagenome ERZ842401 (study PRJEB31892, sample SAMEA3878208) | bioreactor metagenome | biome: Moose rumen | place: Sweden | collected 2011-10 | study: EMG produced TPA metagenomics assembly of the PRJEB12797 data set... | reverse complement strand
GCCCCATGCGTTCGTAAAACATCCGCGCGCTGTCATTGCCTTCCCATACATGTAATGTAACATTATGACAGCCCTGCTGCCTTGCAAACGCAAGTACATACTCATATAATGCCCTGCCAATATGTGTTCCCCGCGCCTCTGCATCCACACAGAGATCATCAATGAATAATGATTTGAAGGGTACCATATTTGTAGAAAAAGGCTGTTCCTGTAAGATACAAAAAGCATACCCGATAAGATTATCATCTTCATCTACGGCGGCGTATATTGGCGCCAAATCATCCTTTACCTTCTCGGATAATTCCTCTGGCGTATATTTTGTAGTACCTGAAATAAATATATCAGGTCTTATTGTAGCGTGAATTTCTAATACTTGTTGGAGTAAATCAATTAACCTTGGAATATCATTTTCAGTAGCACGTCTTATGTTCATAAAAGTAGTCTCCTTGCTTGTAGGTATCTTCTATATCTTAGCACTCTCAAAGCGGTAAGTCATTATTGAGGAAGTAATTGACAAAAGGGATGAAAAGCTATATCTTTAAATCAGAAGTACTAATGGAGAACAGGAGTAAATGATAGCAGAATGGAATGACAAAGAAGCCGAAAAAATATGGAGTATGAAATTCTCGACAAAACTGCCTCATGATATTCAGAAGACAGCGAGAAGAAAGCTAGTAATGATTCACTCGGCTGCAAGTATCAATGATCTAAGAATACCGCCGTCTAATCACCTTGAAGAATTAAAAGGTGACCGTGAGGGACAGCATAGTATCAGAATTAATGATCAATATCGAATCTGCTTCTATTGGAATAATGGAAACGTGATTATTGAAGAAATTGGTGATTATCACTAAGGAGGTGACAAACTATATGATAGATTTAGAACCTATATCACCCGGAGAAATTTTGCGGGAAGAATTTCTAGAACCAATGAATATAACAGCATATAGACTTGCTAAAGAGGTACACATTCCACAGTCGAGAGTCAGTGATATTATAAGCGGTAAGAGGGGTATTACAGCAGATACGGCTATGAGATTTGCAATGTACTTTGGAACAACTCCGCAGTTTTGGCTGAATATTCAAAATCAGTATGATCTTGATATGCTTGAAGCTTCGGGCAAGTTTATTGATATATCTGATATCAGACCGTTTGATTTGATGCAGGGCTGATGTTAGGCGATTTCTTATGAAAGCCATCAAAGCAAAAGAACCAGGGAATAGGAAAAATATAGATGCTGTTTTACAGGCTATGGATTTTTAGACATAAGTCCAGTAAAGCATGTGATGAAATGTGCAAGGATACGGTCGTCTCGTTTTAAATATACAGGTCGTGTTTCGAAAGTATTCAACATTGCAGAAAATAAGAGACATATTAAAAAGAACTGTCATAATGCGAAATGGAGACGGCGCAGAAGGTACTGCAACAGGTAAAATAACATATTGACATCTTGATGGCTAGCCATGAGGGGGCTAGCCTATTTGTATCTGCATAATTTTATTTTATATTTGATTTAAAATTCATAGGATGATACGTTATAAAAAATAATCTTTACATAGATAAAAATAGGTGATATAATGCGACAGTCAAATGCACAGTGTGCATCCGATCGTTTCGATCATTTATCCATATATTTGTAATTATACATTTGAATTAAAAGGGAGATTTATAATAATGTAGAATTCTTTCCAGATTCTTAGGTGTTTTTCTTTTATCTTATATGGTGCACTTTGCATTTGAAAATATTTTTTCAAGGAGGAAGTGCCTATGAAGACACTGCAAGAGCTAACTTTGTTAGACAAATTTTTATTCGATGAGGCGATGGAGGATATGGAAACATATGAAGCCTTGCTACGCATACTGCTAGGAGATGATGAAATCAATCTACTTTCTGCATCAGAATCTGAAAAGGAATTCAGGACAGCTCCGTGGCTTAGAACTATTAGGGTAGATGTATTTTCCATGGATGGACTAAACAACATTTATAGTACAGAAATGCAAAAACAGAAGCGAGATGATTTATGCAAAAGAAGCAGATACTACCAGGCTCTGATTGATTCATCTCTCTTAGCCCCAGGTGAAATAAGCTTTAACACCCTCAAAAACACAACCATCATAATGATAGCGCCATTCGATTTGTTTGGTATGGGAAAGTACATATACACATTTGAAGAGACGTGCAGTGAAGTTCCAAATCTTAAATTGGGTGATGGGGCAAAGCGAATTTTTATTAATACTAGAGGGGAAAACAAAGATGATGTTTCATCTGAATTCATTGCACTGATGGAATTCATTGAATATAATAAAAGTAACAATGTAAGCGATAGTTTATCAGCGAACTACGCAAAGATAGTCGAAAGAGTTATGCAAATCAAGGATGATGAGAAGGTGGGTGTAAGATATATGCAAAAGTGGGAAGAGGAAGCGTTGATAAAGCAGGAAGGCAGGAAAGAAGGCAAGGAAGAAGGTAAAGAAGAAGGTAAGGATACATTAGCGGATGTGATTGTACGAATCAGTTCTGGCGAAAGCCCTGAGAGCATAATTAAGTCTGGTGTTGAAAAGAATTTTGTAGAGACAGCGCAGAAGGTACTACAACAGTTAAAATAGCATATTGATATCATGTAGGCTGGCCATTTTTAATGGTTAGCCTTATTTCTACTCAATATTTATATTTACATAATGATTGAAGGAAAATTATAATAATCGAGGTTAAATTGAATATGGAGATTTATGTATGAAGTTCTATCATGTAACTAAAGTTGACAAAGAAAAACAGGATATATTAATTCCTAGAATACCAGATGTAAGTATGGCTGATGAAGATATTTCAATAAAAAGAATATCATTAGGTCGTTCAATAGAGAACTGTTTAGTGGGAATGGGACAACCAAATAATTATTGCGTTGGAAATTATATAAGGGTTTATGTTGCTAATATAAGTATTTTTGACAAGAGTTTAATAGGTTGGAGAGAATTATATAAAAATAACCTCGTTCCAGATGCACCAATCACTCATGAATATTGGTACAAAGAAAAGCTCTATGTGTCTGAATATCATGAATACGTAATTACTGAGATTACAAGGAGAAAATGTTATATTGTTAATGCTGATTTGAAACCTAAATTGTTAAAAATAATTAGCAGAAATAGGATTCATATGCCATTCCTATTATGTTTTAAGACACCAGTAGAAATACTGGAATATTTCAAAGGTAAATGTGAATTACAGTTAATTCTGAATGGATTAACAAATGAAAAAGCGAGAAATCCCCAAGATGAAGCAATGCATAGAACAATGTTTAATAATCAGGCGCCCATAGAATATTTTTATGATTATAGAGAACTCGAATATATTTATGAGGTGAAATTGCAGAAAGTGCCACTAGATAATCGATAATTGTATAGAAGTACAAGGCAAAAAAACAATCGGTGCAAATTTGAAAAGCTTGCATTAAAACTTGTTTTTACAATGTGACTATTGTAATTTATAAAGGTTTGAAAATAATAGTAAGGAGATAATTGTATATGAACTTTTCTGATAATCAGTTTGATGGTTATTTTCTTTTAGGTGATGAAAAAATTTACATTAGATGGGCCAATTCATATGACAGTCAATTCAAGATGAGTAATGGATATGTTTTTTACCGCAAGGTATCTTATTATAATGAGCAAGGAAAATGTTTGGGGGGGGGTAAGGTTGTTGAAATAATAAGATCTTCATCGACATTTCCTGCAGAAGATGCAAAAAAGGCATTTTTACAAGAATAAGCTGAGTAAAAAATAATATCTAAATGAAATTTTAAAATTTGGAAAACGTAATGTGTCTAACAGAATCAGATAAATTGAGTTAGAGTATAAGACAGAATAGCACGTATAGATGTTTTTGCCGCTGGAATAATATAGAAATGCTTGATGAGGATGTTTCGCTGGAATACCAATGAACTATTGATTTGCAATATATTAAGGATAGAATGGTGCTTGCTGATTAGATTTCGATAATAAAAGTTAGGGCATTTTAATTGTTAGCACAGAATGCATGATAGGCGGTGTGGTTCATAAATATTTCCCAGAAAGTTTTTTTGGAATAATCTTAAGTGAACACAATTATGAAGATTGCATTGGCTACAGCTTCAGTGCCAGAAAACTATCTCTAATATTAAAGGCAAGCGTAATAAAGTTGGGGAAATTAGGAGTTTGGTTACCTCAAGAGACAAATATAAACATATCAGCAGGGACACGGCAGAACTAATGAGAGAATTTGCGAATATAAAGATATCACGCAAGTCAAAGGAAGGTGATTATAATATGTGTAAGGCTGTAATGGAACTGAAAGAAGAAGGCAAGGATATATTAGCGGACGTGATTGTACGAATAAATTCTGGCGAAAGCCCTAAGATCATAATTGAATCTGGTGTAGATAAGGATTTTGTCGATACAGCGCAGCAATTGCTGAATGAAATACTGCAACAGGTAAAATAGCATATCTATAATTGTGGGCTAGCCATGTGACCAATGTTAAATTAAAGGCATTGAATCATGTGGCTAGTTCTTTTGTTTAGACACTCTAATGGTTTGCAATTATAAAAGGGGTATTATATAATATCAAAGATTTTGGCAAAAATTTATTATTAATAGTTTTAGCAGATGTGGAAAGGGATGAAATAATGTTAACTAACATAACTATGCTAATAATATTACTATTGTTTTTCTTTATATTTTTCTGGGGTGTTAGAAAAACAAATGATTCAATAACTTTTTTTGACAAAACTAGTACGAATGCTTTAAGGGGTATTTGTTGCCTAGTAGTTATGATGGTGCATATTCCAGGGGCACATGGGAATCGCATACAGGATTTAGTTAGTAGCTTTGGATTTATAGCTGTTACCATTTTTTTTATGATGTCGGGATATGGATTAACACTATCTTATGAAAAAAGTAATATAGACTTATATGCTTTTTGGAAAAAGAGATATTTAAAGTTGATATTGATGAATTGGTTGGTAAATGCTTTCATTATATTAATTGATCTAGTTGTGGGAATTTATGAAATCAATTTTAGAAGAATAGTTTCAATAAATCCTTGGGTATTGTGGCTTATTATTTGTTATTTCATTTTTATGTTAGCACATCATGTTAGTGCAAAATATGCAAAGATAATTATAGGAATAAGTATTACCATATTTAGTTTATTAACATATTTAACGGGTATTTCTTTTACTAAAACTATATGGGTGTATGAGATATATGGCTTTTTATGGGGAATGCTTCTGGCTAAGTATTTTAATAAAATATATTGTTTCCTTGGTGAAAATTGGGTAAAAAAGTTTTTGATTATAGTTGTGTTAACGTTATTATGCGGCGCACTATATCTGAAGTTTAAATCAGTTTATTTTTGGGGCGAATATGTATTGAAAATAATTTTAGGACTAATGTTTGTAGTATTATATCTATCATTAAACGCAAAGTATGTTATTGGAAATAGAGTAGCTACATTTTTAGGAACAATTTCATTTGAGGTGTATTTGTTTCATGTATATGCGTTTTCGTTAGTAGATTATCTGTTTCCAAATGTTAATTCTGGAATATATATATTGATTGCAATGATGTTGACAGTTTTTATGGCATACATAATACATATATGTGCAAATTTTGTGCAAATTAAATGGAAAAGCCATAGGCGTTAGGTGTTATCGTAGCGTTTCGACAGCGGATTGTGATTTCCTTGTTAGAAGATAGATGTTTATAGAAAGAGACTTTGGTATTTATTCAGTCAAAGTCTTTTTTTAGTATATTTCATTAATCGGATGAAGTACGTAGTATTAGTAAAAGCTATAATTATAAATAAAGGGCGTAAATGGTTTTATTGTTAACACTATGGTAAAATAAGAAAAAGTTTTATTTGTGGGAGGTGTTGTGTGAAATTAGTGAAGAAAGAAATAATTGTCTTTGTGGTAATGACAATAATGATATCTGTTTTTGCATTATATAATTATGCCTGGTTTTCAAGTGCTATAAAAAATGTGAAAGATTCTAATGTTCAGATTAAAACAACTAAAAATTTGAAAGGTACATATTCTAATCTTGAAAGCAATTCCAATGGCGTAGATGGTGATAAATGTATAAAAGATGAGGTATTAACGATAAAATGCATAGGTGATTCTGTAACGGAAGGTATGGGATTACCCGATGCTCATAAAGCGGAAGTAGGAGGGGAATCCTATCCATCGATTCTTTATACTATGCTAAGTGAAAGTGGTGTTAATGCTACTGTGGAAAATGCAGGACATGGCGGAGAAGATACTGCCTCTATTGTTGCTAGACTAGGTGGAACAAAACTATATTTGACGGACAATTTGGTCTTTGATAAAGATGGAATTAGTGATTGCTTGGATGGCTTGATTGTAGCTGATTATGGTAGTGATTTATATATGCCAGTTAATTTTTCGTGTACTGCAACGGATTTAAATCCTATTGTGATTAATGGTATTAATTATAAGGCAGTACGAAGGCTGGGGGCGAATAATGAATATGAGACATATCTGACGAAGTCAGATTTGGATTCGGAAGATTTTGTTTTGGCTGGTTCTGAAGTACAGATTACTGTTTCGAGACATAATTCTGTTAATGTAATATTTGCTGGAATAAATGATGATAATAATATTTCATTTAATACGTATATTGAGATATTAAAAAAAGGAATTAAAGCGAGTGGAGATGACTATATTATTTTAGGACCACATATCAATTATTATTATAGAGAAGGGTTTCTTAAGGGTTCGACAAGTGAGGAGAGGCATGAATCGTATGTGAGGAGAATGGAGGAAGAGTTTGGGGAACGTTTTGTTGACCTGAATACACTTTGGTTCGAAAGAGCTTTTCCAGTAGCATTGGAAAAAGGTTATTTGGTAGGAATGTCATCAGAAGAGCGCAATATTATAAAGGATAAACTATCAAAAAAAATAGTTCCAGCTGAATTTACTGTAAATAACAAGGAAAATGGAGTACACCTAAACGAAGTGGGTTATGCTATTCTAGCAGAGATTGTATATGACAAATTGGAAGAACTAGGCTATTTTTAAATCGAAAGAAACAGACGTTTATGAGACAATCAAATATTGCGAGGATTTGCCAAAGATTAAGAAGGTCAGTCGTGAGGGGCTGGCCTTATTTTTATTAGGAGCCTAATGTTACGGGATATATATGTAATGTTAGGCTTTTTTGTCTATTGTGAAATATTACATAATATTTGCATCAAAATATAAATATTTTTAAATAGATGTCAATTGTCAATGTAAATTTGATGATGTATACTTTCTTCATTATGGCGTTTTGTGGCTAATATAATAATGGAGTTTAGTAATGAAAGTTTTAATGGTAAACAAGTTTCTATATCCCAATGGAGGATCTGAGACTTACATATTTAAACTAGGGGAAGCATTGCTCTCTAGGGGACACCAGGTTCAATATTTTGGAATGGAACATGAGGGTAGATGCGTTGGTAATAATGTTAATGCTTATACATCAGATATGGATTTTCATGATGCTAGCAAATTAGAAAAGCTTACTTATCCGCTAAAGACAATATATTCTAGTGAAGCTAGGAAAAAAATCAGGTTAGTATTAGACGATTTTCAACCGGATGTAGTTCATCTTAATAATTTCAACTATCAGTTAACACCATCCATTATTTTGGAAATTGTAAAGTGGCGCAAGCAGACAAACCACAAGTGCAAGATAGTTTTCACAGCACATGATTATCAATTGGTTTGTCCTAATCATATGTGCAACAATCCTAACACTCATGAAAATTGCGAGAAATGCCTGAATGGCAAATTTATGAGTTGTACAAAGGGCAAATGCATACATGGAAGTACGGCTAAGAGTTTCATAGGTACACTTGAAGCCACTTTCTGGAAGTTAAAAGGCACATATAAATACATAGATACATTTATATGTTGCAGTGAGTTTATGAAGAGCAAGCTTGATACTAATCCGCTTTTTGCGAAGAAGACGGTTGCTATTCACAATTTCATTGAGGAAATCCCTTGGGTTGAAGTTGAGAAGAAGGATTATGTGCTCTATTTCGGCAGATATTCCGAAGAAAAAGGTATAAGAACGCTTATTGAAGCAGCAAAAAGAATGCCAGAGGTCAACTTTATTTTCGCTGGCAAAGGTCCGCTCGAAGAGCTACTTAAGGGCATTGATAACATTCAAAATGTAGGTTTCCAAAGTGGCGACGATTTGTCAAAACTTATCAGAGAAGCGAAGATGTCAGTTTATTCATCTGAGTGGTATGAGAATTGCCCATTTTCTGTCATGGAATCACAGATGTATGGCACACCAGTAATTGGCGCAAATATAGGTGGTATTCCAGAGCTTATCCAAGTTGGAAAGACAGGTCTTCTTTATGAAAGTGGTGATGTTGACCAGTTATGTGATGCTATTCATAGCATTTGGCAGGACGAAGCTAAGGCTAATGCTATGCATGCCGCATGCAAGGATTTGAGTTTTGACACCATAGATGAATATATGGATAAATTGATGAAAATATACGAAGCTTAATAAATGAAAAAAGGAGTTAAATATGGCTGAAAAAAAATTAAACGGAACCGTAATCGTAACTTACAGATGTAATGCTCGTTGCTCTATGTGTAACAGATATAAAGCACCTAGTAAACCTGATGAGGAAATATCTCTTGAGACAATCAAAAAGCTTCCAAAGATGTACTTTACAAACATCACTGGTGGAGAGCCTTTTATCAGAGAAGATATAAAAGATATTGTTAGAGAGCTTTATAAGAAATCTGATCGTATTGTTATTTCTACAAATGGTTTCTTTACAGATAGAATTGTAGAACTTTGCAAAGAATTTCCACAGATTGGTATTCGTATTTCAATTGAAGGTCTTGAGAATACAAATAATAAGATTAGAGGCCTTGATAATGGATATCAGAGAGGTTATCAGACTCTTAAGACTTTGCGTGAAATGGGCATGAAGGACGTCGGATTTGGTATGACAGTTCAAGATATGAACGCACCAGATTTGGTACCACTATATAAGCTTTCTGATGAGATGGGCATGGAATTTGCAACGGCATCACTTCATAACTCATTTTATTTTGTAGAGGCTAAGAACATTATTAAAGACCGTCCAATGGTAGCTCAAAATTTCGAAAATCTTGTTAATGAACTTCTTGCTAGCAAGAGCCCTAAGAAATGGTTCAGAGCATATTTCAATCATGGACTTATCAATTACATATATGGACAGAAGAGACTTCTTCCTTGCGATATGTCATTTGATACATTCTTTATCGATCCTTATGGTGATGTAATGCCATGTAATGGTACTAAGGATAAAGAGGTTATGGGTAACCTCAACGAACAGTCATGGGATGAGCTTTGGAGTTCACCAGAGGCAGAGGCTGTACGTGCAAAAGTACGTTGCTGTGATAGAGACTGTTGGATGATTGGTTCAGTATCACCTGCAATGCACAAATATATTTGGGTACCACTATGGTGGGTAATCCGTCACAAAGCTAAGTTCTGGACCAAGAAGAAGTATAGCATGTATGAGAATAAGATTGTTCGTGATTTACGTGATGGAAAAGTTACTAAGGAAGATTTGGATAAGTGCAGCACATGCGATATGTGTGCAACAGTTAATAATGGCCTTTCAGCTGCATCTATGGAGCAGTTAAAGGATAAGACTGGTGAAGAGATAGTTGATGCTGATATTGCGGCACAGATGAGCAAATAGTAGAAAGTGATTGGAGAAAAACCTATATGGTAGGCGTTTGCATAAAATATTTTCATGAAAACTATGGCGGAATGCTTCAGGCTTTTGCAACTACAAAGATGCTTGAAAAGCGTGGGATATCATATGAGCTAATTAGATATGAAAAGAGATATTCCATTATTCAAAAGATTAAGTTCATACCAAGATTATTTAACAGTGTTTTGATGAAAGATAAGAAAGAAGCCTTAAATAAGAAACTTGGAATGAAGAAGCATCCTGAATTTGCGAAAAATGATGCAATTAGAATGAATGCATTTCATAGGTTTAGAGATGAAAAGTTTACACATTTAGCAGATATAAGTGTAGGTTATGAAAACCTTTGTAAAGATGCAAGAAAATATGATGCAGTTATAACTGGGAGCGATCAGTTATGGTCTCCTGCTGGACTTCCTACAAACTTTTATAACTTAATGTTTGTTCCAGATGATATTAAAAAAATTTCTTATGCATCAAGTTTTGGTGTAGGACAGATACCTTGGTACCAAAAGAAACGTACAGCTCAGTTTATCAATAGAATTGATTATGTGAGTATGCGTGAAAATCGAGGTAAAGAGATTGTAAAAGAACTTACAGGTAGAGATGTGCCTACTATTTTAGATCCAGTTTTCTCACTTTCAAAAGAAGAATGGGATGAGTATATTCCTGTTGAGAAAGTATATGATGAACCTTATATTTTTGCATACTTCCTTGGGGAGAATCCTGCACATCGTGAAGAGGTAAAAAAACTCGCTAAAGAAATTGGACTAAAGATTGTAGCCTTAAGACATCTAGATCAGTATGTTGAGACAGACGAAAGTTTTGGAGATTATGCTCCTTATAACGTGGCGCCTGATAAGTTTTTGAATCTTATACGTGGAGCGGAGTATGTATGCACGGATTCTTTCCATGGAACATGTTTTTCAATAATTAATAAAAAGAAATTCATGATTTTTAATCGTTATAGTGACAATTCTAAAGTGTCTAAGAATTCGCGAATAGATTCGCTTTGCACAAATCTTGGTGTTACAGACAGGAGATTTGCTGGAGATATCATGAACATAAGGAAAGATATTGATTACGTTGACGTGTTTGAGCGATTCGGGAAAGAAATGGAATTGACAAATAGTTATTTAAATATAGCTTTGTCTTTTTAATTAAATTAAAACAATTAATAATACAGGGGATTATTAATATGATTAGTGTGATTGTTGCTGTATATAATGTTGAACAATATATTGAAAAATGTCTGCTATCTATAAAAAATCAAACATATACAGATGTGGAAGTTCTAATGATTGATGACGGTTCTAAGGATTCATCAGGGAAAATATGCGAGAGATTTGCTAATAGTGACAGTAGATTTAGGGTTATTCATAAAGAAAATGAAGGCTTAGGCTTTGCAAGAAATACTGGATTGGAATTAGTTTCTGGTGATTATGTGGTTTTTATTGATGGAGACGATTTTTTAGAACCAAATATGTTGGATACACTTATGAAGTACCAAAATGAGACAGGCTCGGATATGGTTATCTGTGGATTTAAAAGATATATTGATGAAAAACAAATTAAGGATATTTCAAAAGTGAAAGAGCCAGTAACATTTGAAGGCGATAAAGAAATAATGGAAAAAATTCTTTGCCCCATTATTGGTAATGATGCATCCAAAAAAAGTAATGATGGTAGAGAAATGTGCGTATGGACAAATCTATATTCTATGGATGTAATAAATAGATATAAGTTAAGATTTGTTTCGGAAAAAGTATATTTATCTGAAGACTTTTTCTTTAATGTTCCTTACATTAAAGCTTCAAAGAAGATTACGATGATACCAGAATGCTTGTACAATTATAGATATAATCCAGCATCTTTGTCGAATGCATATCGTCCTAATCGTATTACGCTATTAGAGAATTTTATGGAGCTTGCTAGAAAACTATTAGATGATGAAGGCATTAGTCAATATTCCTCAAGGAGACTTCAGCGATTATATTTCATGAAGTTTAGAAAGAGTCTACTTCATATAAGTGCGGCAAAAATTGCCAAATCAGAAAAGAAAGAGAAGTTGTTGTTGGCTGTTTCAGGGCAACAATGTTTAGATGCTTTAGATGGCTATCCTATATATGATGTAAAATTAACTGATGCAATAATGTTAAGACTAATAAAGACCCAAAAGGTATCAGAGCTGTTGGCATATATGACGTTACAGAGTTATATGCTTAATATTAGAGATTCAATCAGTAAATTTAGAAAGAATAAATAATTGGTTTCTTTAAAAAAGGTGTATGAGATGGATAATGAGTCTAAAACCCCCATAGTAACTGTGATTATGCCAGTTTATAATGGCGAAAAAAGATGCGAGCAAGCAATTAGAAGCGTTCTAAATCAGTCATATAAAAAAATAGAATTGATAATTATTAATGATGGCTCTACTGATAGGACCGCTGAAATTGTGAAAAATATTTCTGATGAGGATGAAAGGATAGTATTTATTAATCAGAAAAATGGTGGAGTGTCCAATGCAAGAAATACTGGATTAAAAGCAGCAAGTGGAGAGTTTATAGCATTTGTAGATGCTGATGACTATATGAGTAGGCTATTCATTGAAAAGCTTCTTGGTTTAATTTTATCGGAAAAAACTGATTTGGCGATGTGTGGGTATAAAAATATCTACGCTAATGGTAGTCAAAGTATAAGACATGTTGAATCAGGCAAAAATATGCAAACTATTCTAGAAAATAATCTAAAATTAAATTGGATAAACATTCTTTGGAATAAAATATATAGAAAAGAATATATTACTCATTTCTTTAATACTAATAAATCTATGGGGGAAGATTTAGAATTTAATATTAAGTATTTTCTTAATATTGATTCTATTAGTGTAATAGATGAGCCGCTATATGAATACACGCATGATAGTGTTGGATCACTTACCAAAGATGAGAATCTTGTGTGGAATGCTATTGTTGGTGATTGGCTTAGTGTTAGAGAATTAAGCAAAAAGGGCATTGATACTGCTCTTGTTAATGATAGAATGATGGATCAGCTGATTTTTGCTATAAGTGGTCATAAAGACATAAAATCAATCAAAAAAACGCTAAAATGCATTAAATTTAATACTGAGCTGAATAGATTAATAAATGAAAGTAAATTTTCAAAGTTTAAATATAGAGTGTATCGCTGCTTGATTAACGGACAAGCAAGTAATATCTTGTTTAGTGCATTTTATGTAAAAAAGAAAATATCTAGATAAAGATGGGGTTTATTATAGCTTCTGATGTATGTTTATTGAATAGAGGTTGGAGGAAAATTTGAGAAGTATTTTAAGCAGAATATATATCAAAGTTGATACTGTAAAGATATTGGCATTTTTAATAACTTTACATGGTTTACTGTGTGAATCAAATTTGACTTTGCGGCCATATATTTACAATTTTAAAGATAAAACTATAATTTGTATTTTCATAGTGTGGTTATTAGCTTTTTTTCAGAATAAGGTGTATATAAAAAATATAGCTTATTTGATGGTTCCTTGTTTAGTTGGATTATATACGGCAACTACGCTGAATAATGAAAATCTTGGATTGATTTCGCTGTTGTTATTTTTTTGTGTACCGGAAATGCTTGAGAAAATAATAGCTGTAGTATATAAGACAACAAAATTATTCTTTTGGATACATGCTTTTTTATTCTTATTGTATAGATTATCAATTATAGGGCTGACCGATTATGTGTTGGTAGGTGAATCTGGGGTTAGATATTCATTTTTTACAATTCATCCAAATTATATTGCGCGCATTTTTATCTTTTATATAGCTTTATATTGCTATGTAAAAAAATTGGAAATTAAGAATTTGAAATGGATTTTGATACTATCATTTACAGTACTTATGTATTATTTTACAAAGTCAGATGCACTATACATAGTTTTTGTTTGCTTTTTAATATCTAAAATTAAAGATAGTAGTAAAGTGGATAAGTGTTTAACGATATTAGTAAAATATGGTGTTCCAATATTTTTGATTTTTTCTTTAAGTTCAGCATGGGGAACGAATATCCCAGTTTTAAATAACATGCTTGAAAAGCTTAATATATTGATGAGTCATCGTCTGACATCAAATTTGAAAGCATTAGCATTATACGGGGTTACATTATTTGGTAAGGATAGTAAATTTGGTCAACATTTCGTATACCAAGGCGTAGAGTATAGCTATATATATGCTGATAATATGTATATATATATGCTTGTACATTTAGGGTTGATATATTTAATATTATTAGCATTAGTATTGTATCGAGCGGCAGATTTACTTGATTTTTTATCAAAAGCTATGATAGTAGTATTGTTACTGTATGGAATAGGTGAAAGTGGAGTGACAGCATTATATACTGCTTTTTCATTATTATTGGCTTATAGTGCAATTATTAATAAAGAGAAAACGAAACTAAGTTTTTATTTTGATGAAAGGAAAATATGAGAGTAGGAATATTAACGTTTCATGCAGTTCAAAATTATGGAGCAATGCTTCAAGCGTATGCCTTATGTGAAACCATAAATGAAATGGGGCATTCGTGTGAGGTTATCGATTATAGAAGTGCTACAATAGAAAAACAATATAAGCCTATACAGATGAGAGAAATAAGGCATCCTAAAGGGTTTTTGAAAAGTCTGTTTATGATTGGTCATAAGAAAAGACTACAACGAGAAGTAGAAGATTTTGTGACTAACATAATGAAAACATCAAAGAAAAGATATAATTTAAAAAATATTTCGTCGTGTGTTGATGACTATGACGTGATAATAGTAGGTAGTGATCAAGTTTGGAACCTAAATGCAAGTGGTGGTGATACTACTTATCTGTTAGAGTTTGTTGATGATGATGAAAAACGTGCTAGTTATGCTGCTAGTATTTCAATGAAAAATCTTGATAATGAGTACAAATCACTATTAAAGAATCAGTTGTCTCGTTATAAGTTTATTTCTGTGAGAGAAACTGATGCAAAAGAATTGATTGAGAAATTGTTAGATAGAGAAATTTCAGTGACAATAGATCCAACATTGTTAATAAATAGAGAAAAATGGTTGGAAATTTCTCATGAAACTACAGAAAAAGACTATGTTTTGCTTTATATGATGTCTGTTAATCCGGATTTACGTGAATATGCCACAGAATTATCTCGTCGCAAAGGGATTCCGCTCAAATATGTTAGTTTATATGAGCCAAAAGCTGAGGGATGTGATATGCTTTTTGCACCATCAGTTATTGGGTGGATTAATTTATATAGAAATGCCAAGTATGTAGTTACAAATTCATTTCACGGTATGGTATTCTCCATAGTTTTTCATAAGAAATTTGTTTACGGATTGACAAAGAATGCTGGTAAAAATACCAGATTAAATAATTTGTTGGAACAAATAGGAATTGGTGATAGGGTGGCAAATATTGAGGATATAGATAAAATTGATAATCCAATAGATTATGTTAGTGTTGAAACGAAATTAGTGGAATTAAGAGAAGATAGTATGGAATATCTAAAAATGGTACTAGCTGAGGGTGATAGGTAAGATGAAACACGCATATTTAGTAATAGCGCACAATCAGTTTGCTTTGCTTAAGGAATTGGTTATTTTGCTTGCTGATTGGCCAGATAATGACGTATTTATTCATATTGACAAAAAGGCGAGTAAGGAAGTATTTATCAACCTGATAGACCTTTATAAATTTCACAATATTTACGTTATTCAAAAACATAGTGTGACCTGGGGTGGGCATTCACAAATCGAATGCGAATTAACATTACTTGAAACAGCATTATCGTCAAATACTGAGTATGATTATTTGCACATTATTTCAGGTGTAGACTTACCAGTAAAATCAATGGAACTTATAAATGATTTTTTTGAGCATAACAAAGGAAAAGAGTTTCTATATTTTGATGTAATACAAGACAAAAAAAATATACTTTCAAGATGTAAAGAGTATCATTTTTTTCAGGAAAAGCTTGGAAGAAAAAATGAAGGGTTTCTTTATAATTTAGAGCGGTATTTTATTCATCTACAGAAAAAACTTCATGTCAATAGGGTAAGAAATATTGAACAGTATCTTGGAAAAGGTGCTAATTGGGTAACTATAACCTCAGAGTTTGCTAAATATGTTCTTAGAAATAAGAAGCTAATTAAGAAATATTTCTGGCATACAAGGTGTGCAGATGAGGTTTTTATGCATACCTTATTCAATATGTCACCATATAAGAACAATTTGTATATTCCACAAGAAAATGAAGAAGTAAAATATACAAATATGGTATATACAGATTGGAAAAGAGGGAATCCATATATTTTGCAGGATGAGGATATTGATGAATTAATACAGTCTCCATATTTATTTGCAAGAAAATTTGATAATAATATTTCAATTGAAAGGTTAAAGGAGAAAATTTTATGAAAATAGGAATAATGACATTTCATGCATCACATAATTGTGGGTCAATGTTACAGGCATATGCTTTACAACATACCTTAAAGAATAAGTATAATGCAGATGTAGAGCTGATAGATTTTGCAAATGCAGGGTCTAGAAATATGTATTCTATGATTGATTTGCGATTGAAAAAAGATGCTATCAAGAATAATATCAACAATATTCGATACCGTAAAGTATTAAAACAATACCATAATGAGTATGAAGATTTTAAGAAGAAATATCTGATTACATCCAAGAAGAGTTATCATTCAGTTAATGAACTTGTAGGAGTAGAAAAAAACTATGATTTGTTGATATCTGGCGGTGATCAGGTATGGAATGTTCGTTGCATGGATGCTGACGAAGCATATTATTTAAGTTTTGCTGAAAATGTACGAAAAGTGTCGTATTCCCCTAGTTTGGGTGGTGTGAATATAAATGAAGCGGGAGTAGATTTAGAAAAGTATCGTAAGTATTTATCTGATTATGAATGTATATCGGTGCGCGAACCAAATGGGCAGAAATGGTTAAAGGAATTAACAGGCGAGGAGTACCCAATTGTTGCTGATCCTGTTTTTCTGTTTTCTCAAGAAGAATGGACAGAACAATTTGATTTGCCAGAAATTGAAGAGAAATTTATATTTAACTACGCATTTTTCCACAATAGATTAGAGGCTAATACAGCCATGCAAAAAATATCTATGGAGACTGGCATGCCAGTTTATGTAATGGATACTAAGTCGTGGACATTATATCATTTAGATCGATATGGTATTAAGAAATATGGTCATACAGGACCAATAGCATTCTTGACTTTGATGAAGAATGCGGAATTGGTTTTAACTCAATCTTTCCATGGTACGGTATTTTCTGCATTGTTTCACAAGACGTTTTGGTCATATAGATATTCAAATTCTGGAAAAAAATCAAATGATGATAGGGCAACTGCTATCTTGGAGCAGCTTGGTTTGAGGGAGCGATATGTTATTATAGATGAATTGCCAGAAATGGATTATATGAAGAAAATTAATTATTCGTCTACAGACGAAAAAATTGCTAAATTACGAGAGGATGCTTTTTCATATATTGATTCTTTTATGAATTAGAGCAAAGGAAATAATTATGAAAATTAACAGAACAGGCGCTGCTGTGCAATTGTCAGGAATGATGATTGTTACTTTAATTACGCAGTTTTTATCTATTTATAAATCGGCTATTATAGCTTCTAATTTTGGTGTATCAGTTGAGATGGATGCATACCATTTTGCCAATAATTTAAGTACTTTTTTCTTAACGTTTATTAGTACAGGTATTACGACTGTTATTATTCCAGCGTATGTTAAGAAGCTTGACAGGAAAGCTATAGATAGTTTTATTACCATAATTTTTGGTGTAGTTGGTATACTACTTTTGGGGGTATATATTTTTAGAGGACAGCTTGTCGAGATTTTGGTAGATAGAGATGCTACATTTAATAACTTTGTATCTGAATTTATGATGTTGACAATGTGGATACAGATTTTGCCAGCAATACTTAGTGTTACTACAGCATATTATCAATGTATAAATCATTTTGTTATACCTAAAACTGTCTTAATGATATCTAACGTGGGTATTATTGGTGCACTTTTACTCTATAAGAATTTTACTGTACAGCAATATTTATTGGTCCTTTTAGGTGGAGCAATTTTTCAATTTGTTGTTGATATTTCAATTGTAGTTAGACTTGGATTCAGATTTAGACCGTCATTATATTTTCATAGCCCAGTATTAGCTGAAATGTTAAAAATCTTTTTGCCAACAATTTTTAGTACCGGTATTTATAAGATAAATACTATGGTTGACGCTTTATTATCTTCAAATATAGGTGAGGGGCAACTTACTATTTTATCATATGCGGATAATATTGTTGGCATGATAAATACTTTGGTAATTGGCAATTTAACAATATATGTTTACCCTAAAATAGTTGAAAAGGTTAAGACTAGTCAGACAGAATGCCAAAAAAGTTTATGGCGTTATTCTGTTACATTTCATGCTGTCGTTTGCCTAATTGTTGTTGGATTTGTAGGATGCGGAAGAGAGTTTATTGGAATTTTATATGAGCATGGTAAATTCACTGCAAAAGCTGCAGATTCAGTATATTTATGTATGTGTATTTATGTATTTGGTCAGCAGACCAATATAATTAGAGATTTAATTTATAGATATTTCTATACAAATAAAAATACTAAAAGTACAGTGTCAAATGGATTAATTACCAGCATTACCAATA
>ERZ842401.3748-NODE-3748-length-18515-cov-4.747887_pt1 | contig 18515 bp, 23 predicted proteins | sample MGYA00521270_ERZ842401 | MGnify/ENA primary metagenome ERZ842401 (study PRJEB31892, sample SAMEA3878208) | bioreactor metagenome | biome: Moose rumen | place: Sweden | collected 2011-10 | study: EMG produced TPA metagenomics assembly of the PRJEB12797 data set... | reverse complement strand
TGCACAAAAGAATGATATCTATGCTCGTATGTGGGAAGATTATGGCGTTGACTCACTTCATGCATATGGTGATTATGATGAGAGTTGTATGTTTGCTATCGCAGCAGCTAAAGTAGTAGAAAGTTTCTATCGTTATAACCTAACTTTTAATGATAATGTAATTTTTCAGGCACATGAGTGGATGACGGGCATGAGTGCCCTTTATTTGCAAAAAAACGTTCCTGAGATAGCTACTATCTTTACTACTCACGCTACTTCAATAGGTCGCTCTATAGCAGGCAACAACAAACCACTCTATGACTATTTGTTCGCATACAATGGTGACCAAATGGCTGGTGAGCTGAACATGCAGTCGAAGCATTCAATTGAAAAACAGACTGCTCATTTCGTGGATTGTTTTACAACAGTGAGTGAGATTACCAATAAAGAGTGTAAAGAATTATTAGACAAGCCTGCAGACGTAGTGCTGGTAAACGGATTTGAAGATGATTTTGTACCCAAGGGTGCAACTTATACAGGCAAGATGAAACGTGCGCGTAAGAGTATGCTGCATTTGGCTAACTGTCTGTTAGGTGAAACTTTTGATGAAGATACCTTGATTATTGGAACTAGTGGACGCTATGAGTTCAAGAACAAGGGCATAGACGTGTTTATCGATGCTATGCACCGACTGAACAAGAGTGCCGATTTAAACCGTAAGGTTTTGGCTTTTATCAATGTACCGGCTTGGACTTTGGAGCCTAGGCGTGACTTGCAGGCTCGTATGATGACCAATGAGGTCTTTGATACCCCTCTCAATCAGCCCTATATTACTCATTGGTTGCATAATATGGATGAAGATAAAGTTCTAGGCATGATGCACTACCTGGGTATGCACAACAGTGCGCAAGACAAAGTGAAAGTGATTTTTGTGCCCAGCTATCTCAATGGTGATGACGGAATCTTCAATAAGCATTATTATGACTTGATGCTTGGCAATGATTTGAGTGCATTTGTCCAACTGTGCGGCAATCTGTTTTTGTGTTTCCGTATCTTCTTGTATTTTTAATTCAAACTTTTGAATTGTTGATTTTTGAATATTTGGCATTGCAGAACCTGTTCGCAATGCCATAATTCTTTGCTGATTTGCTTTCAAGGCATGAAATAAGTATTTGGGAAAGAGTTTTATGTCGTGTAAACGATAGCAATGACACCCGCACCAAAAATTTTCATTTACATAATTTATATAACCACAAGAAGCTCCGCCTTCAGAAATTAAAACTGATTCACCACTAGTATTAAAATCATCATAATACCCGGATTCTTTTATTCCACCATTAATATATCTGTATGGTTTAGAATTATCTAAAAGAGAAGTATCTATTTGCTGTCCTTTTTCCAAAATACAAATATCCCCAAGCCGTACCGTTTTCCATTTTCCGTTTTCAGTTTTCATTTTTCACTTCTCCGTTATTGACATTGACATCCGCATTATCTTGGTGTACACTAAGTCTAGTTCGTGGGTTGCATTTGTATGCAACTGATTCGCTTCTTTTGAAGTCACGGCTCGTTAATTCCCCTGCCTCGTGCGGGGGATATTCATTTAACAACAGTTCCTGTGTGTAAATGCGCGACCCTTCCTTTTTTACTTCCTTTAATGTGATATATGCTACGCAGTCTCTACCGTTTGAAAGTTGAATGCACTTCTGAAATCTATGTATTGCAATGATATTCGGATCGTTTGAATCATCTGGAAAAGTCCCTAGATATTCTGCGAACTCAAAAATTCCTTTTATGTTTTCAGCTGCTTCAAAATGATCTTGCGGTAAGAAGCCGTTTACCACAGATTTTGTAATCACTTTGTCAGATGCAAGCTTGTTTGCCGTGTTTTTTGAAAACCGTGCTTTCATATTGCAATCTTTATTCGTGAGTACCTTTCCAAAAAGATATTGTAATGCAAGCAGAAAGGATTGCCTGCATTGCTTCCTTACTTCGTGCTCTTCATGAGAAATGTGGTATGTTTCGTAAGTATCGGCTATAACTTCGCCAGTACATGAATCGATTATGACTCTTTTATGGTGACCATTCTGCCAGATGTCTTTTATTTCAGTTTCCATTACTCTGTTTCTCCGTCTTCCATTCGCTCATTTTTCTGCTCCTAATACAACTTCCCAGTAGCCGCCTTTATCTGCACCTACTCGGCGAATATAACCTTCATTCTGCATTTCACTAAGCATTTTTTTGATTGTGGTATGTCCAACAGACAGGAGAGTTTCCAGTTTTGCAATTGTAATATTTCTGTCCGTGCTTATTGCATTATATATCTGCTGACACTTTTCTGGCCACTTTTCTGGCCACTTTTCTGGCCACTTTATTGTTTTCTGGGTAGTTTCGCCTTTTTCAGAGATTGTTTGCGTCACTTCCTCTTTATGCTCATTCATAAGAGCCAAATAGGCATCCGAAGCAAAACAGCGGGCTGTAACACCGCCAAGAGAAAGGTCAATTACAGGGAGCTTTGCATTTTCTTCTTCGCAATATCTTTTAATTTTATTAAAGCCGCGTGCCCAGCTTTCTATCATACCGCACTTAAAAAATACGTTTGCAAGATTCGGGTTGCATGGTTTTGAAACATGCTCCTTGAACAAATCTTCTACCGGAACTTCCTTTGGTAAAGCCCCGTCATTCCAAAGACGGATTTTATCTTTGTAAATGCGAATTTGAATCGGTGTTGTAGAAAGATAGTCCTTATGAATTACTGCATTTAAAAGCAGCTCACGGAATGCCGCGCGAGGAAAGAAGAATGTTTCTTTTCTGTAAATATCATCATAGGAAATCAATGCCTTCATGTATTTTGAATAGATTAGGTCCATTGTTTTTTCTACCTGAAGAATAAGCGGACCGTGTATTTCATCCTGATACAAAATGTCTGCATCGTTTTCAAAATAGGCGACTTTGATATAAGCACCAGTAACCCACATCTCTGGGTCAGGGTGAAAAGCGAGCATACAGGCGCGGGTTAAATATTCACCTTCTGTAATATGAAGATTCTGAATAAGAGTTTTGTTTGATACATTCAAAGCCGCTTCATCAAGGCGACCTGAATCCAATGCTTTTTTCTTGAAGAGTCTGATAGCGTCATTTTCCAAATCATCAACTGAAATATGTGGAACGGGAACAGAATCCCAAGTGCGGCCTTGAACGCCAAGAATCATTTTATCAAGTTCAACACCGCTTACTTCCTGCATTGTTGAGCCAGTGCGTTTGTAATATTTTCCGTGATAGCTTACCGGGAACGGATATTTTTCTGTGATGATTTCAAAATATTCCAAGCCGTTTTTGTTAAGAAGATTTACTATGCAGATTAATCCCATTGTATTACGGATTTTGTTCGGAATATCTTCGCTCAGTTTGTGTGCATCATCCACACCGCAGACATTACCATTGTCATCTATGCCGATATAGAGTTTTCCGCCTTCTGTATTTGCAAAGGCACAAATCCATTTGAGGTATTCATCACGCCATGTCTTTTTGTATTCTGTGTTCTGACTTTCCATGTGTTATACTCCAAGCATCTTCTTAAGTTCAGACAAATCAGAAGTAATATCTTTCTGCAGCTCTTCAATCTCAGAAATCAAAACTGCTGGCTTTGGATATTCAACTTTCTCATAAACAACTTCTTTGTACTTGTTTATAGATAGATCATAGTTATTTGCAACAATTTCAGACTTAGGAACAAAGAAGCTCTGTTCAGTACGCTTTCTGTCTTTTTCTGCATCAAGATTGTGGAATCTTTTTATGATGTCGGGAATGTCGTTTGCTTCAATCGGCTGGCGTTTGTCATCGAGAGAGTAACCATCGGCTTTCATGTCGTAGAACCACACATTATCTGTTCCGCCCGCACCTGTTTTTGTAAAGACGAGGATTCCTGTGCTTACTCCGGCATAAGGTTTGAAAACTCCGCTTGGCATACTGATAACTGCTGCAAGCTGATGATTTTCTACAAGTTCTTTTCTAAGTGATTTGTGTGCATTGCTTGAACCAAACAAAACTCCGTCAGGAACGATACATGCGCAACGACCGCCTTTTTTGAGCATACGGATAAAGAGGGCAACGAAAAGCAGCTCGGTCTTTGTTGTAGAACATACATTTGTAAGACTTTCTGCAATTGTTGATTTATTTACGCTGCCAGTAAAAGGTGGATTTGCGAGAATAACATCAAATTCACCTTCAATTTCGTTATTTTTACTCACGCTGTCTTGATATGCGATGTGCGGCTCGTGAATTGAGTGCAGGAGCAAGTTCATTGCGGAGATTTTTAGCATTGTGCTTCCTGTATCAAAACCTGTGAGCAAGCCTTTTGAATAGTGCTCCCATTCTTTGTCGCCCATTTTGTTGCCGTAAGTGTCGCGGATAAATTCTGCAGAAGAAATAAGGAATCCCGCTGTACCACATGCCGGGTCGCAGATTGTATCCATTGGCTCGGGGCGGATAAGTTGAACCATCATATCGCGAATCTGCTTTGGAGTTCGGAACATGCCAACCTGACCGCTGGAATTCATTTTGCTCAAAACATATTCGTAAATGTCACCAAGCATGTCGCGAGTCTGAACTTCTGGATTTTCAAAAAGTTCGTCTAGTTTTGTAATTACCGCTTTTAAGGTCTGTGGGCTTGGAATACTGAATGCCGCATCCTTCATGTAGCGGGCAAAAGCACTTTCCTCGTTTGCGTTGATTTTTTTGATGAATGGGAAAATCTCTTTATTCATCAAGGCAAAGAGTTCATTTTCTTCAAAAGTTTTGAAAACATGCCAGCGATATTTCTGTTTGTCAGCGGGGAAAATATGCTCCTTCTTTTCTCCAGAGATTTTTTCGTACTGCTCGGTCTCGTTCTCCACCTCGTCCAAAGAATGAATGAACATAAGATAAGAAAACTGTTCGATGACGGTGAGGTATTCGCTCATTCCCGCGCTAAAAAAGTCGTCCCAGATTGAATCTATTTTGTTTTTGATTTCGCCTGTAATCATATTCTTTCCTTAAACCTTATTATAGCATATGACAATGAGTTTTTCTTTAGCAATAGCGTAATTTTAAAAAAGTTAGTTGCATTTTGTTTTTCCAGAAGAAATATACTACCCCTAGACACCGCCCTCACAGAAACTAGAATATCCCCATGCAAGCAAAACCGACCGCACATTTTCATCTTCCGGGACTTTTTGAGTTCTATGACTTTTACAGCGTCTTTCTGCCGATTTTTTACGGCAAGCGGGAATGGTTCTATCCGTGGTGTGACATTGCTTCCATCTACGGTGCGCCAAACGGTTGTGTGTGGGCTGGTGGCAGGATGGAAAATTCTTTCCTTGCAAGCGGAAGGGCGGGGAGCGCGGCTTTTGAAAACGATGTCCGCAAAGTCAAGTCGCTTTTGGCGCGGTACGGAATCTCGCCAAGGCTTACATTCAGCAATTCGCTCTTGCAAAAGGAGCATCTTACAGACAAAAAATGCAACGCCCTCTGTGCTTTGTTTTCTGAAAATCTTGACTCACGCGACCCGAACGACGAAGTGAAAGACGAGACGAAAGATGGGCATTCCGTACCCACTGGCATCATCGTCCATTCCGACCTGCTTTTGGACTACCTAAAATCCCGCTTTCCGCAATTTTACTTTGTCTCCTCAACCACAAAGGTTCTTACGGATTTTTCCGATTTTAAATCCGAGATTAACCACGCCTGCTTTTCTTTCGTAGTTCCCGACTTCCGCCTGAACAAGGATTTTTCACGCCTTGCCTTGCTCACCCAAGAGCAAAAGGACAAGACGGAATTCCTCTGCAACGAATGCTGCGATTTTTCCTGCACGGCTCGAAGTGCATGCTATCAAAGCGTAAGCCGCGAGATTCTTGAGTCCTGCTGCGATTTTGCAGATTCAGATCTCCCAAACACCGACTGCACAAACTCCATTTCAGCCACAGGAGCCACGCACCTCATCTGCCGTGCCCCGGGCGGCTCTCGCGGCTACAAATTTTCCCTTGCACAAAAAAATCCCGCGTTCATAAGCCTTTCCGACATTCAGAACACATACCTTCCGATGGGCTTTTCAAACTTCAAGATTGAGGGACGCAGCCTAGGCAGTGCACTTTTGCTTGAGTTTCTTCTATATTATATGACCAAAACCGAATACCACATCCACGTGCGCGAAGAGCTCTACCTTAATAACACGCTGGATTTGTTCTAAACTTTGCCCACGGAGGAAAAAATGTTCAGACCGATGAGACGCTTTAAGCAGGAGCTTAGCCAGGAAGAATGCAAACAAATCCTTGGGGAACAAAAGCGCGGCGTGCTTTCGCTAGTCGGGGACGGCGGCTATCCGTACGGAATCCCGATGAGCTACCTTTACTGCGAGGAAGAAGGCAAAATCTATTTTCACGGCGCAAAGGAAGGACACAAAATCGACGCAATCAAAAACGGCGCGTCTTCTGATTCAGACGCTCGCGGCGGCACAAAAGCAAGCTTCTGCGTTATTACGATAGAACACCTCAGCGGAAAGCGCGGAAGGTAAGAGTAGGAGAGGGGAGCTTCAAAATTCATCAGACCAGCACGCTTTTGTAAATCGCTTCATCCTTTTCACTGAACACGTTGAACACAATTTTCATTGGATTTTTTGTGCGGATTTTCCATTCTTCCACGGTGGAAACGGCAATTTGGGCGGCACGGTCGGCAGGAAATCGGAAAACGCCTGTTGAAATGCAGCAGAACGCGATTGATTCTACGTCGTTTTTCTGTGCAATATCAAGGCAGCTTTTGTAGCAGGACGCAAGAAGCGAGCAGTCGCGGTCGGTAAGCTTGCCGTAAATAATCGGGCCTACCGTGTGGATTACGAATTTGCACGGCAGGTTGTATGCCTTTGTGATTTTTGCGCTTCCGGTCGGCTCCTCATGCCCCTGCTTTTTCATAAGGTCTGCACACTCTGCGCGAAGCTGGATTCCTGCAAAGGTGTGAATGCAGTTGTCGATGCATGAGTGGCACGGCTGCCAGCACCCGGTCATTCCGCTGTTCGCCGCGTTTACGATTGCGTCAACTTTAAGCGTGGTGATGTCGCCGCGCCAAAGGTAAAGTTCGCCGTTACCGCGCGAAGGAACTGGCTGTAGGCTTTCAAGGTCTGTGATTCCGCGCTCTTCTATTGCTTGGCGCAAATATTCGTCCTGTGCTTTTAAAAACTCGTCGCTTGCAGGAAGCGGCTCGCGCACGTTTAAAAGTCCTCGCAAAAGATATTTCTGCTCGTCATCTGCCTTTGGGAGACTCGTGTTTTTATATTGCGGATTTTCGCCAAGAAGATAGTTTATTAAAAAAAGCCTGCGTTCTGTCTGTGTCATAGAATCTCCTTAAGAGCGTCGCCGATGTCGGCATTTATGCAGATTGAACGTTGTTTAATTTCGGCTGGTACGACCGCCTCGCCAAAGTTCATGCACGCGTAGGTTGCGTTCGGATTTTTGTAGGTCATCTGCCAGAACGGATATTTTATGATGCCCGGAGTGTTTCCGCCAACGCCAAGCTCCAAAAACAGCACCTTGCCGTTTTCGGCGGCTTTTCGCGTGGTAAGAAAATTTTCGTAGCGTTCGGCTGCCTTGTACCAGCCGTCGTCCTGAACAAATGTGTCGTCTGCGCGGAGGTTCATGCTCATGGGCTTTCCGCATATTGGGCAGAGGGGAACAAGCTCTGTGGGAACAGTCATTTTGGTTTCAGGCAGCACGGTCAAGTCTGTTTTGCTGCTCCCCGCGGTCATTGAGCCTGTCGAAATGACCGTTTTATCATTGTCTGTAGCAAGTGGTTTTGACAACTGGTTACTGAGCTTGTCGAAGTGCAACCACTCCGGGTTTTGAGAAGCCACCATCTTTTTTACAGTTTCTTCATTGTCGTAGGTCTTTTGATGGCACGGCTCGCTGCACTGGAAAAGTCCGTAGTCGCCCTGCGTGTAGTAAAGGCGTTTTTTGTTAAATCCTGCCTTCTGAAAGCAGTGGTCAACATTTGTCGTAATTACAAAATAATCCTTGCCCTGCACGAGAGAGAGCAGATTTTTATAGACTGGCTTGGGCGCGTCCATGTAGCGGTTTATCATGATGTGGCGGCTCCAGTACGCCCAGTTTTCTTCCAGCGTCTTGTAAGGGTAAAAGCCGCCGGAATACATATCCTTAAATCCGTAGCGCAAGGCAAAGTCAGAAAAATATTCGTTGAACCGCTCGCCTGAGTAGGTGAAGCCGGCTGAGGTTGAAAGTCCCGCGCCCGCACCGATTATGATTGAATCGACGGTTGAGATGGCATTTTTTAGCTGTGTGATTTGTGATTTTTCCATAAAAGTCTCACTGAATTTATAGTCCTTTCACCAAGTCGGCGAGCGTGGTTTTTGCAAGGCTTTCTTCCATTGCACGGGTCGCATCAAGCAAAGGCGCGTCCAGAACGTTGTGAATCTTGCCGCCTACAGGACACTTTGCATTCGGGCTTGGGTGGAAGTTGAAAACCTCGCGCTCCTCTTCGCCCTCGTTGATGGCGCGGTAAATGTCAAGAAGCGTGATTTGCTCAGGCTTTTTTAAAAGATGCGAGCCGCCGACCCCTGCCGCAGTTTGTACAAGAGCCGCCTTTTGCAGCTGGAGCAGAATCTTTCGTATAATAACAGCGTTCACGCCGGTGCTTCCTGCAATAAAATCCGAAGTGACGCGCTCAGACTTTTCAAAATAGTCGATGCACAAAAGCGTATGAACCGCCGCCGTAAAACGCACACTGATTTTCATAAAAACCTCACTTTGGATATTCTATAAAATTTACAACTCAAAATCAATAGGCTTTGCAAAGTCCGCGCGTTCTTCAAGTCCCTTCACGTGTCCAAGATTATTCATTGAGCCGCGGATGTCCTTAAGATAAAACACCGCAAGAAGCGGATGGTCGGGATTGTTCTGGTAAAGCTCGTGCACAATCGAGCTCTTTTGCATAATCGCTTTTTTTACCTCGCGCACAGACGCCTTCTCTTCGTCCGTATTTTCCTGCGGAAAAACAACCTCCGCGCTAAGGCGAATCCAAGTGGTTGTAATCTCATTGTCCTGCAGGCGGCTTCCGCACAGATCCACAAACGGAAGCTTTTGCATTTCGGCGTACATCGCCTTCTCTCGGTTGGTACAAAACCAAAGCTTTTCGTCGCGCACCACCATGTATTGCACCGGGCGCACCTTTGGTTTGCCGTCCAAGCCGACTGTGGCAAGATACTGCAAGCCAACCTCGTCAAGCTTTGTTGCTATGTCAGTGATTGTGATTTTGGTTGTCATGGTGGACTCCTTTCTTGTGTTTTTCGCCAGAAGTTCTATTTAATTTACAACGAGCATTATAGCGGACTTTTTGGGATAGGTCAAGTTGTAATGAGTATGTAACAACAACTGGAAAGAAGTGTGGGATTTTTATTTGGGCGCAGCCGCTGGCAAGCTCAACGATACCCTGGCAAGTTCAGTTTATTGTGATTTTTGTAAAAAACTTAGCCGTTTGCCATAATCCGAGCCATCTCAAAAACAGCGCGCTTCTCAGCTTCATTTAGTTTTACAAAGTTTTTCGCTAGTTCGGCTACCATCGCTTCTTCTTCAGCCGACTGCTCAGATGGAAGCTCATTGTCAATAAGGCATTCGTAGCCCACTGAAAATATTTTTGAAAGCTTTCGGATTACTGAAAGCGGCAGTTCCAGTTCTCCGTTTTCGTATTTTATGAGTGCCTGTCGAGAAATCTCCAATTCTTCTGCAAGCTTTACCTGCGTGTATCTGTGCTGTTCCCGAAGCAGCTTTATGACCGATTCCATTATTTTTCCTCCGTGTACTAAATCTATTCTTTGAAGTATTTACTCTGTCAAAAACTGCATCACAAGATTAACCATTATTTCCTTTTCATCCGGCTTAGACTCTGCAATCATAATTGTGAGCGCAACAAGCGTGTTGTCTTCTATTTGCTTGCGGCCATCTTTAAAAAGGATTCCGTTTTTGTTGAGAAAATACAGGAACATTGTAGCGGCGATTCTTTTGTTTCCATCGCTGAACGAATGATTTTTTGTGATAAAATACAAAAGGTTCGCGGCTTTTTCCTGTACGGTCGGATAAACATCTTTTCCGCCAAAGGTCTGGTAGATAGCCCCGATACTGCCTTCAAAAGATTTGTCTTTCTCGTTTCCAAATAGAGAGCTTGTATCGCCAAATTTCATAGAATCAATTACTTTACGAGCTTCTTCGTAGGTAAGGCGGTATGTTGCCTCCGTTCCATCTGGCTTTTTTACCGAAAGGTGGTCGTAATCATCAAGTAAATCAAGGGCAGCCGTGTACTGTTCAATGACAGAAAGAATCTGATTTTTATCCAGCTGGTTTTCTGTGCGTCGGATAATCTGCAAGGTCTGCCTTAGGTCTTCAAGGCGGCGTTCATTTGCGGCATAGCCTTTGAGAATATACTGTTTTAACACCTTATTTGCCCATTTGCGGAATTCGATTCCACGCTTTGATTTTACACGATAGCCTACGGAGATGATAACATCTAGGGAGTAAAATTTAACGCTTTTATCTGAATTTGCAATGTGCAAAAAATGCACATTGCTTTCTTCATCAACTTCTTGTTCTTTAAAAACATTGTTTACATGTTTCGTAATAACAGTTCGATCGACTGAAAATAATTGCGTCATTTGACTTTGATTCAACCACACAGTTTCGTTTTCAAACGGAACCGACAAGCTTACGGTTTTGTCTTCACTTTCAAATAAAACAAGCTCTTTTTCTGCCATAAGTACCCCCTCTTATAATGCCAAAATTTTCCACCAAACCTACCTGCGTGTATCTGTGCTGTTCCATAAGCAGTTTTATGACCGATTCCATTATTTTTCCTCCGTGGATTCGCGCTCACCTTTTGCAACGCCCTCTATCAGATTTGTAACAACGGAATTGATTTGCGATGCGTTCTGATTTGAAATTACCGAGTGTCCGATTTCTGCCTCAAGCTCTTTACGGGCGTTTCCTGCAATCCGTCCACCACGGCGTGCGACAGACTGATTGTCCTCAAAAGTTGCAGGATTTTCTGTTTGCGAGATGTTCTTTGCAGCTGTTTCTGCAAGCATGTTCAAAATTATTTCTGTCGTGGTCATGTTGTCACGCAAGTTTTCTTTTTTAAGTCCTTTGTGGTTTTTATATGCCCGAGTTGTCATCCCAGACCAGGCTTTTGTAATTTCATCAGTCAAAATTGCATATTCAATGCCTTTTTTTACGCCGTGCTGCTCCCATTCGTCTGTAAGTTCTTTTCTTACCTGTATTGCCTGCAGCCGCTGGTTTATCCATTCCCTGCTATAGCCTTTTTTGGCATAAGTTTCCAATGCGCGGTCAATCGTCTGCTCGGGGTCGATTGTTTCTTCAATTCTCTCTCGCCCAACCTCTGCAAGCCACATTTTGAACGGCTCCGCTTTTTTTGAGGGGATGGACTGAATTATGCGTAAAATTTGCTTCGTATTAGCCACATCAGTAAGACGCATTTTTCCGTCTGCTGACTTCATTTTCAACTGGTTACAATTTGTAACCGGTTCAAATCCTTCCTCCTTTAGCCGAGTTTTTAAGACTTTCCAGTAGTTTCTTGCGGCTTGATAGCTTTCACTTTCCGTAAGCACGCCCACAACATCAACGACGGAAAAATACCATTCTTCTTCCTGTTCGTTCCATGCGGTGCGGATGTTTTTGCTCTCATAGGCTTTTATGTTTTGGATTCCCATACCGCATAGTATAAGGGATAAAAAATAAAATGTCAATAAAAATATATAAAAGTGTTTATAAAATTATACTAAATAAATAGACAATTCTAGTTTTTCAGGGCGGTACCTGCCTAGCGGCAGGCCGGGCTTTGCGGGGTTCCGCTGTCGCTCCATTGCTTCGCTCTGGTGGTTTCGACAAACTCAACCACCGCCACTTCGCAACAGCCCTTGCGCTCTGCCCCTACAATCCCTACCGCATTTTGCAAAAAAAAAGAAACTGCTATCTTTATTTTTCAGACCTGCAAAGAAAGGAAAATAACTGAAACAGATATACAAGAGAAACGATTGTATATGCAAAGAAAATAAAAATTTCGATAACACAAATTCCAACAGACAAATTACTAAATATAGATTTTATGCAAGGTAATGGAAGAGTATTAGCAACTATTGCGCCAATGATTAGGGCATCGCATAAAAGGATTGGCAATATGACAAGAGGAAACCATTTTAAAATTATGAAGTTTTTTACTTCTGCTCTACGCTCTTTTTCTAGCGAAGGATTTCCTTCAATATTTTCTGTCTCAAATAATTTTTTGCAGTCATACGAGAGAGAGGTATAAAAGAATGTTATAAATACAATCACACTGCCAAATAACTGTGCAGCCTCTGAAAACGATTCTGTCATTTTTTTTCAAACCATTCCTTTGCTTCTTTAGAGATAAGAAAATAGCTTGTACTCTCGTTTAATTTTTTAATTGGTTCACATTCCGGCTTGTTGAGTCTTAGTAAATTATTCATTTGTGTGACGACAAAAGACGAGTCAATTTTTAACTTAAACCCGTTTTTTAATTCTTTAGCGTCTTTGAGAAGTGTTTTTACGGAGACAGAAAAAGCATTATCCAATTCATTTTTATATGAGGCAAGACAATTAGAAATCAGAGTTTTGGCTGCGCCTGGAGTAATATGAAAAATTCGTGCAATTTGAAATTCCGAAGGAATTTTATTTTTAAGCACATTCTTGATAAGAAAAAATAGACGCACTTGCCTTATCTGCGAAATTGAATTGATGGGCATCTGAGCAGAAAAAATAGTATCCCATTCTTCAAATGCAGATTTTTTTACCATTTCCTCCAAATCAGCACTGTCAATTCCCATTTCTGACAGTATCACTGATAATTCTGTAATAAATGCACTCTGTTTAACTTCGCTCATTTTTTATCTCCAAAAACAAACCGCCGCGTTCTATGCAATTGATAGAAAAAGACGAAACGCCTCAAGCACCCATGTCTGACGAAATAGTCCCGTCCCAGTCCCAGCACCATCCCACATCGTCTATGTTAGTGCTTCCGCTGTAGGTGGTCTGCGTTTCTGGAATCCCGCCGTCTCCACCACGGGCTATATACTCCCATTCCGCTTCTGTAGCTAGCCTGTAGCCGTTGGCGTTGGGAGCCATGATTACTCATTGTCAGATTTTTATTTACCAAATTCCGCATCAAGAAGTGCAAATGCTCTAACTTTATGAGAGATAGTCTTTTTTGAAAGTTCATTAGATGAATCATCAAGTTTCCAGCACCTTGCCACAGTACTATCAAGCGTGTATTGAGTTGAAGTCCAATACAAATCAATAGGTTCATTAGTATCACTGTCTCTTTCAGTTGCAGATTTTTCTGAAAGTTTTGTTGCAGTCACGTTATTTTTACTTAATACTTCAAGCGAATGGTTTACGAGCTCTATATTATACTGGTCAATTCCATGGAATTCATCTTTGGAAGGTAAGAACCATTGCATTTCGTATGATGACAGATTATAACAATAGGAAAAGGCAGGATATGTATCAGCTTTGTCGAGCTTTTTTATCAGTTCTGTGGCAGTGTTTCCTGTACCACTTTGGGACGCCCCTCTGTCAATATCAAAACCATCTGATTCATCTGTTGTCCATGCCAATTCTTCATCAGATTCTGTAAAATTCATTATTGCATATGCTTCTACATTTGAATTGCTTGGAATATAAGTAACAAGAATTCCTATTGGAGTACCAAAATTTGCAGAAAAATTACCTGCATAAGTGTAATCTGATCTTGCATAATCAGATTTTGTTGTTGGTTTATAAACAATAGCACCAGTAACTAATCCATCCTTCCAAACTGCATTAAGAGTTGTATCTGCAAATATTACATCACCAACTTTTACTTTCTGATTATCCTCATTATACCAACCATCAAAAAGAAGTTTTTCTTCGCTGTATTCAGGCAAGTCATCTGCTGTAAGAGTATAACTTCCACTATAACCATCATCCGAAGCTGTTATTTCTACCTCTTTTGAAGCAGGAACTTTTGTAGGATACTCAAAAATTCTCGAAGATTCAAATTGTACAAATCCATCTGGTGCATTTGATGTATAGGTAATCGTGACTTTTTCTGTAGAAGGGGTTGAATCTGGAACAACTTTTTTAGAGTCGTCCGATGCTTCTTGTTGACATCCCATCATAAAAAAAGTTGCCAAGCCACATAAAAGAACCAACTTGATTTTTTTCATAAATAATCCTCCGCGTTTATAGTCCGCCGACAATTTATTTTTTAACAGTATAACCTCATAAATTTTTTCTGTAATCAGTGAAAACTCATCAGAAAAGCCGTGATTCGGGCAAATTTTTGTGAGTTTTCTCTATATATTTATGCTGCAAGATGGGATAAAATGTAGGAATGATATATGCAATCAGCGTTGATGACCACCAGATGATTAGTCTTGGGCTGGAAAAGGTCTTTTCCGAAACTAATGACATTACTCTTGCAGGCTTTTGTAAATCCAAGGCGGAGCTTGAGCATTTTATTGGCTCCAAGGCTTATGAAAAAGCGGCTGGCGGGGCTGTTCCCCTGCAAAATCTTGTCGCGCTGGTGGACATCAAGCTTGAGGAAGGTAGCGGCTTTGACTGCGCGGATTTTCTTGTTTCGCACGGCGTCAGCTGTCTTATGTACTCGTCGTTTTGTAACGCGGGCTTTATCGTAAAGACAATGGAGCACAGGATTAAGGGCTTTCTTTCCAAAAATGCGGAAAAGGCGGAAATCCTGGAGGCTGTGCGCTCTGTCGCCCGCGGCGAAACCTACATTCAAAAAGACCTGATTCCCGACATGATGTACGTGAGCGGCATTATGGTAACGCTTACAAAAAAGGAGCGCGAATTTCTTGATTTAATAGCTGAGCACCTTCCGAATGATGAGATTGCCCACCGCCTGAACCTTTCCAAGCGCACGGTAGAAAATTACGTCTCACGCATTTTTGACAAGTTCAATGTAAAGAACCGCTACGAGCTGGAAAAGCTGTTGTAGGAGTGCGGTCATTGAGCCTGTCTAAATGCCGCATACGAGCCTGAAACACCGTGTTTTTTTTAAACTTGACATACATATACAACATATGTATATTATAACCATGGCAGTTGCATTAAAAAAGAAACCTGTAACGATTTATCTTCAGGAATTAAAATACCTCATGTTTCAGCAGATGGCAAAGGAGCAGAACCGCAAGGCGGCAGAGCTTGTGCGCGATGCCATGGATGAATATATCACAAATCATACAGGCGCAAAAATATCCTTGGATTCCTGGGAGCCGGTTTCTCTGGGCGGGCTAAAAAAGAATGCCACTGACTGGATTTTAAAAGATTATCAGGATGAAATGCTTGGAAGTGCGTTTTGATAGGGATTGACACGACTTTTTTAATAGATTTGGAAATAATGGACTCTCCGCGGCACGAGGCTGCCTTAAGGCTTTTTAAAAAATGGATGGGTCAAAAGCATTCTGTGCTGGCAATTTTCAATCAGTCGTTTTTGGAATTTCAGCATGTAATCACCGATTCAAGACGGTTTAATTCTCCGCTTACAATGGAACAGGCAATAGAACGCACCTGGTTCTGGCTTGAGCAGGAAAGAATCAAAATCATCTATCCTACAGAAAATTCTCTTAAGCGTGCTCTTTTGTGGAGCAACATGTACAAACTCGGCAGAAAAAGAATTCAGGACACCCACATGGCGGCCGCCTTTGCAGAAGCCGGAGTCTCGGAGTTATGGACGGCAAATCCATCAGATTTTGAAATCTTTGAGACCTTTGATTTAATAGACTATTCAGCCGAGTCCTAGCCTTGCTCTAGCCGCTTTCTGTCAAAGTGCCTTAGTATCCTCTCCGCAAGCAAATAGATGCCCCACGCGGCAAACACGCAGATAAAGCGGTCTGCAATGTTAATCGGGATTCTAACTGCAATCTGGAGCAAAAGGGGCGAACGGAATTTGTTCTGCCACAAAAATGTAAGAAAGTCTGTCTGCGAGCTTGCCGCTTTATACGCTTCCAGATTATTCAGAATGTGTCCTATAATTCCGCCCGAAACGCTCATCACAAGGCACATCACTATGCTAAGGACAACAAGCTTTATGACAGTGCGCCCCACGGAATCGTCATCCTTCATCACATGGATTTTAAAATATCCTGCGGTAAGGGCTGCAAGAAAATGGCAAATCATAAAAAGATGCCCAAGCTCCAGCTTTGGATTCAGAAGAAAATCTATAAGATGGTAAAAAAATCCTGCCAGAACTCCCCACCAAGGGCCTGCAAGAAAGCTTAGTGCCATGATAAAAATCGTATCGCAAAAAAGCGGCAGATGATTCACCCACGCCACAAAATCGCAAATCAGATAGTCAAGAAAACCGCAGAGAATGCTCATCGCAAAAAACAAAAACCACTTCCGCTTGCCCAAAAATAGAAATTCCATGCGGATATTATAACATATCCTAGTAAAAAATATGTTATAATTTTTGTGATGAAAAAACATATTTGCCTGATTTTTATAGCCCTTGCGTTCTGCAGGCCTTCTTTTTGCCATAAGGCTCAAAAGCAAATGGAATCTCTTTCTGTTGAACTCCTTACCCAAAAATGGGAGGCGTGTGAGCTTGCGGCAAAAAATTACGATACAAATGATGCTAGTCCCATTGATGCTTGCGAATATCTAGCCTGCCTTTCAGATTTTTATGCTCAGCTTGAAAAATCCAAGCCTGATGATGCGGTTTTGTATTATTTTCCTGATTCAAAGGGAATTTATGAAAATCTTTGTTCTTCTGCATCGGAGCTTTTGCACATTGTAACGGAAGGCGGCCAAATCACTACGCAATATTATGTTTTGCGCCGTAAAACAGGGGAAGGGGTCCGTAACTGGGAGATTTTGCAGAAAAATCTTTTGCGCTTTGAGCTTAATCAGATTTATTATTCATACCGAATCCTGATTTTTGTAATCGTTGTTTTGATATTTGTTGCTCTGGTTCTGCTTGTAATGTGGCTTGCGACCTCTAAGAGCCGTAACGAAAACAAGATTTTTACCGACTGGATGATTAAGGCACAGGAAGCCGAACGCGAGCGAATCTCAAACGAGCTTCATGACACTGTCTGCCAGGATTTGCGCGTGCTCCAGTTCCGCCTTGAAGATAATGAGTCTGTAAGCCTTTGCAAAAAAATTGCAACCGATGTAAGGAACACCTGCTACGCCCTCACCCCGTCCGACTTGAACGAAGGAATCCTTGAAGCTTTGATTTCCCTGTGCGCTTTGGTAAGGGAAGCAAGCGGTCTTAATATAATTTTGAGCATTCAGGAAGATATTAAAAACAATCCTGCATTCAAGACTTTTTCAAAGGATAAGAATCTTAATATTTACAGAATCGTGCAGGAAATTCTTACCAACGCCGAAAAGCACGCCGGGGCAGAAAGCATAAGCGTTTTGATACGCAGTCATGATGAAGATGATTTTAAAATCATAGTTTCTGATGACGGAAAGGGCTTTGATTTAAAAACCGCCCTAAAAAAGAAAAATCACTTTGGCCTCAAGAACCTACAGACCAGGGTCGAAACGCTGCATGGCGAAATCGCCTTTAATTCTGCCGAAGGCGAAGGCACACAAATCTCTGTGATTGTGCCGTATGCGTAGGGGTGGCAAACATGATGCATTCAAAATTTACGAGTCTTACTGTAAGCACATCAATAGAACTTTTATATTTTTTTATACATTCTGACTATCATTCTCTGATTGAGAAAAAATTCGTTTGAATTCTCCCGCGTTCGCCGCTATATTTAAAGCGGAGGCATTTATGAAAATCGCGTTTTTTGACACTCACTCTTATGACAAAAATTCTTTTACCAAGGCTAACGAGGCTTTTGGATACGATATTGATTTTCGCGACTACAAGCTGAACGAGAACACCGCTCTTACCGCTCAAGGCTATGATGTTGCCTGTGTTTTTGTAAACGACGTCGTTAATGCCGAGGTTATCGCCATCCTAAAAAAATGCGGCGTAAAGCTGATTTCCCTTCGTTGCGCGGGTTTTAACAATGTTAACCTAAAGGCTGCCGCTCAGAACGGAATTAAGGTGGTGCGCGTTCCGGCTTATTCTCCGTATGCCGTTGCCGAGCATGGAGTAGCGCTTTTGATGGCTCTTACGAGGCACATTCCTCAGGCTTATTTACGCACAAAAAGCCGAGTTGTTGCTTCGCCTTATTCCCATCGTAATGGAAGAGGGCGTGTTTGCCATTCATGGCGGATCGGCAATCAACTTGTTTCTGAAAGACCTGCCACGGTACTCTGTGGATATAGACCTCACCTATATGCCGTTGGCTGACCGTGCCACAAGCCTTGCCGACATCAACCAGCATCTGCAATCCATCTGCGACAAGGCCAAACGGGCATTCAAGGGGATGCATATAGTGCCGAAACCCGACACCAGCAAATTATTGCGCGAATACCATGGACGGCAAGTGAAAATCGAAGTGA
>ERZ842401.3747-NODE-3747-length-18518-cov-4.712019_pt1 | contig 18518 bp, 15 predicted proteins | sample MGYA00521270_ERZ842401 | MGnify/ENA primary metagenome ERZ842401 (study PRJEB31892, sample SAMEA3878208) | bioreactor metagenome | biome: Moose rumen | place: Sweden | collected 2011-10 | study: EMG produced TPA metagenomics assembly of the PRJEB12797 data set... | reverse complement strand
TCGATACGCTTTTGAGCAAGGCTGAACTTCTTGCCAAAAACTGCGCCCTGAAAGTACCCGATTTTATCGAGTTGAACACCATTGGCTCAGTTCTGCACTCTATTATAACGGCTTAGAAAACATTTTTAAACTGATTCACAAGGTGGCGGGCGGAGAGCCACTCGCAAGCACAATGTGGCACAGCAACCTTTTTTACTCAATGTTTGAAAAGACAGAGAATCGCCCTGCGGTACTGCCAAAGGACTTGCGCGTACCGCATACTTCTCCACTTTCATCACGCAACAAACCATTCTTAAAAGCCGTGAAGATAAAATTGCGTTAAGGATGTATCGTAACTTCGTCTCTTAGCGGGGCAGCCCGCAAGGGCTGTGCAAACAAGCCGTATCTATGTCTTCTCGTGCAGAACTATTTTTCAATATATTTTGTGACTGCCATTTTCACCGTCTGCCAAAAATCCGCCAACCTCAAAAACAAATGAGAGCATTTTTCCCATTTGATTGTGTAGCCGTAGGTGTGGCGGTAAAAATGACGGAAGCCCATATATTCTGTGAGCAGAAGCCGTAAATCGGGTGGCAGAAAATTGGGCTGGGAGAACATGCAATCAACAAGATTTCTGTGCCATTGAGGGGAAGATTTAAAGTCAAAATTCAGCGTTTGTCCTATTAAGACAAAGATGTTTTCAAGCCCGTTGTAGAAAGAATGAAGGATGCCGCCGATTGCCGTGATTTCGATAAAATCAGGTTCTTTGTTATTGACCAAAGAGAGAAGAACTTGTGATTTGTCAATCAGTTCATCGATTTGAGAAATTTCGTAATTGATTTTAGTTTTTAGGGCTTTATCCAATTTTTCGTAACTCCCCCAAATCTCTTAAAAGCGCAAAAAACTGCGGCTTTTCGTCAAAATCAACCAAATCGACGGTTTTGCCTGTGGCATCTTCAAGCATTGAATGGGTGGCAAAAAATTTTTGAGGCGGTAAGCCTTTTATGCCAATGTCGATGTCTGAATATTCATCGGCATTTCCCGTAACTTGCGAGCCAAAAATATAACTTTCGGTACAGCCCATATCAAAGAGAACATTTGAGATTTTGGTCGTAAGTTCTTTGCTCAACATTTCGCACCTCTGAAGGAGAGTATAGCATGAAATTAGAAATTTGTGTTTAAAATTTTTTAAACTATAAATCAGAAAAATCCCATGGGAAGCTTATTCAGGAAGAAATTTAGGATTTTTTCTATATGATTTACTAAGTGGCTGCTTTTTTCTATAATATATCTGTAAATATTATTGGTGTCAGAGGAAATAATTATGGCAGCTAAAATTAAAGTTGGTGTTTTGGGCGCAACTGGTATGGTTGGGCAGCGTTATATTAAATTGTTGGAAGATCACCCTTGGTTTGAGGTAACTTATGTTGCGGCAAGCCCTCGTTCTGCAGGAAAGGCATACAAGGATGCTGTGGCAAATCGTTGGCTTATCGGGGCAGAAATTCCTAGCGGAGTTCAGAACCTTATAGTTGAGGATGCAAACGATGCAAGCAAGGCTATAGGTAAGTGCTCATTTGTGTTCAGCGCCCTTGAGATGGGTAAGGAAGAGATTAAGGCTCTTGAGGCTGCTTATGCCGCAGAAGGAATTCCTGTAGTTTCAAACGCAAGTGCAAACCGTTGGACAGAGGATGTTCCTATGCTCATTCCAGAAATCAACTACGCTCATCTTGATGTGATTGCCGAGCAGAAAAAGCATCACGGCTGGGACAAGGGCTTTATTGCAGTAAAGCCAAACTGTTCTTTGCAGACATACATGATGCCAATTTATGCCTTGCAGCAGGCCGGTTACCCAATCAAGCGCATGGTTGTAACGACTTTGCAGGCAACGAGCGGTGCAGGTTACCCAGGCGTTCCTTCTTTTGACATGATAGACAACATCGTTCCATATATTGGCGGCGAGGAAGAAAAGACAGAAAAAGAATGTCTTAAGATTCTTGGTAAGGTAGAAAACGGAAAAATCGTTAATGCGGCAGGTCCGCTTGTAAGCGCAACTTGTACCCGCGTTCCTGTAATCGACGGACACACGGCTACTGTTTCATTGGAATTTGATTTGCCGGATGACAAAAAGCCTAGCCTTGCAGAAATAGAGAAGGTTTGGACAAGCTTTACTTCTGTTCCGCAGGAATTGGACCTTCCGAGCGCACCGGTTCATCCTATCGTAGTTCGCCACGAAGAAAACCGCCCTCAGCCACGCCGCGACCGCGAGACAGAAAAAGGCATGGCATGTGTAATCGGCCGTCTCCGCGAATGTCCTGTGTTTGACGTTAAGTTTGTAGCCCTGAGCCACAACACAAAGCGCGGAGCAGCCATGGGCGGCATCCTGAACGCAGAACTCCTTAAGGCAAAAGGTTTTCTATCGTAGATGCGTTAAAAAAAATTGCGCCAGCAATTTTTTAGCATCAACATACCTGTTCCTTTGTGGACAGGTATTTTTTTTATTTGTTTTGTGATATACTGCGCTTGTGAAAAAGGTTGAGAAGGACAATCCTCTGCTTGAGGAAAATTACAACGAATTGTGCTCGCTGATTGCAGAAACGAATGACCCTGATTTTCTGAAGGAATTTTTCAGCTGTCTTTTTACTCCAGGCGAGCGGAACGACATTGCCGAACGCTGGCTGCTCGTAAAAGAAATAAAGGCCGGCACCACACAGCGAGAGATTGCCCGTAAATTCAATATGTCGCTGTGCAAGATTACCCGCGGCTCAAAGGAACTGCAAAAGTCGGACAGTGCCTTTAAGAAGATGCTCCAGATTGCCGAGGAGCGTAAAAAACGCTGAGCAGGGCAACCTTTTTTTTCGTTTTGTTTTGTGCGCTTTAATTTATGCCGCTTGAAGCCTTGAGGAGCGCGGCTGCGTCACTTCTTCGCCAGCGCATGGCGGTTGCGTACGGCGTTTCGTCGTAGATGTTCTTAATGTTCGTGTCAAGACCGTACGAGATGAGCGTTTTGAGCGCTTCTGTGCTTGCAAGGCGCGCGGCATAGTGCAGGATTGTGTTTCCCTGAATGTCGGTTTCCGTACCGGAATATTTTACGATGCTGCTCAGAATTCCTGTGCTGTTGTTCTTAAGCGCAATCGTTACCGCATTGCGTCCCTTGCTGTCTATGAGCGTGAACGGATTCGCGCCCTTTTCAAGCAGAGTGAGCGCAAGCTCGTCATAATTCTGTTCTACTGCAATGCAGAGCGGGGTGTAGCCGTCCGCGTTGCGCGTGTCGTATGGGTAGCCCGCATTTATAAGCATTTTCAAAAGAGAATCTGACTTTCTGTTCCGCACGATTATGTGAACCGGCGTGTTTCCGTCGCTGTCCGCAATGGTCGTGTCCGTGCCAAGCACTTCACGTATTACAATGTCGTCCTGATTCAGGCACAGGCTGAACGGCGTGGTACCGTTCTTGTCTCGTGAAAGCGGATTGCCGCCCGCGCGCCGTATAAGGGCAATAATCTGCGGGTCGCCAGTAAGCGCCGCCTCGTGGAACGACGTTCTTCCAGAAAGCTCCTGAATCTGCGGGTTCGCGCCATTTGAAAGCAGCATTTTTATAAGGCTTAAGGTCTTTGAGCGGATTGCGTCCATAAGAACGGTTCTTCCCTGCGTGTCTGGCTTGTTGGGGTTAGCGCCCTTTGCAAGAAGCAACCCCGCTATGTCGTATTTTCCGCCGATTGCCGCCTCTGCAAGCGGAGATTTGCCGGAAACGCTCTGCGCGTTTATGTCTGCGCCAAGGCTTATAAGGCGTGCAACGGATTTTGGATTTCCCCAGCGGACTGCCATATGAAGCGGCGTGCTTCCAAGGTTGTCGCGGGCATTGACCTTGCAGCCGTTGTTCACTAAAACCTGAATGATTTCCGGGCTGTCTGCCTTTGCCGCGCTGAACAGCGGAGTTTCGCCGTTTGCGTTCTTGGCTTCTGTCTTTGCGCCCTTTATAATCAGCGCGTTCACTGCGTCCTTAAGCTCCCATTCTGCGGCAAAGTGAAGGGCTGTGTTTCCACTTCCGTCTGTGGCGCGGATTGTTCTGCTGGTGATAATCCAGTCCATTACGGAGCCGCCGTCGTAGAGTGCAAGGCTCAGCGGTGATTTGCTGCGGTTGTTCGTGGCAAAAATGTCGGCGTTCTTTGCAATAAGCAGTTCGCCTACCTTCTGACGGTTTCGCAGTACGGTAAGGTATAGCGCGGTGTTTCCGTCTGCGTTGCGCGTGTTAACGTTGTCGGTAAGGCTAAGGATGTACTGAATTTTAGAAAGGCTCGCGTTGTTCTGGATTGCCACTATGAGCGGCGTGTTTCCGTCAGAGTCGAGGCTGTTTATGTTCACCGGATTCACGATTGCCTTAAGAATCGCGTCGGAACTGTCCTTGTCGCGAAGTGCAAGCGTAAGCGGTGTGTTTCCCTTTGTGTCCTTTGAATGAATGTCTGCGCCGTTATGAGCGTAGAACGTTACGTGCTCTTCTGTGCCGTTTTCAATGGCAAGTGCGAGCGGGGTAACGCCGTCCTTGTTGCGCGCGTTGATTTCTGCTCCGCCCCCCAGAATTGTGCTGAGAATTGAAGCGGGAACCTTTGTCATCGTTGCCGTGTGAAGCACGGTGTCGCCGTACATGTCTTTTTCAAGCAGGTTTGCGCCGTAACGGATTAAAAGCGAGTACAGCTCGTAGCGCTGCTTGTCTGGAACGATAAGCAGGACGGGCGTTTTTCCAAGATTGTCCTTTGCGTTTACGTCCGCGCCAGAATCAAGAATCATCTTTGCAATTTCTGTGTTGCCGTAGCGCACCGCCTCGTGAAGCGGGGTAGCGCCGGCGCTGTCCTGAACGTTGGTCTGCGCACTGTTTGCAAGCAGGTATTTAACTACCGCGCGATGGTTCTGGATTGCGGCAAGATGCAGCGGAGTCTGTCCGTCGTCAAAGCGGAAGTTCAGGTTGCGCTCGCAAAGCGCGTCCTCAAAATACGTGTAGTCGGAATCAACATGCTCCGCGCCATTCTGAATGAGCGCGGCGGCAATCTCAACGACGGTTTCATTGTCAAAATCCTTGTATGCGTAGGCAAGGGGTGTTTCGCCGTTGTTGTCTTTTACGGAAATAGGAATTCCCTTCTGAATGCAGCATACGACGGCCTCTATGTTCCGCTTTTCCACAAAATAGTGCACGATGGTCTTTGCGGTTTCTGCGTCACGGATTTCACCGGTTTTTGTGGTGATGAAGATGTCGTAGTAGGCGGGGTCAAGCTCAAACGCCATGTCTATTGCGGTAAGACCGTCGCCGTTCCGGGCAAAAATATTGCATCCAAAGGAAACGAGCTGTCCTGCCGCTTCGCGGGCGTTGTTTTCGATTGCAACGTGAAGAGGGGTCTGGCTGTTAAGATTCTTAAGGTCCGGGTCTGCGCCGTAGCACAAAAGGAACAGCGTGAGAGATGCATCATTCTGCGCGGCGGCAAGATGAAGCGCTGAATTTCCTTCCTCGTCTGTTTCATTTATATCGTATTTTGACTCAAAGCACTGCTTTGCTTCGTCTGTCTTTCCTTGCTTGATAAGCTCAACTACAGAAACGGATTTATTTTTTTGCATACTCTGGCAGCTTAATAATGACAAAACAGAAAGAAGTCCAAGAGTATTAAAAACTATTTTTTTAGTCATATTTTCCCCTTCTCAAGATAAAAAAATATTTCTTACCTTGAGTATCGGAAAACAAAACTAAACGTTTAGGAAAATCTTATGATAAGCGCGTTATTCGTGAGGTCGCTGCTTGTGGCAAGGTTCGTTCATTTCATTACCTGACCGATTGTTGAGCGGCATACGCGGAATCCCAGGTTGCTGCTTTTTCCGGTGGGGGTGCTGCCGCTTCGGTACGTTACTACGCACTGCTCGGCATCGTCAAGCCAGCTTCCGCCCCGCTTTATGTGCATGTTGCCAATTTTTGGACCGCGCGGATTCGCCTGTGCCGCGGAGCCAAGCTCTTCCATGTAGTCCCAGCACCATTCGGCTACGTTTCCGCTCATGTCGTACAAGCCGAGTATGTTGGGCGATTTTGTGCTTACGTTGTGAGTGGTTATGTTGCTGTTCTCACCGTACCATGCTACGCGGTCAATTTTGTCGCTTCCTGAATAATGATACGTAGCATTGTTTTTTCCGCCGCGCGCGGCAAATTCCCATTCTGCCTCCGTGGGCAAACGGTAGCCGTCCGCGCTGAAGTTGCAGGCAATGCGCTTCCATACGGAACTGGTAACGTCAAAGGTCTCAAGATTGGATTCCTGTCCGATTGTGTAGCAGGGTGTGCAGCCGCGCATAAGGCTCAGGTTGTTGCAGTATTTTATGGCGTCAATCCACGTTACGCATTCCACAGGGTGGTTCTCGCCCCTGAGCTTGGACGGATTTGTCTGCATGACGTATTCGTATTGCATCTGGGTAACCGGCACCTCGCCCAAAGAAAATGAGGAGAGTGAAATTTGCGCCAGCAGCGGCCCCATAAGGAACGTTCCGCCCTGCACAGGAATAAGCTTTGGCACGTTGGTAGGCGTAACCGCCATTGGCATCTCAAGGTTAAGTTCTTCTATTAAAGTAATCTGATTTCCGCAATTTGGGCAGAATTTGAATCCCGTAGAAAGAATGCTACCGCACTTTGAACACTGCATGATTTTCCTCGTGTAAAAAGTATACCACATAAATCCTGCAAAAGGAATGAGCATTGACTTTTTTAAATAAAATAGAAAAAATGAATCATACCTACATTTGGAGTAACTATGGAAATTCTTGAGAAAAACACGGGCGACGCGGTTGAGCTGATTGTTTCTGGTCGCCTTGACACCACTACATCGCCGCAGCTTGAATCCCGCGTGCATAATTTTGCAAAGACAACAAAACTTCTGGTGCTCGATTTGAGCGCCGTGGAATATATTTCCAGCGCGGGGCTTCGCGTGGTGCTTTTGGCGCACAAGCTTATGGTAGGCAACAACGGAAAGCTCCTTTTGCGTAAGCCTTCTGAATTCTGCCGTCAGGTTTTTGAGGCAACCGGCATGGATTCCGCACTGAACATAGAGTAGCTTGGTCAGCTCTTTAACGCACTTCCACCTCTAATAAAAAAACGGTACTATATAGTAGAAAATGAATTTTATGGAGTTATAGGTATGGCAGATACAATGCACGCATTGGAAAAAAATCCTAACTGGAAAGGACGCCGCGGACCGGTTGTTCTTGTTATCATGGACGGTGTAGGATACGGAAAATATGAGGAAGGCGATGCCGTTCGCGCTTCTAAGATGAAGTACTTGGACTGGTTCACAAAGAACTGTCCTCACACTCAGCTTAAGGCTCACGGAACTGCGGTAGGACTTCCTAGTGATGACGACATGGGAAACAGCGAGGTTGGTCACAACGCAATCGGTTGTGGTCGCGTTTTTGCTCAGGGTGCCAAGCTTGTAGGCGAGTCTATCAAGAGCGGGCTTATGTACGAGGGCGAAACCTGGAAAAAGCTTGTTGCAAATGTAAAAAAGAATGAGTCAAAGGGTGCTGCCCTTCATTTTATCGGGCTTGTTTCAAACGGAAACGTTCACGCCCACATTGACCATCTTTATGCTATGGTTGAGCAGGCTCACAAGGAAGGTGTAAAGAAGGTTCGCGTTCACGCTTTGCTTGACGGCCGCGATGTTGACCCTACAAGCGCATTGACTTTTGTTACTCCTTTGGAAGAAAAACTTGCTTCTTATACTGATGTTGACTACAGAATCGCTTCTGGTGGCGGACGAATGTTCATTACGATGGACCGCTACAACGCAGACTGGCCTATGGTTCAGCGTGGTTGGTATGCCCATGTTCTTGGTGAGGGTCGCCAGTTTGAGAGCGCTACAAAGGCAATCGAAACTTACCGTGCAGAAAACTCTAGCTTGCTTGACCAGGATATGCACGAATTCGTAATCGCAGAGAACGGAAAGCCTGTTGGTGCAGTTGAGGACGGAGACAGCGTAATCCTCTACAACTTCCGCGGTGACCGTGCCCTTGAGATTACAAACGCATTTGAAGCCGGAAGCGACTTTGCCCACTTTGACAGAAAGCGCGTTCCTGCCTGCGAATATGCCGGAATGATGGAATACGACGGAGACGCTCATATTCCTCACCAGTACCTTGTAAATCCTCCTAGCATCGACCGCACTATGGGCGAATACCTTACAAAAACTGGTGTTCGTCTTCTTGCTATTTCTGAGACACAGAAATACGGTCACGTTACATACTTCTTTAACGGTAACCGTCAGGGTAAATTTGACGAAAAGCTTGAGGACTACATTGAGATTCCTAGCGATGTAGTGCCTTTTGAGCAGCGTCCATGGATGAAATGTGCGGAAATCACGGACAAAGTAATCGAAGCAATCAAGAGCGGAAAATACGACCACATCCGCCTGAACTATCCTAACGGAGATATGGTTGGACACACAGGCGTATTCAATGCCGTAGTTTGCTCTATGGAAGGAATGGACTTGCAGCTTGGTCGTCTTAAGGCAGCAATTGAGGAAGCCGGCGGTATACTTTGTCTTACCGCTGACCACGGAAACAGCGATGACATGTATGAGCACAACAAGGACGGAAGCGTTAAGATTGACAAGGCAACTGGCGAGCCAAAGGCAAAGACAAGCCACAGCTTAAACCCAGTTCCTGGTATCATCTACGACCCAGAATACAAGGGTGAATACGACAACACCAAGCTGAACGACGGTCTTGGCATCTCTTCTTGGCCAAGTACAGTAATGCAGCTGATGGGATTCGTTCCGCCAAGCGACTACGATAAGTCTATGATTAACTTGAAATAAAAAGCAGCGATAAGGAGAGGAAGGGCTGTTAAAACACGCTGTATATGGCGGTTTTGATAGACTTTTATCGACTGGAAGCTGTTTTTTATTAATAGGAGTTGTTTTTATGGCAAGCATAAAAGACGGAATTGGCGCTGCTACCAAGGAACTGAGCGCGTTCAAAAAGTTCATTTCACGAGGAAACGTGATTGATATGGCTGTGGGCGTTATCATTGGCGGTGCGTTCGGAAAGATTGTTACCAGTCTGGTGAACGATATTGTCATGCCGCTCATTGGACTTGCAATAGGAAAGCTGAACTTTGCCGCCCTGAGCGTAAAAATCGGCGATTCAGAAATCAAGTACGGCTCATTCATTCAGACTGTGGTTGACTTTTTGATTGTGGCGCTCTGTATTTTCATCGTCATCGAGATTTTTGAGAAGTTCAAGAAAAAGGAGCAGCCAAAGCCAGAGGAAACTCCGGAGGTCGTAAAATCCGACGAAGCCCTTCTTCTTGAAGAAATCCGCGATTTGCTCAAAAACAAAGAGTAGAATACGTCATTTTACATTGAAAATCAATCTTCGACCGGGAGTTTTCAAGGAAATCAATTTTATGTGAAGCTGCATAAAAAATAGCGCAAAGGAGAAGTTGCAGCCTTCAAAAACACCCATTTTTGCTGCCGCGTAAGCGGCAAAGTTTATAAGTTCCAAGGCAAAAATGCGTGTAGCAAGCTAGCTTGAGGTTTTGAAGGATGAACTTCGACTGAAAGCTATTTTTTTGATACCTATACATTAAAAATTGATTTCCCTGGGGAGTTTTTTTCCATTTGCCTAAGGCCTGTGAATTCGCTAAAATTATGGTGATATTTGAAATCATTTTATAGAGGAAATATAAATGGAAAAGACTATTGCTTTGATTCCTGGAGACGGAATCGGTCCTGATGTAGTTGCAGAAGCTGTTAATGTTCTTGACGCTATTGCAAAAAAATACGGTCACAAGTGGAATTATACTAATGTTTTGGCCGGTGGTTGTGCCATCGATAAGTTTGGTCACCCACTTCCACAGGATCAGCTTGACATTTGTCTTAAATCTGATGCCGCTTTGCTTGGAGCCGTTGGTGGACCAAAATGGGATAACCTTCCTTCGGAAATCCGTCCGGAAAAAGCTTTGCTGGGTATGCGCGGCGGCATGAAAGTATTTGCAAACCTTCGCCCTGCTGTAATGTGGAAGCAGCTTAAGGACGCTTGCCCTCTTAAGGACGAAATCGTGGGTGACGGTCTTGATATCTTAATCGTTCGTGAGCTTACAGGTGGTATCTACTTTGGTGAGCGCGGAACAAGCGAGGATCAGAACACTGCTTGGGATACAGAAAAATATACACGCCCGGAAATTGAACGCATCGTTCGCATGGGATTTGAATATGCTATGAAACGCCAGAAGAGACTTTGCGTAGTAGACAAGGCAAACATCCTGAATTCAAGCCAGCTTTGGCGCCGTGTTGCAGAGGACGTTAAGAAGGATTATCCGGAAGTAACACTTTCTTACCTTTACATTGACAACGCTTCTATGCAGTTGGTTCGCAATCCTCGCCAGTTTGATGTAATTGCAACAAGCAACATGTTCGGTGACATTCTTTCTGACGAAGCAAGTCAGATTACTGGTTCTATCGGTATGCTCGCTTCTGCTTCTTTGGGAGACGGAAAAGGTCCTGGACTTTATGAACCAATCCACGGTTCAGCTCCTGATATTGCCGGAAAAGATTTGGCTAACCCATTGGCTACAATCCTTAGTGCTGCAATGCTTTTGCGCTACAGCTTCGGTCTTGAGAAAGAAGCTAAGGCTGTAGAAAAGGCTGTGAACGACGTTCTTGATGCAGGTTACCGCACAGGCGACATCGCTGGTAGCCACCTTGAGGAAGTTAAGAAAGCCGGCAAGCTTGTTGGAACAAAGAAGATGGGCCAGCTTGTGGTTGAATATTTGAATAAAGAGTGAACAAAAGCTAAAGCAGTGGCGCAGGGTTTTGTGAACGTGTCGCATAGAGAAAAATGCGGAGCATTTTTAACGCACACCGAACAAAAGCCTGGCAGTGACGCATAGTTTTAACCTGATAAGATATCCCCGGAAGACATTTGTTTTTCGGGGATTTTTTTAAGTTTTTTTTTTGCTCATATATTATCCAAAATAGACAAAAATCGCGATTGCGCTGGATATGGAAAAAGATTTTGATTCTCTTTTTGCCACGCGGCATTTTTCTTCAATAGAGGAGCTTATCGCAAGTGAAAAGAACTGACCGGCTTTCCGTATTTTTTTACTAATAGGAATCTTTGATTCCTTGCAACTCCCTGACTTTTTTGATACCCTTTTTTTATGAAGCGACATGTTACGGTTCTTATCCTGTTTTTTTTGTGTATAGCGCTGTATGCGGAAGGTTCCGGCACGGCGATACGCTTTGTAGGCTTAAAAAAGACAAAGGAAGCCTACCTTCTGAACGTTCTGAAGGATTTTGCCGCGCAGGATGCCGATGACGTTGACCTTCATGATGTTGAGACCGTGCTTCAGGCAGAGGGCGTGTTCAGCGAGGTTCATGTGGAGCTTGCGGAAGAACAAAATTCTTCCGGTGCTGACGATTCTGTTTCTGCCGCCGACACTGCCGGAGAGGGTGCTTCCCTGCAAAAATACATTCTTATCACCGTAAAAGAAAAAATCACGTTCATTCCATTGCCGTTCGCTTCTTATTCCAGTGACGGTTTTATGGGCGGCTTTATGCTGATGAATATGAATGCCTTTGGAAAGAAGAACACCGTGGTTGCAGGCGGAATTTTCCGTCCTACGATGCAGATGGGAATGCTCACCTTTGCAAAGCCTGCCGTGGATTCCCACCGTCCGGGCTTTTCTATGTTTGGCTCCGTAAGCAACCGTGAGCAGCGCTTTTCTGATTTTGACGACGATGAGTTGTGTGAATTTGACAGCCTTTCTGCAACGGCGGCATTTTCGGTCTCAGAAAAACTCACCCGCTCAATTTCGCTCAGGCAGGGCGTTTCCTACAATATGTGCGAGGCGTGGTCAAACAACGTTCCTTCCGTACACCAGTGGCTTACGTCCGCGGGCTTCACTTGGTCAAGCGTAAACTGGAACGGCTGGTATCTTTTGAGCAATTCCTTTTCTGTGGAGGGAGAGGCGGGGTATTCCTCTCAGAATGAGATTATCCGCTCCTATTCCGTGCGGTCAACGCTTCAGATTCCGTTTGTTCCCCGGCTGCGCGGTGTGCTGAACCTGAGCGGCGCCCTTGACGTAAACAAGCATGATGCCTTTCAGTCCGGCAAAGGAAGCATTGGCTCTTCAATCCTGTATTCCGATTTTAAGACGCCAAAGATTGCTGGCGCGGGCTTTAATCTTGAAGGTGCGCTGTTCAGAAAAAAAATCGCCACCTTCTCGCTGTATACAAGCTATGAATGCGCCGTTGCCGAGGATGCCGACGGAAGCGCTGTTTTTGCACACGGACCGGGTGCCGGCGCGCGCGTCTACCTTCAGCAGATTGCGTTTCCTGCCGTGGTCATGGGCGCTTCCTATAACGTCACGCAGAACCTTTGGCAGTACGTCATTTCCGTCGGCATGAGTTTTTGATTCGTGCCGAGGGGCATTCATTCGTGCGCTTGGGCAAACGCATTATAAAAAGAATGACAAAAAAATAGCTTTCAGTCGAAGTTCATCCTTCAAAAGCTAGGGAACGGCGGCTGAAAGCCGACAAAATGCTCCGGTGGAGCATTTTGAGTGAGTCTCCGAGCACCTATGCTGCGAAGGCGCTAGCATGCTACACGCATTTTTGCCTTGGAACTTATTCGTGCGGCGGGGTTCGTTCATTAACTTTGCCGCTTACGCAGCAGCAAAAATGAGTGTTTTTGAAGTCTGCAACTTCTCCTCAGCGCTATTTTTTTGATATTAGTTTATAATACGTTTGCTCTGATTCGGGCGTTCTTTTTCCTTGCCGTTTTGCCAAAATGGAATTAAAATAATAGGTATGGAAGATATTACAACAAAGAAGGGCGGATTGATTTATTCAGACGGCGGCAAGTGCGTTGTTGGCATTGATTCGTCCTCTGCTGAATTTACCGGAGCGGTTCCATACGGCGCAGAGCGTATAGAGGAGGAAGCGTTCTCCTGCTGCGCAATAAAATCCATTTCACTGCCGGACTCTGTAACGTCCGTTGGCGCGAACCTGTTCTGCAATTCCACGGAACTTCAGGTCGTTCACCTTCCTTCCGGCTTAAAAGAGCTTTCTCCCTTTATGTTTTGTGGCTGTAAGTCTCTTACAAAGGTGGAGATGCCTTCCGAGGTTGAGGATTTTGCAGAGGGGCTTTTTGCCGACTGTTCCTCGCTTACGGAAATTCCGTTCTGCAACGGCGTGAGAACCCTGCCGGAGGGCGTGTTTGACGGCTGTTCTTCTGTAACGACGATGATTATTCCTGATTCCGTTACAAAGATATGCGCGGGAGCGATTGCAAATTGTGAGAATTTAACTACAATTGTATTGCCTAAGAATCTTTTCACTCTGGAAGAAAATTGGCTTTCTTCCTGTCCAAAACTTAAGCATATCAGAATCAGCGACGAGAATGAGTTTTTCAGAACGGATGAAGAATGTCAGGTGCTGTACCGCAAGAGTAGCGGCGGCATAGACACTGTGCTGGTTCGTATTGAAAACAAGGACGAAAACAGCATACCGTCATTAAAAGATACTGTTGATGAAAATCATTCCATCATTTCCTATGATGAGTCCGAGGACGAATCAAACGAAGATGTGGAAATTATTCTGAGCGAAAACGAAAAAAATGGAGTGCTTGTGGAAAACGAACTGAACACCAACGAAGACCTTGTTTCTCAGTCTGCGGCGGAGCCGGCGCTGGGAGCAGATACAGATGAAAAATCAATGGACGACCGCCTTGCAGAAATCCTCGGGCAGAATAAGATGTATGACGAAGGAAACTTCTCCATCATGGATATTCCAGAGGCTTCTGAGGAGGAGATTGAGAATTCCAAGCTGGAAAGCAAGGGCGGCGAGGAAGAATATAGCCATGCGCCTGTGCTTCAGATTGAGGTTCCCGCTGAGCCAGAAGGTTCCATGGAAGACCGCCTGAAGGAAATCATGGGACAGGAGGAGAACGTAGCGGGATTCTCCATTTTTGATATTCCGGTTGCCTCTGATGCGGAAATTGAGGCGAATAAGATTCTTGAGGGCGAGGGCGGCGAACTTGTTGAAGCCGACCCGGAATCCGTTGAGGATGAGGACGACGACGTACCAGTTCCTGTTGCGCCGGAAGCGTCTGGCGACAAGATGTTCATGCAGAATCTTATGTTTGAGACCTCCAAGGTTGAGCAGCAGAACAGCGGCATTGTTGGCGACGAGCATCGCATGCTGTTTGTTTTTGCCGAAAATCTTGTGGAAACCGAGCTTGGAAAGAAATTCTCAAAGCGTCTGGTAAAATGCTGTCAGCGCCTTGCAAAGATTCATGGACTTACTGTCATCTACTTCCTGCATAACGTGCGCCTTGACAACGAGAAGTTTGCCAACCAGTTTGCGGATTTTATGAAGGACAAGGACGTTGTGATTGCCTGCGAGGGCGGAAACCTTCTTGACATCTCTGACCGCACAAAAATCATTGCAGAAAAGGTTGGCGTTTCGCTCCGTAAGGAGGATTTGGAGAACGAGGTTAAGATTGCCTCAGACCCAAGTGTTCCGTGCGTCAAGCTGATTATTCAGGATAATCTGTCAGACTAGGGCAAATCTTGTGCCTGTAAAGTCCGTGCATTGCAAGCTTCTTGCGCACGGACTTTTTTTATGTTTTTCGTTGACACAAAAATTGTGTCTGCTTAAAATTATAGGCATAGGCAATTAAAAAAGTCAGAGGAATAAAAAAAGTATGGATTCAGTTTCTATAGATGCGCTGGTCTCTTTAGGATTTACTCAGACGGAAGCAAAGGTATACTGCGCGATGGTGCCGGAGGCAAAAATGAACGGCTACCAGATTGCAAAAGTTCTGAACCTTTCGCGCTCATCGGTGTACGCTTCCCTGGAAAACCTTTTGGACAAGGGCGCAATCGTTGCAATTCCCGGAGAGACTAATGAATACGCCGTCGTTGAGCCTGAGGAGCTGGTCAGCAAAATTCTTGCCCGCTATAAAAAGAGCGCCGAGGCTGCAAAAACTTCTCTGGAGCATCTGACGCAAAAGAGGCATGCCTCAAACTATTTTTTGAACATTCAGGGGCTTACGAACAGCATGGAAACGATGCGCGTAATGATTCATGGTGCGCGTAAGGAAATCCTTTTGAATTCTACGATGGACATTGCGCCGGTAAAGGATGCGCTTGCCGAAGCCATTGACCGCGGAGTTCGCGTCGTTCTTTTCAGCTGGATAAACGTAAATTTGTATGGCCTGAACATTGAATTCTATTGCAACAATCCTGATGTTGCGAAGGTCCCTGAGCAGCGGTTTTCTATGGTCGTGGATAATTCCGCCTGCCTTATATGCAGTAACGACAGGAACGAATTCATTTCGTACAAGCAGCTGGTGGAGCAGGGCAACGCCCTTGTAATGCCAAAGGAAGACGGCGACTTTTTGGGAATGAAGAGCGACAACCGCCTTATGGTGAACATAATTCAGGAGCACATTCATTTTGACATTTACCTGCACAAGTTGCGAAAGAAGATGGGCTGCGAGCTGATTACGCCGGACATTCAGCTGGGAACCCTTATGGAAACCGGCGGCGACTGCTCGTAGTCGGGCTATAAGCTGCGTAGTCTACAAAAATATAGGTAATTTGACATTCTGTTGAATGTCCGATAAAATAAAAGTCTCAAAAAAAACAGCCGGGTGGGAAAATGGCTTTTGTAAAGAATCTCTTTGACCAGAACTTCATTCAGTATGCGAGTTACGTTATCCGTGACCGCGCGATTCCAGAAATTATAGACGGATTTAAGCCGGTTCAGCGGCGTATCATTCACACGCTTTTAAAGACCGACGACGGACGCTTTACCAAGGTTGCCAACGTAGTGGGAAAGGTCATGGCGTATCACCCGCATGGAGACGCATCCATCTATACGGCGCTGGTAAATCTTGCCAACAAGGAAATTTTCATCGACAAGCAGGGAAACTTCGGAAACCTGTACACTGGCGACAGCGCCTCTGCTCCTCGTTACATTGAATGCCGCCTGCGCCCTATCACAAAGGACATACTGAACACCAATCCCAGCATAACCGACTACGTTGACTCGTACGACGGGCGCGACAAGGAGCCTGTTGCCTTTAAGGCAAAGCTTCCGCTGGTGCTTATCATGGGTGCGGAAGGAATTGCGGTCGGCATGAGCACGCAGATAATGAGCCACAACATTCATGAGGTCATTGAGGCGGAGAAGGCGTGCCTTCGCGGAGAGAAATTCCAGCTGTTCCCGGATTTTCAAACCGGTGGACTGATTGACTGCTCGGAATACAAGGACGGACTTGGCAAGTTGATAACACGAGCCAAGATGGACACGAGCGACGAGAAAAAAATCATCATAACGGAACTGCCGTACGGTTCTACGTCGGAATCTCTTATGGATTCCATTGAGAAGGCTGCCCGGAATGGAAAGGTAAAGATTGCGTCAATCAATGACTACACGGCAAAAAACGTGAACATTGAGATAAAGCTTCCCCGTGGCGTGTACGTAAAGGACGTTGTAGATTCCTTGTATGCCTTTACGGACTGCGAGAAAACTGTATATTGCAATCTGCTTGTCATAAAGGACAATATGCCGGTTCAGATGACCTGTACCGAGGTGATTGAATATCATGCCAAGCAGCTTACGGGAATCCTGCATGACGAGCTGGAGCTTGAGAAAGCCGAGCTTATGGAAAAACTGCATTTGCGCACCCTTGAGCGAATCTTTGTTGAGGAACGCATCTATAAGGCTATTGAGGAGATGAAAACCGAAGCAGCCGTAAGCAAGGCGGTAAAGGACGGCTTCATTCCGTTTGCTGCGGAACTTATTCGCCCGGTGAATGACGACGATGTAGAGCATCTGCTTAAAATTCCTATCAGACGCATTTCCTTGTACGATATCAACAAGAACCGAAAAGAGGTTCAGGCTATAAATGCCCGCCTTAAGGAAATTGCCCGCCTTTTGAAGCACCTTGTTGACTACGCAATCTCTTATCTTGACGGAATTGAGGCAAAGCTTGATCCCGAGACGTTCAAGCGCAAGACGACGCTGACGAACATTCAGACGGTGGACATAAAGACCGTCGTAAAGCGTAACATTCCGCTCAAATACAACGAGAAGGACGGAAACCTTGGCACGCAGATTTCCGGCGGAACGGAGCTGCTTAAGGTTACGCCGTTTGACCGCATTATCTATGTGCGTAAGAGCGGAATCTATTCGATTACAGAATCCCCTGACAAGGTGTTCGTGGGACCTGAGCTGCGCTACTGCGGCTTTGCCGACAAGGAATCCCTTGCAAAAATTCTGTTCACGGTGCTGTACCGCGATCCAGAGACAAATTACGTCTACATAAAGCGCTGTAAGATTGCGGCGTACATCATGAACCGTGACTACTTTTTTGCGCCGGACGGAATGGAGGTTCTGCACGTGGATACGCGGAAGAATTTTGAATTCACGTTGAATTACATGAAGAAGCCTAAGCTTAAGGTTCTTTCTGAAAAATTCAAGGCGCAGGACTATCTTGAGAAGGGGCTTAAGGCGCTGGGAACTCGTGTTGCTTCAAAGGAAGTTGATTCCGTTTCTGTTGCGGAATCAAAATAGCGGGCGGCTTATTCTATGCGGATTCTGACTGAGCATACGTCGGCAGAGCTTGCCGTAAAAAATTCCCGCTTTCTTGCCGAATTGTTTCCGTGTGCGGATCAGGCGGAGGCGCGCAGCCTTGTAAAATCGCAGAAGACGAAGTATGCGGACGCAACCCACGTTGTGCACGCCTTTGTGCTTGGCCTTAATGCCGAGATTCTGGGAATGAGCGACGACGGCGAGCCGGGCGGAACGGCGGGACGCCCTGCGCTTGACGTGCTTAAGGGAAGCGGCATCTCAAATCTTGTTCTGACGGTTACGCGCTGGTTTGGCGGCACATTGCTTGGAACCGGCGGGCTGGTAAAGGCGTACGGCGATAGTGCTAAGGCGGTGCTTGCGGCGGCAGAGGAGCAGGGGTTTGTTCAGGAATATGTTGAGAAGCGCGATTTTTGCTTCAGCTGCGATTATACCTTCTATCAGACGGCACGGCATTTGTTTGAATCCTTTGATGTAAGCGATGTTCATGAGGAATTTGGTGAGGCAGTCAGGGTGAGCGGAAAAATTCCTTCCGCTCAGCTTGATGAGCTTGCCGCACGCGTTACTGACGCGAGTAACGGCAGAGTGAGTCTGTAGCGCCGCCTTCGCTTTGTACGATATTCGGAATTTTGTCCTTAGTTTCTTTCTTAAAAAGATATTTCAGCGGGTGAATGTCGAACGCATTTATTGCCCAGCCGCCCACGGCATTCAGATTGATTATATTTATGCTCACCGGGTGCTGAATCGGCAGAATCACCGCCTCTTCAAGCAGAATCTGTTCCGCGCTTGAAAGCAGCTTGTTGTGGTTCTCGTCGGTGCAGAGCGCGGCTTCGTCCAAAAGGCGGTCGTAGTCGGCATTCGTCCAGTTTGACACGTTCAGCGTGGAATTGCTGCGGAACAGCTCAAGGAACGCAAGCGGGT
>ERZ842401.3746-NODE-3746-length-18523-cov-3.752707_pt1 | contig 18523 bp, 12 predicted proteins | sample MGYA00521270_ERZ842401 | MGnify/ENA primary metagenome ERZ842401 (study PRJEB31892, sample SAMEA3878208) | bioreactor metagenome | biome: Moose rumen | place: Sweden | collected 2011-10 | study: EMG produced TPA metagenomics assembly of the PRJEB12797 data set... | reverse complement strand
GAACGTATGGCTGTCATCCTGAGGTTCGCGAAGCGAACAACGAAGGATCTGCACGTGATGGTTCCAAGCAGCAGCATGATACCCGACGAAAAGATCCTTCACAGTCGCTTCGCGACGTTCAGGATGACAGCGCAGAAGACTTCTTGAAACAGGCGGGTAAAATGCTTACTGGCTTTTACCTCGACGGAACAGATACCAATATTTTTACCTATTCATTTATTCTGAAAGGTATAATTAGCGCAGCGATTTGTCCCCAGCAACGGAAATTGTGAACTGGGTTCGTCATTGCTCCTGAAAACATATTCAAAAAAGAACAAACGTTCCTATAAATGACGCCCGAAACCGCATTTTGTTGAAAAAATCTTTCAAAATTCGTACGATATTTTGCATCTTGACCGGGCTGATGGCGTCCGGCCGCGATGCGTGACTGCCGGCTGAGACAAACGGGATCGTCGGCAGAAATCGCAGAATAGGAATAACTGATTTCATGAAAGAAAGTCTTATAGGATTCACGGGAGGAGCATCTGGAAGTCAAAAATATGGATGCTTTCCCGATTGTTTACCCCAAGATATGGTGGAAGCAGCGGAAAAGAGAAAAGGGGATCAGGGAGGATGAACAAAGCCGACAAGCTTCGTTTACCTCATAAAAGGGCCTCCGGAAAGCAATCCGAAGACCGGGGAAAAGGCAAAAAAAGCACGCAAAACTTCCTGAATAAAGAGGGGAAAAAGAGAGTTTTTCGATGATTCTTGACAAAGTTTCTACATTATATTATAATATGTGTGACAGGTGGAAGAAATGAGAAAATTTCGTAAATATTTAGAAAATATTACGGAATTGATACGATCTTCTAAAATGCGTTAAAAATTCAAAAAATTCAAAAAAGTAGTTGAAAAAACGGAAGAACTGGTTTATAATAGCAGTACCCTTGAACAAAGGGATGGTTCCTGCGCACACCGTGAATAGTTTGCAACAGTGAATGAAGTCAGGGTGTAATAATGATGAGCAAACGGCTTCGTGCCGCCCGCTCCCGCCGGCAAGCGGCGCAGGACATAGTGCCGGCCCCTGAATTTTGATCCAACGGAACGTTTTCAATTATGAGGAGGTTGGTACTATGAATGATCATCGCTCTCGGTCGAGAGATCCGACAAGTGCCGCAACGCTTGAATGAGTCTCTCGATTAGAACACCATTACAAATTTGGTGAATTACAGGAGGAAATCAACGTGAAAAAGTTACTCACTATCCTGACCCTGGCGCTGGTGCTGTGTCTGCTGTGCGGCACTGCCCTGGCCGTAGAACACCATCATTCTGGTGTTGACATCTCTTATCCTGAAACTGCTGGCGCTCCCGACACTATTACCATCAAGTTGGGTGGCAATGTCGAGATTGAAGGCAACATCTTCACTCCCGTTGGCGTAAACAAGACCGTGCTTCCTAAGGAAGCCACTTGGCCCACCACTATCACTTATACCCATGACAAGGATCATTGCGTTGATCCCAATGGCATTATGTTCGATGTGCTGTACAAGGATGCTGATGGCAACCTGTACACCCGTGCTTACACCATCACCAAGGCTGACGGCCGCGATGTGTGGAATCACGAAATTGAAAGCGCCACCGAAGTAAAGAATGCCAAAACCTGCGAACTGGAAAAGAAGTGCGATTGCTGCGGTAAAATGATCGGCACCGGCAAGTATGCTCATACTTGGCAGGATGTTGTGATCAAGGAAGCCACTTGCCAGGATAAGGGCGAAGTAAAGCACGTTTGCTCCGTTTGCGGCGTAGAAGAAAAGGATGCTTCTGGCAACCTGGTCATCTACGATGGAATGGGCGGACATCACACCTTCGTTCTGAACATTACTGCTCCTAAGTGCGATCCTGCTACTATGGAGATCATCAAGGGCGAAGCTTTCGTGAAATGCGCTTACTGCGACACTTATGTTCAGAAAGCTTACATTGACCAGTGGGTTAAGGTTGGCGATATGATCGCTGATTATGAAACTACCAAAGACAAGGCTGCGGCTGTTGAAACTGGTATCGGCGAAGCTCGCTATAAGGCAATCTGCGGCGAAGAAGTTTCTGCCCATGATTGGACTGGCTGGCACGAAATCGATAACAACTGCGAAGGCGCTGGCTACAAGATCCGTTACTGCAACCGCTGCGGTCATGACGAATCTGCCAAGTATCCTGAAGGCGATGCTCGCAACTATGCTAAGCTGCCCAAGTGGGAAATCGTAGTGCTCAATGATAAGGGCTATACCTGCCAGGCCGTATACGGCAAGGATTACCTGATTCAGTGCGCTTACTGCGGTGGTTCTGCTGCTGGTCACAAGATTGAAAAGCTGGATACTGCTACTCCTGCGGATGCCAATAAGATGACCTATACTGCTAAGCAGACTGTTATTGGCACTCTGAAGGACAACACCTATCTGCGCTATGAATACACCATTACTGCTACCGACGGCGACACTGCTAACAAACCCGATGCTCCTGCCGCTGTGACTCTGGTACATCAGGTAAGTCACGTGTACAAGCAGGAAAATGCTTACTTGCTGCTGAATGGCACCAAGGTGTACACCACTCAGAATACCTGCGTTGATGATGGTTACAAGTACTATCGCTGCATCCATGATACCGCTACTCAGTATGCTTCCTACACTCACTATCCTCTGGCTGTTGTGAATGCTCCCAAGACTGGACATAACTTCGGCGCTTGGCAGCTGAAGGAAGCTCCCGAAACCAAGCCCGATGGAACTCAGGTTCCTGGCCGTTGGGTCCGCGTTTGCACCAACAACTTCTGCTTGGATACTACCGGTGCTAAGCATCAGCAGGAAGAACTCAAGCAGATGACCGTTCCTTGCGCTAAGGAAGCAGATCATGTTTGGGAAACTGTTATTCTGGAAGCTGCTACCTGCACCAAGGATGGCAAGACTGGCGAACAGTGCACCAAGTGCCTGAAGATCAAAGATGGTAGCGAAAAGGCTATCCCCGCTGCTCATACCTGGGGCGAAGCGAAGGAATTGACTGCTGCTACCTGCACTGAAAAGGGCGTTGCCATTAAGACCTGCACCGTTTGCGGCGCGATCGAAAAGGCTGAAATCCCCGCTAAGGGCCATACTCCCGAAGAAGTTGCTGAAGTTCCGGCTACCTGCAAGACCGAAGGCAAGAAGGCTGGCAAAGTCTGCTCCGTATGCGGCGTTGAACTGGAAGGCTTTGAAACCATTCCTGCTGATGAAAAAGCTCATGTTTGGGGCGAAGCTGAACCCGTGAAGGCTCCCACTTGCACTGAGGTTGGTTCCGAAATCCGTACTTGCGAAGTTTGCGGCAAGATCGAAAAGGCTGAAGTTAAGGCTCTCGGTCATGATTGGGACGAAGGCAAGATCACCAAGGAAGCCACCAAGGAAGCCAAGGGTGAAAAGACCTTCACCTGCAAGCGCTGCGGCGAAACCAAGACTGAAGAAGTCGAATACGTGATCACCGCTGATCCCAAATACTCCGTGACTGCTCTCGCTTACAACGGCAAGACCGTGACCGGTAAGCTGGTGCATGACGAAGACACCCTGGTTGCCACCAACATCAATGTTCGCGTAACCTTCTTCATCGAAGGCAACTACTACATGGCTACCATCGGTGAAGTGGCCGCTGACGGTACCTTTGCTGTGGACGGCGTTGGCCCCATCGAATACATCTCCGTTGTTGCCACTGGCAGCAGCTCTGTGAGCCCCGAAGATGTGAAGGCCATGGGTTCTGGCGAAATCACTGTCAAGTAATTGACAACGCACCAATCGCTATGAAAGTAGCGAAGTAAGATAACATTGGGCAGCAGTTTGTGGGCAGACAAGTAGCTCCTTTGGACAGCTTACAATGCTAACCACAATCTGTTGCCCTTTGTTTATCGGGTTCTTCAATGCGAAAGTTTGGAGGAAAACGATGAAGAAAATTGTCTGTTTGGTACTCGCTTTGGCGTTGATGCTGGTGGTTAGTTCCGCTTTGGCCGAACCCTCCGTGTCTGCCAGCTATGCCGATGGAGTACTGTCTGTATCAGGATCGGGTATCGATTCCTACTATAAGGTGTTAGTGGATGATAATGACACTTCTCGTTCGCTGACTCCTTCTTCTCCCTCTGTGAGCATCTCCATCGCTTTGACGGATGGAAGCCATCGTGTTACCATCTACAATGATGTGCATGGTTCCGCGTCCACTTCTATCTATGTTGGCGTAAAGCCCACCGAAGCTCCCGTGGTTCCCACCGAAGCTCCCGTGGTTCCCACCGAAGCTCCCGTGGTTCCCACTGAAGCTCCCGTGGTTCCCACCGAAGCTCCTGTGGTTCCCACCGAAGCTCCTGTGGTTCCCACTGAAGCTCCCACCGGCCCCGTTCAGGTGAGCGGCGTCAGCTACAAGAATGGCGTTATCAGCTTCACTGTCAGCGGTCTGCGCGGCTACGGCGAAATCTGGCTGGACGGCGCTTCCACTGGCCGTTCTGTGAGCGCCAATGGCGGTGCTTCCCTGTCTCAGCGCCTGAAGGCTGGCGTGCACACCCTGACCGTGTACGTGCCCACCTACAATGAAACCTCCACGGTTTCCTTCGAAGTTGTGATTCAGCAGCCCACCATCAGCGCCAGCTATACCAAGGTTGGCCAGCTGGTGTACACCGTTGGCGGCATCAACAATCCCAGCGAAATCTGGCTGGACGGCGGCGCTACTTCTCAAGCTGTAAGCGCTGACGGCACTTACACCCTGAACGTGATCCTGACCGAAGGCAGCCACACCATCCTGGTGTATGATGCCACCAATAACCTGAAGGATTCCTACACCTTCACCGTTACCCATATTGCTCAGGTTATTCCCGGCAAGGCTGCCACCTGCACCGAAACCGGTCTGTCTGACGGCGAAGAATGCGCCATCTGCGGCGAAATCCTGAAGGCTCAGGAAGTTCTGCCCATGATCGACCATACCTCCAAGACTGTTCCCGGCAAGGCTGCTACCTGCACCGAAGCTGGCCTGACTGACGGCGAAGAATGCGCTGTGTGCGGCAAGGAACTGAAGGCTCAGGAAGCCATCCCCGCTCTGGGACATGCTTATCAGATCGTGGATCGCTCCAACGGCCGGATCACCTATCGCTGCTCTCGCTGCGGCGTAAGCTTCTACGAAGTTGTCAAGGATAACAAGAACACCTATGGCAGCATCGTGAAGGATGCCACCGGCATCGATGTGGATTACACCGCTGAAGGCAATGCCAAGACCAAGACCCTGGTGATCACCGCTGATCTGGCGAAGGCTACCACCACTGAGCTGGGCCTGTACCTGGATTCCGCTCTGATCGATCAGCTGAAGGCTGAAGGCTATGCAACCGTTGAATTCGTCAACGACAAGGCCACTCTGGTCATTGAACTGGACGAAATCAATCCCGCTTGGTTCGATACCAACAGCGCGATCTGGTTCTATGTGTTCTCCACTGATCCTGCCGTCGAAGGCACCCTGGTGAAGGTGGAAGCTCAGATTTCCGGCACCGATAAGGTTCCCGCTACCTCTTACACTGGCGTTGAACTGAAGAAGTAATAGAAATCAGAACCACAAAATAACATGGCTGATCGAATGATCAACTCGTGGAAAAGAAGCTGCTTTCGGGCAGCTTCTTTTTTATATTCTTATTGATTCTCCCAACAAATAACAGAATTCAGATCATGAGTACAAGAACGAAACGATCCAGAAAAACGTAGTGACGTTTATCTCCGCACGCCTTAACAAACCTAAATCGTCTAATTTTCTGCGTTTTCGGCCTGTTTTACTCGGGCAAATAATATCCGCCTCTAAAGTGACTTTTTGTTTCTTGCGAGATATATTTAAAAATATATTTTACGGCAATAACACTGGTTTTGGCATAGTTTTTTTTACTCAAAATGTAAAATTCCATGAATATTCTTTTTAAGTGCATGGTAATGCTTGACAATGATCGGATAAATAACTATAATAAAAAAGAAAGATAGATTTTTTATGAGGGGATCATAAAAGAAAGTGATTTCTCATAATTAATCCAAAATGAATGGAGGAACGGAAGAATGAAAAGGATTACTGCTCTGCTTCTCGCGCTGGTTCTGATGATCAGTATGGTTGGTACTGTGTTGGCTGAAACCGCGGCAACCGCGGAACCAAAGTATACGCTTACCGATGTGAAATACGACGGAAAAGACATATCCGGCAAGGTTGTTCTTGTGGATGGCACGTCCGCATACGAAAAGATTACTGTGAATGTTACTTTCTTCATCTTTAATAACTATTATATGGCCACCTCTCAGACGGTAAAGAAAGATGGTACCTTTAGCATCACCGGCGTTGGTCCCATTGAATATATTACCGCTTTGGCCAGAGGCGTAAATGCGGATGGCACCTATACCCGCCTTGCAGCGGCTGAAGTCTTTGTAAATTAAAAATTTGTTTGCATTGAATTTCTAAGGTTTCAGAGTATTTGAGCAGCATTTTGTGAGCACTTATAAGCGTTTTTGATGCTTACAAGCTACTTGCAAAGTGCTGTTATTATCATCAGATGAAGACGTTTTGGAGGAAACAATGAAGAAGGTTGTTTGCGCTTTTCTTGCCCTGACCATGATTCTTGCTATGACCGCCACTGCTCTGGCCGCTGACGTAGCCGCCAGCTACAACAATGGCATGCTGACTGTATCCACCTCCACGAATGGCTGGTTCCGTATTTCTGTGGATGGCAGCGGAACGGATCGTTCCCTGACCCCCCGAGTGCCTACCCTCACTTTTGCTTATGAATTGAAGGATGGTTCCCATCGGATTTCCATTTCTTCCGATATCGTTGGTTCCGGTTCCACCACCATTCAGGTGGTGAATGGCTCCAGCACGGGCGAAGGCGGCAGTCAGCCCCAGCCCAAGCCCACGGAAGCCCCGGTGATCAAGGAACATGATGAACATGTTGCCGAAACCATTCCCGCGGTGGAACCCACCTGCACCAAGAATGGCCTGACCGAAGGCGAACGCTGCACTGTTGGCGGAGAAATCCTGACTGAGCAGCAGGAAATTCCCGCTCTGGGACACCACTATGTGATGCAGCAGCGGGATGGGAAAAAGGTCAATTATCGCTGCTCTCGCTGCGGCGATACCAAGAAAGTGAATTATACGGACGCGGTCCAGAACCGGCTGGGCAATGCACTGCTGATTGATATGAACGGCGTGTATGTGGATTACACCGTGAAGCCATACGACGCTGAATCCAAGGTGCTGGTGATTACTGCTGATCTGAGCAAGGATCCCGCCAGCGAAATCAGCCTGTATCTGGATACGGCTGACATCGTTCAGATTATCCGTGAAGGCTTTAACGTGATCGAATATGTGAACGGCAAAGCCGATCTGATTATTGATCTGTACAGCATCAGCACTTCCTGGTTCGATACCGAAGAAGCCATTCAGTGCTATGTGTTCACCACCAATCCTTCTTCCGCGGAAGGGATGATCATGCGGGTGGAAGCTCAGATTTCCGATACGGAAACCATTCCCGCCAAGACTTTTTCTGGCGTGACCTTGAGATAAGGAAAAGCATTTGCAGCGGCGCTAAACAATCCGCCTGGTTTCAATTGCTTTAAATAAAGGAGCTGCTTTCGAGCGGCTCCTTTTTTGCCATTATTCCGGCAGCGAAGGATGATTTTCAAAGGATGTTTTTCAGCCCCTGATATAAAAAGGAAATTTCTCTTTTCGGCATGAAACAATTTCCTTGATTCGTTTGTCTATATGAGGGAAAGGAGGAAAGCGTATGAAACGATGGATTTTGCTGGTCCTTACGCTGCTGATGGCCTGGCCCCTGGCAGGAGTGGGGGAGGAATCCGCCTTGCCAGAATGGTATTCGGAGGATGATTGGGACGAAGAAGAGCTGGAACGTTTTCTGGCCCATTTCAGCCTGGAAGGGGACACCCTGATCGTTCATGAAGGCGTGACGGCGCTGGGCCGCTATTTCGGCGAATGGGACGATGAAAAGGACGAACCGGCGGACAAGGAATTGGCGGCGAAGTTTGAGGACAGCTGGTGCTTTGAACGGTATTTTTACCCGGATTTTTCCTATGTCCAATGGCCATCCACCCTGCGGTATATGGGGCGCGAAGCCTTCTGCTTCTATTCCTTCAAGCAGTTCACTCTGCCCGCTTCCCTGGAGGTGCTGGGGGAAGACGCTTTCTATGCCTGCTCCTTTGATACTCTGCGCATCGAAGCCAGCGTGCCCTTTGAAGAGATCAGGTACAGCATTTGGGATCACTGCACCGTCAGGGCCTAGGAGGCGCCGGAGGATCATCCGCTGTACAAAACGGTGGACGGGGTACTGTTTACCAAGGACGGGAAAACGCTGCTCAGTTACCCCAACGGGAAGCAGGAAGCCCATTACGATGTGCCCGCCGGGGTGGAGCGGATCGGGGAGTATGCGTTTGACGGGGCGGAGGACCTGAAAACCGTATCTTTGCCCATTGGGTTAAAGGCGGTGGAGAAAGGTGCTTTTTATGGCTGCACCCGGCTGCAATCCATCGCCTTGCCCCTGACGGTGCGGGAAATGGGGGAAGGTGTGTTCGATTACTGCGTGTCCCTGGAGCTGATTTCTCTGCCGGAGGGCATGGAGGCGGAACGGGAAGAAAACAATTGGTGGGCGGTGTATTATCCCGACGATCAGCTGTTCCGGGGCGATAACGGGGATACCGGTCATGAAGATTGGGATGGCTCCTTTTGGAAGCCCAATGAGGGCATCCGGCTGGTGAATCACGGCGAAATGATCCCCTTATATGAAAATAAGGAGGATGAAACGCCCAAGGGCTATCTGCTGGACGGCATGATCCTGGAAATGACGGCCTTTTCGGATCTTCGGGGCTGTGTGCGCAACCGGATGCGGTATGACAGCAGCATCGGCTGGGTGGATTTGGCCTATACGGAATACCTTCCGCCGGAAACCTTCTTTCCCTGGGATGAAATCCGGGTGCCCCGGGATGTTTCCGTGTGGACGGGGCAGATTCCGGCCCCGGGCTATGAAATGTACCCGGAAACCAAGGTGTTCTCTCCGACATATGATCCGGACTTTTACGTGTTTGGTCCCTTTGTGATGTTTGGGGAGGATATGTACCACGGCACGGATGCTTATGCCTGCCGCATTCAGGATGTGGAGCTGACCCGGTACAAGGACAGCACGGACGAGGAATACGGCGTGCTGTGCGGCGAAAAGCCTTTTGATTGGATTCCTATGCTGGATGGGCCCGGGGGAGAAACGCTGATGGAGCTGTACGGCGGCACTCAGGTGAAGATCCTGGCAGAGGATGGGGACGGATACCTGGTGACCACCGGACTGGATACGGGTTGGGTGGCCCGGAACTTTGTGATCATCATACCGGAAACACAGGAGGGGAAAGAATCATGATGAAGAAATTGCTTTGCATCGTGCTCGTATGCCTGCTGGCAGCAGCGCCCGCTTTGGCGGAAAACCCGGATACCGGCTCCTGGAGCCAGATCAACCAGGCCGTCAGCCGGAAGGAGGGCTGGCAGCGGGTGGTATCGGAAGAGGATGAACGGTTCCAGTTGGGCGATATAACGCCCCTGGAGGGCAGCGAGGGCCTGTATATCGCCGCCTATGGTACTTATCCCAGTATGGACGGAAGCACCGTGTGCGTGCCCATGGCCATGGAGCTGGCCCGTCAATGGCTGAATTTAGAGGAAGGGGACATGAACGGCTTCGTGAACTTTTCTACCACGCCCTATGCTTACGACCGGCTGATCCAGGGAAAAGCCAATCCCCTGTCCACCATCAAAAGCCGGGGCGTCATGATGGACGATACTCACCCTATCGATTTGATTTTGGCCACCTATCCCAACGCGGATGAGCGCCAGGAGGCGGCCGACGCGGGGGTGGAACTGGTGTATGTGCCCTTCTGCTACGACGCTTTCGTGTTCCTGGTGAACGATCAGAACCCGGTGGACAGCCTGACCGTGCGGCAGATTCAGGAAATCTACGCGGGCAACGTGCTGTCCTGGAGCCAGGTGGGCGGAGAAAACCGGGTGGTGGACGCCTATCAGCGGCCCCACGGCAGCGGCAGCCAAACCGCCATGGAGGAAATGGTCATGAAAGGGGCCCCCATCATGCGGGCCAATGAAAACTTCATTTCCGACGGCATGAGCGACGCCGTGCAGCAGGTGGGCAATTATTCCAACGGCCAAAGCGCCATTGGGTACAGCTATCTGTACTATGTGAACGCCCTGGTGGAAAGCAGCGGCGTGAAGGTGCTGGCCGTGGACGGAGTGACTCCCGAGGATGATAATTTGCAGTCCGGGGCGTATCCCTTCACGGTGAATTATTACGCCGTGTACCGGGCCGGGGATGAAAACACCGCCGCCTTCGTGGATTGGCTCATCAGCGACGCGGGCCAGGAGGCCGTGCGGCAGGCGGGATATGTGACGCTGCGGTAAGCGGATGCAGCTGACAAGGGCTAAAGGGCAAAAATGTTAGTGTTAAAGCAAAGAGAACGCTGGGGGATCTTGTATGGTTAGACAAAAATTTTCGTACCACTTATATTCCCTCCTTCTTTACCTGTATCCTGATTATAACAAAATCGGCTCCTGTTTCGTGGCGTAAATTCTATATAATTTGGCGTATTTTTTCCAATTCTTGACGATTGCACTGCTTTTCCGGTATGATAGTAAAAATACTGTTCATTAGAGGGGGTTCCGCTTGCGCGAGCCTGATCTGTACGCGCCAATGACGCTGACGCTGAAGAATCTTTATCGTCTGCTGACCCGGCCGGATTATCCGCAATATAATTATCCCGTGTTTCCGGAAGCCGCCCTGAAGGGCCAGACCCTGGTGCGCTTCTGGTACCGTTTTTTTCAGGCCGCCCTTCCCGCGGAGCTGGACCTGACCGTGTTTGAGCCGTCAGAGCATCAAAACCGTACCCTGACCCGGCTGCTGAACAGGACCGGGTCCCCGGGAATGATGGGAAAATGGTTCGGCGAGCTTTCAAATATGCTCGATCAGCGTCAGCTGTTCAGGCTTTTGCAGGCGTGGATGGATCGGCTGACGGAATGGAGCTATCAATCGGAAACGCTCACGCGGCGGCTTGATGCCTACATTGCGGATTTGATCAACGGTCATGATGTGCCCGGCCCTGAGCTTGAGACCTTTTTCCGCCGCCTTGCGGACGGACTGACGGCAGTAAACAGCGTGGATACGCCCATGCTGTTCCGTCACAGCGCCGTGCTTTGCTGGCTGACCCTTTACGCGCTGTACGGCAGCAGAATGACGGATCCCGCGCTGGACCGTCTCCGCGCTATGACGGATCGTCCCTTTCCCGTCCTGTATGAACGCTATCTGTCCGTCCGGGATAACAGGCTGCCCAGGGTGATAACCGGGGGTGACTGCGTGCTGAAATCGCAGCCGCTCCCCGCGCAAATGTATTTCGGCTATCGTTCGGAGATAGAGGCTGCCATGGAAGCCCTGCGGTAGTTTGGCAAGCTGGCCGTTACGGGCATGGGCGGCGCCGGGAAAACGGAGCTTGTCCGTCAGCTGCTTGCGCGTATACATGGCGCGCGCTGGGACCGCGTCGCATTCGTTCAATTTGAGCATACGCCCGCAAACAGCTGGATGCGCGCTTTTCCGGAATTTCAGAATACGCTGCCGGAAAATCTTGAACACCGTGCGCGCGCACTGCTGGAGGACTCCGACGGCGGTCATTCGCTGCTGCTGATCGATAATTATGATGACAGCACGGGGCAAGCTTGGCTGGACGGTCTGCTGTCCTGGCGGTGCGACATCATTGTGACCACGCGCCTTTCTGTTTCAGCGGACTGGCATCCGATTCCGCTGAAGGGGCTGGACAGCGCTTCCGCCAGCGGCCTGTTTGAATGCTATGATCCGCCCGCTGCGCGCGAACGAGCTGATGTAAAAGCGCTGTGCGACAGCTTTGATGGGCATCCATTGGCCGTCAGGCTGCTTGCAGGCCTTTGCCGGGCCCGCTACTGGACGGTTCGGCAGCTGACGCGGCACATCCATGAACAGGGGATCGCTGAACTCAGCTATATCCAGCAGGCCCGGATCGTGCGCGTTGCGCAGGTTCTGTCCGGCGTCTTTGCCGTATCGGAGCTGACGCGGGATCAGCGTCTGCTGCTGCGGCTTCTTGCGCTGCTTCCTTACGCGTACCGATCACCGGACAGCCTGCTGCGCTATGCGGCGGATATTACGGCTGATCGGGACTATTTGGCGGATCAATGCCGCGTCCTGGCCGATCTGAATTGGCTGCAGGCCAACGAAACGGCTTTTCCATCCATCCTCTGCTTTCAGAAACCCTGCTGCTGGATCCATTATCCGCGGATGAGCTTCCTTCTCTGTGGGCGGCATTCTCTCCCGCCGACGACGCGGAGCGCAGCCGCGATCTGCTTTGCGCCGCACTCCGCGCCGATCCATGGAATGAGGCTTGCCTTCGGGCCGTTTCCGAAATGGCCCTTTCCGCCGGACGCACGCCGTATCTTTTTCTGTCGGACCGCTTATTTGAAAAATAGCGCGGGATGCTGGTCTCACCCCTCGAAAAAAGGGATTACTGGCTGGCGCTGGGTATCCGGGATATTCTGCAGCTGGGCCGGTATGACCGTTTATCCCAAAACCTGGAGCAGCTGTCAGCTCTCGGTCAAATGTTGAAAGAGCGGAGGAATGAATTGTATATCCTGCTGGAATACGGGTGCAAAGGGGCCCAAGCCGTTTTGATCGATCGGCTTTTCTTCCTCATCCGTCCCGCGGACGAAGCTTCTTCGGCCATGGCGGCCTGGCTGATTTCCTGGAGCGTTAAGCAGCGGTATCTTGACCGCGACGTTTCCGGCGCGCTGGCGTCTCTGGATACAGCGGAAGCCATTCTGCGCGCTAAAAAGCTTGATCAGTCGCTTGACCGTTCCAACCTGTGCTACAGAAAGGCGGTTTGCTTTCTGGATCTTGGCTGGAGCGCGGAGGCCGCGCCGCTGCTGAGGGAGTGCTTGTCCATCCTGTCTGCCCACGGCGGCGCGGATTCCACGCCGAATATGATGACCACCCGCAATACCTATGCGGTTGCCCTCCAGATCAGCGGGCAATCGGAAGCAGCGCTCAGGGAGTACCAGGCCCTGACCGCGCTGTACCGGGAGCAGGAACGCCAGCACAGCGCCCAATATGCGGTGCTTCAAAATAATATTGCCGTTTTGCTGGATCAGTCGGGCCGTTATGAGGAAGCGGCCCAGGCGATCCGGACGGTTCTGGATATCGACGGCAATCAGCTTCCGCCCCCGGATGTTTCATCCACGCATCTGCGCAACGCCGCGCTGATATTTGCCCATCTCCAGCAATATGACGCGGCTGAACCGCTGGCAGAATCCGCCTGTGAACTGCGGCGGAAGCATTTCGGGGAGGATTCTCCATGGACGGCCGACGCCAAGGCTGTTCATGCCCTGGCCCTGTTTTATCTCGGCCAACAAAAAAAGGCTGCCCTCATGATAGAGGAAGCCTGCAAAACTCTTGAAAACGCTTGGGGCCGCGAACACCGTCATACAGTGAACGCGCTTCAGATCAAAAGCGTTGTCCGGTCAGACGCCCGCTGAACGATATACTCTTTTTCTCAATTCGCACAATACCCTGTCGGCTCGATCGAAGCTTTTCCGAAGGGTTCTTTATTCCTATTGCCTCACGGATCTTTTTCGGTATAGCCGGGGCGGCTGTGGGGTACTCAGCTTGGGTTTTCCCGAAAGAAGCCTTTCCGCAGCGGTTTTAATAGCCTTTTTTCAGATCCACCTGCCGCAGAAGGGGTCTGCCCGCGCAGTAGTTTTCAAAATCCTCTAAAAACAGGGCGATGATGCGCTCCACCGTGTAGGGCAGGGTCATGTTCCCGGCAACGTGGGGCGTGATCAGCAGGCGGGGGCAGGTCCACAGGGAGCTGTCCAGCGGAATGGGCTCCTGCTGAAACACGTCCAAAGCGGCCCCGGCCAAATGCCCGGAGCGAAGCAGCGCTTCCAGGGCCTGCTCGTCAACGGCGTTTCCCCGGCCCACGTTGATCAGGAAAGCGTCTCGGGGCAAAAGGGCCAGGCGCTTTTCATTCATGATATGGGTCGTTTCCGGCGTACCGGGAAGGGACAGGCTCAGCAGATCGGTTTGGGGCAAAAGATCATCCAGGTGATCAATGGCAAATACCTGATCAAACATTCCGCCGGGATTCTTCCCGCTGCGGTTCACGCCCCAAACGCGGGCGGGAGAAAAAGCCCGCAGGCGAATGGCGGCCTCCTGTCCGATGTCCCCGGCGCCAAGCAGGGTGATCCGGCTGTTTTTGATGGATCGCACGGGCAGATTCCGCACCCACTCCCGGCGGGAGACGATCTCGTTGTATTCCGCCTGGCGGCGCATCATTTCCAGGGCGACCATGACAATGTGCTCCGCGATGGTGACCCCGTAGGCCCCGGAGGAATTGGTCAGCACCGCGTCGGGGGAAAGAAAGGCCCCCGGCTCGGCAAACCGGTCCACCCCGGCGAAGGGGCTGCACAGCCAACGCAGACGCGGCGCATGGCGGGCCAGTTCCGGCGCTTGGCCGAAAATGATTTCCGTGTCGGCAAGAAAAGGCATCGCGGAAGCGGCGTTATCAAAAAATAGGGCTTCAAAGCTGTGATCCTGCGCGGCGGAAAGGATTTGTTCCCGGTGCGCGTCAGACAGGTTCTGCAGCACGACGATCATTTTTCCGGACATGGGGATTCCCTCTTTTCTGTGTATTTCCGTTTTATTATAACGAAGCTGTATTGAAATGGCAAACCGATGCTGCTTGGAATTTGTTCAAAATCGGTTTGAATGGATAGAAGCATGAAAACAGGCCATGCTAAAGATGAAATGCTTCGTGTTCTTCCCGAAAAGGGGAACGCGGCGAAGGAGGAATGAACATGGCTTGTTTTTTGCGAAGAATTGCCTGCGTGCTTTGCACATGCGTTTGCCTGGCGGGCATGGTTCTGTCCGCAAAGGCGGAAGCGCCGCTGGAGGAGGGGACCCCCATGACCCTGACCGCTCCCAGCGCTGTCCTGATGGAGGCGGAAACGGGCGCGGTGATCTTTGAAAAGAACGCGGATGAACAGCGGCCCGCCGCGTCCATTACCAAGCTGATGATGCTGCTGATAACGCTGGAAAAAATCGATGGGGGCGGTATTTCCCTGGAGGACAAAGTCACGGTATCGCCCGCCGCGGCGGGGCAGCCCGGGTCCCAGGCGTTTTTGGACGCGGGCGCTTCCTATCCGGTCAAGGATCTGCTGAAAGCGGTGATCATTTCCAGCGCCAACGACGGCGCTGCGGCTTTGGCCGAGTACATGGCGGGCACCGAGGAAAGCTTTGTTACGCTCATGAACGCCCGGGCGGAAGAACTGGGCCTGGATAACACCCATTACAAGAATTGCACGGGCCTGCCCGCGGAAGGGCAGTATACCTGTGCCCGGGACGTGGCTGTTCTTTCCCGGGAAATCACCCGGCACCCGATTTATTTCAATTATTCCTCCACCTGGCTGGACAGCCTGACCCATCCCTCGGGCCGGGTGACGGATTTGACCAATACCAACCGTCTTGTGCGCTTTTATCCGGACTGCGACGGGCTGAAGACCGGCTCCACCAACGAAGCCAAATACTGCCTGAGCGCCACAGCCCAACGAAACGGCATGCGCTTGATCGCCGTTGTGCTGGGCGTGCCCAACAGCCAAACGCGGTTTGACGAGGCCCGGGCCATGATGGATTACGGCTTTTCCGCCTATTCGCTCACGCCCGTGGCCCGCGCGGGGGATTTGATTGGCGTGCAGGTGCCAGTGAAAATGGGGGCCAGGGACAGCGTGGACGCGGCGCTGGGGAGCGGGCTGTCCGTGCTGCTGCGCTCCGGACAGCAGAATCAATTGAGCTTTGAAACCAGCCTGCCGGAATTCATGACCGCGCCGGTGAAGGCGGGGGAGCCCCTGGGCACGGTGCGGGTGCTGCTGGCGGGAAAACGCATTGCGGAACTCCCTGCCGTGGCGGCTCAGGAGGTGCGGCTGCCGGGTATGCTGGAGGGCTTTTTCCGGCTGTGGGAAAATTGGCGGCAGTAAATCAATGCATGCTTTTTGCGGCTTCCAGGACAGCGTCAAAGGCGGGCTTTACGTCCTTGTTTCCGGTGAACAAAAGGGGCCAGGACCCTTCTTTCCGAAAATAGGTCAGCCAGGTGTCCGCGTCCGTTACGCCCCAGAAAGATACGCTTTCCACGTCGTATCCGTCCCGCTTGAGGCGCAGGAGCATATCAAAATAGTCCCGATAGCATTGGGCCAACCGCGCTTGATGCGCTTCATCCCGGAAGGGGCAGTGAATGTCCATTTCCGTTATGTGCAGCGTCAGGCCCAGATCACTGAAGGCCCGGGCGGCCCGCTCGCAGGCGGCAGCGTCCAAATTGTCCCATTGCAAGTGCGCCTGCATGCCCATGCCGTCCACCAGGTTTTCATCCCGAAGCTTTCTTAGAAGCGCCGTCAGCGCTTCTTTTTTTTCGGGCACGAAGGTGGAAAAATCGTTATAGAAAAGCTTTTGCCCCGGGGCCTGATGCTTCCGCGCGGCCTGGAAAGCGGCCGGAACGAAGCTTTCGCCCAAAACCTGATACCATAGGCTCTTGGTACGGTAGCAGCCCGGCGCCCCCTGATCCGGCTCGATGGCTTCGTTCACCACGTCCCAGGCGTATACCGTGCCGGGGAAAGCGCTGTTTACATGCTCCATCACGATCTGGATATAGGCTTCCAGCCGGGCCAGCAGCGTATCGGGCGTCGCCAGAGGCGCGTCTGGGGCGGCGTCCCAGTTTTCCGCGAAAAACCACCGGGGGGTTTGATTGTGCCATACCAGCGTGTGGAACCGGACAGCGATTTGGTTTTCCCGAGCGAAAGCCAGCATTTTGTCTGCTAAAGCAAAATTGAGAACGGGACGGAGGAAATCCCCTTTTTTCAAGGTGGCTTCCCGATCCAGCAGTCTTTCCGGCTTCATATCGTTTTCCGCGGTGACGGAGGAAAAATGGCGGCAAATCAGGGCGCGGTAATCAGAATCAAAAATCATGCGGGGTGTAATGGCCGCGCCGATTTTGAAAACACTGCCGAAAGCGCCGCGCAGGGACGGGGCTGTAAGGGCGTTGTTCATGGCGTAATCTCCTTCCAAAATGGGTTTTGGGCCGTATGAGCAGGCATGGCCTGCCGCAAGCTCACTATATACCAGTATTCAATGTTCTTCTATGGCTTTTCCACGCAAATTCCGCGGAAAATACGGATTTTTCCATCATGAACCGCGGAAAAAACAGATGCGCGCTGATCTTTGATTGACATAAAAGGAAATATTTAGTATGATAATAAGGATACTGAAAAGCGTCTGAGCAAGGAAAAACAAGCGAGGGAGAACAATGGATCAGAACACAGCGCGAAAGCTTCTGCAGGTAGGGGAAGCCTTTCATATACCGGGGCCCTTCTTTTCGTATGAGGAAGTGAGCCAGGGCAACGTAAACCGCACCTACAAGGTGAACTACATCCGGGACGACGGCACGGGCATGGCGCAGATCAAGCCCTATCTGATGCAGCGGGTGAACACCTATGCCTTCAAAAATCCCATCCAGCTGATGGAGAACATCGATAAGGTAACGGAGTACATCCGCCAACGGCAGCCGGACAAGGTAAGCCTGCACTACCACCATACGGATGAGGACGGCGGCCGCAGAACGTATATGCTGGATGACGACAATGGGTTCTGGCGGGTATGCAATTACGTGCCCTCCGTCACCTTCGACAGCTGCGACGATATCCGCGTGGTGCGCAGCGCGGGGGAGGCCTTCGGCGATTTCCAGATGCAGCTGAGCGATTTTGACGCCAAGCAGCTTTACTATACCATCCCGGATTTCCATAACACCCGGAAGCGCTACGAGACCCTGATCCGGGATATGGAGCAGGACCCCTGCGGCCGGGTGGCGGAAGTGAGGGAGGAGCTGGATTGGCTCCTGTCCGTGCAGGATCAGGCGTGCAGGCTGACGGACCTGTACAATGAGGGCAAGCTGCCCCTGCGGGTGACCCACAACGATACCAAGATCAATAACGTGCTGTTTGACGAGCAGACCCGGGACGCGCTGGTGGTCATCGATCTGGATACGGTGATGCCGGGGCTGGTGGGCCACGATTTCGGCGACGCCATCCGGTTCGCCGCCAACTTCGTGGAGGAGGACAGCGAGGAATACGAAAAGGCGGGCATCAATCTGAATATTTACTGGGCCTTCGCCGAGGGCTTCCTGTCCAAAACAGCGCATACGCTGACGCAGCTGGAAGTGAAAACCCTGGGGCTCTCCTGCTTCGTGCTGGCCTGTGAATTGGCCACCCGCTTCCTGGACGACTACATCAACGGCGATAAATATTTCAACGTGAAGAAGGAAAAGCACAACCTGATCCGCACCCGCTGCCAGATCGCCCTGGCCAAGGATATGCTGGAAAAGATGGACGCCATGAACGCCATCGTGCAGGGCTGCATGGT
>ERZ842401.3745-NODE-3745-length-18526-cov-16.636186_pt1 | contig 18526 bp, 15 predicted proteins | sample MGYA00521270_ERZ842401 | MGnify/ENA primary metagenome ERZ842401 (study PRJEB31892, sample SAMEA3878208) | bioreactor metagenome | biome: Moose rumen | place: Sweden | collected 2011-10 | study: EMG produced TPA metagenomics assembly of the PRJEB12797 data set... | reverse complement strand
TTCATTCATCGAACGCCCGTGCAGGTATTCACACCCCGACGAAGCGCAACAGCGGTGCAGGTATCTACCGCAAACAGCCTAAAGCCGATTCATAACACAGCCATAGGCTGCTTTGTGGGAGCCAGAGGCTGCTTTTATAAAAGGCACTATTAAAATCCTGTTCAAGAAATGCGTTGAGCGGGATTTTTTATCGCTGTCGAAAACGAGTTTGGATTGACATTTTGTTTTTATGAGCATACTTGTTCTGTAGCAAACGCTAAAAAATTTTTGAAAGGCAAAAGGAAGTTCGGGCGGGCTTTAAAAATTTTTTATAAGTGCAAACGTAACTCCTTTTGCACAAAAAAAATTCTTTTAAAGTGCAAATGTAACACAGGCTGCGTTTCAAAAGAATTTTATAAGTGCAAATGTAAATAAAGTGAGCATTAAAAATTTTTTTAAAGCTCAAAAGGAAGTCCTTTTTGTGTTTAAAAAAAATTTTGTGCCTTATCCGCAAAAAAACGGCGAAAAAAAATTTTTTTGAATGACAGAAAACACATTAGTTTGCCGTGTTATTTTTTTTCGGTGGGTTTTCTGATTTTGTCGATGACGATGTTGACTTCTTCAATCATAATGCCCGTAAATCGCTCGATGTTGTCGATTAAATGCCGCTGCAGGTCGCTCACAACGCCGGTGAGTTGCGTTCCGAACGGCACATCGATGGTCAGCACGAACTTGTAGCCAGACTCGTTTGTTTTGATTGAGAGTTTTCGCACGCGGATTTCGCTGTTAAAATTGGAAACACACTGCAAAGTCATCTGATTGAGGGCGGCTTCCGAAATGCTGATTCTGCCTTTCTTGGAAAATTCGGGGCGCACAACGGATTTTTCAAACAATTTGCCTTCCGCTTTTCGTTTTCCGCGCGAAAAAAATACGCGCACCGCATTCAAAAAAATCTTGGGCGAACTTTTTTTGATTTCAATCGCGGGCACGGGAATAACGTGTTTGCCTTCAACTTGGCGGCTTCGGATTGCCTGTTCGATTTCTTCTTTTGTGGCGATTTCTTCGATTCTGATGATTTTTGAAACGGGCGGCAGTTGCAATCGCTCCGCAATCATATTCACCATTTTATCGGACGTGCCGAGAATCAAAATCTTTTGGATTTTCATTGATTGCAGCGCTTTTGCCACGGAATCGCGATGCTCTTTGTTGTCGAAAAGGGCAACGCGAACGGCGCCCATATACGATTTTTCGCGCTTTGCCGACTTTCCTGCAATGATTTTATCGCTCTGAATCAAAAGCCCGTCGTCGATAAGCGTGTCAATTCCGTGCTTTTGCGCAACAAGTTTGGCACGGAAACTTTTTCCCGTGCCGCTTGCGCCCACAAGTGCAAAAACGGTGATTTCAGTGATTTTCTTGAGGAGGTCGTCAACAAGAGCCATACATTCAAATTATACGAATATCATCGCAATTTATCAATATTTTAGTTAACATTTTTCTGAAATTTGTCAGAATAAATGCGTCAACACAACTTGGCAGTCCGAACGGATTTTTTTGCGGAAACTCAAGGCGATATGCGTGCAGAAAAAAATCCTGCGATTCTTTGATTTTCTGCCCGCCGTATGCAGTGTCCCCCAAAAGCGGAAAGCCGTGAAGTGCGCTCTGGGCGCGGATTTGGTGTTTTCGCCCCGTTTCGATTTTGAATTCGGCAAGCGTAACGGGTGCGCCGTTGTAGGTGCCAAAAGCGAGCGGAATTGCGTTTGTGATGGCGTTTTTGCCCTGCGCACTTTTTGTTGTTACCGTGTGAAAAATGCGCGAATCCGATTTATTTTCATCGCCTTCAAAAATGAAATCTTCCCAGCGCGCATTTTTTTTCAGATTGCCTTCGATAATCGCCAGATACGTTTTCTTGATGCGGTGCGCGGCAATTTGCTCGCTAAACCATTTTGCCCCCGAAAGACTCTGCGAAAAGACGAGCGCCCCCGTGGTTTTTCGGTCAAGGCGGTGGAGCGGTCCGGAACGAAACGAGAGCGAGTCGTTTTGGTGCGCGGCATTAAAAAGCGCGGAAACGGCATTGTTCACATTCGTTTTTCCGCCCTGAACGCTCACGTCGTACGGTTTATTGATAATAAGAAAATCGTCTGTTTGCAACAGCGTGTTTTTTTGGATTTCCTCAATTAGCGATTGCGAAACGGTGCGCGAATCCTGCTTTTTTTCGCGCTCAGAATCGGTGTTTTGGAGCAAAAATGCCGCAACCGAAATTTCGTCGCCTTCGTGCACTTTTTCAGCCGCATCGATTTTTTTCCCGTTCAACTTGATGAGCGATTTTCGTAACAGTTGGTGCATTTTTGCGCTGTCGGCAAGAATACGGCGCAAAACGCGGTCTATCCGCCGTCCGTCGTCGTCTTTGCCTGCAATAAATGTTTTGATTTCCATTGATTATTCTTCGATGAATGCGAAATCGTTTGTGAAAAAATCGGGATTGACCGCCTGCCCGTTCAGCGACATCTGCCAGTGCAAATGCGGTCCGGTTGCAAGCCCTGTCGAGCCAGATTGCCCGATAATATCGCCCATTTTTACGGTTTGCCCAAGCTGCACGTTGAGCGCATTCAGGTGGTAATACAAACTGAAAAGCCCGGGCAAATGCTCAATGACGACCGTCCAGCCCGTAACAATGCGCTCTTCTGCCATCACGATTTTGCCCGATGCGCATGCCGCAACACTTGAGCCTGTCGGCACACCGAAATCGATGCCGTAATGGTAACTGGTGTCGGATTTCCCGTTGGAATATTTGAACACGCGGCGGTCGCCGAAAAATGCGGTGCGGCGAGTTTCGGGCGTTGGAAGCGCAAATTTCCGCACTTGAAACAGCGCGGATTTGTCAAAATCGGTGAGCACGCGGCTGAGTTTCTGCGTCTGCTCGGCGCGTTTGGGAGAAGCGTCTGTGCGGATTCCCGTGTTGGTTTCGTTCAGCTCAATCGTTTCGCTCACAAATGTTTTGTCGAGCACCGAAACAGGAAGACTAAATTCCATTTGCTCCAGCCCAAACGGCTTATAAACGACTTTTGCGGTGTAATTGCCCGATTTTTGCCACAGCGTAACCGCAACGCCGCAGAGCATATCGACCGACGATTTTGATTTTGATGTGGATAGCGTGTAGAAAGTCGCCTTATCGACCTGTTTGGAATCTTGATTTAACAGCGTCAGGGTTGCAGAAGTCGCCTCTGCTGCGATTTTTTTGTTCGTCGCGGTGAGCGTCATGTGCACAAAAACAGCGTCGCCGGGAAACGTGGTGTCGGTGTAGGCGAGGGCAATGCTGTAATCCTCGTTTGAAAACACAGCGTTCCGCGCAAAAACGGCAGGAAGCGCAAGAAAAAATGCGATGAATGCAAAAATAGGTTTCAATTTCATCAAAGTCTCCTCAAAAATACAATAGCTTATCGATTATTTATCGTTTGGGCAGTGTTTCAAAAGGTATGCTATTATTATAGTCTGTCATTGGCGAACTTGTTTTGGAATCTCTTTTTTGGCAAAAAATGTGCTTTGAGAGAGATGCTGAAATGAGTTTGAGCATGACAATTATTTTTTACAAGCATACTTTCCATAACACCACCGTCTTTTATTTTTCATTTAGAATCCCAGTTTCAGAACGCGGCTTAGTGAGTTGATTTTTGCAAATCGCTCAAAACCAGTTGCGGCGTGGTTGTGCCGTTGAATGTGTTTCTGCCGATTTGATACAAAATATCGATGTCGTCGCCCACGGAAAATTCCTTATCAAGCCGTTCGCCTTCCCTCCAAAAGAGTGCCGTCCATTTTGTTGCGCCGAAATCCAAATTGAGTTTGAGATGAAACGGGTCAGCATTGCCCATTCTCCGCGCATCAATAACGGGAACGTTGTGGCTGGTAAAGATGAGCGGCGGGTTTTTTTCGCCGTATGGCTCAAATTTGTCCACCACATCGAGCAGCTTTGCCGTCATAAATTTGGCAGGGAGCTCCGCGTCAGCTTCGGCTTCCGTGTCGTCGCTGCCCGAAAGTTCAATAGTTGCCGAAAGCTCTTTTGCTTTTACGCGGAACGTGTCGAGGTCGGATTTCAAAAAACTGAATCCGCCCGCCTGCGTATGCCCGCCGTGATTGACGAACAGCGTGCCGAATTTGTCGAGAAATTTGGTTACATCAAACCCGCGGCAACTGCGCATTGAGCCGACCGCAACATCGCTGTCGGGGAACGTTACCGTAATGGCAGGCACGCCGTAGGTTTGCACCAGTTTTGCGGCAAGAATGCCCGATACGCCGCGGTTTATGCGCTCATCGATGATAACGCAGAGTTTGCCGTTATGCGATTGAATGCTGTCGCGGGCGGCGGGGAAGGCATAGCCCTCGGCGGCTTTTCCCAATTCGCGCCGTTCCTGATTCAGCTCGATGATTTTCTGTGCGATTTTGTAGCGATTTTCGGCATTTTCCTCCAAAAACAATTCTGCGGCGAGTTCTGCTCTTCCCATTCTGCCTGCGGCGTTCAAACTCGGAATGACCGTCCACGAAAGGTCGGTTGAGCCGATTTTTTTGCCGAGCATATTTAAATTGGTCATCAGTTCCTGCAATCCCGGGCGGATATGGGCGGCGTTTATGGATTTAAGCCCGTTTTTTGCAAAAATACGGTTTTCGTCCACCAGCGGCATTATATCAGCCAGTGCGGCGAGCGTTACCAACTGCAAATCGGCTTCCTCTTTTTTCTGCACCTCGGGGAATTCTTTTTCAAACCGCTTTTGCATATACGACACAAAAATATTGAAAAAACCGTCCATATCGCTTGATTTTTCGTCGGAATAGCGCACGATTTTTGACATCGAACTGAGCTGCTTGAGCGACAGATTTTTCATCTGCGGAATCAATTTTGAAATCTCATCGCGCAAATCGAGCGCGGCAATCGCGTCCGTGCTGCCGAACAGCAGGGCGATTTTTTTTGCCGTCGATTTCATATCCCACACATAAATCTGCTGTCCTGCCATAAAATGCGCGGCTTCCATCACCTTTTTCTGTAGCGCAGTTTGGTTTTCGTCTGCGCTGAATTCGCGCGTGAACCGTGCCGCGACAACCATATTTTTGACCTTGATACACTCTAGTTTTGCGCGGGAATTATCGTCGCTGACCGAAATGCCGAACAGACAATGCTCGGTGTTATAATCGCGGCTTCGGGCGTAGCGTAGGGCAGAGATGAGCTTGTAGACCACTGCGCACCCTGAAATATCGCAGAACGGATAGCCCGAATCTTGAGTTTTGGGATTTACAATAACGCAGGGTTGCGGCACGATTTCAGGCGGCGTGTGGTGGTCGGTCACAATCACATCAATCCCTTTTTCTGCCGCCAGCGCGATTTCCTTTACATTTGAAATCCCACAATCCACCGTGATAATCAAACTGCCGCTGTTTTCGGCAAAATCCAAAATCGCCTGTTCGTTCAAACCGTATGGGTCGTCCTTTGCGGGAAGTCGCCACGACACATCGATACCAAAATCCTTGAGACACTGATACAAAAGCGTGGTGGACGTTACTCCGTCAACATCGCGGTCGCCGAAAATCAGCACTTTTTCGCCCTCGTCTCGCGCTTGCATAATGCGCTCCACCGCGTCTGTCATCGCATTGAACAAAAAAGGATTGTGCTGATAGCGAAGGTCGTCTTCCAAAAAAAACATCACATCTTTTCCGCTCGTAATCCCGCGCCGTGCAAGAATTGACGCAGTGAGCGCGTCGATTTCGTATTTTCGGCTGATTTCAAGAATTTTCTCTTTTGGAGCCTCTTTTTTCTTCCAAGTTTTCAATTTATGTTCCTTAAAAATGATATTGTACCCGTGTTACTGCGTGTTTTGTGCGCTCAAGCCTTGAGTCGCAGTGTGCGACAGCCTTAGTCGCAGGTTGCGACAGCCCTTTTCGCAGAGTGCGACAGCCTTAGTCGCAAGGTGCGACAGCACTATTCGCAGCGTGCGATTGCCCTTGCCGCACTACAAAATGCCCACGCTGCTTTCTATGCTTTTGAGCTTCATTCCTGCCGCCGCTTCGGACAAAAAGAACGTGAGCTGCCGCAGTTGAGAAAGCGACGCGGCAGAAAGCGGCATTGCGCGAATCAAACGGGGCGAAAGAGAAGCCGCCATTGCCGCCAGATACGCCATCGCTTCGCTCGACAGCGAAAATCCCTCGTGCATTTCTGCGGCACATTCGGGACATACAAAGCCGTCGGTGCTGGGAATATAGACCGAACTGCACCCTGCGAATCTGATAGTGCCGCCGGGGAAAAACGGGCGACCGCAACGGCTGCATTCTTCGGTGGACGGCTGGATTCCCATTATGGCAAGATAGCGCCACAAAAAGCGGATAAGCGCAGACGGGGCGGCGTTTTCGGGAATGGTATCAAGACCGTCTAAAAAGCCGTTGAGCAAAAAGAATGCGTCTTTCGCCTCTCCTGCCGCCTTGGTTTTCATCACGATTTCGCATGCCAGATTTGCGGCAAAAAGACGATACAGGCTTTCTCTGAGGTTTAAGCGTGTGTTTTCGCTGTCAAAATCGCTGATTTTGGTAATCGGGCGGTTCGGGTCTTTGTAAATCCACATTTTCCCCGATGAAAAAGGCTGCACCAGCGCGCTGAGTTTGCTCTTTGGACCGCCGTACAGCGTTGCGTGAAAAATGCCCTCGGTTTCAGAAAGCGCGCAGACGTTTCTGTTGTGTTCGCCCTGAATGTGTGTTTTTAAAATTATGGCTTTTGTCGCCGAATTTCTGTTTGCCATATTCTCAAAGTATAAGGTTATTCTCTTGTTTTGACAATAAAGCAGGGCAAAAAAGCCGTCTTGATTTTTTGCTATTCTGCGATAGAATTCTATTGTGAGAATATACAAAGCGTATCGTAAGGAGATTTTCTATGAAAAAGATAATACTATTTATGCTGCTTGCGCTTGGTGCAGTTCAGGCGAATGCAAAGGCGTGGCTGAATTATGCGGGATTGTCGCTGAATGTGCCGATTGTGGACACGTCGCTTAAAATGGAAGAAACGGGCGAAAAGCAAAATCTTTTCGAGATTGGCTATGGCGGCGGGGTATCGTACATCGGGGTGCATCGCTCGGGCTTTTTGGTGAAGGCTGATGCGCTTATCGGTGCGATTACCTCCGACGATGTGGAAATCCAAGGTTCTAGCAGAAACGTTGGGTTTTACGAAAACCTGTCGGCTGGCGCGGGCTATGCGTTTGTGAATACCGAAAAGGTGCTTTTCGGCGTGGCGGTTATGGGCGGCGCAGAAATCGCGCAGTACGAAGACGATTACACCAAGCGGAATGTCTCCGACGACCTCAAACACAAATACACCGATTCAATGACGTTTGCAACGGGGAGCATTGGCGGCGATATTTTCTTTGCGTATAACCTCGGCGCGCATTTCGGGCTTTTTGCGTCAGCGGGCGCGCGCTACATCTACGGAGGAGCGGGGCAAATAGAGCAAAAGGACGAATGGACACAAGATTCCAACAAAAAGAGCAGCACGTCTTCGTCTGATTTTGATTTGTCGGGGAAAATCGTTGTCTCTCCGTCAATCGGCGTGATGTGGCATTTTTAGCGCGTATGTTGTGGGTTCTTGCGACCGTTGCGGCGTTCTTTGTCAAAGGCTTGTGCGGCTTTGCGAACACGCTCGTTTTCACTTCCATTCTGGGCTTTGGCGAAAGCAATGCCAGCATTTCGCCCGTGGAACTGCTGTTGGGCTATCCCTCGAATATCATTCTCGTGTGGAAAAACAGACGTATGCTCAACGGCACTGTCATCGTTCCGCTCTCGCTCATCATCGTGCTGACGAGCATCATCGGCGCTGTTTTGCTCAAAAACACCCGAGTATCTTACCTCAAAATCATCTTTGGCATTGCCGTTATGTGCATTGCGCTTGAAATGCACTTTCGCGCTCGGTCTGCGCCTGTCGCACTGCGGGGAAATCCCCATTTGTTTGCCCTCGTCGGTGCGCTTTCGGGGCTGTTGTGCGGGCTGTTCGGCGTTGGTGCGCTTTTGGCGGCGTATATAAGCAGGGTGAGCGAAACGAGCGGCGCATTCAAGGCGAATATCTGCGCTGTTTTTTTGGTTGAAAACACCGTGCGGCTTATCGTGTATGCGCTGTTGGGCATTATCTCTTTTGCTTCGCTCCAAAAAGCCGCGTTGCTCGTGCCGTGTATGCTGCTCGCTCTTTTTGCGGGCATACAAAGCGCGAAAATCCTCAACGAAAACAGCATAAAAAAACTCGTGACGCTCCTTTTATTTGTTTCTGGAGCCGCGCTATCTAAAAAAAGGGTTTTTTACCGCAGAAACACACACAAAACAGCGGTTTTTCGGGGCAAACACGGTGCAAGAGCCATTTTCCTCCTGTTTTTTCTCAAAAACAGAGCGGCGGGGCAAAAAAACAAACGGAAAATGCGCATAACAAGAGCGTTGCCCCAAAAATACAGTTGTTTTTTACGGCAAACAGTATGAAGGAGAAAGAAAACGAAATGGACAATTTGATTACCACACATCTTTTTTCGTTGCAGGACGAATCCTATCGCGATTTTGTTGCGCCGATTGTGCCGACGGTGGCGAAAGAAAAGATTATCGGGATTCGCACGCCTGTTTTGCGAAAATATGCAAAGGAATTGTGCAGGGCGGAAACTGGAATAGATGATTTTCTTTCAGAAGTGCCGCACGATTATTTTGAGGAAAATCAACTGCACGCGTTTATCATCAGTGAGCAAAAGGATTTTTCGCGGTGCATTGCGGAGGTTGAAGCGTTTTTGCCGTTTGTGGACAACTGGGCGACATCAGACCAAATGATTCCCAAAGTCTTTAAGAAACACCGACACTCTCTTTTGCCGTACATTGAAAAATGGCTGTCGTCTGGCAAAACGTACACGGTGCGCTATGCAATCGGTGTGTTGATGCAGCATTTTTTAGGCGATGATTTTGAGGTGCAGTATCTTGAAAAAGTTGCTGCCGTCCGCTCTGATGAATATTACGTTAATATGATGATTGCGTGGTATTTTGCTAGTGCGCTCGCAAAGCAGTTTCCTTATGCAATCCCGTTTCTTGAACAGCGCTGCCTTTCGCTCTGGACGCACAATAAGACAATCCAAAAAGCTATCGAAAGCCGCCGTATCAGCGACGAGCAGAAACAGTATCTGCGAACGCTAAAACGAAAAGAATAAGCGCAAAAAAAATCGACCCATACACGAATCGAACGTGCTACCTACAGCTTAGGAGGCTGTCGCTCTATCCATGTGAGCTAATGGGTCAATCAACGCTTATACTGTATCACACCTTATGCTTTTTTGCAAGGGCTTCGCGTTTTTCAAACAAAATGCCGTGCTCCATAAAGCTAAAATAGGTGTCGGTTGCAATGATGATGTGGTCAAGCACCGTAATGCCCAAGATTTTTGCCGCGGCAAGCAGTTTTTCCGTGGTTTCGATGTCGGAAAGGGACGGATTTACGTTGCCGGACGGGTGATTATGGCAGAAAATGAGCGAGGCGGCTCGGTCTGCAATCGCGTCGGAAAACACCTCGCGCGGAGAAACTAAGGTGCTGTTGAGCGCCCCCGTTGCGACCACGCGGATTTGCAAAAGCTCATTTGCGCCGTTGAGAGATGCACACAAAAAATGCTCCTGCATTTCAATGGTGATGTGTTTTACGAACGGAATCAAGTCGAACGGGTGGCGGATTTTTACGCCCAAAAATCCCATTCTGCGCCGTCCGAGTTCCAGCGCGGCGGCGATTGCAAGCGCACGGGTCAAGCCAATTCCGTCAATGCGCAGGAGTTTTTCCACATACTGTTCGCTGTTGCACCGATTTATCACAGCGATGACTTTTTGCGCAAGTGCGCGCACCCCTGTTTTTTTGGTGCCTTTTCCCAAAATCAGCATAATCAACTCTTCATCGTTTGGAAACGACAAACCATATTGCAAAGCACATTCTCGAACGTTGGGTTTTACTTCCATAAAAGTCTCCTTGAATAGTGTCCGATAATATATATGTCTTTAAAGTTGAATTTTGGCGCGTTTTGCGCATAAAAATTTGAAATTTTTTTGTAAAGGTGCTTTTTTATGAAGAAGATGGTGAGCATTGTGTGTTTGGTGGCGGTTTCTGCCGTCTTTTTTTCTTGTGCTTCAAACAAGAAAATCCCAAAAGAATATTTACAGGACGAGCAGGGCGGCACGGAACGGCAAATCAGACCGATTTCGCGCAGTTTGAGCGACAAAGGTACGCGCACTGCGGCGGAACTTGCGGCGTTTTTTATGCAGAACAATCCGGGCGCAAACCGCGATGAAGTGGCGAGGCTGGCTCAGCTGTACGTTACGGAAGCGGCGGCGGAGAACATCAATTCTGATTGTGCATTTGTGCAGATGTGCCACGAAACCGGCTTTTTGACGTTCGGCAATCTGGTTGTTCCTGAAATGCACAATTACTGCGGGCTGGGCGCGATTGACGCAGAGCACCCGGGCGAGTGGTTCGACACGGAAGAAATTGGCGTGCGCGCGCATATTCAGCATTTGCAGGCGTATGCGTATCCCGAAGGAACACCGCTTCACAATGAACTGGTGGATAATCGCTACAAATGGGTCAAAAAAGGACGTGCGCCGACGGTGTTTGAGCTTGCGGGAACGTGGGCGGCAGACCCCGAGTACGGCACAAAACTCGACGGCATTTTAACTCGCCTCGAAAACTTTTCTATCGGCGGAAACTAATGGCTTGCAAGGGGATTTTTCCCCTTGTTTTTTTTGCAAGAAAATGAGGACGGCTAAACAATGCGCGCAATGCGGGAAACGGCGTTTTGGATTTCGGCGGCGGAGTGGGGAATGGAGGAATAATTTATCACGAGCGTGTGTGTGTCGCTGTGAGGGGGCGTATAAAAATAATCCGACAGACATTTTATGCGGATTGCGTTTTCTTTTGCTTTTTCCACGATTTCTTTGTCTGTCTTTTTGGTGTTCAAGCGCAATAAAAAATGCAATCCCGCATTTTCTCCGAGAATCTGTGCGTCTTTGAGCGCGGCATTTTTTTTGATTTCGCGAATAAGTGCGTCGCGAACCTCGGTGTAATGGCGGCGGAGGCGATTTATGTGCTTTTCAAAAAAGCCGTCGGCAATAAACGCGGCGAGTGTGTGCTGATTGATGACGGGCACGGTGTTTGAATAAAAGCCGAGTTTTTGGTAAAACAAATCCGCAAGCGCGACGGGCAAAACCATATAACTCACTCGGAGCGTGGACGACAGCGTTTTGCTGAACGTGTTGATGTAAATCACTTTGCCCATTGTGTCGCTGTTTTGGAGCGGCGGCACTGGATAGCCGTCTAAGCGCAGTTCGGAGTCGTAATCGTCTTCGATGATAAAGCGTCCTGCTTTTTGGTTTGCCCAGTCCAAAAGGGCGCGACGGCGAGCATCGGAGGTCGTTTTTCCGGTGGGGAAGTGGTGCGACGGCGAGATATGCGCGATGTGCGCTCCGCTTTTTTCAAGCGCGTCAATCGAAATCCCCTCTTCGTCAAGTGCAATATGCGCCACGCGCAGACGATGTGCCTCGTAAATGCTGGCGATTTTGGTGTAGCCCGGCTCTTCCACCGCCCAGATTTTATCGAATCCCAGCAACTGCACCAAAAGCGAATACAAATATTCCGTTCCTGCTCCGATAACGATTTGCTGTTCGGTTGCATTGAGCGCGCGAAATTGCTCCAGATGGTGCAAGATAGCCGTTTTTAGCTCATTCGTGCCACCACATTCTGAAGCGCGCATAAGCGAGTTTGCTTTTTCGGAAAGCACTTGTCGGGTAAGATGTGCCCAAATGGAAAACGGAAAAAGCTGGGGAAGCGTGTTTGCGCTCACAAAATCGAAGTCGAAATCTTTTTTCGGGGCAGAAAAGGCGCATTGAATTGCTTGTTTTTTGTGCGCTGCACTGCCGAAATTGCGGGCAGCTTTTGCCACAAAATAGCCGCTTTTGGGCACTGAAAAAATAAATCCCTCCGAAAGAAGCATATCGTATGCGCTTTCCACGGTGATTGTGCTTACTCCCAGATTTTGCGAAAAAGTGCGCTTGGACGGCAACTTTTCGCCCTCCGCGATTTTCCCTGCCGCGATGTCGGATTTTATCAAGTCGTAGAGTTGCTCATACAGCGGCTGAGATTTTTTTTTGCTTTCTGAAAAATCAAGATGATAGGTTAACATTTTTTACTTTTATTTTGAAAAGGGACTGACTATTTTCTTTTTTGACAATCCCTTTTCGTTTGATTAAATATCAGCGCGAATGATTCGGCTCGCTTTCAATCTTTTTGAGCTCCTCGGCGGCTTTTTCCACGTCGGCGCTGTCGGCTTTTTCGGCTTTGCAAATCACGCCGCCGCCGGAAATCACACCGTCGCGGTAAATAACCACGGATTGCCCGGGAGCCACAGCGCGTTGCGGTGTCTCAAAAACGACGCGGTACGCTTTGCCCTTAAAATCGCCCTCTCCGCAATATGGCTCAACCGTTACTGGCACTGGACGCGACGCCAAGCGGATTTTTGCCATTGCACTAAATGCAGTCTGCGGCTCGTATCCTGCTGGCCACGCCCAATCATCAGCGATGAGCGAGGCGGAAAACAGGTCATTGTCAGGCGCAAGCACCACCAGATTTTTTTCGCTGTCGATAGAATGAACGTAGAGCGGGCGACTGGAACTCACGCCCAATCCACGCCGCTGACCGACGGTGTAATGCTCAATGCCGCGGTGATGCCCCAAAACGTGCCCGTCAAGGTCGATGATGTCGCCGGGAACGGATGGCTTGTCTTTGAACAGAATCTCAAAATATTCGCTCGGGATAAAATCCTGACTTTCCTCTTTTTCTGCCGCTGCCAAAGAGCGTTCTTTTGCCATCTTGAAAACGTCCTGCTTTTTGAACGACGCGAGCGGAAAACGCACTTTTTCGAGCGTTGTAGACGGAATTCGATACAAAAAATAGGCTTGGTCTTTTGCGCTGTCGGTGGCACACGCAATCATTGCGGGAGTTAGAGAGTGCGGATATGCCGTGTCGCCGTAGGAAAGTGGCAGGCTTTCGGTCGGGCGCACCAGTCGCGCATAATGCCCCGTGCAAAAATAATCGTAAGTGATACCCATTTTTTCAACGCCAGACAAAAGCGCGCCGAATTTTACCAGATTGTTGCAGCGAATACACGGATTCGGAGTCCTGCCAGCGCGGTATTCAGCTTTGAAATAATCCAACACCTGTTTTTGATACTCTTCTTTTACGTCGATAACGTGATATTCAATGTCGTGCTCGGCGCAGAATTTTTTGCAGTCCTCGATGTCTTGCGCTTCGTCTGGACCGTAGCACGAGCCGTGCAGTTTTCGTCCGTCGGGCAAAGGCGGCAAATCGCCTTTCCACTGCGACATCGTAACGCCGATAACACGGCAACCCTTTTCTTTTAGCAATGCAGCAACCAACGTGGAATCCACGCCGCCAGAAAGACCCACAACTACGGTGTCCCCAGGTTCTGGACCTGTTAGTTCGATGTATTTCACACTGTTACTATATCAAATTACGCATTTTATGTGAATATTAAAATGGATTTCGATAAAAGACTTTTTTCAATTTCTGTTTTACGCTATACTTTTTTTATGGATTATGGATTTTTACGAGTTGCGGCAGTGAGTCCGCACTTGACGGTCGCCGATTGCACGGCAAATGCTGATGAAATTATCAAAAACTGTTTTGAGTGCGCCAAAAACGGCGCGAAACTCATTGTTTTTCCAGAATTGTGTATCACGGGCTATACCTGCGGCGACTTGTTTTTGCAGCGAACGCTTCAGAAAAGCGCACAGCAGGAGCTTTTCCGCATTGCACGCGCCACAAAAGATGTATCTTCTATTATCATCGTGGGATTGCCGCTGGCGACGAGCAGCGCGCTGAACAACGTGGCGGCGATTTTGTGCCGCGGCGAAATTATAGGCATCGTGCCCAAGACGTATATTCCCAATTACAGCGAATTCTATGAAGCGCGTTATTTTCAGGGCGCAATCGATGGCAATTCGGTCATCTCGCTGTCGGACGATTTCTCCGAGATTCCGTTTTCCCAGCGTCTTATTGTGCTCGACAGCGAAAACCGCGATTTTGGTCTGGCGGTGGAACTGTGCGAAGATGTGTGGACCCCGCTTCCGCCGTCCACGCTCCACGCGCTTTCGGGCGTGTCGGTTATTGCCAATTTGTCGGCGAGCAACGAAGTCATCGGCAAGGCGCAGTATCGTCGCGCGCTCATTTCCACCCATTCGGCGCAAACGATGAGCGCGTACATTTATGCAAACGCGGGCAAAGACGAAAGCACGACCGATGTGGTGTTTTCGGGACATTCGATGATTGCGGAAAACGGCAAAATCCTTGCCGAAAGCGTGCCGTTTGAATGTGGCGTGATAATTGCAGATGTGGATTTGGAACTTTTGGCGCAGGAACGCAGAAAGAACACCTCGTATGCGGATTGTATGAAAAAAATTGCCTCGAGCGATTATCAGATTGCCTACGTTTCGCTGTTCGGCACAAAAAACACCACGGGATTCGGCAGCGAAATCCCCGAAAAAAATGCCCCCGCCGAGATTCTGCGCCCGATTGCTCCGCGTCCGTTTGTCCCCAGCGACAAAAGCGCGAGAGCGGTGCGTTGCCGCGAAGTCATCGAGTTGCAAAGCGAAGGGCTGGCGAAACGGCTTCGGCATATCAAAGCAAAAACGGCGGTGCTGGGCTTGTCGGGCGGGCTTGATTCCACGCTTGCCCTGCTGGTGACGTGCCGCGCGTTCGACAAATGCGCGCTTGACCGCTCGGGAATCGTTGCCGTGACAATGCCGTGTTTTGGCACAACGAACCGCACCTACAAAAATGCGTGCACGCTGGCAAAAGAAAGCGGCGCATCGCTTCGGGAAATCCCCATAAAAAAAGCCGTGCTCCGTCATTTTGCCGACATAGGACACGACGAAAAAAATCACAACATCACCTACGAAAATGCCCAAGCCCGCGAACGCACGCAGGTTTTGATGGACATCGCCAATATGGTGGGCGGCATTGTTATCGGCACGGGCGACCTGAGCGAACTTGCGCTGGGCTGGTGCACCTACAACGCCGACCAGATGTCGATGTACGGGGTAAATTCCTCGATACCGAAAACGCTCGTGCGCTATTTGGTGGGCTGGTTTGCAGACGACGCGGAGACAAAAAACAAAACGCGGCTTTCGCGAGTGCTCCGCGACATTTTAGATACGCCGGTCAGCCCCGAATTGTTGCCGCCCACGCGCGACGGAAAGATTGCGCAAAAAACAGAAGACTTGGTCGGTCCGTATGAACTGCACGATTTTTATCTGTATTATGTGCTGCGCTACGGCTTTGGACCAAAAAAGATTTTTGCGCTGGCAAAACAAGCGTTTGCGAGAACGTACGCGGACGACATCATAAAAAAATGGCTGGTGTCGTTTTACAAGCGGTTCTTCAGCCAGCAATTCAAGCGCAGTTGTATGCCCGACGGCGCAAAAGTGGGCACCGTGAGCCTATCCCCGCGCGGCGACTGGCGAATGCCAAGCGATGCAAGTGCGGCGGTGTGGATTGCCGAAGCCGAAGAGATTTAAGGCAATGAATTGGAACAGAAAAAAATTACAGGAGAAATAGAATGACCGAAGAGTTGAAAAAAAATCTGGAAAGCGTAAAAAAAGTGCTTTCTGACGCGGAAATGTATCGCCATGCGTGCAGTGTACTCAATTTTGACCTTGAGACGATTTGCCCGCCTGAAGCAATGGAAGAGCAGGGCGAAGTGAATGCGTTTTTGTCGTCAAAAGCCTACGCGCTCACCAAAACACCCGAATTTATCGCGTCTGCCCAATACGTTTTTGACCACCGAGCCGAGCTTGACGACGAACTTGATAAAATCTGGGCGGAAAGCTGGGCGCGGGATTACGCACTCGAAAAAAACATTACACCCGAGATGCAGCACCAGTTTTCGCTCGTGTATAACAAGGCGTATGTGGATTGGCTCAATGCAAAACAGAAGCGCGATTTTAGCGCATTTGCCCCGTCCCTCAACGCCGTGCGCGATGCGGAACTCAAGCGCATTTCGCTCATCGATTCCGAGTATGCCCTGCCGAACGCCTACGACAATCTGCTGAATTGCTACGAGCGCGGTATGACGAGCGCGGATTTGGACGCGGCATTTGAGGAGTGCCGAAACCGCCTTGTGCCGCTCTTGAAAAAGATTCAGGCGAGCAAAAAGCACATTCGCACCGATTTTTTGAGCCGCCGCGTTACCGATGAACAGCAAAAGCAGATGGCGCAGTATCTTTTGGAGCGTATGGGCTTCGATTTTTCGCGCGGTGCATTTACCACCACCGAGCACCCGTTTACCGACGGACTGGGCAAAAACGACGCGCGCGTTACCACGCATTACTATCCCGAGCAGTTTGCCTCAAGTATGTTCTCGATAATCCACGAGGGCGGACACGCGCTCTTTGAGCAGTTGCAGCCGAAAAGCGACCACGCGCATTTTATCACGGGCAACAAAACAATGGGTATGCACGAAAGCGTCTCGCGTTTTTACGAAAACCGCATTGGACGAAGCGAAGCGTTTATCCATCTGATTTATCCGAAAGTCTGCGAGATTTTCCCGAACGTGATGCAGGACGTGAGCGAGCGCGAACTTTTTGAAGCGATGAACATCGTGCAGCCGTCGCTTATCCGCACCGAAGCCGACGAGTTCACCTACACATTCCACATCATTATCCGCTACGAAATCGAAAAGCGCATCATTTGCGAAAAAGCAAACATTGAGGATTTGCCTGCACTCTGGAACAAAAAATACAAAGAATATTTGGGCGTCGAGCCGCAGAACGACGCGGAGGGAATCCTTCAGGACGTGCACTGGGCGGGCGGTTTTGGCTATTTCCCCGCGTATGCTGTGGGCAATATGTACAACGCGATGTATTTCAACACGATGAAAAAAGAACTCGACATCGATTCTCTCGTGCGCTCGGGTGATTTTGGAGCAATCAATGCGTGGATGCGCGATAACGTCTTTGCGCTTGCCGACCGCCTCTCGCCGAAAGACTGGCTCAAAAAAATTACGGGCGGCGTGTTCTCGCCCGCGGCATTTTTGGACTACCTCGAAGAAAAATACACCGCCCTCTACGAGCTGTAATCGACGGAGAAAAAGGGAAAAAACGGCAGCGAGAACGCACTTGCGAAGAAAAAAGTGGACGTATTATAATGGTGAGAAAATAAGGAGGGACATCAGAGGAACGAGGAAACAAGGGGCTTAAGCCCCTTGTCAACCAAAGTCTTAAAAACACCTTGAAGAAAGTAAGTGCGGCGACCCTTTTGGAAAATCCCAAAGACCAAAAAGCAAGTGCGCGGAACTTTTGGAAAATCCCAAAAGACAGAAAGCAACTGCGGCGACCTCTTTGGAAAATCCCAAAAGGCAAAAAGCAACTGCGGCGACCTCTTTGGAAAATCCCAAAGACCAAAAAGCAACTGCGCTCGGATTTTGGAAAAAAATGCGTTATGCTGAACTCGTTTTCAGCATTTCTCGCAGGGCGTTTTTTGTGGCAAAAACAAAGATTCCGAAATAAATTCGGAATGACATCATTATTTTAAGGAGCTGAAGAATGGTAAATCTTTCAGACAAAACAAAAATTGCAGAGATGTGCGCGGCGGCGCAGGCGATTTCGCGCCAGCACAAGAGTTATGCGGCATTAGCCGAAGACGCGGTTTTAAAGCCGATTATGCACAGCATTGACACGGATACCGAAAGTATGCTCATTGCGCTCAAAAGCGACAAAATCCTGAGCAGCGTGGACAGCGCCGACCTTGAGCGCGACTCGGCACTTCGCGATTTAGGCACGCTGATTGGCGGCTACGCGGTAATCCCGCTCCCAGACCTTCGCGAACAGGGCAAACTGCTCAAAGCGATTTTCGATAAATACGGGCGCGGCACGGCAGAAAAAAGCAATGCCGAAGAAACGGGCTACATTCGCAGTATGCTCAAGGATTTCTCCGCGGACGATGCAAAAAAAGCGCAGAAAGCACTGCTGGGAATGAGCGAGGCGGTCAAAATCCTCTCGGACGCGCAGGAAAAATTTGAAAGCGCAAGCGACGAGTATATGAAAGCCGTCCAGCAAAAAGGCGAATCGGCAACCGTCATCAAAAAACGTCTGTTGAACACCGTCAACAACGAACTGCTGCCGTTCCTCAAAGCCGTGCAGAAAGTGCCGCTGTATGCGGATTTTGCGCGCGGCGTGGAAGCGGAAATCGCAAAGAATAACGCCGTCGTTTCTGCACGCGCAAAGGTGAGCGGAAAAACGGCGGCGAAATAGCGGCGGCGCGCTTTTTTTTGCGCATACATCGGCAAAAAAAGCGCGTTTATAACACAATTTTTTCAATACCGTCGATTTTTGTTGACAGTTACGAAAAATGACGGTATAGTTTAAATACATTTATCTTTTTTAATCTTTTCGGAGAAACATAATGGCTACTAAGTATGTTTACTTTTTCGGCAATGGCGACGCAGAGGGCGATGAG
>ERZ842401.3744-NODE-3744-length-18529-cov-11.126989_pt1 | contig 18529 bp, 18 predicted proteins | sample MGYA00521270_ERZ842401 | MGnify/ENA primary metagenome ERZ842401 (study PRJEB31892, sample SAMEA3878208) | bioreactor metagenome | biome: Moose rumen | place: Sweden | collected 2011-10 | study: EMG produced TPA metagenomics assembly of the PRJEB12797 data set... | reverse complement strand
CTTTGCTGTGCTGAAGTTGAAGCACACCATTAAGCGCAAGAAATGATATGGAACTAAAAGAGTTTATCAGCAATACGCTGACTCAGATGGCAGACGGTGTGAACGATGCCATAGAGAGGTCAGACGGAAAAGGTTACTTAGTGAACCCAAGCGCAACGAAAGTCGGGGCTGACTGCATCGTACACTTCGACCTGTCTGTGGAGAGCGACAGAGAGGGAGCAGCAAGCATTAAGGTTATTGGCGGAAGTATGTCGGAACGAAACGTAAACCGTATATCGTTCGACATCAATATCAAACTTCCGACTTCGGGGAACTTATAGCAGTGCTTTCGGCACTGCCAAAGTATTCCCTCTCGGCATTGATAGTTTGACACCAAAGAGAATGAGCGGAATCGAAAGTCTGCAAGTCGTTTACCCCGTACCGTTCTGCTGCAAGCAGTACAAGTTGACGCAGAAACTTGCGGTTGTCTTCAATTTCTGCTTTACGCTGATGTTTCACCACACGACTGCGATGCCAGTCTCTAATACGGCTATATAACTTTTTCATGCCGCAAAGATAATGACAATAGAATAACAACAAATTTTAAGTTTTGAGTTATGAGCAAAGAGGATATAGCATTTCGCAAGTTGTCCATGCTGATGAAAGCCGTAACGGAGGCGAACGAGCAGGATGATACGCTGGAGGAACTGAAAGCCGCAGCGTTTGAAGTGTTGCGTCTCAATCCCGGTTGCGAGCAAAGCGAATGGGCAAAGATACTCGTTGAGCAGTACGGCACAGAACTCACGGATGCTTACGGAACAAACCCGGCAGATGTTCACGCATCGCTGGCAGACCTTTGGGAAAGTCCTTATTACGATAAGAATAGTGGACTGGAATACGATTTCAATACTTGGGCAGAAGCCTTATGGACTGATGCCGCAGTACAAATGTATTACGACTTAACAGAAAGGCTGAAAGAATGAATTCGGCGACAGATTAGAGAAAATAGCAAACTCGTTTATTTTAAGGTATCAAAAAGAGCGGCACAGGCAGCGGTCGAGGAATAATCACAAATCACGATAGAGTGGGTATGTCGCAAGGCGTACCCACTCTTTTCAGGTGGGTTCTATTCATTCGCTTTGTCAGATTTCTGAGCTTTTTTTGATTTTAGTCTGTCAGTTGCGGAGTGAGTGTAGCGGGCTACACGACCGATGAGACTTACAGAATAAAACAAAAAGAACCTGAAGGATGACAATAGGTTAAAGCCTCATCTTTGTCAAACTTAACCGTGAAAAAAATAGAACCCACTTTCAGTATATTTATGGTATGTCACTCTTCTCCTTTCTTTTTCCTCACCATCGTCATCGCATCTCTCAACAGAAAGATAGAGAGAACCCATCGTCTTCACTAAACATTTGTTTTCCTACGTGTGAGGTAGCTGTTAAAGACTTACCTTTTACACCAACGGAAACAGAGGTTATATATGTACAAGAGGAAGGCGACGATGCAGTCAACGATTATATTCGAACCCATCTTGACTCATTGCAAGAAATCTTTGCAAATATGGCACTGAGGTTCGTATATCTTCCCGCGTTAAACGATGAAATTGCGCACACAAAGGAAATATGCACATACTGGAAACCTTCTGGAAAGAGCCACCCCCTCTTAGTAAAAGCGAAAGCTTTAAGTAATAGCTTTTTGCTTGACTATATGTGCCATAAAGAGAACCGACAAGATGTGTCTTCGCCTGCTGTATGGCGGTTAATACCTCCTGAGTTCCTTAGTGAACATGATAGGAATGCAGGCCATTACGTATTTAAGCGAATAGAGCTACATGCGCCTTTGTATAATACCCCTACCTATTATGAAACTTTATCTCGTAAATGTTTCTTTGAAACAGATAGTCCAAGATATCGTTTAGCAAGGCTCAATAGCGCAGATGAAAGTTTTGAGAAAGAATCAAAGGAACTCTTTCAAAAGGCAAAGATGCTTATCAATAAGATGCGCTGTATCGGAGTGAGTGAAATGGTCATTGCCAGTTTGTTAGAACCCGAAACAGAACCCAGTCACCTGCGTATTACCTCCGACAATCGTATCTTTTTGTCCGACTTTGATGACAAGGAAATAAAAATGACACCATTGGTAAAGGCTGTTTTCTTCTTGTTTTTACGTCACCATGAAGGCATCGCTTTTAAGGAACTTTCCGATTATGCAGATGAGCTTGCAGGGTTATATGATGCTATACGCGATGGCAAGACGACGAACCGCGAGTTTAATACCCCCAAACGTCTTAATAGGAGTATTCAAAACCTAATAGACCCATTCAATAATTCTATTAACGAAAAGTGTGCGCGTATTCGGGAGGCATTTTTGATATGTATCCATGAACAAATAGCCAAGCACTATATCGTCCTTGGAAAACGCGGAGAACCCAAGCATATACCCCTATCTCAAGACAAAATTATTTGGGAATAAAAATACGATTCCTAAAAATTATGTAACTTTGCAGACGATTCTCGGAGTCATGAGCATACGGCTACGATGGACGCGTTCCTTTATTGCCCAAAATGCGATTGACAGTCCACGCCGGGCTGAAGTAGGGAGACCTGCAATGGATACACCTGCTGAGGCGGGCAACATCGGACGAGCTTCCGTGCCGAACTATTTGGTTTGCCAGTAGATAGGTACAACAAGGCGAGGCTGTATGAGGTGGGAAATCGAGAGTCACTACATTATGTAGAAAAGGCGTTTACTCAACGCTTCATCGCTACACTCCAAACTTCGAACACTTGGAATCCCTGTAGTAGATGTAGCAATGGTAGATGACCCGGGATGTGTGTATACGCATCCCCTTTCGTGATAACAGATGCAGAAGTGTGTCGTGTCTATCTGTCAGGGGTACTATATTCATATCGGCGTGGGCTTCGAAGTTGCTTATCTTAACAGGGTGGCAAGTTCGAAGGCCAGGAGTGTGAGATAAGTAACGAGTACGAATCTCACGCTTTTTGTATATCATGTAGAAACCGATAATTGGAAAACTAATAATCTTGTAGGAGGTCGCAAGAGCTGGGTAAAGCCCTAATGAATGATATGCTCTCAAAAAGGACTATCTTTTCAAGAATCGTTTGGGTCGTAGCAATGACCTTGTTTCTTTCTTCTTGCGAACCATGCAGGAGGCCAACACAAACGAAGGTGGTTGAGGAACAAGAACCTCAGTTTAGCCAGATAGTAAATATCTATGTAGAAAACTCTGGCAGTATGAAAGGCTATTTTTCAGGAAACAGCCAGATTAAAGATATTATAAAGGATTACTACGATAGAATTGATGACAGCCAAAGTGATGGAGATACTATCACACTTAATTTTATCAATACCCAAATAGAGAACTCCTCAGCAGAGATAAAGGAATACCTAATGGCCTGCCAGAGTAAATGCACAGCAGCATATTCGAAAATAGACGATATCCTGCGAATGGCGATGGAAGGCATTAACGATTCCACTGTTAACGTGGTTATATCCGACTATTGTTTTGAGAGCGATAATTCGAGTTTTCAAATGGCGATGTCAGGAATAACAGGATTGTTTACAAAAAGACTGAAGTCAGATGCTAACCTATCAGTGGCCATCATTAAATACATGTCAGATTTTAATGGCAAGTATTTCCCCGGTGGTATACCTACAAAAAAATCTATGCCTTTCTATCTTTGGATTTTTGGAAATGAAAAGCAGGTAAAACGTATTGTCAATGCACCTATAAAGTCTGCTAATTGTGGAATGCTTATTCTTCAACCTTCTCAGAACATTGTGCCTACTATTGTAACAAAGAAAGCGAGAATGGTTGATGACAATTCAATTATTGTTAAGGAATGGGATAAAGACAGGAACCGCGATGCAACCAACTATTCAACCACGATAGAATTGAATTTATCAAAAATAATTTTGACTAAGGAAGAAATCTGTAACATCGACAATTATTCTATTACTCCTGGTTATAGAATTGTATCGATAGAGGAAAAGGAGAATGGAATATATTCCTATCATATATCTACTAATAAACCTGCACCTGGTGTTGTTTCAATAGAATACGCGCAGCATGACCTTCCAGAATGGGTAGAAAAGTCAAACTATACAGGAACAGGAGTACCCAAGGATAGCACTACTCTTGGCGTGAAATATCTTATTGGTGGAGTCTATGATGCTTACCACAACTTATCAAACAAGGTGTTCGAAACAAAAATAACACTAAAATAAAATGTTATGAAAGAGTTCTTCAATAACATCTACTACTACACCAACAATTTTTATGGTGTCGAACTTGATAATTATCTTTATCAGGATGTCCCAGCAGGTTATTTGCACAATGGCCTAGCCCTGCTTGTTTTTAGCATTATCACCTGTGCTGCTTTCTATTACTGGAAAGCCCCTGTCAGAAGGCAGAGGCTATGGTGGCTATGCTTTGTTGGCATAAATGGCTTATTGAATTTTATTTTTGGTCTTAGGTATACGATGACACCTCTTATTAATAATAAGATAAAAGCAGGGTCTGAATGGTCATATATTGATTGTTTCGCATTCAGTTTTACAAGCATCTTTTGGTCTATTGTATTCTTTGTTGCTATTTCGTTGTGTATAAAATGGTGGAGTCCTGCAAAGTATGTTCCCTTCTGTAAATTCTAATCCTACAACAATATGAGTAGACTATATGTTTTTGCAATAGGAGGATCTGGTTCCAGAGTTCTAAGATCCCTTACCATGCTTATGGCATCTGGTGTTGGCACCTCCAACGAGGTGGTTCCTATTATTATAGATCCCGATACACACAATGGTGATAGGGTAAGGACTGAAGAGTTACTGCGCTTATATGAGTCAATTCGAGCAGAGCTGAGCTTTAACGATTCAATTAAGAACAGGTTCTTCTCTACAGAACTTGCTTCTATAAACAAGAATAGCGTCTATACTATTCCTATACACGGAACATCGGGTATAGCGTATGAGAACTGGTTAAATCTTAATACGATGTCTCCAGAAAATCAGGCTTTAGCTCGGATGCTGTTTTCTAATGCCAATCTTTCATCAAAAATGGATGTTGGATTCAAAGGAAATCCGAACATAGGCAGTGTGGTTCTCAATCAGTTGACAAAGCAACGTGGAGACTTCAATACTTTTGAAACAAATTTTGTAAAAGGCGACAAGGTGTTTATTATCAGTTCCATATTTGGTGGAACAGGTGCAAGTGGTTTTCCACTTTTGCTGAAAACATTCCGTACAAGTACAAACAAAGCATTAGCACAAGCTCCAATAGGAGCAGTGTCTTTGCTACCATACTTTAGTTTAAAAGATAATCCTAAAAGCTCAATCAAGGCAGATTCTTTTATTACAAAAGCAAAGGCCGCATTGAACTACTACGAGAAGAATGTTACTGGTAATAAAACACTGGACGACATGTACTATCTGGGGGACGACATCTCCAGTAAATCATACGATAATTGCGATGGTGGCGATGAGCAACAAAACGACGCTCATGTCATAGAGCTGCTGGCAGCTCTTTCGATATTGGATTTTGACAGCAAACAAATAAATATTGAAGCCAAATCAAGGGCTACAAATTTCCATGAATTCGGATTAAAGACAGACCCATCTAAGGAAATTATCTTTTCAGACTTTGGTGACAAGACAAAGAGGAAAATACGTATCCCCTTAACCCAAATGACCTTACTTAACAGCTATTTGAATAATCGCTCATTAAACCACAGATTGTCACAACGTTGGGCAAAGGATAGAAATTCTATTTTGGGCGATACTCTTTTCAATAGTGAGTTTTACAGTAATTTCTCGACTTTTAAGGATTTGTTTAATGGATGGCTCACTGAACTAGGAGGCAATAAAATTGGCTTTAAACCATTCAAGACTGATACAGAAGTTGTGAGTGACGGATTGGAAATTGTACATGGTGTCAAACCAAAGTACGGTATACTATCGAAGAAAGGTTATGACCTAATGGATGTTCGTTTAGGAAAAAATCTGAGTGATGTACAACAGAACCTTTCCGCACCGAAGACATTCATGGAATTGTTCTACATCACAACACTGGAGCTTTGTACAAAAAACTTAAAAATGAATTGATTATGGGCTATATATTCAGAATTAACAAGACTAAAGGTGCTTTAAAGACAACTATAGTCGATTGGAACAACACACCTGATAGTACATACCATCACGGATTTGTTGACAAAATACCTGATGCAACAACCACGCAGCGTGAGATTACATCAATTCCTTCACCTTTTGCAAGAATTGAGCTTGTGAAGGAAGCTTTTGGTAAAATCGTGCCGGATACATTCAACGAGATGAATGTTGATAAAGTTAAGGAAATGCTTCATGGCGAAACAATCTACCATAAGATGGTATCTGACAGCTTGGATGTTGGGCAGATATTCTTTTCTTATGAGGCCATGAAAGATCAAGTCGATATACTTGTATGGGAAAAAGACAAATGTCTTAATAGTTTGTTAAGTTCCAATGACAAATCTCACCAAATCTATGGTAAGACCCTGTCTATGTTCCTAAGTCAGGATGCACAAGGAAAGGATCCATATAATTTCGGGAAAATGCAGAATATCTACATCCTTCGTTATAAAGGAAAAGGTAAGAAGCAAATGCATATAATAGGTGCGACTTCACCAGCAACATTGTTCTTTTCTACAGCGAACGACGAAAATTCAATATCCAAAGAATTGTGCTTTGGAACTGATTATGCCTTTGACAAGGAACTCGCTTCACTTGATATAAGAGCAACGGACTATATTAAATATCTGTTTGCTTTCCGATATTCTGAACCTAGATTCAATGCATTATATCCAGAAGTTGCTAAATATCTGGATGCTGTTTATTTTGTACTTGATGATGACCTGAAAGACGAGTTAGATGCTATTCGTGATTCTTGTGCAGAACAAGTTGAAGGTACGTTGACGTATGTTGACAAGACTTATGACAAGTTGAGCGTTGATGTGAACACAACCACTAACTATCAAGTAGAAGTAAATGGCCGTCCATTGCACTTCAAGAGATACATTGACAACGACCCCAACAAACAAGGAAATTCGGATTTCAAAATTCGCACATCGAAAACGCCAGACGGGAAAACGCCTCTTGTCCTGCCTGTCACAAATGGCAATGTTTACAAAAATCTCAATTATTATGGAACTGAGTTTGGTACAAATCAAAGTGTACCCTACTACGACAAGAATAGTTTGGGCTTGCGCAAACTTCCTGGTATTAATATACCATACCCCTATCTGACGATTAGTGATTTCCTTGAAGATAAGATTGTGAAATTACCTGCTGAAGTAAACAATTCAGACTTTTTTGACGGCAATTATTTCAGCAATAGTGGGATAAAGGAGGGTTACCTTCTACCGATAAAAGAACGGTATTTTGACTACTTTACAGCAGATGACTTAAGAGGAAAGTCACCTTCAGGGAAAAATGTCATTGACATCAAACAAGTAGCATCTGGTGTAGAAGTGACTCTTAGAATTCCAATCCAAAAAGAGTTAGAAGTGGAGTATAAGCGTATCTATACTGTCGATGTAAAAGCTGATCAAGAGAACAATAAGGGGGCTATTGTCATGGCTCCAGAAGACTTTGTTGTTGGTGTCTTTCCACCTGTGGTATTCACTAATTCAAGTGATGCCCACTACCGGATAGCGATTGTGTGTGATTTCGTTCTTAACAAGGAATGTACTTGCAAGTGTCATAACGAACAGACGGGATTCTTTGCTCCAGATTATGTTGTGCGTAATGTTGATATTGAAGATGATATCCGTTCCAAGGTTTACATTCTTGAAGGACAGGTTTTTGACTGTGCGAGAATTGAAGTTCTAACAGATCAATCTGGGAGAGAGAAAAAGGCGACAGGTCTTCTTGTACCAAAGTTTAAGAAAAGGAATGGCTCTGCTGCCTTCAGTTTTGCAATAGATTTGGGTACATCAAACACTCACATAGAGTATACTACTGGCACAAACCAGATGCCTCAACCGTTTACATTTAATGAAGACCAACCTCAAATCAGCCTAATTTGCAAACCTACAGATGTGGTAAAGAATCATATCCGTGGAGAGTTCATTCCTGAAATAATTGGAGACAATGCTCAATGCCACTTCCCACTCCGTACTGTGCTCTGTATAGACAAAAACAATGCAGGTATCAATGAACAAGGAACTGGCTCTTATATTGCATTTGGCAATGCGACACCGGCCTTCATGTATAACAAGGCAGAAATTGGTACTAAATATAATGAATATGTGCCAAATCTGAAATGGAGTCAATTGAATCAAACGAATGAGGAACGGATTAGATGCTATATTGAGGCAATGCTCCTTATGATAAGGACAAAAGTAATACAAGAGGGCGGAAGTCTTGCGCAAACTCAAATCAAATGGTTCTATCCTATTAGTATGTCAGACTACAAGAAAGGACTCTTTGAGAGAGTATGGGACACTGCCTATAAGAAATACTTCAACCCTTCGGGGGTTCCAACAGCTATAACAGAGTCGGTTGCACCTTATTCTTTCTTCCAGAAAACAATGGCAAGTGTAACCAATATTGTGACTATAGATATTGGCGGAGGTACTACTGATATTGTTGTGGCAGATACTAATGGAGTGAAATGTATTACGTCAATGCGCTTTGCAGCAGATGCCATATTTGGAAACGCATTGGTCAGTGTAGTGAATGGCCCCCTGAATGGAATTGTGAAACAGTTCAAAGACTACTTTATTGAAAACCTGAATGGACTCGACGACCTCCAAAGGATGCTTATTGATAAAACTGCCAATGACTTCGGAAACTCCTCTGAGGTTGCGTCTTTCCTGTTCTCGCTTGCTGACAATGAAATAGTAAAGCGAAATAACATCAAAGATAAAGTAGACTTTAATAATGAGTTGATGAAAGATACCAGTCAGAAGGTTGTATTTTACATCTTCTTCACTGCCATCATTTACCATCTGGCAAATCTGATGAAGGTAAAGGGATTAGAAATTCCAACCAATATAGCGTTCAGTGGGAATGGTTCGAAAGTCGTTTCAGTGCTAAGTCCTTCTAAGAGCTCGTTGGAAACATTGGTCACTAATATCTTCAGCCTTGTTTATAATGAGGATGTTAAGGGAATCAATCTGATCATTAACTCACACAATCCTAAAGAAGCGACATGTAAAGGCGGATTGTTCTTAGCCCAACAGCCAATCAATGTCAATGTAGCAAAGACTGTTCTTTTAGGAGTTTCTGATTCAAAGGTATGTACAGAGGAGAAATACAGTGATGCACCTGCGATGTACGCAGATGTGGTGAAAGAAGTAAAATCTTTTATGGACTTCATTACGTTGAGATTGCCAAAACGAATTTCACTTAACAATGTATTTGGTATTGATATCAATTCCATTAAGTTGGCTGTAGAATGCTTTAATAAAGATTTGGCTGCCTATATCCAAAGCGGTATAGATTTGAAGATTGTGGCACACGACGTAAGTCGCGATGATGTAATAGAAGAGCCACTCTTCTTCTATCCGATTATTGGTGTTATGAATGACCTGAGTTTACAAATCTGTAATTCAAACACTTAAAACAAAACGAAATGATTGTCTGGTTGGGCTTCAATGGCTCAGCCAGACATTAGTAAACGAAATGGACATGATACTAATAATATCAATGATGCTTTCTGTCATCGTGTCAGTCGGTATGGCTGGCATGGTGTATCTGATGTTAAGTCGAAAAATTAAGAGGATGACAAGTCCTAAACAATCCATTTTCGACGAGACTGATTTGAAAAAACACGTAAAAGTGTTAGAAAGTAGAATGGAGCGTTGTGAAAATAAATTGTGGGGTACAGAATATGAGGATAAAGGCGTTCTGCAAGGGCCTGTTGAGGTCTTGGATGCAGATCACACAATCAGTTCTCAGAAAGACAAGGCCAGGTATTCCAAGAAGAAAAAGGCCAGAGAAAAGAAGTTCCACATAGAAGAAGCTCACCATGAGGATTTAAAGACGAAAGTGCGTCCCGAAAATGTTGAGTACACCGCTCTTACGGTGACGGACGGTAAACTTACACTTGCCTCCCCATCACAAGTTTCATATTATAGAGCCTGGGAAATTGAGGGTGATATCTTCTATGAGTTTTATAGTGACAAAACTGCCAAGGCTATCAACAACAGGAGCGTCATTATAGAACCGTTCTGCGATAAAGAACCAACTTCAATCCCCTCAGACCAAGCGTCTCACGTGGAAACCGTTCTTCATGGTTTCCTTAACAAGGATTATTCAGTAAAAACAAAAACAATTATTAAGTTTGTATAATTATGCCGATACAAGTTACATTCCAGTTAGACAATTCGCGTGAAAGAGCCGACATGGCGAAGTATATCAATGCGATTGAGACAAGCCAATATCTATACGGAAACAGACAAACACAAAGTTCTTTTGGCAGGCAGGATACGGTAAGCCAAGATGTCGCAAAAGTGAAAGAACTTGAGAAAGATAATAAAGCACTACAGGAAGATATAAAAAGACATCAACAGAACAATATCAAGAATGAAGAAAGAATAAAGAAACTTCAGGAAGAACTTGATACTTTGCGTGCTGAAAATGAAAACAAAATCAAAGAAGCAGAGGATAACAAAAAGTTATTTGAAAAAGCAAGTGATGATAATAAGAAAATGAAGGACAACTACGAACGCAAGCTCCAGCAGAAAGACGACGAACTAAAAACTGAGATTAGAAGAGTTGAAGATTCTAGAGAAGAGATAGTGAAGAAGCTCAAGGAAAAAATAAGCGAACTGCAAAAGCAACTTGAAGTTTGGAATCCCTCAATAAACACAGAAGGCAGTACGGGGCAAATGTTTTATCTAGTTGACGGTGATTCCCTTAAAAGAACAATGGATGATGCAGCTCTATATGTTGCCCATTCAGAAGGGAACAATATATATAAATTTCAATTCAACTTGAAAAAAGGTCCAATAAGAGAGGCATTCTTGAATAAGGAAACAGATATTTTGCCGTTTTGCGAAATTATAGCTGGTGGTGATTTAGAGTCGGTTGGCAGAATTGAACCTATTGAGTTAGGGCAGGCAGTAATGTCTAATGATGAATTGAAGGTGATTAATAAGGCAAAAATCAAACTATACCGAGACTAAGACATGGTTGTTCAATATTTTATCGTAGCCGCTATTGTCATAGCTGTAATAGCATGGCAGTTTGCATCATACAGAGCAAATGAAAAGCGAATAGACAGGATAAAGAACCTGTTTCCAGAGCAAAACAATAGTGTTGTTGTTAAAGCCAACGACACTACCACGATTTACAATGAAGATGCCTCTGGTGAATTTAAGGAGACACTGGAGGACATCAATTCTTATTTGGCTAAGAATAAGAACAAGACTTTCGATTATCATATCCTAAAAGAAATAGTCGACAGAAATTCTCAGTCCCTTGAAGACGAGGTAGACACAATGCTTTCTACGCCCCTCTATTTGGGGCTCATCGCAACTATTTTCGGTATTGCTTTTGGTGTCGTTGTTTTTGCATGGAAGGACCTTGCAAATCTGCTTGCAGGTGCCAATATGAACCCAGAAGGAATAAGAATCCTTCTTACCGATGTCGGTATTGCAATGGCGGCAAGTCTATGTGGTGTATTCTTTACCAAACAGTCGACAGCTCATTATAACGAGGCAAAGACATCCATGACAAAGAACAAAAACCGTTTCTTAACATGGATTCAAACAGACTTGATGTCTAAACTGAGTGACGACATCACTGGTGCTCTCATTAGAATGACGCAGGACTTAAACGAATTCAATAGCTCATTTGCCCAAAACACTAAGGAACTGAAAGAAACACTCAAAACAGTAAATGACAATTATGAAGGACAGGTAAAATTACTGGATGCCATTGGCAAAATAAAGATTAACAAAATTGCAAAGGCTAATATTGAAGTGTACGACAGGCTTCAGGGTTGTACGGAGGAACTGGAAAACTTATTCACAATACTATCCGACTCAGAAACTTATGTTGCAAAGGTAACAGAACTCAATTCTAAATTGGGTAGTATTGAAGAGCGTACCCAACTGTTCGAGGAGCTCGGTAATTATTTCAAGAATGAAGTAGAATATGTAAAAGATCGCCAAGGAATGATGCGACAGCAGATGTCTGGATTGGACTCTGTTCTTCAAGATGCATTATCTAATATGGGTGATAGTTTGACGCTCAGTTTGCAAAATCTGACTAGTGTGTTTCAAACCCAAAACCAAAGAATTCAACAGTTAATAGATGAGCAGCAACAAGCACTTGCCGACAGTCTTAGGACTCAACAGGATGCAATAAACGAGAAGATAGGTCAGATAGATAATCCTTTCGAAGGCGTAAAAGAAGCTTTTGCTGAGGGACTAAACAGCATCAAAGAGACCTTTGAACTCCAAAATGTGACTATTCAGGAGATGCTTTCTAAACAAAACAATGCATTTGAGGAAGCGTTGAAGGAGCAACAGGAAATAGTTCTTCAGAAACTACAGAATGCTCCGAATCAATTACAAGCTCTTACTGACATTTCACGTGCTGTTGAGAGGCTGAATCAGAACATTATAAAATTGGAGAATTCGCATCAAGGACAAATTATAAGGATGGCAGATATTCAAATGCCTTCAGATGATGAAGAACAACCAAAGAAGAAGTCACTTTGGGCAAAGTGTAAGGCTTTGTTTGTTCCCATTTGTGCATTTGGTTCATTCCTCGCTTTATTGGGTATTCTTTTGCTACAATTATTGAGGTCATAAAATAAGAATATGGCAGACAGCGGAAATAAGAAATCTCTCTTTTGGACAAGCTATTCAGATCTTATGACTAGCTTATTCTTTGCTATGTTAGTTCTTTTTGTCGTCGTGGTGGTAGCAATGGGGGCTGTCAACAAACAGTTAAAAGAAGCACTAAACAGGGCAGAGATAACGATAGAACAGCAAAATCAGGTATTGAAGCTGCAAGAACAATTCCAGACGCTGGCAGGAGCGACATCCCTTGACTACGATGAAGAAAAGCGAATGTTTTACGCAAAGGACTTTGTCGGAATCGAGATCTTTCAGCCCAACGAGGCGGAAATAAAGCAAGAGTTTATCAATAAAGTTGATGAGGTCGGAGCTGATATAAAAAACATTATAGACTCTCTGAACAAGGCAAATAACAACTTCAAATATCAACTCGTCATAGAAGGAACGGCAGCAATTCCCTATAAAGAACTTCGAGCAGGAACATTTAACAAAGATAATTACGACATGTATCTGTTGAGTTATCGCAGGGCATTGGCACTCTACAAGCGATGGCAACATCTGAATTTGCGTGAAAGCAATACGGAAATCATTATTGCCGGAAGTGGATTTAACGGCATTAACCGTGACAAAGTTCGTGAAGATAATAATAAGCGATTTGTCATTCAGATAATACCTAAAATTGACAGACCTACAAGTAAATAATTTTATGAGATTACAGAATCTAATCATAGCATGCTCACTGCTTTTTTGCTTACTATGTATATTAAGTTGCAGAAAGGCTTCAACCTCTCGGACTCGACATGAGCGACAGACAGAATATGTTCAGCCCAAGGAAAAGACAGAATCTGTAAAGTCTTCAAGGAGGCACGGTATCACCAACAAAAGGTCTAACAAAAAACTTGAGGGTCGCGAAGTGTTTGATAAGTATTCTACGGCAGTGTTTATGGTGTTTACCAGTGATGGTATGAATGGTTATCAAGGATCAGGTTTTTTCCTGACTTAGTCATCGCATACCCCAAAAATCGTCGGTGAACAGTTTTGCTATTCGCTGATGTCTTTTCATAGGCATAGTTTTGGTGAAGGTCTTGCCAGTCTTCGGAAGTCGGAAAACGATGGTTGTGACTGTCTTTGCCATATTTAGCACCTTGTCGACACTCATACCGATATTTGCGTCCTTGAGCCTGCATTCGAGTTCTTTGTAGTACTTCAAGGCTACGAAGCAGATACAGATATGTGCCTCAATGCGCTTGCGTGTGAAGTGGAACATAGGACGTATCTCAATTTTCGACTTTGCAATACGGAAAAGCTTCTCATAAGCTTTTTTTTTATGATCAGTATATCGTTATGCAAAGTAGTCATACCCATAATGATGCCAAATTGCTGATTGCTTGATTTTTCGTGTTACTTAGCATACGATGAAAGAAAGATGAGTGTTTTGCAAGCCTTGCAAGACACTTTTTTTTGTGTGCACCATATCACAGGGTTTATTTTTGCAGTGTTAGAAAGGGTATAAGGTTGTTCCTTTCATAAAGTTGACTTATATGAAAAAAGGATGTGGAATAGTTTTGTTAGTCTTTGGATTTCTTAATCTATTTGTAGCCTTTATAGCAATGGGTTATGGTGCTCCAAGCGAAGTGGTCTTTAACAAGATTGCAGCATTTTGTCTCTTAGTATTCATCGGTTTTATCCTGCTCTATTTCAGCAGGAAGGATTGATATGCCTTTCATAACGTTATGGTTTTTGTAGTGTTTCGTATCATATAATATCTTTTTATTATGTCAGATTTAGGAGTAACAGATGCCTTCTTTGAAGAAGCAAAAGAGGCACAACGAGCGAAAGATTATGAGATAGCTTATCGTAATAACCTATCTTGTGAGATTACATTTGACAATGGTGAGTTGCCAGAATACATTCCGAGTTATCGAGATACGGCAAAGGAGGCTGGTCGTCGAAAGTGGAAGATGACGAAAAAGCTACCCCAAGGGGACCAAAGGCGACTGCGTAGAGAATATCGGGAGACGTTTGGTTATAGTGAAATAGAAACGTTGTTTCTTACCGATGATTGGAGAAAAAACTACTAAGATGACCTCTCAAGAGTACTAACACTCATTATAAATTTGAACATTTTGGTTCATTATACACTCTTATGGATATGACAGAAGAAACATACGAATGGCCCATTGATAACACAGGGCTTTTTACAGACATATTCAATTTATCGGGAAGGATATCCAGAAAGGAATACGTCATCTATATGGTAGGAGGTCTAATTGTCGGAATTATAGATTCATTTATTCCCTATATGCAGCTATTGTTTAACATCTTACTTTTGATTTGGTCTATAGGTTTTTTGTCAGAGAGCGTTAAACGTATGCACGACTTTGACGTAACGGGTAAATGGATTTTTGCTATACTACTTTTACACATTCTCTCGTACTTTGCCCCATTAGTGTCTCTCGTTCTTGAGATTATTCTTTTGATAATCCTTTATTCCATTTTCCTAATGTTGGCTATTTGCCCTGGCACAGACGGCATCAATCGGTATGGCTCAAATCCTATACGCTCTTACCGTGAGCAAACTCTTGAAGCAGGCTTCCCCGACCTGGATGATGACTAAACAAAGATAGGGCTTAGTGGCACAATGAAAGACTTCCTTCGGGTTAATGTTTTAGACAAAAGGGAGTGTGACCGATTTTTTTTGTCTATCCGCTGACCCCCAAAAGATAGTTTTACAGAAAGCTTGCCAGCTTCTGCAAGACCCTCATTGAGATAGATCCGCTGACCCTAGATTGGGGGTCAGCGGATAGACCCTTCATAAGTAAGAAAGAGGTCGCATCTATATGCAACCTCTTTGAAAAAACAGCGGAAGCTGGGGGATTCGAACCCCCGGTACGGTTGACCCGTACGTCAGTTTAGCAAACTGGTGGTTTCAGCCACTCACCCAAACTTCCAGTATTGATTTTTGCTTTTTGTTCTGAAAAGCGATGCAAAAGTAGGACGCGATTTTGATTTAAGCAAGGAAAGGAGCGATTTTTTGCTTTTTCACATTTGTTTTTTTTAGTACTATCCTAAATATGTCTTAGCGAATTGCAATATCGTAAAGTTTATCCCCAATCGGTCATAGAACGGTTATACAGCTTGCAACATTCATTTTATCATCTTCTTCAATACATTTCGATTACTATGAAATGCCACCGCGCCCTTAAAGTATCATACACGCTGTTCAGTAATTAAACCCAAATCGGTCATTAGACTGTTTCACCCTTTCATAACTTTCTTTTAGGCATCTTTTTCACGGCCTTTCAGTCATAATAGAATCCCATTACTCCTTCAATGCCGCAAAAAACCTGCTCAAAAAGGAACTTGAAATCATCGAAACGCTAATGATCGATTTGGGTTAAATGGAGTTAGCATAACGCCAATGACCGGTTTTATTAATAGAACCCACCTAAACAAGCAAATCGGCTATACATCAACACTTGACGTATAGCCGATTATGATTTAGTTTAATGCGATGTGTTATTAAGTAGCATATTATTTGTTGTTGCTACCAGTGCGCATCACGCGTTTGCCGGCAGAGTACATACGAGCGAATTGTGCGGGCATATAGGATTCGGAGCTTTCCTTGCTGGTGAGTTCGTTGATGATATAGTCAAGCGAAGTACCGAAGTTGCGCAAGTTTTCGTAAGAACTCTCAATATGGAGTACATTTTTCCAAGAGTCGAAGTTCTGCCAGTCGCCGTCAATGCTTGATTCGAATTGTCCGTACGGAGCAAAGAGTATCATACGGCGGCCTGTAGGCATAGCGTCCCAGAGTTGGTAAACCTCATCGTAGGCAAAGGCGCGATATCCAGCTTTTTCTTCGTTGCCTCCCCATATATTGGTATTAACAACTTTGTAGCTGGCATCTGTCCAAAGTATAAACACTTGGCGATGGAAGCCATCATCTACGCCCCAGTCGCTGCGACTGAATGCTGTGCCAAGAGCTTCGAGTGCGCTTTCTGGTGTGTCGCCACCGTAAGAGAGTGAGATGCCGTTGACAAAACTTTCGAAGGCAGACTTTTCGTCTTCGTTCTTTAAGTTATAAACCTCGCTCACGGAGAGTCCTTCTGCTCCATCCACGTTGATGTCGCTAAACGTGATTACTTGGGCATTGAGACCGAGCAGGTTGATGTCGGCAGCCTCGCAACGTTCTTGGAAGAGGCTGTAGAACGAAGTGGCATTTGATTTCACCATACTAATTTCGCCGCTCATTGAACCCGAGATGTCCATCAGCATTACAACATCTACCGTCAAGTTATTTTCGTCGGTGGTGAACTGTTTAATGGTTTGGTCGTAAATGGTGGTCTCGTCCACTTTTTGACTTTCATCAAGTACGAGGTCGCCTGTGCTAACGTCCTCTTTGAACTTGTAGAATGCGCGATAATAGTAGGTGGTGAGTGGCTTGAAGCCGCGGAAATCTACGTCGAAGTTACTGTCGTCTTTAAGTGTAGCAGTTCCTTGATATTCTGCAACACCAATTTTTAAGTTTTCAGGATTTTTGTCGCAGAGGATACCAAATTCGCCTGCCTCTGCAAAATAGGGGTCAGAGCAGAATACCGTGCCGCTCAGTGTGCACGAGGAACCACCCACCTTAAATGAGGCTTTACCTGTCCAAATTGTAACAGTGTACTGTACTTTCTCAACCACTTGCTCTTCAAACTTGTCAGCATCGGCAACTACATCGGCCACACCGTCCGAGTTTACCTCCAGACCTACTTCTTCGGCAGTCACTTCTGTGCCGCTGTAGTGCAAGCCGAGAACTTCGTTGAAGTATTTTATTGCAGCAACCACTGTGGGATATGATGCCAGCTTACTTAAATCGGTGACGCGAGCAAAGTAGAAGAGCGACTTTTGCAAACCGTTCTCGTAGTCAGCATTCTCCAATGCAAGGTCAAGCGCGGCTTTGTCGTAGTTGATTTGATCTACATATTCCAAATCCGTACCTTTCTTAAACACGAGTTCTAACACTTCATCGTTAAGGAAGCTGAAGTTGAGCACACAGTCCTCCATAATGAATTGCAGTGGTCTGTTGTCGTCTTTATTGACAAGCAAGGAGGCTTTCACAGAGCCGTCGCGGTTTGAGAAGAAAAGCGTGCGTATGTTCAGCCCCGTAGCATCAGCATCAGCGAGACGCCGCGTGGCAGAAGGTTCTATGCTGTTGTCTTTCAGAAGGAAAACGCCATTTTCGGTGACGTAGCCCTCGTCCCAGTCTCCTATCGCACTCTTCACAAGCGAATGAAGTGTGCCAGAGTCAACGTTGTAAGTTCCTGCGCTCACGCTGTCATCGTCGTGGCTGGAGCAGGCGCTGAATGCTAAAAAGCTAACTGCGGCAAGCAGCCAAAGAGTTAGTTTCTTCATAGTTTTTCTGATGCCTATAGTTCCCTATTCGGCTTTTGAGGTTAAATGATTGTTAAGATTGAAAAACGTATCTAAGGTGGGGAACTTGTCATTTGGTTTCACCAAGGTGCAACGTTTGCTACTTGACCACCCTTCTACTTTCTTCAAAAAAAGAACTAAATAACTGCTGCAAAAATAGCGGACGAAATACTAATAGGTATATTTTTTCTTATTATTTTTTACAAAATACGGGCTTTTCAGTACAAAATAAAACAAGTTAGACTTGGAATGAGCGTGTTACAGATTCAGGCTCAGCGGATTTCCCCAGTTGATAAAGCCTGAGCTAATTAAGAATAAAGTTG
>ERZ842401.3743-NODE-3743-length-18533-cov-111.127341_pt1 | contig 18533 bp, 18 predicted proteins | sample MGYA00521270_ERZ842401 | MGnify/ENA primary metagenome ERZ842401 (study PRJEB31892, sample SAMEA3878208) | bioreactor metagenome | biome: Moose rumen | place: Sweden | collected 2011-10 | study: EMG produced TPA metagenomics assembly of the PRJEB12797 data set... | reverse complement strand
TGGACTGCACATCAATTATGTAAAACATGCTGCTTAATTTTGATTATCTACTTAAGAAATTAAAAAATTACTCCTATGGAAAAAATCTTTAAAATTTGTTGTCCGTGTATTTGTGTGTGCTTATGCGTTATTGTTGTGTCCATAATAGGCATTAGTGTTTATTTTCTTAAACAACATTTTGATTGGCGTCAATTGGTAATTGGAGCCTCATTACTTATTTTATTGATTATGTGTATTTGTGTAATATATAATTGTTGTAATATAAAAAAAATACGATTAAAGAGTGAAGATATAGAATCCAAACTGAAAAACATCGAAGATGGTTACAAAGATATTTCAAAGCAAATGTCAAGATGCTCCTTCTGTTCTTCAGCTATTGCAAATGATAGTATATATAAGACGATTGAAAAAGTTGCCGAAACATTTTGCAATAAGAATTGTGATGGCTCTAAATTAAATACCTTTAAAGATGTAGTTGACGCTATTATAAAAAGTTACGAGTCAGACCGGAAAACTCTATCAAATAGTGAAAATAGTCAAGAGGAAGAGAATAATGGCACAGATACAAATGATGAAAACATAACTAGACAATAAAATTGGAATATGGGAAATAGGGTTTATTATGGAGAGTATACACTCAAGCATTGGCTTGATCTGATACTCAAAAAGAATATTGTCTTGCCGGAGTATCAGAGATACTTCGTATGGGACGAGAACAGGGTGAAGACACTCATAGAGACTTTTAACAGAAATCAGTTCGTACCTCCAATAACGATTGGGGCGTACACGAAAGGAAATACGGTTCAAAACCTGATTATTGATGGCCAGCAACGATTGACAAGCTTGCTGTTGGCGTGTTTGAACATCTTCCCCGACAAAACTAAATATGCGAAATTAGTTGAGAATTATGCTAATGAGAATGATGACATAACAGACGATGAGGATATGCCATACGATAATCTGCTGGAATGGAGATTCTCAGTTCTTACCGAGAAAGGTAGTACGCTGGATGATATCCGAGACAAGATATTGGAGGGCAATTATAAATCATTGGGATTAACCCTTACTGAAGATTTCCTAAAGACTCATTATTTAGGTTTTTGCTATCTTGTGCCGGAAACATCTACAAATAATTCGCAGAAGAAATTCTATTCTTCCGTTTTCCGGAATATTAATATCCAAGGCGAACCGCTTCAACCTGTCGAAAGTCGTCAATCACTGTATTTCCTGGATGAGAGTCTTATAGATTTCTTTGAGCCTTCCTTTGGTAAAGAGGTACTATTAGATGCCAAGAAATATGGAGGTGTCGGGCGAATGGATTTCGTTAGATATATGTCGTTGCTTACCCAATATCATATAACGAGCCGATTCTCTTCTGTGGCCTATGGGTATAGATTCAAAATGGAAAAATACTACGAGGAATACATCTATTCTGTAGTCGGTGAGGTGCCTTCTGATAAGTTTGGAAGCTTTGAAACGTTGTTTCCCCATAAAGACTTCACAACAGAGATGAACAGGCTAACAACCTATATAGACCAATTGGACCTTAAAGGCATATATAGTTCTATTATCAATATGGATATGTATTTTATGGGATTGATATATCATGTTGTTATCCTTAAACACAATCTCATTATTAATAACGTTGAGGGTTTCAGGCGTAATGTCCAATCAAAGATAGATGAATACAAGAAGGACAAATATCATTCAAGGAATCCTGCGGCGCTTAAGCATTTAAAAGCCCGAATGGAGAGCTCCATTAATATATATAATAGGTATATATCAAGATGAAACATACAGATTTTATATTATCTCCTATCACAAGTCTCCTAAGTGAAACGGTTACAGCTTGTGTCGGAGTAGGCGATGGAATGGGGACATCAACTATCGCAGAGCACATTATGCAGTCTCTGTTTCTCCGTATGACGGGCTTTCAGGAACAAAAGATGAAATGTATATGCTGGGAATTGGCAACCTATGACTATGAATATCGGTATACACGTTTTAAACAAAGCCCGTTGGGAGAATGTTCCAACTACAGAGAAAAGAATCTGGTAATAAATGATATCATTAGTTGTAGCAAGAAGATAGATGATTCATATGGCATTCTGGATAATATGGCGAAGACGCAAATCATTCAATCCGTTTTAACTGACATGGATGATATCTTAGTAGATTCAAATCTGTACAAATGGCAAGGCAGACAATATGAAGATTATAAACTGATTGCAAAAGAAATAAAGCATGGTCATCTTCTTGTCGGCGGAAAAAACGGTACGGTGTCTCTTTTCCAAGAAAACAAGAATGGTATAGGTGGGGGGTATAAAGATTTGTTGTTCATCTATGACAAAGTTTATCTACATAGGAACAGGTGTGCGCATAACACCCTGTCTTATCAGGATAATCTGCCTACACTTGACAAATTGCTGGACAATGATTATATATATGAGAATTATTTTTTACGGTATGCGATATTGATCTTAATAGATAAGATCGTCATTGCACTCTATAAACAATATCTATCCGCGATGGAATCGTTTTGACGGCTTATGAAGAAAAAACTAGTATTAATGATGAGCGTGCTGCTGGCATTAGGATTGTTGAGTGCATGCAGCAAATCAGATGACGTGACCGATATCAATAATCACAGTGAAAAGGATGGAACTGGTACGATTGAGAAGAGTAGTGACCTGATGGTAGATTTCCGACTCCAGAATGAAGATGGTATGGAATGTTACGATTTTAAGGAGGGTGATAATATCATTTTCAGGTTAGAGATTAAGAACGATACTGATGAGGATGCTATATTGCCTCCTTTCTCAGAGGTTTTAGGTCTTGATGTTTTTACCGTCTTTTCACAGGAAGGGGTAAAGATCGGGACGCCTTGGGATGTAATAATGACAAGCTTTCGTGAATGTGAAATTATCGGGGCACATAATTCTGTCGTATTTGTCTGTCCCTGGTTTGACATCCCGGCATTATATTATAATGGAACCCATCATTACTATTCCGAGTATTTCTATAAAAAGGATGATAAATCACCACTTCCCCAAGGGGAATACTTCTCTGAATTTGATATCAAACTAAATGAAAAGACGATAACTTGTAATCAGAAATTTGAAATTGAGTAATACATGCTTTTATATGGAATTATTCGATTGTATATATAAGTGGCCCGTGACAGAGATGATAAGCGTTTCAAATTTGCGAGTACATTATTGGGTTATAAGTAATTCATAATCAATGTGGTACGGTTCTCGGATTTGTCGAATTTGCGTTTTTCCATTGGATGTGAAACGCCTCAAAATATACACAATTCAATAATTTGTGCTATCTTTGCAAAAAGTTCACAAATAGAGTTGAAATTATAAAGATAGATTAATGAAAACAATATCGTGGAACAAGTTTGTCACTTGGCTATCTACTATTATAGTCATTGTTTCAGGAATTGTCAACATCAATAATGGGGTTGACAAAATTATAGCTCGATTATCAGATGTATTAGGTTATTTTTCAAAAATGCTAACTTGGGGGAATAATACCCTGACTCAGTGTTTGAGGTCAATTAATCAATTCATTTCAGAATTTATAGTTTATTGCAGTCTGTTTCTTTTGTTACCAATAGCAATTGTCATTGCATTCATTGGAATCATTAATTATTGTACGCGTAAATATCGAATCAATATTGGCACTCATGGTATTCCATGTACGCTTTTAACCATGTATCATTTCAAAGTTGCCAATAAAAACAATAAACTACTCGATTCTATACACAAAGACATTTATCATCACTATTATAAAATAAAGGAGAATATTCGCTATCAACGATTAGGCTCTACTGAAGAAGTAAATCATACGATTGAAGAATTTCTACGGGTAATTCACTCATCAATCTATAAAACTTTCAAGTTGGATCTCACAATAAATATAAAAAGGCTAAGCCTAGATAGGTTGGATAATTTGTGTCTTGTGCCATTTATACATTATCGAAATGTTGATGAAAGAAATAAAGACAATCCCAGAGATTTTAACTATATATATTATATAGAGGTCATGGAGTATGAGAGACTGATAAGGTATGCTAATAGAGCACGAAATTATAAAAGTGATAGAGGGTATGAAGTTAATAACATTTTTACATATTTGATAAATCAAAAGAAAAGGTATTGGATGTCGAATGACCTAGAAAAAGACATGGAAGCAGGTCTTTTTTATACGTCAAGCGACAACTATCCAGAATATTACCATTCACTTGCTGTTTTTTCAATAACGCCACCAGAGAAGGATGTCGTGCCAGAAGGTCTTTTAATTTTTGATACAAAGAAAACTGGAAAGTTCTCGGAAAAAGAGTGCACTAATTTATTTGGATACATCGCTCATCTGATATATGAACTATTAATGGAGTACAACAACTATGAATCAAAGAAAAAGTAAGAAAATTGCCAAGCAGTGTGAGGTTAGGATGTTTAAGGCTCAAGAACGTCGTAAAGTTACAAAATCACTTCCTTTATATGGAAGAATTGTGATTGGAAAATCCAGAGCAACAATTCCGTATGTGGACAAAATGGGACAGATTGTTTCTTCGGAAAGCCAAAATGCACCAATAGTATTGCGGTATAAACCTAAAAGTACAGCCAAATTTATTTCCAAAATGCTAAAAAAGACAGGAATAGAGCCATTAGCGGAAATCGGAGATGTAATAACTGGGAAATTGTAATAATTGAGAAATATATAGAATAATAGTCTGCATGTATTTCAGGCAAGGCAGATAAGCTGAAAGATGTTAAGTGGCGGCAACCTGAAAGCGATAATGCCGTAATTGTTCAGAAACAGTTTATTGATAAAAATCTCTAAAAAGATGAAAACAGTTAGAACATCAGAAGAACTTGGCAAAGCAATTAAAGCCCAAGAAGAATTTATTTATATTGAAGGTGATTTAAAAAGAAAAATAGTACGGCTCAAAGCAACAGGAAAGATTGCTTGGGGAATAGCCGGCGCATCAATCGCTTCAGCAGTCGCTTTATATTTAGCAACTCCTGCTGTCACTGTCGCTACAGCTCCTGCAGCAGGTGTTGGAGGAGCTATCAGTTTTACAGGTTCTGCAACTGCTGCAACTGCTGCTATAACAATACTGGGGGTTAAAGCAACATGGGTCGCTGTATCTGTAGCGGTTGCTGCAGGTGGATATGGTGCGATTCGATCTTTACGAGATGGATATAGTATTATTAGTAAAGATGAAAAAGGGTTGATGTTGAAAAGGAAGTAATATAAAAGAACAATGAACCTACCTCTTTTTATGGCTATATGGGCTGTAATAGATACTTCTATTGCCGTGATTATGGGACTCTTGACCCTTAAAAATTCAAGAAAAAAAGGAGAAAGAACTAGTTCTTTTGTGTTGGAACTCTGTATGTCATTCCAAAGAGATATTATTCAAGAATATATCTCTACAAAGAACTATCATTCAGAAAATCATCTTAATTTGATAGGGGAAATATATGTTGATAAAGAACGTGGTATTATAAAGAAACCACAAAAAATGAAAAAGAACTCTGAGATATTTCTTCAAAGAGTAATGCATTTATTCAATGAAATGGATATGTTTGCCGCCAAATTATTAACTACTTGTCGAGAAGAAGAATATCAAGCATATAAAATACAAGGGAGAGCATATTGTGATATAATAAGAGATTTGAAAGGCATTTATGATTTGTTTCTTTTGACAAGTGGACAGGATTATTATTATCTTTCGGAACTATATAATATATGGAGTATGAGGTGTTAATACATTAGTGTCCCGTTAAAATCGGGACACTAATGAATACTGCATAGATTAATACAACACTCTTCTCAAAAGCTGAGTAATCATTTGGTAAAGAGATACAAATAATATATGAAAGATGATAAAGAAATGGCGAAAAAGCAGAAAATTGAATAAATACTTTGAAATTTAGAAAAATATCCGTAAATTTGCAGCGGTTAAATAAACGTAGGGTTTATGTTATATCGAAAACTCGTCATAGATAATTTCCTGTGTTTCGACCATTTCGAGATGCAGTTTGCATCTGGAGTGTCTATTATCATTGGACGTAATGGCGCAGGAAAGACTTCGCTAATCCGAGCGATGGTCTATTCGCTCTACTTTATGTTTACCAATGACCGTTCAATGGGCGAAGATTATCTTTCTGCAGGAAACCCAGATTTAAAGATGCAGTCAATTAGATATGATGAATTCCATAGAAACAAGAGTACTGAAGATGCTGCAGCCGATGCCAATTTTCATGGTGAAATAGAGTTTCTTGGTGAATTGATTGCTTGGGACATGTATCGTCGATCGACTACAGGATCTGCTCTCTACCCCGCACGATACAAGCCTGCTTATCAACAATTGATACAATTATATAAGGAATATGATGAGTTACCATTGATAGCATATTTCTCAGACTCATTCCCTCATAAACTGACAAACATTTCACAATTTGCCAAGCAGCAGATGTCTGCGAATGGAAAGACCTTACGCAATTTCGGATATTATCAATGGGATAATGAAACAGCCTGTGTGGAAATATGGAAACGTAGACTGCTTAATTCGATGGCAAAGGTTAAGCAGTTGGAAAGTGATACTGATGCTTTTACACAGAATGAAGTTGATTTCGTATCAAGGAAGCTGAAACAATTTTCGAAAGTTATCAACACGAACCTGTGTGACGCTTCGTTTGAGATAGATCGTCTTTTCTACATGTTCGACGAAGAGCAGAAGCCAGAGTTGTGGCTTCGCCTGAAATCTGGTCAGGAAATCAAATTTGAAAGTCTGCCTGCAGGATATAAGCGCCTCTATTCCATTGTGCTGGATTTGGCATATCGTGCCTATCTGCTGAATAGACAAGCAGATGTCGAACCAACAGGACTGGCCATGATTGATGAGATAGACTTGCATCTTCACCCTTCGTTGGAGACTGAAGTTGTTGAACGCTTTACTCATACATTCCCCAATTTGCAGTTCGTAATGACATCACACTCTCCACTGGTGATTAGTAACCTGTCTTCGAAGGGGCAACGGAACAAGGTGTTTAAACTGGTGGCTGGAGAGAAGCGACCACATGAGTTGCCAGACCTCTTCGGTATAGACTACGATGATGTTTTACTTGACTGGATGGAGGGCTATCCAAGAAATGAAGAACTTGATTTCCTTAAATCTTCCATAAAAAGAGCTCTTGATATGGGCAATGAGCAACTTGTTTCAATGAGAAAGAAAGAGTTAGCAGAATTGCTTCATAGTGAGGAAAAGGCCGAACAGATGATTTCCAAGTGGAGAAATGAATAATCCCAGCCTCATTATATATGTTCTGGATAGACAAGCACAACAGAGGAAAGCGAGGCAAGGGACATCATATCGTCAATGATTTCTTGCGGAAAGCATGGGATGAGCAAGAGGGCAAGTATGTGAATTGCGATTATAGCTCATTCAAACGCAATGGAAAGATGGAGCGATTGCTACATCATGAGCAAGGCGGTTTTTGTTGCTATTGTATGAGACATCTGGCAGTAGGTAATCATACCTCACTGGAACATGTCATGCCACATCACTGCAAGAAAAAGAATGGCGAAGTAGATTACAAGACCATCAATTATTACAAGCGTTTTAATAAGAACTTCAAGAAAGTTGCCTATATCCATCTGAATGGCTCTACTCGCCAGTGGCGTGTTGGGCCACAATATCCACATTTCTGCGCTTATGAGAATTTGGTGCTTTCGTGTGACGGTTGCCTTTTTACAGATGAAGATAGGGCGAGAAAAATCTACCCATCAAAGCTCCACCTATGCTGTAATGAGCATCGAGGGAACAAACAGATTGTCCCGATATTCTATATTCCTAATGTCAGTGACTTGTTTGTTTATAAAAATGATGGAAGTATTGGGATTTCCAAGAAAGTTAAGTCTCTACAACGACAGTTAGAACTTTTTGAAACAATAGAAGCTTTGGCATTGGAAAATGAGCGCTTACAAATCATTCGCCAAGTATGGTATTGTATAGCGAAATGTCATATGTATGGCATAGATGAGGTAAAAGCTGCAATTTCTGACAACACTTTGCGTATTAATATATTGGCAGATTGTGGAGTACCTGTCCGTATTGAGAAAAGAGTAAGGCAGCCTATATATTGGTTATTGCTTTGTGATTATTATTGGTTTTACAGGTATTTCACCAATAGTTAATACGCATATTCTTTCATGTTAATATTTTACGCAGAAATGACATAACTCTAAAGTGGTAATTCAACAGAAGGAGGTATTTTAAGAATAATGAACTAACGATAATAACAAATTATGGATAATTCAGCCTTTCCTTGGTGGAAACTAATAACCGAAACAGATTTAAAAGGGGGTAAGAACTTTGAGGCTATTGCATTCGAATTTATTCAAAGTGAATTCCCTGAATACTCATGGACGCGAACACAACAGACACATGATGGAAATAAAGACGCTATTGCTGTAGTAACAATGTTTTCAATTAAGGATTCTTTTGAAGAAATGTGGATGGAGGCTAAGTACTCAAAAGATAATATAAGAATGAGTCGCTATACCATAGATAGAACTATAGTTAGTGCCCTAGTCTCTGGGAAAGTTCATCGCATTATTTTTGTTACTAACATGCAGGTCTCTGTGAAAGTAAGGGAAGAGGTAAGCAAAGCCTTGTCTTTAGACGGAATTAAATGTCATCAAACACTATTTCGCACAAAATATGATCTAGAAGTCTGGCTGACAAATACGGAGAAAGGACGTAAGGTGTTTCAGCAATATTTTGAGGGGCTTAATGTTATAGATTATCAGTATAAAGGGCTTCAGGTGTTAGGAGAAATGACTTTTTATGAAAAAGAAATGAACGATTATCTATATGTGGAGCCTGTCCATATATTAGAGACGCAGAAGCCATATACGGTCTGTGCAAGAATCTACTCTCCTTGTGAGACAACTATTTCCATTAACTCAGCAAATGCTCAAAATATCTTGCTCATAGATAATCAAAACATTCATGTTGGCGAAGGAATTTCTGACATCAGATTTTGTTTAACTTTTCAATCGTGCGTACAACCACCCTTCACGCTGTTCTTGGCGAGCACAGCTATGACAACAAAGTATATAGAATTGATGCCTGTAAAAGAGACACCCCAATACAGATTTAAAACGCAGAGTCAGGAAACGGTGTTAAGAGACCTCGTTTCATCATATAACGAGTATACAAAACTCATGACATCGAAGTTGTTTTGTATTGCTGGGCATGAAGGTATGGGGAAAACTTATTTGCTAAAACAATTTCTAGAAGAAAAGGCCCTACGCAATCAATTTGTACTTTATTATCAGTTTAAGTATTCACCCGAAGAAAATTGCCGTGATTTAATTGAATTGTATTTGAGATTATTTTATGCCTATGCTACAATTGAATCATTCCCAAAATCTATCTCTTTAATTGAAACGTGTAACGAAGCTATTACTTATGTTGAAGAACGTGCATACGAGCAAATTGCCTCATGGATGCGAAATACAGCCAAGTACCAGTTATTGCCTTTTTCTTTCTGTAATAATAGAATTATAATTTTAGATAATACAGAATTGTTGACTGAGGATCAAAAGATTTTCCTTCACAATTTACTTTCCGCTATCATATCCTCTTCAAGCCATTCTTTTTTAGTGGTTTCTGGAAGACTTCCTTTTATGGGAATAAAAGCCCATTGGCTAAAATTCTCGTTCGAAGATCTCGCAAACAACATTTCTCAAAGTCAATTAGAGTTGTTGCCTGCACGGATGAGTTTCTTGTCAAATGTGATTAATAGCATTTCTTCCCTGTCACTTTTTTGGGACATGGTACAAAAAAGCACAGATTTCAATGACTTTGCTCACTTCGTTAAAATGAAAACTTTGGAAAAAGTAGCTTCATTAAGGATTGAGAAATACATAGACACGCATGACAACCATTCCAAAACAAAGGACCTACTAATACTTATATACATGCTTCGCTCAGGGCTCCCCTATAACACACTGATGATTGAAGATACAAATAGTATCTCCGAATTATTGAACAATAATATGATAAGGGAGGGATATAATGGTTACGAACCTATTAGTAGTTTCTTCTGTGAATGTTTTCGGCGCACAGTCATAGTTATTGATAATAGTAGTGATGTCTTTCTTCGGTATTCTGCAATACTTTCTCCTGATGAGTTGTTGAGAATTAAATTAAGTGGCAGTACAAGAAGTCAATATATCTTAGAAGCCGATAGCAGGAGTGAGGTACTTATGCAAAATTTTGACTATCAAACAATTGTCTATTTGTTAGAGCCTCTTTTCTCCGAATTCTCTGAAATGCAAAGTGATGATGTGACATGGCATCACCTTCAGTTTAAATATATTTATGCCAAAGCAAATATTGATTCGGAATATCATATTGTCAATGAATTCCTGTCGTTCAGTCAGAAACTGGAGCATAGCAACAAATCTGCAGACTTGTATCTCCGTATTTATGCTCTTTCGGAAGTATGCTGTTTCCAATTTGAAGAAGCAGATATACAGGAGGCATTATACACAGCATCGGAGGTAGAGAGTCTTGTGGGGCACTGTCATGAGGTGCCACAAAGAGTCCAAGAAGCATTGTGGCTGTGTCAAGCCACAAGAATTCTTGCTCTTTGCGCTGTGGATAAAATCAAAGAAGCAGACCTTTTGTTGGATGAAGCAAAAAAGATTTGGACTGAACATGATTATGCAGTCACTCAATTACGATATGCGCGCTATCTGTTCCATACGGATCTAAATAAGGCACGAGCGTTGTTAGAAAAATCATTGCCTGTTTTGGCCGCTAACAAGGATTACAAATGGGAACCAGCAGGCAGATTCCTTTTGGGCTTTCTCGACTATTTGTCTGGAAATAAAGAGACCATACAGAATCAAGTAGAAACCATCAAACGGGAATTCTCTCAATACGCTTCTCTGCATAGGTCGAACTTGCGCCTTATAGCAGCGCTTAAATTAGTAGAGAACCATTCCGAATATGACACAAAAAAAGAGTTCCGTGAACTGTGGGATGAATATACGTTATTATCGGAAACACGCTTTAAAAAGGAACAAGGGCAGGATGATATGATAGAAGGTGCTTATGAATATTTGTGGGGAAATCATGATGAAATGAAGCAAAAGATGGAAGCTGCCCTATTGATTTTCGATCAATTTGGCAAATCATACAAAGAAATTGTACAACACAATTATTCGCTACGGGAAGATATACCTTATAAACGTGTCGAGTTCTATAGCGATCACAGTCCTATGGCTGACGATTGTTATTATCTCAATCCGCGTTTCTGGTAGTCATAATATGCGTTTATTATTTATAAGTAAGTCTCCTTGAACTTTCCATCGGAATTTCTGGCTCCCTAGATATTGTAGGTAATTCTCAATGCTGACTAAGCGCCCAAAAGCCTGCATGAGGCTCAATAAGAATCTCTGGCGGGCTGTTTCATCATTGGCGTGGTCGTAAATCTGTTCTACAACAATGTTAAAAAAGAAATCTGCAAAGGATATAAAGGTATCTCTCCATGTATCATATTCTCCTTTAGCAAGAAGATTTTTCTTGATAACAGAAAAGACCATTTCAAAATCCCGTATATGTTTCTCTGTTATTGACTGAATAAGTGAGCCTGGTCGACAGAAATAGGTGTACTTCCCTTCATTGGAAAAACCCACCCTGCGTGCATTTTTCATGGCATAAAAGTTAAATACTGGCTCATCATAACAAATGCCTTCAATAAAATCCATATCCATTATCAATGTTCTTCGGTATATCTTATTAGCCGGAGAAACACTTATACTAAAACCGTAGTCAATTTGACGTGCCAGAACCTTTAATGCAGTATGTCCAGAGACACTAAAGACCTTTGTGTATTGGTGATCCCATCTTGAGGTTCCGTCATTATAATCCCTGTAGAGACCGCAATTAACAATGTCAACGTCATTAGCTCCGTTTTCGGTACAATTATACATAGCCTCAAGTGTTGTATAGTCTAGCCAATCGTCACTATCACAAAACATCAGGAATTCACCATTTGCATGTTTTTTACCCATATTGAGGGCACCTCCAGCTTTCTTATTGGAGTCTGTCTTCAAGTACTTTATACGAGGATCCTCCTTCATATATGGCTTAATTCGCTGCTCAATATCTCCAGGGGAACAATCATTTACAACTATGATTTCAATCTCTTGGAGTGTTTGGGACGTGATGGATCTTATACACCGATCAAAATATTGTTCTGTGTTATACACGGGAATTATTACACTTACAGCAACTTTTGAATTATCCATAATTTGTTATTATCATTCGTTCATTTGCATTATTTATCTTATATTATTAATGTAAATCCCCAAAATGAATGAAGAATGAAAGCAAATGAAAACAACCAGAAAGTAACAGGTGTCATAGAAGAATTCTTATGGCATTGCGAATTTGAGAAGAAATTAAGCGAGAAGACATTGAATGCTTATAAAGCAGATTTGTCACAATTCGTTAGTAGCATTGGTGATCTTGATATTTCAGAAGTGACAAAAGATGTTTTAAGGAAATATCTTCAGGCAATATCTCATTTTCGACATAAAACTATCAAAAGGAAAATAGCGACAATAAAGGCTATGCTGAATTATTACGAATATGAAAATGAATGGTATAACAGTCCCATGCGGAAGATGAAAATCAGGATGCGTGAGCCTGTCCGCTTACCTACAGTGATGAACATAAAAGAAGTAAGGTTATTGCTTGGCATTGTTTATAAGCAACGAATGAATTGTAAATCAGATACCTTTTCCTATCATATGGCTACTCGTAATATTGCAATTATCGAGTTACTGTTCGCTTCTGGTATGCGTGTCAGCGAACTGTGTGACCTGCGTGTATGCGATATTGACATGAAGCAAGGGTGTGTCAGAATCATTGGTAAAGGGAATAAAGAGCGAATAATAGACATCAGCCAGAAAGCCACATTATCAGCAATAAAAGATTGGCTAAATGAACGAGGTTGTTGTGACTCACAATCTCCACTATTCGTTAGCCGTTTACATAATATCCTCTCTACTCAATCTGTGAGACTACTCATAAAGAATATTGTTGCATCTTCTCAAATTGAGAAGAAAATAACCCCGCACACTTTTCGTCATACATACGCAACTCTTTTATTGGAAGAAGGTGTTGACATTACTTATATTCAACATCTGCTTGGTCATAGTTCTGTTGTAACGACACAGATATACACTCATGTGAATCTTCAAAAGCAGCATGAAATATTAAGCAAGAAACATCCGAGGAGGCTAATATGAGCTATGACCATCTATTTATTTACATTTCTATCACCTCGTCGCATAACTCGCTGACAGTTGTTCGGTGGGTGATGAAAAGCATGGTCTTTTGTGGGTATGCCGTAAAGAGACGGTGATACAGTTCGCGCTCGGTGGGTTCGTCGAGGGAGCTGCTGATCTCGTCGAGCAACAGGATGTCGCCACCGTGGAGCAGTCCGCGGGCGATGGCGATACGCTGGGCCTGTCCCTCGCTGAGTCCGCTGCCACGCTCACCAAGTTCAGTGTTGAGACCATCGGGTAGGTCAAAGACGAAATCAGCACAGGCAGTATGCAGCACATCTTTCAGTTCGTCTTCTGTGGCATCAGGCTTTGCCAGTTGCAGGTTATAGCGGATGGTGCCGCTCATTAGGGTGTTGCCTTGTGGCACGAAACATAGTTCACCGCCTATAGAGACCTGTCCGCTTGTCGGCTCGATAAATCCAAGTATCAGTCGGAACATCGTCGTCTTACCGATGCCCGTCTCGCCCATGATGGCGGTCTTGGAGCCTGCTTTGAACTCATGCGTGAAGTGGGAAAGTATCTCCCTGTCACCCTTGGCATAGCGGAAAGAGACATCTTTGAAACTGATGCCCTTAGAACTTGTATTGCCATTTCGTGCAACAGTCGATGCTTGCGTAGTCTGTTCCAATTCACAGAGCCTGTCAATGCTTGCAGTAGCATGTATCACCCCTGGCACCATGTTCAGCAGTTGCAGTATTGGGTGCTGAATCATGCCTACCAGTTGCAGGAACGAGGTCATCACGCCAAAGGTTATCGTACCGTTTCGCAGTCCGATACCTCCCCAGACGAATGCTAACAGATAGCCGAGTCCGAAGGCGCAACCCATGATGAGCCGTGTGACTACGGTAAACCTCATTCGTCGCATCACGTTCCCTCGCAGTCGTTGCTGCATGGTGTCGAGCCTGTCGGTCACCCACTGTTCCGAACCCAGCGAGCGCAGCACGGCATTATGCTCCATACCTTCCTGCACCTGCATCTGGATGCGGCTTTCGTCCTGTCGGATGTCGAGGGTCATCTGCCGTAGCCGTCTCGCAATCAGTTTGCCGAAGACGATAGCCAACGGCGTGAGCAACAGCAATGCCCATGCCAACCGTGCATCAAACCAGCGCATCAGCAGGAATGCCCCACCGAGTTGTATCATTGTGATCATTATCTGGGGCAGCGTGTCGGTACAGACATTGCTCACCTGTTCGATGTCCTTTGCCAGTCGCGAGGTAATGTCACCCGAATGCAATTCCTCACCATCGAAAAGCCGACGGTGGAACAGACTACTGAAGATACGCAGGCGCAGGGCGTTGGTCTGACGGACACTCGCAGAGGTCGTGAGCCAGTAGCCCACCTGCCGCAGCACCACACCGCCTACGACGGTCAGTACCAACAGCGCAACCATCCTCAGTACATCGTCAGCCGACCCCGTGCGGATGGTTTCGTCGATGAACCTTTTACTGAGCCACACCATCAGCAGACCGAGCACCACCTGTCCTATACCCGCAACGATGCGTACCGCCGTATTCCAACGGATGCCAATGGAGTTACGCCACAGCCACGAGAAATATATCATTCCACTACATCCACTTTCTGCCAGTCGGCAATAATCTCCGCTACATCAACTTTTGCCTTGTCTGCCTCTACTTCGTATTCTTCACAGAGTCTTTCAGCCAGTGACTCTACGGAAAAGTCGCTCATGTCCTGAGCCTGTTTCCACAACCATGCCGCACTCTCATTCAGAGCCAGCAGTTTACCGAAGTTGATGGCACCAAGACCCTCACCCATAATCACACGTTCGCCGCACACCTCGCGCAGCACAAATCCTTTCTTTATTCTCATAATCGTCTATATATTGCCAATAAATATCTTCTCATAGGGCGCAGTCGGAACCATATCTTTGCAGCCGACTTCCGCCATCTATTATACATATAATGTGTACGCTCCTTATCATCCACTACATGCGTCGCTATGGCCTTGATGTCATTAAGTGTACAATGTTCCGTTCCTATCAGATTGCCGTCGCCCATCAGCGTCACACGGTCACCGTCGATGCGGATAATCCGATGCACCACATACTGAAAGCCAGCCCATGCCAGCACCACGTCACAGACTTTCAGTTGCTCTGGCTTCTGCAGGATGACGCTCTCCCTTCCTCCGATGATAAACGGCAGCATACTGTTGCCATTTACGGGCAGTGTCACGCTCACGCCATCTTCCACCAGTCTGATGGCTTCCTCTATAATTTCGTTATCAGTCATTGGTGATGGTTTCGTTGCACACTCTCGCCGCCTCTTCGTCGGGCAGACACTCCAGATGCCAAACAGGTATTGTTGATGCCAGTGCATTCTCCGTCTGATGAAGTCCGTCGGCGATACGCTCATCCCAGTGTTTGCCGCTGATGCTCTCCATCAGAGCCGCATACGCATAAATGCCGTTCAGCCGCTCAATCTTATTGTATGGTGCCTGACTCAGCAAGACGATACCGCCCAATGGATAACTCACGTTCAGATAGCAAGGAGTCTTCCCGCTCCACGGTGAACCATACACTGTCGCAGAGCCTTCCCTGTCGATACGCACAACCGGGTTGTCATCGTTCACCAATGCCGTACCCGCTATATACCGCTGCCACAGACTGGCATGCGTGCTTTTCCCCGTACCGCTTGGACCGAGGAACATATATCCCTTGCCCTTATAACTCACCACAGCCGCATGGAAGAGCACCGTGCCCTTGTCTGCCGTAGCCAGTGCATACATAATCATCAGTGCATTGTCGATAGCCATCTTGGTATGCTTGCCCGTCGTGATAAGCCGTCCTTTGCTATAGTCCGCAGTGCAGACGAGCCATCCCGCCGTCACGCCCCACGAATGAAATTCAAACACCGCTTCATCCGCAACCGTATGTCCGCAGATGATTTCCTGTCCCTCATCCTCCTGTCGCAGTTCTTCAGCATATTCAGGAGCCTCGCCGCTTCCTATGTTCAAAGCAAACACAGTTTCACCGTCTGCACAGGCAAACGGATCATAGTTGGCAGAGCCTTCTTCCTCGCCACTAACGCAGAACCGATGTTTTGCCACCTCGTAATATCTTGTCTCTTTCATCTTGGAATGTCTCTTAATGATAGTGTCCTGTACTTGATGCGTGTGGGCAGCGTCGTGATAACTGCCTTCCAAAAGCGCAATTCCAGCCACACCATTTCCCAGAAGTCAAACGGCATCAGCCGCAAGTGGCGCAATCGCCCTTCAAAGACTCGCCTCAATACGCCATGCTTCTGCCTTTCAGTATACCATCCGAAATTGCCTCCTGCCATGATCTCGCGCAGCATCCACTTGCCGCGATAACTGTCAGGGTAGCCTATCATCTTTACCGTGCCTAATCCCAGCACCTCACCGATCACCCACATCAGCGCCCCTGCCGTATGTTTCAGTCCGAATTTCTTCAGCAAACTCTCCACCTGAAACAGATCGTCAGCCGAAGCCTCACGTAGCAGCCAGTAATAGTCACACACATGCCGCAACCCGATACCACCACCGAGGAAATGCCGCTGGATATGAGCCAACTGCATCACAAGCGCAAACCTGATAGAAGGCACACAGAAGCCCTCTTCTACCATCGTCGCCGAAAGTATCTCCTTCTTCAACCATCGTTGCAGTCTCCTGTTCGTAATCGGATTGAAGTTTCCCGACGATGGGCGGAAATGCACCTCGACCGTCACACCCTGCTCATTCTCTGGCAGATGCACGTGGTGATACGCGGCCTTCGGATGGTTGGGCAACAGAGCCAATACGCTCTCCCGTCCACCCTCCACCCAGATGTCAATATCGCCGGGCTGTCGCGCATACTTATCGGGATAGAGCCGTGCATTAGCCTGTCCTTTCAGTATCGCCGTCCTATGTCCCTTCTCTGCAAACTCCCGTGTCAGCCGTGCTGCCTCTTGATATAGCAGTTCATTCATCCCTTTGATGCTTTCTGCTTCGCTGGCCCACTGCATGGCAATCTCTGCAGGCGGCTTGCTGCCCTCTGGCAACAGGCACACGCCTTGATAGCAGACACCGACGAGCGACTGGCGTATGGCTGTCTGATACAATCGTCGCCATCCGTCGGCATCCACGTCAACAGGAAACTCCTGCGTCAGCCCTAATGACAGGCGCAGGAGTTTGTAGAAATGTTGCTCTTCTTGATGATTCATGAATAATCCTTGCAGTATTCAATCGCCCTCGCCTTCCCACCAGGGGACGTTCCTTGTGGGGTCGCCGCTGCCAGCCAGTATCTGGCACTTGTGCTGCAGCTCGATTACTCTCACAGATGGCTTCATATATTTCTTTTTCATAATTCTTTCTTTTTTATCCCTGCATTATAGCCGCCCCTTATCAAGGGGCTCTAAACCTTACTTGATTACAATCTTACGTCCATTGTTGATATAGATGCCCTTGGTGCTGGGCTTGCTGCTAAGTTTCACACCATCCAGGGTGTACCATGCCTCACTGTCGAAGGTCATCTTGCCCGTCTTGGTGTCAATCTCGCCGATGGCGGTTGTTTCGCCGCTGCGGCTGACGAGGCGCACGGTGATGGTGGCGGGCAGGTCGTCACCAGAAGCCGAGCGCGTCATGCGGCGTGCCGGGGCTGGGGCTGATGTGCCGACGTACGACAGATAGCAGCGCATGGGCTTGATGAAGGCGTTCGTGGTGAAGCGGACGAACTGCCCAGCCCCAACGGTTGCCTCGCCGCCAGCCTCGGTGCCACTTTGGGCTGCAAAGCCGTAGTCATTGCTGGCAACTGCCCAACTCTTCCCTTTGTACGTGCCGTGGAAATTCCAGGCTGCATCGGTCGTGGCGCCGCCATAGAGACCATCGTTGGCCGTCGTGGTCTGCAGCGTCACGACTCCGCCCGCCATGTTCGGGAACGTCATCGTCGTTTCGCTCGGCATGAACAGATACGGCGTGTTGGCCGTCAGCGACCCGGTCGACGGCTCCTCCATCGTGCAGACCCACTTGTGCAAGCCTTCGTTGTAAACCACTTCCTTGAAGCCGTAGAACTTGCCGCCCTCGCTGCCGTTGCAGATATAGCTGAACGGCAGTATCACCGTCGCGGCCTGTGTTGTGTTGAACGGGCGGTTGTAGGTCACGCTCTTGATATTGCCTACCTCCTCCGTGAT
>ERZ842401.3742-NODE-3742-length-18536-cov-16.573887_pt1 | contig 18536 bp, 12 predicted proteins | sample MGYA00521270_ERZ842401 | MGnify/ENA primary metagenome ERZ842401 (study PRJEB31892, sample SAMEA3878208) | bioreactor metagenome | biome: Moose rumen | place: Sweden | collected 2011-10 | study: EMG produced TPA metagenomics assembly of the PRJEB12797 data set... | reverse complement strand
TTTTCCTTAATCATTCTCTTTCTGTAGTTGTCGAAGTCTGCGATTTTTCTCAAAAGCTGCTCTTTCAAGTCCGCATTTTCTTTTTCCAGTTCTGCGATTCTCTCTTCGCCTTTCTTCTCGCACTCTGCATTTTCTACAGTTTCTTTTTCTGTAGATTCATTTTTTACTGTTTCATCAGTGTCTTTCGTTGTTTCAGACTGCTTTTCTTCTGCCATAATCTTGCGTTCCATTCCTAGAAAATAAATATCTTCTATCTCTAAGGTACTAATTTTTTATGCCCTGCGTCAAATTTTTTTTTGATTTTTTTGCAAATTTTTGCTTTTTTTCTCACTTTCTTTTAAAACGAGGCTCTCTGCTAGATAAAATCTGCTGGCAGCGGAGCTTCTATCGTCATCATCTCGTTCGTTACGGGGTGGGGGAACGTGAGCGAAAAGGCGTGAAGCATAATGCGATGCCAGCTTTTGCCGCCATAAAGCTCATCGCCCAAAATCGCCAAGCCCAGCGAAGCTAAATGCACGCGGATTTGGTGCGTTCTGCCCGTCTTTGGCATGCAGTCAATCCCCAGCGCGTCAAGCCCTGTGTTCGCTAAAAGCTCAGCTGCGTCCCTCACGATTTTCCGCCTGCTCGCCACCGCAAAATCCGTATGCGCCCAAAGTCCCCCGTCCTTTTCTTTCACCACTCCCCATTTTGCCTTCTCAGTTTTCTTTGAAATGCGTCCGAGAAAATTATCCACCTGAAACGTCTTCGGCGGCAGCTCTCCTTTGCTTTTCGCCCCACTCGACGCGGCATACGGGTCGGCACACACGGCACGATACACCTTTTGCGCTGTGTGATTTTCAAACATATCGTGAATTGCCTTGTTCACGTCGCGCTTTTTCGTAAAAAGAATTACTCCGCTCGTTTCTCTGTCGAGTCGGTGCATTATGCCAACGTACGGCGGATTGCGGAGCGCAGGATTTTTCGCCCACAGATAGCGAATGACGGCGGCGTGCAGATTGTCGCGGCTTTCTTGAAACGTGCTTTCGGTCGGGAAAAACGCAGGCTTGTTCACCACGATTATCGCCTCGTCTTCAAACAAAACATCTTTGTCTGTCAGCTCAAACGCAATGTCGTCAACTTCCTTTTCCGCAAAAAATTTTTTCTCGTCAATCGAAAAATCCACCCTGTCGCCGCGATTAAGCGTGTAGGCAGGGCGGCGGATTTGCTTGAAGTTCACGCTGACCGCCCCCGACACGATGAATCGCCGCACTTTTGAGTTCAAGCCCTCGCTTTTTCCCAAAATCTCAGCCAACCGCTCCCGCATAAACAAATCAAGCCTCTGATTTTTCTTGTCTGCCGCAAAATAATATTTCTCTTCACTCATTTCTTTCTCCATTTATCAAACTGCCATCGGCTGCAAAAACGCCCGCGGCTGTTAAATACTGATTGCCATTCTTTTTCTTGCTGATTTTGATTGACTCCCATTGATATTTTGAGCCGAGAAAGTTCACACGAGAAAGATTTTCACAATCTTTGAATGCACAATCCCCGATTTTCCAAACCGATTTCGGAATTGTAATCGTCTTCAAGTTCTTGCAATTTGCAAACGCAAAGCCTCTAATCTCTCTAATGCCGTCAACAATAACCGCCGTTTCTATCGCAGGAGGAACGTACGCAATATACGCATCTGAAAAAGAATACTGTATTCTATAAACAATGCCGTCAATCGACTCAAGATGTTCGTTTCCGCTTTCAATATTCACAGAGTGCAAGTTCGTGCAGTTTTCGAACTTTGAGCCAAAATAAAAATATCTGTCGATAGATTTCGGGAACGTAAGTGCCACAAGAGAAGTGCAAGGCTTTTTTTCGCTTCCAAACTTCATTCCGTCAAGCACATTGTTCACTTTGATTTCCTGCAAAGCACCTCCGCCAATGTCCTTGTGCCAATCTTTTAGATTAGAAAAATCCAGATCAATGCCCACATCGCTTTCCGACACCGCTTCTTGTATAGCTTTCGCGTTTTCCTCGGAAATGTTGCCAAAAAGCACAACCTTTGCGTCAGTCTTCAGCCCCCGAATCGCCTCAGACGCCGCATTTACGTCCACATTCAGCGTGTTTCCGCTCATCACGCCGAGCGCAATCACTTCAAGCGGCAGATTTTTCCGCCACACTTGATTGTCATACATCGCCCGAACCTCGCTCACACCAAGCGAAAGCGAAGGCGTAACGTCTTTATATGGTATGCCCGAAAACTCAATTCTGCCGTATTTTGTTTGGTCAAATCGCCAAATGCCGTCGAGAATCCCTCCGATGCCAACTTTTTCCGTCGCGAGCGTCTTGCCGTTAGCGTTTTTGAGAACGAAAGTTATCTCGTATGTCGGGAAATTGTAAACAATCTTTTCAAAATCCTTGCCAGTATCCCACTGTTTGCGTTTGCCTGTCGCGTCAAGTCCCGCGTCAATCTTTCCATAAAGCTCCCTCGCTTTCGGATTTACGCAGTAGCTGAAATCAAAGGGAATCGACACGGTTTCTGTTTTGTAATCCGTCGTGTATTCACCCGAGGTCGTGTCGTAAACGATTTTGAGAAGATTTTTCCGCACATAATCATTCATATCCGCATACAGCTTCACCCAAGCCGCTCTCTCTTCGATGTCGTTTTTAGCGTCCTCTCGAATGTTGCCTGTTTTCACAGCCGTCGAGATTTTGTCGTAACGAATAGCCGCTTCATTCGATTTTGAGCTTGAATAATACGCCAAAGCCTCCACTGTGTTGTTTCTCGCTTCCGCCGCCATACCTTTCGCAAGATTGACCGTATTGCTTGCCGCCACAGGCGGTTTTGACAATCTCTCTTTTTCGCTTTCGGTCAAATCAAAGCCCATTGCACCAATCAATTTCAGCAAAGCCGCATTTGTAGCCTTTCCGCTCTGAATATCTGCCAGCGATACAGATTCGTTGTAGCTCGCCTTAATCTCGTTCGTCGTGCCGTCGTTCACGCTCAAGGCAAGCCGATACACACCGCCCGCGTTCACAATCGAGCCGACCAAAAGATACTGCGCCTGCGTAATCTTGCCCATCTCAAGATAATCGCTGTCAGAATATTCGCCGCGCTCGCTTCGCTTCTGCTCCTCGATAACAAGAGCCTCGTTCGCGCGGTCGATAACCGTCATCTCGGTGTATTCGCTCAATCCTTGCGTCATCAAATCCTGTACCACCTGCGCCGCCCAATCGTCAGCCGCCGTCAGTCCCCGCGTTCTTGGAGCAGGCACGGTGATGCGAAGCCCTTTGCCCCGATTCTGCGCGACAACGACATTTGCTTTGTTCTTCTCCGCCTTAGGCTTTGCAAAACAAGGATAAACCGAAAGCAAAACCAGCAGTGCAATAAAAATCTTTTTCATCATTCAATTCCCCTTTTATTTGTTAGAGTATCTTGTAATCAGGACCATCTTCGCCCGCGAAAATCGCGACTTGGCAAGACTGCATTACGCTTGACTCCACGAATCTCGCCAAATCAAAAGCCTCAGGAGAGAGCAAATCATCGGGATTGTACGTCGTTTCAATGATGCGCTCTTCGTCGTCGCTGACCGTGCGCGAAAATGCCCCGTTCAAGCGCACAATGTCTTCAACCGCAGGGAAAATCGGCTCTTTGTGCTTCTCCTCGAACTTTTGGCGCAAAAACACGAGCTGCATTTTCTCAATTTCCTCGTGGTCGCAAGAGGTCGGGTCAAAAGAGCCAAAAGCGCAGTTGTCCACCCTCTGCCACTCGGCAAAATCGGCTAAAAAAGCCGTCGAGTTCATCTTCAGAGCCTTTATCACCGACAAAAACCACGGCACAGCCCGCCCGTAAGTGTAAAACACACTCGCCGCAAACGCCAAATCCCGCGCCGTCTGTGCGTCGATGGAATTCGTCGTCCCCGTCGGCTTTGGGGCACCAGTGCCTTTCTCAAGCTGCGGAAAATAGATGTGGTTGGGGTAGAGCGAGAGCGCAAAATCGAGCCTATCGCGGAATGAGCGCAGTGAATCGCCGTTTTTTTCGCAATAATCCATCACGAAGCCGAAAACCACGCCCGAATCGTTGAGAGCCGCCGCCTTTCTCGCATATTTTTTCTTGTCGAACAAAAGCAAATTTTTTTTCAGCCCATTCTCCCCACTGATTTCCTTGATTTCATACGTCAAGGGAATGTCGAGCGAACAGCACACACTCTGCGCCGCATTCAGCAGCTCTTTCGACACATCGTCGATTGCAAGCTCGAAATCCTCGTATTCGTCGGGATTATTCTCTGCTTTTGCCTTAATTTTGTTTATGAGTGCATTATTTGCCATATTTTCTCCTTTTTTGACCTCACCCCTAACCCCTCCGCCACAGGCGGTTTTGTCAAACCTCTGCGAAGGGGAAAACAGGCTTTGCCTGTGTGCCTGTTAGTTTTGGAAGTCAGCGTCTTCTTGTTTTTGAGAAACAGATTGAGGCTGCTGCTTTTGAGAATCAGCCTTCGGCTGTTTTGGCTGGCGGGAAATCTCGACTTCGATTTCTTTCAAGAATGCGTCATATTTTCCCTTGTTCATCAAATTGACCGCCTGCAAATACGGGAACAGCGTGTCGTTCATAAACGCGATAAGCTCCCGCTTCAACACAGTCGCATTCTTATCGCCCGAACTCGCCGCGACCGCCTGCGTGTACTCCTTGTTGACCTTCTTAAACGCCTCTTCGTCCGCCTTTGCCTGTGCGACAAGCTCGCTCATATACGGCATTTTCTCAAGCGTCTCGCTTGCCACATCGAGCGTCTTGAAAAATCTTTCCTCGTCTGCGCTTTGGTTCGCGTAGTTTTTCGAGGTCATTGAGCGCGAAAACTTCGAGATGAGCATCGAAATCTCATTCGCCGCCGCCTTTGTTTCCTCGTTTGGAAAAATCAAATACGCGTCGAGAGCCGTGAAAACGTTGCGGAAAGAAACATCACGGATTCTGTCCGCTTCGTCGAGAGAAGAAGATACGGCGGTTTTGCCGCTTGTCGCGATAAGCTCGGCTCTTTTTTTGGCGAGCGTGTCGAAAAAGTCGGGAACTTCCGTGCCTTCAAAAAGGGCGGCCTTGTCTAAAAACAAATTGCGGATATTTTCGCTGAACGTGGTTGTAGAAGCGATTGTCGCTGTACTTGGAAATCTCATAGGAACTCCTTGCTTGTTAAGTTGGGAAAATGATAATGAAAACAAGGAAGTTTTGCAACGTTTTCGCGCTAAAAAAAACTCAGGCGGGGCAGGGCGGCTCTTTATCGCGCTAAAAATCTTCTGCCAACGCTGGCAAAAGCGAAATAGTGCGATAATCTTAAAAAATTTCAATAGTTCGACCCTTTATAGCACTATTAACGCCCTGACAAGAGCTGGCGAAATCGTAAAAGTGCTATAAAGGGTCGAGCCGCGCCTTTTTTCTTTATAATCCGTGATTTTTTGCGCGCTAAAGAGCGAATTCCGCCGTCAGTCGCTTAGCTTTCGGCTTTGACTTCGGCATCTTTGAGCGTGAACAGCTTTATGCCTTCGCCTGAAAACTGCTTTTTGATTGCAGCAACGACGGCGCGTACCGTTTCCACTTTGTCGTCGTCGATATAGCTAAAAAGCAAGAAGTTCGTTTCTGGCCACGTCGTGTCGCCCAGCTTCCTGTCTTTTTTGCCCCTGCCTTGCACCAGCGGAATCACCGTGTACAAGATATTCGGGATTACCTCTTCCAAAAGCTCGATTAAATCATCTTGAATCGACTGATTTGCAACTATCTCAATTCGGTACATCTTCTTTTACCTACGCCTCCGCTTCGTTTTTCTCTTCGGCTTGCTCTTCTATGGCTTTCTTTCTGCGCGTATATTTTCTTTTAGCAGCAGCAGCCACGGGCTGTTTCTCCTTAGGCATAGCCTGTTTCTCAGCCACAGGCTGTTTTTCCACAGCCACGGGCTGTTTCTCCACTGTTGCAGATTGTTGCTCTGTAGCTTCTGACAATACAGCTTCTGACAAAACAGACGGTGTCTGCTGTGGCTGCTGTGGCTTGGTGCGGCGCGTGTATTTTCTCTTGGGCTTCTCTGCTTCCTCTGTTACGCTCGCTTCTGCTTCTTCTGCTTTCGCCTTTGTCCGCCTTGTTTTTGCTTTCGTTATAACAGCTTTTGGCTCTGACAACACAGGCTGTGCTTTAGGAAAAGAAATTTTTATCTTGCTTGCGGCTTTTGCTTTCGGGCGCATAACGAGAGAATACAAAACAGGAATAAAGAAGAGCGTGATAAATGTACTTGAGCTCAATCCGCCCACAACCGCAACACCAATCGGCTGAACCATCGCCGCGCTGCCAGAGGTGGCAAAGCACATCGGAACCATACCGAGAATTGTCGTGAGCGTCGTCATCAACACAGGGCGAAGTCGGCTCTTTCCTGCCTGATAGCACGCCTCTTTCACCTCAAGCCCGCGGTCTACGAGCAAGTTCGTGTAATCGACCAAGATAATGCCGTTGTTGACGACGATACCGACGAGCATAATAAGACCGATTGCGCTCATCATCGAAATCGTCTGACCGCTTATCTTGTAAATCGCCACAACACCGATGATTAAGAACGGAATCGTGCAAAGGTTGATAAGCGGGGCTTTGAAGCTCTCGTATGTGCCCGCCATTACGCCGAAAACAAGCAAAATCGCCATGATTAAAATCTTTGAATACGCTTTGCTTTGGTCTTGCATATTCTTCCAAGACCCCTCGTACGAAATCGACACGTTGTCTGGCACGATAAAGCTTGAGGCAATGCCGTCTTGAATCTCTTTCTCGACAACAGACGCGTTTGTGTTTGAAACAATGCCCGCCGTAACGTGAACAATGCGGTTTTGATTATCTCTATTTATCGAAACAGGCCCTAATCCTTTCTTTACCGAGGCGAAGTTTGCAACGCTGACCTTGCCATTCGTGCCTTTGACGTAAATCGACTCAAGGTCGGTAACTTTTTCCCTGTCTTCAGGCTTGAGCATGATGATAACGTCGTATTCCTTGCCGTTTTTGCGATAGACCGTGCTGGTGATGCCGTCGATAGCGTAGTTAATCTCGTCTGCAACCGTTGTAACATCGACTCCGAAATTATACGCGCGCTGTCGGTCGATAACGATTTCAACTTGCGGCAATCCCTCTGTTGTGTCGATAGTCGCTTCTCCGATGTCGGAAATGCTTTCCATAACTTCTTTTATCTGCTTTGCGACACTCATCGCCGCGTCCAAATCGGAGCTGCGAATTGCAATATCAATATCATCTCCAGCCATTTGCTGACTTCTGCCTGCGCCGAAAGTGAACTCTCCGTCTGCAAAGTCTGCAAAATGAGCGCGGAGCTTTTGCTGAATGACGGCGGAAGTATCGATTTGCTCGCTGCTTTCTGGCAAACGGATTTCGATAGCCGCTGTGTATGAGCTTGATGAGCCGCGCCCTGTTCCGATTGACGTGATGAGCGTTTTGTATCCCTTGATTTCATCGCGGACAATCTGCTCCATCTGCTCGATGACGGCGGTTGTTTCAGAAAGCGTCGTACCGATAGGCATTGTGAGCTTGACAGAAACGCTGTCGTCGTTTGTGCGGCTCAACATCGTAATTCGCATTGTCGGAATGAATGCAATCGCGACAACAAGCGCACCGATACAGAATAATGAGGTCAATCCGCGGTTATTCAAAGCCATTTTCAGTATCTTTGAATAAAAGTCGGTAACGATATTCAATATCTTGTCGAGAAATCCGTAGAACTTGATTAAGAAACGGCTCTTGAGAGGCTTTTCTTTTCTGTTTGTGAGCGGCAAAAAGTGTCCCGCCAAAACAGGCACAAGGAAAATCGCGACGAACAAAGACGACACCAACGCAATAACAACCGTGAAGATGATGCCTTTGAACATCTGACCGATGAAGCTCAAGTCTTTCATATAGAACAAGAACGGAATGAAGACGCAGATGGTCGTAAGGTTGCCTGAAATGACGGACATAATCATTTCTTGGCTTCCGAGGATAGCCGCGACGTGCGGTTTTGCACCGCGTGTGCGGTACGAGTGGATATTTTCAATCATAACGATTGACGCATCGACAATCATACCGACTCCAAGAATCAAACCTGTCAGCGTCATCATATTCAGCGTGATGCCGACTGCATTCATACAAAGAAGCGTGATGACCAGCGAAAGCGGAATTGAAATCGCGATGATAATCGTACTCTTCATACTCTTCAAGAACAAGAACAAGATGATAATTGCCAAAATCAAGCCTTGATATGCCGACTCAATGAGCGTATTTATCGTATCGCGGATAGAATCCGTATCGTCGGAAACTATTTCGAGTGTAATATCGCTCGGCAGCTGCTCTTTTATCTTCTCAAGTTTCTCATACACGGCGTTTGCAACGGTAACGCTGTTCGTTCCCGACTGCTTCGTGATAGAAACATACACGCCCGATTCTCCATTTATGAAGACCTCGCTCGATTTATCCTCGTATCCCAAGAACGCTTGCCCAATATCAGAGAGCTTTAAGTCGTAGCCGTTGATAGTTGTGATAACAGTGTTGTTGATTTCGTCGATACTTGCGTATTCTCCCGTCGTGCGAATGGTGTAATCCTTCTTTCCTTCGCTGATTTTGCCGCCGCCAAGCTCAAGATTCTGCTTGCTCAACGCCGACGACACCGCCGAGAACGTGAGATTATAAGCCGCAAGGCGATTTTGCGACAATTCGACGCGAACAATCTTTGTTCTACCTCCCGAAACGCTCGCTTCTGCTACGCCGTCCACCTGCTCTAAAGAATCGACGATAGAATCTTCTGCAATCTGCTTCAAATCGTCCGTCGTTCTGTTTCCGCGCACAGCCAAGCGGATAATCGGCATTGAGTTTGAATCCATTTTGAAGATGGAAGGAGTGCCCGCATTGTCTGGCAGGCTGTTTTTCACGCGGTCGAGTTTGTCGCGAATGTCTGCCGTAGCAACATCGAGGTCGTATCCGTAATCGAACTCAAGCGTAATGCGTGAAGAGCCTTCAGAAGAGGTCGAAGTCATCTCCTGCAAGCCCGAAACGCTCACGAGTGCGCTCTCCAAAAGCTGCGTTACGCTCTTTTCGACGCTTTCAGGTCCTGCATTCTTGTATGTCGTCGAAATCATAATGACAGGCATATCAATATCAGGCATCAACGCTATTGCAACCTTTTGCAATGAAAATAATCCGAGCACACCCAGCAACGCAAAGACGATTAACGTCAAAACGGGGTGCGATAATGTGGTTTTAGAGATACTCATTCACTCTCTCCTATCTTTGCCCTGTACTGCTTACGCCGCCCCAGCCGTTCGACTTCTTCTTTTTGCCAGCTGCGTCGTCTTTTTTCTCAGCTTCTTCGCTTTTTTCGCTTGTCGCGACCTTCGCTCCTTCAGCCATAGGCGTTTTTTCGCCCTGTTCGCCGTCATTTTTCGCCGAAATCTCGCGATTATTCTCTGCCGCAGCCGCTTTTCCCATCGTGATGTCGAGAACCTTTGCTCCGTCAGACAACGATGTCTGTCCTTCGGTAACAATTCTCTCTCCCTCTTTAATTCCTTTCAAAACCTGCACCATTCCGTCAACGCTATTGCCGAGCGTAATCTCTCTTTGCTCAACGGTGCTGTCATCTTTAATGACGTATGCGTATTGTTTCGAGTCTTTTGTTACAACTGAATCGCTTGGCATAATCACCGCGCCCGTAAAATCGCGTGTATACAGCGTAACCTTTGCAAACATACCTGCATTTATGCGGCTATCTTTCTTATCAAAGTTCAAAATAATCTCTTTTGTGCGGCTCGCAGCGTCAACAACAGGGCTCACGCGCGAAACGGTGGCTTTAAAGACAACGCCTGGATACGCTTCAAGCGAAATATCCGCGCTCAAGCCCGTTTTCAGCAGAGCAACGTATCGCTCTGGAATATTCGCCGTGATTTGCAGGCTTTCCACATCGCCGATAATCGTAATCGCGCTCGTTTTGCTCACGGTCGTTCCCTCTTTGAGCGGAGTTGACACGATAGAGCCAGAAATCGGCGCATACACAGGCGACAATGCGTATTGCGTGCCTGGGTCAGACGGGTCTACGCGCGCAATGACCTGCCCTTTTCTAACAGGCGAGCCCAAATTGACATATACGTTCTTGATTTTGCCCGCCATATCGGGAAATACCTCAATCGAGCTCTGCGCTTCCACTTCTCCGTTCGTCGCGACGTAATCGTGAAGCGTCGAAAGCTCTGCCGTCATCGTTTTCACTGAAAAAACAGTCGTCGCTTGTCCGCCCCTGCCTTTCATTCCCATACCTTTGCCGCCTTTTTTGCTCTGAATGCGTGCGACAAAAATCATAATCACCACGAGTGCCAAAAAAGCACCTGCGATAACGCCTTTTAGCTTTGCGTTTTTCGTTCCTGCCATATATTTACTCCTATTCGTTATTTGATAAGCGTGCCAAACGGAACACCGATGACGTTTTCAAGCTCTAGTATGCTTGAAATCAGCGAATACACCTCGCTTTTCAAGTTGACCTGTGCCGCCAAAACGTCGTCGAGCGCATTTTGAAGCGATAATAAATCCTTTGAACCTCTCTGATACGCCGTCAAGGTCATATCATAGGTTTCTTTTGCCAAATTGACGCTTGCTTGAAGCGATGTTATAGAAGATTTTGACTGCGCAATGCTTCTTAAATAGCTGTCTGTGCTGACTTTAAGCGAAGTCTTTGCGTCTTCAATCTGCAATTCGATATTCTCAACGCTGTCTTTTGCACTCGCCACGTTTTGCGCGCTCGAACTCCACGGAAACAGCGAATCGAGCGGAATCGTAACGCTTGCCGAAAGAGTTCCAGAGTCCACCGCGTCCGCATTTCCCGTTTTGCTCCTCTGAATCCTGTATCCTGCGCTCAGCGTCGGCGCATACGCATTGAGCCTCGAAGCCAATACCGCTGTTTTCGCCAGCTCCAGCTTGTTTTCCAGTGCCTTTATCTCCGCCGAGTTCATTTCCACATCTTCTATCGTGATTTCGCCGATGTTCAATAGCTCGTCAAGGCTGCCTTCCAGCTCCAGCTCCACATCTTGCGCAATTCCGAGCGTCTGCTTAAACGAAGCGAGGTCGTTTTCGTACGTCGTCTGCGCGCTTTGCACTTTCGGCTTTTGATTTTCGACCGCAACTTGAGCCGACAAGACATCGAGGCGCGGAATTCCGCCCTGATTATACTTCTGCAAGTTCTGCTGATATTGCTTTTGCGCGCTTTCTAAGTTTTGTTCCTGTAATTTAACGTTGTCTTTGTCGTAAAGGATTTTGTAAAACGCCTTTCTGACGTTGAGTTCTACTGTTTTCACGGCAGTTTCATACGAAAGTTTGCCGTTTTCATAATTCATTTTCGCGCTTTTGACCGTCGTGTACAGCGAAGGCGTAAAACTAATCTGCGCCGTGCCGTAAATCGAGAGCGTGCCGTCCCCGTTTTCGCTTGGTGCGACAGGCTTTGAGTACGACGCGCCTGCATCTACTGACGGACTGACCGAGTTCCACGAATATTTATTCGTTCTCTCCAAGCCTTTGAGCGTAATGGATTCTTCTTTGAGCGAAATATTGTTTTCGAGCGCAAGGCTGACGGCAGAATCAACAGATAAAGTCTGTTTTGTGTGAACTGTTTGAGCGAATGCAGCTGAAAAAAAGAAAAACGAACTAAAAGCGACCACTGATTTCAGAAAAAAGTTCATAAAGCTTTTAAACTCCCCAAATAATTTAATCAAACGACTTGTGTTTGAGCTAAATTATACTTGTAAAACCGCTTCATGTGCTTTAAGGATACTCAAGCTAACAAAGATTTTACAAACAATATAGATTTTTATTTTTTTCAAGATTCCCTCGATTATTTTCACGTGTTTTCCGCCTGTTTCGTCCAAATATTTCCGCCGATAATAAAAAATGCGCAATCATAGGGGCTTTAGCGAGCTCCGAAAAGGTTAGTGGCGGTTGGTCTTCTGGCTCAAGTGGCGTTCCGTAGGGAATTGTCATATTATAGTTAGCTGGAGGGCGTGCGATGTCAAGTAAAATCATAGCGATTTTAGTGATAATCGTAGTGCTTTTGGTGCTCGGTTATCCAGTTTGGTAGCGCACCTCTTCTCGCATTTTAATTCGAGGAGCGAAAAAATAGCCGCCTAGTCCGAATCACTATGCGGCGAAGCCTATTCGTAGGCAAACCAAAATAGAATGAAGACCAACCAACCTTGGTTGCGCTTCTTTTTTTATTATATCGCACAATCGAAAAAAAATCCATAGCCACTCTGATAAAAAATCGCTTTTGCTATTGACCTATGCGCCGCTTATATCGAAAATAAGGGAAACGAAAAGCCGTTTGAAAATCTTCAAGCGAAGAAAAACTGAACTTGATGTATCCACTGTGTTTTTTTGAGGAGAAAATAGAATGAGCGTGGGCAAAACGTTTGACACAAACACAGAAATCACCGATAGCACCGTTTTAATCGACACATTTTTCAAAACATATCCCCTCTATTCCCAAGAGCCGAGCCGCGAGCGCATTCAAAAAGCGTGGGCGTACCTCATCGAAAAGACGGGAAACCTCAATCGCTCGTGCGGCAAGCCGTATTATTTGCACCCAATGCGAGTTGCGTGCATTTTGGCGCAGATGAAGATGGACAGCGACACCGTTATCTCAGGTTTCTTCCATAATATCGAGGAGGTTGACGAAACGTGCGTTTCAGACATCGCTTCTCTCTTCGGTTCTGACGTGGCGAGCCTCATTCGCGACACCTCGAAAATCACTTCGCTGAAAATCAAGAACAAAACGCTGCAGCAAGCCGACTCAATCCGCAAAATGCTCTTTGCGATGATTGACGACATCAGAGTTATCATCATAAAAATGGCGGACAGGCTCGACCGTATGCGAAATCTGCGCAACGTGCCGCCTTCTTCGCAAAGAGCGATTGCAGGAGAGGTCATCGACATCTGGGCTCCGCTTGCCAGCCGCTTGGGTATGAGCGATATTAAAAGCGAGATGGAAGATTTGAGCCTCAAATACTCAAATCCCGACGTTTTCCAGCAAATCAAGTCGATTGTCGCGCAGAAAAAAGAGGAGAGAGCAGAGTATCTCGACAAAGCCGTGCAGGCAATCTACAAAGCCGCCGAAAAGCAGGGCATACAAGTGTCGATAAAAAGCCGCGCGAAGCATTTTTACTCGATTTATCAGAAAATGCGAAAGCGAAACAAGGGCGCGGACGAGCTGTTTGACCTTTTGGCGCTGAGAGTTATCTGCAGCGAGGTCAGCGAGTGCTACACGCTCATCGGAATCGTCCATTCGTTCTGGAAACCGCTCGACGGACGCTTTAAAGACTATATTGCGATGCCGAAAGCGAACGGATATCAGAGTTTGCACACGACGGTGATGTGCGAAGACCGCCCGCTTGAGATACAAATCAGAACGGCGGAGATGGATAACGTCGCAGAGCACGGAGTCGCGGCGCATTGGCTGTATAAAAAGGGAACAAATCACGATTTAGTCAAAGCTGAAGATTTATCGATAATAAATCAGCTCAAAGAACTCAGAAGAGAGAAGCTCAACGACGACACTTTCTTTAAACAGCTCAAAGAAGAGCTTTTGGGCGACGAAATCTATGTGTTTACTCCAAAAGGCGATGTCGTGGAGCTGCCAGCGGGGGCGACGGCTATCGATTTTGCCTACCATGTGCATAGCGCAATCGGAGAAAAAATCGTTGGCGCGAAGGCGGACGGCAAAATCATTCCGTTTTCGACCCCTTTGCAGAACACACAGATAATCGAAATCATCACGAACCCGCAAGCGCACCCGACGGAGAACCAATTAAAGCTGGTGAAGACGAGCAAAGCCAAGCAGAAAATCAGAAGTTGGCTGTATCAGAACGATTCTGATTTCAAAGAGCTTTACGACAAGCAGAAAGCGGTCAATGACGATATGCCGCCGCAGCCGCTTCGAGCGAAAAAGCACCATAGCGGCGCGGGATACATCGAACAAAAGCGATACACGGGCAAAATTCGCATCGGCGACACGACAAATTTCTTTATTACCATCGCGAAGTGCTGCAATCCAAAGCCTGGAGATTTGATTGTGGGCTACATCTCGCGCGTTCGCGGCGTAACCGTGCATAAGGCGACGTGCTTGACGTATCAGCGCATTCCCAACATCGAAAACAGAAGCATCGAGGTGATGTGGGACGAAGCGGAAGAGAAAAACGACAAAGACCAAAAGAAGAAAAGCAAATAATCACAGCTGATTCTCGGCGTGATGACGAACGAATTGAGAGAAACCGTGCGAGGTGAACCAATTCGTTCGTCATTTTTGTCTGAACACAAGTGAGTTCTTTCAATTCGCTCCTCATTATTGAGAGAATTCACTTGAGTTCGCCCAATTCGCTCCTCATTTTTGAGAGAATTCACTTGAGTTCGCCTAAATCGTTCCTCATTTTTGGAAGAATTCACTCGTGTTTTCCCAATTCGCTCCTCGTGTTGCTGAAAAAATAATTGATTTTTTTTTGCGTTGAGTATGGATTTTTTCAAGAAGTGCTGCTATAATAAAAAAAGAAGCGCAACCAAGGTTGGTTGGTCTTCATTCTATGTTTTCACCTCGTATTAGAGGCTTGCCGCATAGTGAGTCAGACTAGGCGGCTATTTTTTTCGCTCCTCGTAATAAAATGCGAGAAGAGGTGCGCTTAAAATGCAGGATAACCGAGCAAAATAAACACGATTATCATTAAAATCATAACGATTCGCATTGACATCGCACGCCCTCCAGCTAACTATAATATGACAATTCCCTACGGAACGCCACTTGAGCCAGAAGACCAACCGCCACTAACCTTTTCGGAGCTCGCTAAAGCCCCTATGGCTGCGCATTTATGATTATCGACATAAAGCAGAGTTCTTAATAGGCGGAAAAGGCTTTTGATTGCGGAGAATTGAGGCGCATTTGTCGAGAAAGGAGCTGTGCGCCCGTTGAAAAAAGTTTAAGTATACGATAGTATCTTTAGTATGGTTATTGCTTCGATTGACTTAAAGGACGGACACGTCGTCCAGCTTAAAAATGGCAAAGATTTAGTGCTTGAGCGCGATGATGCCGCCTCTCTCATCGCCGAATTCGATAAATATGGCGAAGTGGCTATCATCGACTTAGACCAAGCGATGAGAAACACCGACAGCAAGGGCAATACGGCGAACACCGCGCTTTTAAAAAGCCTTTTGCGAAAGGGAAATGTGCGCGTTGGCGGCGGAGTGCGCGATGTGAAAAAAGCTCGTGAGCTCATTTCGCTCGGAGCGGAAAAGGTTATCATCGGCTCGGCAGCGTTCTTGAGCGAAAAAGACGCGAATGGCAACGTTTTGAATACAGAATTCCTTGACGCGCTGGTGAAAGCCATCGGGAAACAGAGAATTATTATCAGCGTGGATTCGATTGGCGAAAAAATCGCGGTGAAAGGCTGGAAAGAAACGATTGATGTGCCGCTTATCGAGGGCGCGCGGGCGGCGGAAAAGTATTGCAGCGAGCTTTTGTTCACGAATGTGGAAAAAGAGGGCTGTATGCAAGGCACGGACATCGCTCTTTGCAAAAAACTGCGCGAGGCGGTGAGTTGTCGCGTCGTGGTTGCAGGCGGCGTGAACTCGGTTGAGGAAATCCGCGAGCTTGAAAGGGCGCATTGCGATGTGCAGCTGGGAATGGCGCTGTATACGGGCGCGGTCAGCTTGAAAGATGCGTTTATCGGCTGTCTTGATTTTGAAAAAACGGGCGGAATGATACCTGTCATCGCGCAGAGTACGGCTGGCGAAGTGTTGATGTTGGGATATGCGAACAAAGAGGCGTTTGAAAAGACGTTTGAGAGCGGAAAGCTGACGTTTTTCAGCCGCACGAGAAATAAATTGTGGACGAAAGGCGAAACGAGCGGCAATTTTTTGGAAGTGGTGCGCCTCCGCGTTGACTGCGACCGCGATACCGTGCTTGCGACGGTGAAACCACGCGGCGAAACGTGCCACACAGGCTCGTGGACGTGCTTTAATGCCGAAGCGATGGCGAAAAGCAACCTTGAAAGGCTCTATTCTATCATCGAGGAACGCTTCAAAAATCCAAAACCTGGCAGTTACACCGCCACACTTGACGCAAAACGGGTGCGCGAGAAGGTAATGGAGGAAGCAGAAGAGCTGACTGACGACGCGGAGAGCCGTGAAGACGTGATTTGGGAAGCGGCGGACTTGATTTATTTCGTGAGCGTGCTGCTGTATAAAGAAGGCGTTTCGTGGCAAGACGTATACGACGAGCTTGACAGACGGCACAAGGAGAAGTGAGCCTCCTTTTCCCCCCTCGCCTACTAGGAGAGGGGTTTGGGGTGAGGTTTTTTGCGATAAAGAGCTGATTTGGGAGAAAAAGAATGATAAAAATACAGAAATACGAGGACGTGGAAGAAAAATTCTTCAGCGGACGGGAGTTTACTGGCACAATCGACAGCGTGCAAGCCGTGTTGAACGACGTGAAAGAGCGGGGAGATGCGGCGTTGGCGGAATACAGCGAAAAGTTCGACCGCATCGCGCTTTCTTCGTTTGAGGTGAAGAGCGAGGTGCTAAAAGCCGCCGCGGATAAGATGAAAGCGGAGCGAAAAGAGCTTTTCGATGCCCTTTCTTACTCTCGCGATTTGGCGTATCGCTTCGCCTTAAAGCAAAAAGAGTGTTTCACGGACTTTGAAATTGAGCTTGAGAGCGGTGTTTTCACGGGTCAAAAGAATATCGCGGTGGAAAAGGCGGGGGCGTATGTGCCAGCAGGTCGATTTCCGCTCGTTTCAAGCGTGGTGATGACGGTCGTTCCTGCGAAAGCGGCGGGCGTGGGCGAGGTGATACTATGCACGCCTCCGAGAGCGAATCCGAACGGCACAAATGAGCCGTATGCAGACGAAAACATCATGGCGGCGGCGTATATTTGCGGAGTCAATCGCGTGTTTGCGCTCGGCGGGGCGCAGGCGGTGGCGGCGATGGCGTTTGGAAGCCAAAGCGTGCCGAAAGTCGATGTAATCGTAGGGCCTGGAAACAAGTTTGTAGCCGAGGCGAAGCGATTAGTGTACGGAAACGTCGGGATTGATATGATTGCAGGTCCGACAGAAGTCTTTATCATTGCAGACGAGAGCGCAAATCCTGAGTGGGTCGCTGCGGATTTGCTCGCACAGGCAGAACACGACGTGGTCGCGCAGCCGATTTTGGCGACGACGAGCGAAAAGCTGGCGAAAGAAGTCGCGGACGAAATCGAAAAGCAGCTTTCTACGCTTTCCACTGTCGAAACGGCGCGAAAAAGCATTGATAATTACGGACGCATCATCGTGTGCGCTTCGCTTGAGCAGGCGGCAGAGCTTGCGAACCGAAAAGCTCCCGAACACCTAGAGCTCTCTCTTGATTCGGGCGAAAAGAGGGACAAAATCGCTTCGATGTGTCGCAATTACGGCTCGCTGTTCATCGGACACGAAAGCGCGGAGGTCTTTGGCGACTACGCGGCGGGCTTAAATCACACCTTGCCGACCTCTTCGAGCGCGCGATTTACGGGGGGGCTGTCGGTTCGGGTCTTCATCAAGACGGTAACGACGCTTCGCACTGTGCCATCGAGCGAGGGAGCGACGAAGAGTGCGAAAGCCGCAGGGATTTTGGGCGATGCGGAGGGGTTGGCAGCTCACGCCCGCGCCGCCCGCCTCCGATTGAGCTAAAGAATAGAAGTAAAAGAACGATTTTTTGCCCTTGACGATTCTCTTTTGCTATCGTATAATTAAATTGTCGGGCAAAAGACGTTAAACTTTGTTCCATTGGTCAAAACAGAGACCTAAAATCTGTATGCGAAAGACCTGCATTAGACAGGTCTTTTTTTTCGACTTTATGACACAAGCATCTTTTAAAACAAATGTACTTAACGCAATCTTAGACGGTGCAAAAATATACGAACAGACCTTTCTCACTTACGATTATCAGATTGTTTCAGTGCATTTTAGGCTGAAAAAGTGTTATATCATAGCGGCAGAAAAGGATAATTTCCTGTATTTGACGGGAGTTCACACGGAATTAAGCGCAGGGGAGTTTTTTGAAAGGGCGATTCGTGAAACATTGACTGAAAATGATTTTGACTTTGTGAAAAAAGGTCAGTCAGAAGCGGCGGTAAAAGGTTCTGTGCGCCGAAAAGTGCAGTTTTTGCCGATTTTGGACAAAATATTGCAGCAGAGTACGCTTGTTGAAGAAGATTTTTCTAAAAACAAAATCACTTGCAGCCTTGCGATGTCGGAAAACTCCTTTACACTCGGCTTTGTTATGACACCTAACGGAAGACCGAAGACATTGCTGAAAGGAAATGAGCTGAAAAATTATTTTGCCATTGATTCAATAAAGCGGAGAAAGCGCGGCGAAAAGATTTTTGAAGATTTTATTGTACCGCCGTTAAAAAAGCAATAAAAATGCGCATAAAAAAAGACTGGACGGTTCAAATCCAGTCTTTTTTCGTCAAATGAGCCTTAGGCTCTATTTCGCCAAGAGATTATTGAGCGCAGTTACGAACTTGTTCGGG
>ERZ842401.3741-NODE-3741-length-18537-cov-4.909425_pt1 | contig 18537 bp, 11 predicted proteins | sample MGYA00521270_ERZ842401 | MGnify/ENA primary metagenome ERZ842401 (study PRJEB31892, sample SAMEA3878208) | bioreactor metagenome | biome: Moose rumen | place: Sweden | collected 2011-10 | study: EMG produced TPA metagenomics assembly of the PRJEB12797 data set... | reverse complement strand
GAAGACCGACTGCACGACTGCCGTGCGCGCAACGAGATAGAGGCCATCCTTTGGCACGGCTACTCCAAGAAGAGTGACGCTTACGAGGCTACGCTAAAGTTCTACCGGCTGCCGAAGTCTGACCGTGACGCGGTGGTGAAGTTCCTGCGTTCCATCTAAAGCATATGCTGAGAAAGACTGTCATAACCCTTTATATCGTGGTGGTCGCCGTCATGGCGGCCGCCACGATTGTTGAGAAGTACGAGGGGACTACCTACGTGGCTGACTACGTCTACGGTGCCTGGTGGTTTGCGGCCTTATGGGCTTTACTGACGGCTACGGCCATCTTCTACCTTATTCGCCGACGGGTGCGCCGCCCCAGCGTGGTGGCCCTCCACCTGTCGTTTGTCATCATTCTAACTGGCGCCCTACTGACGCACCTAACAGCTCATCAGGGGATTGTCCATCTGCGTCAGGGACAGCCCATGAACAAGTACCTGACGGACGACATGACAGTTCATCCGCTGCCTTTCACCATCACTCTCAACCACTTCGACATCAGTTACCATGAAGGTACTGAGGCACCTTACGACTATCGTTCGCGCGTCACCATTAGCGACGGTTCTGCCGACAGCATTGTCACCACCATCTCCATGAACAACATCGCGTCGCACGACGGCATACGCCTCTACCAGAGCAGTTACGACGAAGATCTGCAGGGTAGCGTACTGGCCATGAACAGCGATCCGTGGGGCATTCCTGTCACCTATACGGGCTATGCCCTGCTGTTCGTCTCCCTTCTCTGGATGCTCGTCGACCCCAAAGGGGCTTACCGCCAGTTGCTGCGCCGCCTCTCCGCCGCCGTTCTGTTCCTCATCCCCTTATGCAGCAACATCGCCGCTGCTCCCCGCGTCCTCCCTACTGAGACAGCCGACCGCTTTGCCCACCTTTTCGTGGTCTACAACGACCGCGTGTGTCCTATGGAGACTTACGCCCTCGACTTTACCAAGAAGCTCTGTGGCAAGCGCTCCTACGAGGGTTACACCGCCGCGCAAGTATTGACGGGCTTTATCTTCTTCTATGACGAGTGGGCCGCAGACCCCATCACTACCAAGGGCAAGCACCCGGATCAGAGCCAGATACTCATCATGAGCCTGCACAGTGGGCGGCCCCTGAGGCTATTTCCCTACACCGCCGACTCGAAAACCACCTGGTATGCCCCAACAGACAAGCTGCCAGACAGCATGGACGCGGAACACCAGAAGTACATGCGTGAGGTATTCACACTGCTGAACGGCGAGGTACAAGCTGGCCGCTATGATCGCGCCAACCTGTATTTAGACAAGATGCTACGGTACCAGCAAACCTTCGGTCAGCGGTCGCTGCCCAGCCCCCTGCGCGTTCAGGCTGAGCATATATATAATAAGGTGGCCTTTACAACCATTCTGTTCATCGCCTGCCTCACGCTCGGCATCGTGTCGTTTCTGCTCCTTCTGTTTGGCCGCAAGCTCCCCTTGCAGAGTCTGCTTCTCTGCTTGGCCTGGCTCATACTGACCTCCGTTCTGGTCCTGCGCTGGATCATTACGGGCCACATCCCCATGGCCAATGGCTATGAGACCATGCTGTTTCTGGCTTGGGCAGTCATGTTGCTGGCACTGTTAGTCAGTCGCCGCTTCCCCATTATGCAGACCTTCGGATTCTTGTTGGCAGGCTTCTTCCTGCTGGTCAGCCACATCGCACAGATGGACCCGCAGATGTCGCACCTCATGCCCGTGCTGAACTCGCCGCTGCTGTCGCTCCACGTCAGCATCATCATGATGGCCTATGCCTTGCTGGCCCTGACATTCATCAGCTCACTCACGGCACTGCTCATGCGCCGACAGGCCGACCAGCTACAACTGCTCAGCCTGCTCATGCTCTACCCTGCCCTCACCTGCCTGGGAATGGGCATCTTCATCGGGGCCATTTGGGCCAACGTGTCGTGGGGCACCTACTGGTCGTGGGACCCCAAGGAAACGTGGGCGCTCATTACTTTCATGGTCTATGCCGTACCGGCGCACAAGTCCTACCACTCATCGCTCACCACTTACCACGTCTACATGGTATTAGCCTTCCTCACCATCCTCATGACCTACTTTGGCGTCAACTACTTCTTAGGGGGCATGCACAGCTACGCATGATGACAAAACGGGTGTCCATCAGTCTTTCTTATATATATATTATGTTAGCGATATGAGAAAGATTATTGTGACCGTGGCACCCGTCTGCCACGTGGGCAAGGAGATACCTGCCGAGTGTAAGAACCCACTGACGCCCGTGGAGATAGCCGAGGACACTATCAACTGCTACAAGGCCGGTGCCTGCGAGGTGCATCTGCACACGCGCGACCTGCAAGGTAACCCGACGTTTGAACTGGACGTGTTTCGTCAGACCATCGGACTCATCCGAAAGGAGACCGACATGATTGTGCAGGGAAGCACCGGCGGCCTGTCGACGCTGACGCTGGCCGAACGGTGCGTTTCGCTGGACGTGCCAGAGGTGGAGGTGGCTTCACTGAACATGGGCAGCGTCAACTTCGGTGAGACGGTCTATATCAACACCATGCCCGACCTGAGATACTGGGCCAAGCGGCTGGACGAGACGCACACCGTGCCGGAGATGGAGCTGTTTGACCTGAGCCATGTGGAGTGCGCCACGCGACTGGCCGACGAGGGAGTGCTGCACCGCCCGCTACACTACAACTTCTGCGTGGGACCCGGCAACTCCAGCAACCTGTCGGCCACGGGCCGCAACTTGGCCATGCTCTGCTCGCTTATGGAGCCAGGCACCTCATGGGGCATCACCCACGACTCAATGAAAGACTTCTCCATGCTGGCCTGTGCCATCGGCATGGGTGCCTCAGCCGTCCGCGTCGGTTTCGAGGACAGTTTCTACTATGCTCCTAATCAGCGTGCCCATACCAATGCCGAGTTGGTGGAGCGTCTGGTGACCCTCATCCGCCTGATGGGCTGTGAACCCGCCACTCCTGCCGAAGCCCGCGCCATGCAGCACATTGCGCTACGCTAAATAATAAATGAGACATGAGTAATGAGAAATGGAAAATGGTCGTCCTTGACGATGACCCCACGGGCATACAGACCGTACACGGATGCCTGCTGATAACGGAGTGGGACGAGACGCACGTGCGTGAAGCTTTTGCCGACGAACAGCCGTTCTTCTACATTCTGACCAATACCCGTGCCATGACGCGCGACGAAGCTGCCGCCGTAACCAGCGACGCCATGCAGACGGTCATCCGCGTGAACCGTGACTACGGCTACCGCCTCATCGTTGTAAGCCGTAGCGACAGCTGCCTGCGCGGCCACTTTCCCTTGGAAACGGACGTCATGCGACAGTGCCTGATAAGCAATGGCATTGTCGTAGCAGAGAAGACACCTTTCTGCCCAGCTTTCATTGAGGCTGGCCGCGTCACTATCGACGGCATTCACTACATGCGCGATGGCGAACGGCTCATCCCCGTCAGCGAGACCGAGTTCGCTCGCGACAACGTGTTCGCTTACCATACCTCTGTACTGGCAGACTACATCCGCGAGAAAGGTGCCAACCCCGACAACTACACCATCGTCAACGCCCAGTCGTACGACGAACTGCGCCATTTTGCCGCTACCGTGGTGAACGGCTCACCGTCTGAGCAGGCCGTCGTCATCCGCTCTTCATCATCGCTGCCCAAGGCCATTGCTGGTATCCCCGACATCCCACTATTGGACAAAAGTATCCTATCTTCTACGACCTCCGCGCCCCCGATATTTATCGTCGGCTCACACGTCAAGAAAACTACTCAGCAACTGGACTGCCTGCTACAGGCCGAGGGAACTTGCGCCATCGAGGTTGATGTGCAACGCATTCTGGACGATGCAAACACCCTGATGGCCGAGACACAGGAGATCATCCAGCAAGTGGTGGAGCAAGGGCTGACACCTGTCGTATACACCTCGCGACAGGAAATACGCCTCGACGATGCCGACCAGCGACAGCACCTGGGCCATCAGGTCAGCGACTTCCTCGTCAACATCGTGCGCCAACTGACCTATACGCCCAGCTACTTGGTGGGCAAGGGCGGTATCACGTCACACGATATCCTGACCAAGGGCCTCGGCATCAAGTCGGCCCGCGTCCTAGGACAGGTCATACCCAGTGTTCCGTGCGTCATGACCCGCTTCTTCCCCTACATCATCTTCCCCGGCAATGTGGGTAATGAGCAATCTCTGCGCGAAGTCTACCAGAAGCTGAGATAGCATCTACAGGACAATCTTTCCTAAATATGAAAAAAACGAGGCTCAAAGTTTGGGAGTCTCGTTTTTTTATGCTATATTTGCAGCAGAAAACAAACTTTTTAACACGAAACGCTTATGAAAAAATCATTACTCGTGATGATGGCCACGGCCATGATGTGCATCAGTGCTAACGCACAAAACAGAGTCAAGTACGTCTATGCAGACGTTGCCAAGTTAAACGTCAGCCAGTTAGAAAACACCGACCAGACGGTGCAGATAAGCCGCTACCTCTTTGCTGGTTACAACACGCTGTGCCTGCCTATGTCGCTCAGCGCCGAACAGCTGGAGGCTGCCGTCCCAGGTCTGAAAGTAGAGCGTCTGGCCGCCATCCAGCAGGAGGGCACCACACTGAACCTCTATTTCACCGAATGCACCAGCGAGGGCATCGAGGCAGGCATGCCATACCTCATCTTCTCACCCAAGGCCCAGTACATGCGCGTCCGCAACACTGAGTCTGACGGCATTGACACCGAGCTGAAGACCGTCCGCATGGGCGACAACAAAGGCAACCAAGTAGCTTTTGGCAGCAGTTGGGAGACACGCACCAAGGAAGGGCTCTATGGCATTCCCGCCAAGCAGAACGTTGCCGTGTTAGAGAGTGTGCTGGTCAGCACCACTGACGAGCAGTCGTTCCTGCCCACCCGGTGCGGCATTAGTTGGGAGATGAAGTCCGGCTCAGCCGACAATCTGGTTATCCGCCACGCCGCAGCAGGCGAGGTGACAGCCATCAAGGCTGTGGGTACCGACAGCAAACAGTCTAACGACGTCTATGACTTGAATGGCCGTCGCATTGCCACCCCCACTCAGAAGGGCATCTACATCCAAGGTGGCAAGAAAGTTATCAAGTAAAACAACCTCCCCCAAAAAAGAAGTGCCCATTGGTATCATCCAACGGGCACTTCTTTTTATATTGAGGGATTAGCTGTCCATCTTGACTACTCTGTAGTTGGTTCTGCACCAGACTTTACACCAGCAAAGTTGATGTTGAACGTCTTCGTGCTACGCCCCTGGCGAATCTTCAGCTGAAAGTCAGAGACAACTCCGCCAGCCTCCGTAATGGAGCCCATAATTGTTGCCCCTAACGGATTACCTGTGCTATGGTTCGAGAATACAAAGCCATCATTAGCATAGGTAATATTCACCACTGTCGTGGCACTGATGCTCAACGAAGGGCAAGTAAATACAACTTTAGAGACATAGGCAGTATCGGTTGCGGATATGACAAGAGTCCCTTCGCCTTCCTCTGGAACTGCCGTAGCAGAGTTTGCCTGTAAACGCGTGAACATACCCGTATAGATACCATGTGCTTCCTTCTCCGGAGTCTGCACATGGTTATAGGCAACATCATCGTCACTGCCGCAGGAAGTGAAACCGCAGCACATGGCCATCATGGCCACCATGGAACATATTATCTTTTTCATCGTCATTGCTATGATTTATATTAATTAGTACCCAGGGTTCTGGTCTTCGGTACCCAAAGCCGTATTCGTCTCTATCTCAGCAGCAGGAATAGGTCGATACCATTTTACCTCACCCTTGTTATTACTCATGTCTGCGACTGATGTTATATAGGGGTTGAACTCCACATTGTAGCGCACCAGCTGGCGTGTGCGACGCAGGTCCATCCATCGTGTGCGCTCAGCATAGAGTTCTCGAGCACGCTCGTCGAGTACGAGGTCAATGGGACGCACTGTGAAGCCTGCACTGACAACATAGTCAGGCTGATAGGCAGAGAATGAACTCAGCATTGGGGCTCCAGCACGCGAACGTACACTGTTGACATACTTCAAGGCTTCGGTCTCGTTACCTGCCATTAGATATGCCTCAGCAGCTACTAAATAGATATCGCTCAGATGAAGAACTACGATATCACGATAACCCGTAGCACTGTTGTCCTGTGGTGTTGTGGGGTCGTCAAACTTCTTCACACAATGCGTAACGGCAGTCATACCCTCGCCCTTCAAATACTCTGTGTACTCCTTGTTGCGAATGGTCGAATTAGCAATATTGCCATTGGCATCAAACATATAGGCTGTTGCAGGGTCAGCCATGATGACCACATAAGGCTGTGCTTTACTGTCACCCTTAATCAGCTGGCTCTTGTGGGCAGCAATGTAAGCCTCCGCTTCTGCAGCTGTGGTGTACCAAGGGAAGTAGCGTCCCATGATGCGCATAGTCTGCTTGGCATCATCAGTAGCATTATAGTAGGCATAATAGCCCGTAGTGCCCCATGTGCCCATATAGTTATAGATGGTAGTCATAAACGTACCCTCATAACGTTGGTCATCAGGTCCCCAGAGATAGAGACTTTTGGCCGACGGTACTAAAGTGCCACTGCACGATTTCAGTCCATTGTCCATAGGGCTGCCATACTGGCTACCATACGTATTCTGCAGTCCATGTCCTCCCGTCAGTATGTCGCCAGGATATCCATTGCGCTCATACTGTACAGAGAAGATTTCCTCTGCATTACCCTCTTGAGCCGGTGACCACTTATCTTCAAACGACAGGGTTAGCTGCTGACCACCTATGACATCTGTGGCATAACGCGCCGCCTTGTCAAAATAGACATGGCTACTGATACTATAGGTACCCTGCACGTCACTGGTAAGCGTGGTTTCCAAGTCCCATCCAGCAGCCAAACAGATTTTAGCTAACAGAGCCTTGACAGCACGACGGCTGATGTTGCCACTATGGTCGTCAGCAGGTAGCTGAGCCTCTTCGGCAATTCCCTCCAAGTCGGCTATCATGCTATCATAGATGTCATGAAGCGGAGTACGCGGATAATTCTTGTTGGCCGTCTCAATGTAATAGTCAATATAGGGTACAGCACCAAACTGTTGTGTCAGCAGATAATAGCCATAGGCACGTACAAATTTGGCCTCAGCAACATAACGAACATTACCTTCACCGTATTTCAACATGCTATTAGCATTCTTAATCATAGAATACATGCTTTGATAGAAGCTGCTAACCTCACCATCTTCTGGTGTCATGATATAACGTTGGTAAACAGGCGGCTGGCCAGAACGAGTGACGGCATACAGGTCCGTACCCCACTCTTGCAGGTTAATCGTGGTGGCTGCCGTCTTAAGGCTGTTGTACAAATTGACGCGCAACTCTCCTAATGTCTTGTCACTACCGAAGTAACCCTCTGCCTCCAGATTTGCCTTGTTCTCCGCATCCAGGAAGTCGCTACAGCTGGTCAGTGTGCAGCCCATACAGGCCAAGCCCATGATGCTATAAAGAAACTTTCTCATAATACTTTTTCTTTTCATTCTTCCAATTTCTAATTAAAACTTCACACTGGCACCAAACTGCCACGTCACGGTACTGGGGCCGTCATTATCGAGCGAGGAGCCTGCCCATTCGGGGTCATAGCCCTTATACTTGGTAAACACGAAGGGGTTGGTCACCGTACAATAAAGGCGCAGATGCGAACACCCCACTTTGCTAAGCCACTCTTTTGGGAAAGTATAACCCAACGTAATGTGCTTCACTTTCACGAACGAAGCATCGGTATAACTATTGGTTTTGCCCAGCCAATAGTCGGACCCCACACCGCTGAAGCTCACGCCCTCGTTAGGGAAGGGATAGTCGCCATAGTGTGTCTGTTCCTGATATTTGGGGTTGATGAAAGTGCCATCGGCATTGATACCGTCGCAATCAATCAGTGTTCCAGCGGGTATATACCAATCCATATTCAACTTGGTACGTCCACGGTCAGAGAGGTTCAGATATTCATTGTAGAAGTTAGAGAATACGGTATAGTTCTGCTTGGCATAGATGGAGAATGAGAAGTCCCAGTTTTTCCATTGCAGGTTAGAAGTCACCGAACCCGTCCAGTCAGGGTCACTCTTGTAAAGCTTCTTATCATTGTCATCGAAAGTGCCATTGCCATCGCGGTCCACGATGATGGGATTGCCCTCCACCAGTCCGTAACACTGATAGTAATACTCATACTGCTTCACCTGTTCACCTGGCGTAAAGCCTTTCAGACGGGCAATCTCCGTATCGGGCACGGTCATCATCTGGTCAGTGACAATGCCATCCCACTCATAGCCATACACATTATTATAAGGTTCTCCGATAAACAGATTGCCTGAATGGCCACCTGTCAGCAAGTCACCCGTACCATTGATTTCCAACACTTTATTCTTATTATGCGCAAAAGTAAACGAGGTTGTCCAACGCCAATCACGAGTCTGAATATTCTCGGTGGTCAGTGCAATCTCTATACCGCGGTTACGGACAGAGCCGATATTGGTATTCACCGATGCACCGCCAGCCTCCAAAGGCAGTTTAACATTATAGAGCAGGTCAGTAGACTTCTTGTTATAGAAATCAATGCTACCACGGATGCGGTCGTTCAGGAATCCGAAGTCCAGACCCACATTTACCTCATGGGCTTTTTCCCATTTCAGGTCCTTGTCTACAATGCCGCTGGGATAGTTACCCTGAGCATACGTAGAACCGAAGGGATAATACACAGGGCCGCCCACGGTGAGCTGCGTCGCATAGTTGCCCACAGAGTTATTACCTGTCACACCATATGAGAGACGGAGTTTCAAGTTCGAAAGCCAGTCTAACTGCTTCATAAACGGCTCCTCGCTGAGGCGCCAAGCCACGGCTACCGACGGGAATGAGCCCCAGCGGTTGCCATCGGCAAACTTCGAGCTGCCATCCCAACGAATCGTTCCTGTCAGCATGTAGCGTCCCTTGTAAGTATAGTTGGCACGCAGGGCATATGACAACAGGCTGTTCTCACCATAGCCAGAGCCACTGCGCAGATAGTTGTAGCCCTGATCAGTGGTTCCGATATTCCACCAATAGGTACCCTCCATCACGTTGTTGAAATAGTATTGGTCCGACTCGCTCTCGCCATAGACTGCAGAGAGCAGTGCCATCACATTCACATGATGGTCAGCAGCAAAAGTCTGGTCCCACGTCAGCATGTTGTCCCAAGTCCAGGAGTAGCCACGCGACGACGTACGGCGTGCCTCGTTCTGTGTTTCGCCAGCTGCCGTACCTTGGAAGAATCCATAGCGCGAATAGCTAAACGTAGGCGAGAATGTTGTCTTAAAGGTCAGCACCTGTAAGGGGCGAATCTCCAAGTACAGATTAGCCAAGGCATTCCACGACTGTGTGTTGGAACTCTCGTCATCGACATAGACCAGCGGACTGATTTGGTCGGTAAACTGATACATATCAGTACCCAACACATCACGGTGCCCCGGCTTGTAGGTTACTGAGCCATCTTCATTGTAGGGCTGCATGAAAGGATTGGCACGGAAAGCGTAACGCACGGCATTGCTGCTGGCATAGTCATAGTTGCGGCGGGCCAGGTTGACGCTCAATCCGGCACTGACATACTTGCTAATCTCTGCATCCACACTACCCTTGAGAGTAAACTTGTCTTGCTTGTCATTCTTATAATGTCCTTCTTCCTCGAGATAACCAAGCCCCATGTGGTAATGCACCTTACCCGTACCACCACTCACGGCCAGGTAATGGTTTTGCTGCCGACCATCCTGCAACACAAAGTCTGGCCAATCATAGGTCTTACCCGAAGCCAACAGGTCTTTCATGGCAAAACCGCTGTTGGGGTCAGCCTGTGCACGCAGCAACAGACAGCGGTCTATGTCTGTATTCACCCAAATGGGATGTCCATTATTGGGTTCACCGCCTGCCATTGTTAAGAATTTCATAAAACGATACTGATAGAACTGGTCAGCATCCTGAAATTCTGGCATACGGGCGGTCTTGCTCACACCATAATAGCCATCATAGCTAATGGTTGGCTTCTGGGCACGCTTGCCGATGTTTGCTCCACTCTTGGTGGTCACCATCACGACACCTGCCGTGGCACGTGAACCATAGATGGCCGTAGAGGAAGCATCCTTCAGCACATCAATGCGTTCAATATCCTGCGGGTTGAGAAACTCTATGTCAGAGCAGATGATGCCATCCACCACATAGATGGGGTTTTGTGAACCGCTGATGGAGTTCTTACCGCGAATCTCAATATTCATCGAACCACCCGTACGGCCACTTGACTGGGTGATGTTCACACCAGCCACGGCACCTTGCAAGTTACCCAACACAGAGGCTGCACCCTTCTCGTTCAATTTCTCATTACCCACCGAGGCCACAGAGCCTGTCAGGTCGCTCTTGCGCATGGTTCCGTAACCCACGACCACCACCTCGTTCAGCGAGTGGCTGTCTTCCTCCATTTGCACGTTCAACTCGCGCTGACGACCTATCTGGACAGTATGGGTCTTGTAGCCCAGATACGACAGTTCTACTTTCGATGACGGCTTCACAGCAGACAGTGTGAAATGTCCTTCATAGTCAGTCACGGCAACGGCTTTGCCGTCTACCGACACCGAGACACCGATAATGGGCTCTCCCTGCGGGTCGGTCACCGTGCCTTTCACCGTCTGCTGTGCCATAGCCGCGAGTGTAACGACTGACAAGAGCAGCACAGTGACAATTCTTTTCTTTAGCAGATGCATGGTAGTTTGTTTTTTAGTTGCGATTAATCGTAGCTTTAGTCTAAAAAGACGACACTGCAAAGCCGAAAGTCCTTGCAGTGTCGTGATGGGGCGTGAATTACTTCACGATATACTTCTTACCGTTCTTGATGACCAAGCCTTTGTAAGCTGCATCAACTTTCTGGCCTGCCAGATTATAGATAGCGGCGTTAACAGGCTGCTGAGCAGAAACTGTATTGATGCCTGTAACATCTTCTGCAGGAGCCCAACCTGGCTCATCAAAGTTGCCAGTACGATCACTACCCGTTGTTCTTGTTGAAGCGTCAGCAGCGGCACGAGAAAGATAGAGACGATAGTTCATATCTGCCTGATTATTACCTGTTACACTGATAGGGAATTCACCATTGTAGGGATCATTACCAAAATCAATTGCAGCTATACAATAGCCAATATTCTTTGTTGAACCAGCGACACGTGAACCTTTATAATTACAAGGGTCCATTGGGTATTTGCACTTTTCTACGATTGTAGCGTTATCCTGTATCTTGCCTTCGGGTTCAACCCACTCAAAGCCCTGATTATCACCTGCCCCATAAGCATAAATGTATTCAAAGTTGTCGCCTTGTGACCATCCAAAGATTTCAATGCGATACAAAGAAATGCCATCGGGAAGAAAAATCGTCTCTGTTGCATTATTTGCAATGTTCAATCCAAGATACTCACGATCTACACCCGTATTATCTTTGGGGAATGAAATTGGGGCTGCACTGCTTTTTCCACCGGGGAGACGGTTTCCTGCAGGAATTTTAATAGTGATATTTGTACCATTAAACTTCCACTCAGAAGTAGTGCAATTCTCTTGGTCCACAGTTTGTGCACTCAAGTCCACAACATCCTGAGCATTAACATAACTTGCACCCAGCAGGGCAACTGCGATTAGTGTAAAAATCTTTTTCATAAATAAAAATGTTTTAGTTAATAAATATAGTTAATAAAAAAAGTTTCTGTGTCCTCAAAACCTGCTAATCCACCACCACCTTGCGACCATTGATGATGCAGATGCCCTTGACGGGAGCGCTGAGACGCATGCCCTGCAGGGAGTAGATGGCTGCATGAGCGTCAGCGCCCGTCGTTGTCTTCGCCTCTTTGATGCCAGTCTCGACGGAGGCTGGGGCGGCTTCGCCCAGTCCACCCATCTCGTTGGCGGCACGCACGGCGTAGCTTGCACTGCCGTCAGTGGTGACATACGACGGCGAGGTCGTGAAACCAACCACCTGTCCGTCTTTCACCACGGCCCACCCTAACACGAAGTCATTGTCGTCCCAGGTCAGTTCATACTGCTGCGGTTGTCCGTCAGCGGCTGCACGGGCTATCAGGCGCACGTTGGTAGGTGCGTCAGCCTGTGCGGTGCTGATGATGGGGTCCCATGAGCCGAACATGTTCTTCATGTCACTGGCCGTGGCAGCCTCCTCAGCAGTCAGCACGGGGTTGTTGGCATGACTGTCGGCAAACGTTGTCTTGCGACCATCCAAGCTGATGATGGTGCCGTTCGCATCCGTAGAGTTATATTCGGCAAAGCGCTTGGGCCAGCCGCCACTCATTTCGCTCCATCCGATATCCGATGGCTTCACGTTCATCTTTGTGTCAATGAACAGGGCAATAGGTGTGCCGCTGCCCCATGGGCGACCCAGGGTGTAGTTGCCGTCCACATCGTCTTCGGCCCCAGTGATGGTGCATCCCTTGTAGACCCATCCTGACTTGCTGGCTTGCGAGGGCACGGCAGCATAGCCGCCCTTGAGCTGCAGCAGCTCCACGCCGTTGAAGTAGGCATCGCCCTTGCCACACATATAGTCGGTACGCCCGCGCACTTGTCCACCCTCAAAGTAGTAGGGACCGGAGCCGTTGGATGTCCAAGTGTCTTGATAGCCCCACAGGCAGGTGTTCTTATAGATGGTCTTCGAGGCCTTGTCGTGCACGGCCAGGTTGCGGCCCAGTGCATCGGGGATGCCGCTCTTGATGGTAATGTCCTGGAAATAGTAGCCCGTGCCGGAAATCTGCAGCACGTCGCCCTGACCAATGCCGTCGTAGATGGACGTATAGCCATAAGGCGGATTCTCAAAGACGGCATCTGCCGGGATGTCGTTGGTGATTACGGTGCCCTCGCGGCTCTCGCCAATCAGCGAGATGTTGCCGTCGGTGACGTAAGTGATGGGGTCAGGCACCGAGGTCTCAAACTTCACCACCTCCTCATCGCCACTCTTGCCGTTGGTGTGGCGATAGGTCTTGTTCACACCTCTGGGCAGCACGTGCGTGCCGTTCTTCACAAAGATGCGGAAGCGCACTGAAGTGTCCTCGCGCTTCATGGCTGCCATCAAGGCCTCGGAGATACTTCCGTCGTCGGGCACGATGAAGTCGTATGCCTGCTTCAGCACCTTGGGCTTGGCCTGTGTGGTGAAGTTGATGACTACGTCGCTGGCCAGTTTCTGACCGTCCTTGCCACTGACCGTCTCAGCGGGCAGGGTGAAGGTGTATGCCGTGGCATAGTCGAGGTTCTTGTATTCAAAGACAGCCGTGTTGCCTCTGACGATTGCCGTCAGTTGCTGGTTGCCTAACGTTGCCTTGACGCTGCTGCTCAGCACGACAGGCCTGTCAAAATAGAGCACGACATTGCCCCTCACCGGCACATCGTCGGCACCAGCATTGGGCAGTGTGCCCGTCAGTTGCGGGGCCTTGCCGTCGCTGCTGGTGATGCGGGTGCCCAGAATAGTGGTCTCGCCCAATGCGGCGCCGTCGGCATCACCCGCAGGCGAACCGAAAATGTCCGCCGAGGTGTCGGCTTTCCAGCGCAGCCACACCTCTGCCCTGTCGTTGGCCTCTGCTGGCAGCGTGTAGGTCCCTGTGCGCCACCTGCTACGACTACTATAGGTAAAGGTGGCTAAGTTACTCCAATTGGTTCCGTCGAACGAATACTCTAACACTTGCGACTTATAGGTGTTGGCATTATAGCTCATTCCCGTGCTGATGCTGATGTCATGATAGCCAGTGGCACAGAACTTGGTCTGGAAATAGTAGGTGCCCAACGGCTGGTCACTATGGTTGTTGACGGCAGCGGCCTTGTCTTGGATAGTAGCCTCGGTCCATGCCACGCTGTTGCCCTGACTGTCTCGCAGCACCAGCTTGGCGTCTTTGTTATTGTCGTTGGCAAAGTCAGCATAGCGGTTCTCATTGCCGGGCTGCATGAAGTTCCAGGCTGCTATAAAGTCCGTGGCTGCATAATAGGCCGTCAGCTTCAGGTCTTGTGTCATCTGCACGGTCTGCTGGCTGCTGCTCTCGCCGTTGCTCCAGTGAGTGAAGGCAAACAGGCTGTTGTTGCTGGCGGTCAGCGTCACACGCTGTCCCTCCTCATACATCATCTTACCGTCCACCATAGCAGGAGCAGGCGACAGCTCCACCATGCTGGCATTGGCTCCACCCTCCACGGCAAGCTGCAACTCATGGATATTCAATGCCTTATAGTTGGCCGTAACGCTTTCTGCCTTGTCCGTGACGTCATAGGTGTACTGGTCCTCCTTGCTGAGCACGTTGCCTTGGGCATCGGTCCAGTTCAAGAACTGATAGCCAAAGTTACGGGTTTGCTTCAGCGTGATGCGGTCGCCCGTCTCGAAGGTAGTGCCCTCCGGCAGTATGCTGATGGTTCCGGCATCCTCGGAGATCGGAAGAGCCTCGGGCGACACGGTGACAGCTGGGGTGTATTGCATTGCCTCGGTGGCCTCGCCACTGATGGTGCCCTCAATGACGACATTCGAAAGACCCACCTGCTTGTATTCACCTAAGTTGTAGATATAGATGCGCAGGCCACAGGCATTGGTCGAGCCCTCAACACCCACCATGCTATATGATAAGGTGGAATAGGCTGGCGATGCATCGTCACGGGCGGGCTGGCGCGCATTGTCCAATTCCGTTGACGCTGTGTAGCTGCTGCGCCACTCCACATTCAGCAGACCGCCATCGGTGTTATAGCGTGTGGTCTGGAATGACACACGGGTTGGTGTGAAGGTCAGACCGTGCTTGGGGGCAATGATAAAGTCTACGGCATTCAGCTCTGATGCGCCGCCATCCTGGGCCTTGGGCTGAAACAGCGTTTGCGTCGTGCCGCTCACTGTGCCTTTGCCATAAACCGTCAGGTGGCTGCCAAACTCCATATAGTCGAGTTTGAACAGCTGGGCCGTTGCCTCGTCAGCAAAGGTGGCTCGCTGACCTGCCACTCCCTGATCCAGACTGAAGGTAACTGCCACGGGCTGGGCATAAGACACATTGCAAAGCATGAGTGCTGACAGCATCAGCATCATGCTTTTCCGAACTAATAATCTATTAACAAACATGTTTTTATTATGGTCAAAGTAACGTTTCATAATTTCATTAGTAGTTTGTTCTATCGGCTGCAAAGTTAGCGAGAAAGTCACAAAGCAGGGTGGACAATCACATCAAAGAGGTGGAGAATTGTTCAAAAATGCAGTTGGGATTATTTTCCACCTGGGATTATTTTCCACCTCACTGCCCGAAAGCACTATTGCAAAAGGACTTTCCTGACGAGCACTCCCTGTGCGGTGCGGATGCGGAGCAGGCACACGCCAGCGGGACAGCTGTCGAGACTGAACTGGGCATGGGCGTCGGCTGACGAGGCATGGAAGTGCTGAACACCCGACAGGTCATAGGCATCGACCGTCACGGAGCCAGCGGGAGCAGCAACGCTCAAGCGACGGCCCACCAGCGTAAATGTGGCTCCGTCGGGGGTGGTGGCCGTCTCTATGCCTAATGTAATATTATTAATAGGTACGCGCGTATACTGTGCATCGTCCTTATTGGTGGAGTAGCTGACGTAGAGGTAGCCGTCGTGAACCAGCGCCTTGGGATAGCTGTAGCCTAAGGTCTTGGCCTTCCCCTCATAGCGGCGGGCAGGATAGTCGTTGCTCTCGCCGGAGCGCAACAGGTAGGAGCGGCTGAACGTCTGACCGTCGCCGCTGAGCGTCAGGGCCAAGGGCACGCGCCATGTGGTGTTGGAACTATTGGTGACACGGCCCGGATTGTTCACCAGAAAGGCCGTACCGTCGGGCAGATTGCCTGCACACTGCTTGGCACGCGAGTCGGGCATGTTGGTCTTCACGGCATTGGTCCACGTCTCGCCACGGTCATGGCTGACTGAGGCCAGCGTGAAGTAAGAGCCTTTCTGGTCGCGCATCACCATGACCAGTGTGCCGTCCTGCTGCTGGAAGAAGCTGGGCTCCAACTCGGCAGACTGGGCGCCATTGTCGGTGTAGTGGAAGGTGCCTTTCTTCCATCCCGTGCGCCCCGTGGGGTCGTCGGTATAGATGGGAGAGAGTTTCAGTCCCGGCTGGAAGTGGGCGGCACCAATGATGCGGCCGTCGGCCAGCACATGCGGGTCTTGCTCGAAGATGCCGTTGAGCTGGGTGCCGTCGGCCATGGTGACATTTTTCGGGCTGGTCCATGTCAGACCGTCGGTGCTCTCGACATACTGTGTGTAGCCGCCGCTGTTGGCAATATCCTTTGTGCGCACATTGATGTATCCTATCAGACGGTCGGGCGTTGACAGCCAGCCACCAGAGGCACAATAGCCATTGCTGACGGTGGGACACAGCACCATGGGGGCACTCCACGACAGACCGCCGTCCACGCTGCGGGCATAGGCCACCCACGTGTCGTCGGCATCCTCATCTTTCCGGCTGCTCTGCCACATGCAGTAGAGCGCACCCTGATAGGCAGTCATCACCACGCCATTGGCATAGTGGTCGGTGCCCTCGGCAGCAGCAAACACGGTGAACGTCTCTGCACCCGGGGCACGGCTGAGCCCCATGGTCTCTTTCAGGGATGCATCGAACAGCCCCTCCACGATGCGGAACGGGGCATCGTCGGCCAGAGCCGACAGGCTCACCAGCGTGAGCAGCAACAGCAGCTTGATTTTTTTCATATCTGGTTTCTTGCAGTTTGTTTTCTGGCTGCAAAGGTACGGTGAATCCGCAAGAACCAGGTAGAAATAAATCTCAAAAAGGTGGAGATTTTATCTTTTCGCGCCTATGATTGGCTTTTCGGGGTTAATGAAAGCAAACAGCACGGCACTGACGATGAGCATTCCGGCTATCATGTAGAGCGGCAGGTTATAATTGCCCGACGACTGCACCAACTGGCCGAACAGGATGCCACAGCAGAAGCCACCGATGTTGCCCGCCGTGTTCATGGCACCAGAGAGGGTGCCCGCCTGCTGCTTGCCCAAGTCGATGCACAGTGCCCAGGCTGACGGCAGCATGAGGTCGAAGATGCCGAAGCACAGCGACAGGAACACGAAGACGGCCATCTTGCCGGGAATGAAGGCGGCCAGAAACATGCACACCGCCGACACGGCCAACGACGTGGAGCCTAATGCCTTGCGACCCACGCGGATGCCATAGCGCTGCGTCAGCCGGTCGGTCAGATGGCCACCGGCAATGTTGCCGAGCATGCTCATCACAAAGGGCACGGCCACGGCATAGGTCAGCTCCGTCTTGTCGAACCCGCGGCCCAGCTCCATGAAGGTGGGGAACCATGAGAAGAAGAACCACGAGCCAAAGGCATAGAAGAAGTACATGCCGCAGAGCAGCCAGAACTGCGGGGAGCGCAAAATGGAGGACCAGGAGAGTCGCGGTCGATGGGTTTGATGGGTTTGGTGGGTTCCATCCCGATAATACCAATACCACACCGCGGCCCATACGACGCCCAAGGCACCTAACAGATAGAATGCGGCGCGCCAGCCCACCCACATCATGACGGGAATGACGACAAACGGCGTCAGGGCACCACCCATGCGGCTGGCGGCCCAGACATAGCCCTGGGCCTTGCCCACCTCGCCCTTCTCGAACCAGCGGCTGATGACACCCGTGGAACAGGGCGACGAACCGGCCTCGCCAATGCCGAACATGAAGCGGATGACGAGCAGTGACGCCAAGCCACCGGCCAAGCCCGTGAATGCCGTAAAGGCCGACCACCACAACACGATGAGTGCCAAGATGGAGCGGTGGCCAAAGCGGTCGCCGAGGGCACCCATCGGAATCTGCATCAGGCCATAGCTCAGGATGAAGGCGCTCTGCACCCACCCCCACTCTGCCGGTGACAGGTTGAGGTCGTGCATGATGCTGCTGCCCGCCACGCTGATGTTGATCCTGTCCAGGAACGTGACCATGCCCAAGATGACGAGCATGGCCAAGATTACATGTTTACGCTTCCCCATAAAGCCCATTTAACCCATTAGACCCATAAAGCCCATCAGCCCATCTCAAATCCCTAAGAATTTCCTCAGGCCCTTGACACCCAATACCGGGCTGCAGAGCACGGGCTTGCCCGTCAGCTCAGAGAGCCGCTGCTCCATGCGGGCCATCGAACCCTGAGCCAGCACAAACATGTCCACCTGCGAGGCTATGCGCTGGGCGGCCTCGGCTATCAGACGGTCGTGCATCTCACCGTCGCCACTCTGCCCGGCAGCAAAGGCACCGTCGGCCAGCCCCTCCACCAAGGTCACTGCCCTACCCGCCTTACGGGCCTCGTTCTGCAACAGGCGGCAGGTGGGGTCGAGCGTCGTGGGCAGCGTCGAGATGACACCGATGCGGTCGTAGTTCTGCACAGCCTCGGCAGCCATGGGCTGGTCGATGCGGAACACGGGGATGCGGGCATACTGGTTGCCA
>ERZ842401.3740-NODE-3740-length-18541-cov-16.467218_pt1 | contig 18541 bp, 13 predicted proteins | sample MGYA00521270_ERZ842401 | MGnify/ENA primary metagenome ERZ842401 (study PRJEB31892, sample SAMEA3878208) | bioreactor metagenome | biome: Moose rumen | place: Sweden | collected 2011-10 | study: EMG produced TPA metagenomics assembly of the PRJEB12797 data set... | reverse complement strand
GTGAGCGATGATTGAAAGTCATGCAGGTGAGCATGGCGAGGTACGGGACAAGGAGTTGAACGAAAGTGAACCGACCGATGAGGCGTCGTTAGCAAAAATAGGTCACATCAGAACCAGGGGGCAACATGGCCTTTGGGATAATGGCAGAGGAAACCTGTTTACTGACTGCTGGGTGTGCGGCGTATAGGCGGCAAGAACTTGTCTCAGGCTCTTCTGAGGAACGTGAGAAGCAGGCGTGGGATGCCAAGGGAAAATACCAAGCGAGACACGTGGAGGTAGAAAGTACCGATGCCTGCGTCTGTGGCGGACTGCTCCGTAGTAGTGTTGAGGCGGCTGTAATGGCTGTGGAGCGAAGGGGGCGGCGTACTGCGGGTTCTTTAAATTGGAAATGTTGTTCAAAACTTATGAAGCAGAAACTGAAGATTAAGAAGAAGACAGAGAACTCGGCGAAACCTTTTGTTATTGACAAGCACTGGGTATGGGAAGCGTACATGGCAGTCAAGCGCAACAAGGGGTGTGCGGGAGTGGACAAGATTGACTTCAAGCGGTTTGACAAGCGTGTGCAGGACAACCTCTACAGGCTCTGGAACCGCATGAGCAGTGGCAGCTACATGCCCGAGCCCGTGTTGCAGGTGGAGATACCGAAGTCGAACGGCGGCAAGCGTCCTTTGGGCATACCGACCATCCTCGACCGGATAGCGCAGATGACGGTGGTGACGCAGATTACTCCCCGTTTGGAAGCCATTTTCCACAGCGACTCCTACGGCTATCGCCCGGCAAAGTCGGCACATGATGCCATCAAGACGGCGCGTGAGCGTTGCTTCAAGTACGAATGGGTGTTGGACATGGACATAAGCAAGTTCTTCGACACCATCGACCATGAGCTGCTGATGAAAGCGGTGGAGTGGAAAGTACAGGAGCGTTGGATACTCCCATATATCGAGCGATGGTTAAAAGTCCCGTATCAGACGAAGGACGGACAGCCGATAGAACGCACGATGGGAGTTCCGCAAGGTTCTGTGATAGGGCCAGTACTGGCAAACCTGTTCCTGCACTGCGTGTTTGACAAGTGGATGGAGACGAACTACCCCGAAGTACCCTTCGAGCGGTATGCGGATGACACCATCTGCCACTTGCGGACAAGAGAGGAAGCGGAGCATATGAAGGAAGTGATTATGCAACGTTTCTCTGAGTGCAAGCTGACGCTGAATGAAGAAAAGACAAAGATAGTGCACTGCGAGGACAGCAACCGCCGCGAGGGTGGGGAAGGCTGTGAGAACTCGTTCGACTATCTCGGCTATGAGTTCAGACCGCGTGAAGCAAGGAACGGCAAGACGGGGCAAGTCTTTACGGCGTTTACCCCCGCCATGAGCAAGAAGGCAGTGAAGAAGATTAAAGAGGCGATGAAGTCTTGGAAACTTCACAGCAAGCTGCAATGGCAGGTGAATCAGATTGCCGAGGAGATAACCCCGCAAGTCAGAGGATGGTATAACTACTACACGAAGTTCGGAAGGACAGAGTTTTGGTATGTTATGAAACATCTGAATGACAAGCTGGCACGGTGGGCGATACGCAAGTACAAGGAGTTCAAGAAACATCCGAGGAAAGCATACGCCTGGCTTGAGAGCCTGTCAAGACGCGAGAGAGGCATGTTCGTGCATTGGTCTTTGGGCTATGTGCCGCAGTGTGCCAAGTAATGAGATTAGAGATAATAGACATTATAAACAATAACAAAGAGTTAAGTACGAAGAGCCGTGTGATGGGAGACTGTCAAGCACGGTTCCGAGAGAAGGGAGGGTGAAAGTCCCTCAACTTACTCGACATACAAGAAAATGAAAGATCGTACATATGTCAGTTTCGACTGGGCGCTGAAGCGCTTGCTTCGCGACAAGGCCAATTTCGGTGTATTGGAAGGATTTCTGTCTACCCTCCTCAACACAAGCGTAAAGATTCACCGCCTGTTGGAGAGTGAGAGTAACAAGGAGCGTGAGGAGGCAAAGACGAACCGTGTGGACATTCTTGCCGAGGACACCGACGGCGAACTGTTGCTGGTAGAGGTTCAAGGTGAGTCGGAATATGCCTACTTCCAGCGCATCCTTTTTGGTGCCTCTAAATTAGTCACCGAGTATATTGACAGTGGCAAGAACTACGATAATGTGAAGAAGGTGTATTCTATCAATATCGTGTACTTCGACCTGGGGCAGGGTAAGGACTATGTGTATCATGGCAAGACGGAGTTTCGTGGCATCCACGAGAACGACGTGCTGAGCCTGTCGAATTTTCAGCGCCAGAAGTTTGGTGTCGACGAAGTGTACCAGTTATATCCGGAATACTATATTCTGAAGGTCAATGACTTCAACCGCTGGTCGCGCGTGCCATTGGAGCAATGGATCTATTTCCTTGCCACCAGTGACATACCAGCCGATGCCGATGCCCCAGGACTTCAGGAGGCTCGTGAAAAGCTGCTGTTCTCGAAGATGAGCCGTGAGGAACAGACCGCCTATCGCCGTTATATTGACGATCGCGTCATCCTGGCCGACCAGATATACACAGCCCGAGGCGAAGGCAGATTGGAAGGCCGTGCAGAAGGTCGTGCAGAAGGCCGTGCAGAAGGAAGAGCAGAAGGTGCACATGATAAGGCTCTGGAAATAGCGAAGTCGCTCAAAGCTGCAGGGATGTCAGTTGAAGATATTGCAAAAGCAACTGGCTTAGAGGTTTCAGAGTTAGCCCAGTTGTAAACGCCAACAGGTGTTAGTGTACAAATATTGCACATTTCGGTACAACAAGACACCAGCAACTATATGCTTCACATGGAGTATACAGTTGCTCCTGACTTCGGCGGTTTTAACATTTCACAGGACACCAATCTTATGAAACCCCGATAAACAGTACGTTTTTGAGTTTGGGGCGAGATGGTTTGGTTGACGCAGAAAAATCGCGTATTTGCAAATGCTCTCGAAAATCCTTTATTTTTTGCCTACACCGCAGAGACATAGAGACACAGAGACTTTATCTGGCATGAGGGAAAAACTCTGTGTCTCTGTGACTCTGTGGTGAATATCCGTGAATAACCCGGCTCTAAATTTTGTCCCAGGCCCTGGGACAAAATTTACTCTTCGGTATAGCAATTGTCCCAAGGCCTGGGACAAAAATTAGGCAGTACACCTCAATCAATTCACACCACAGAGGCACAGCGTTTTTTTCCTCGTCACAGATAAAGGCTCTGTGACTTTGTGGTGAGATTCCACTATTGTACCAGGAGCAAAACTATACTTTTTTCCGCTTTTGCGTGTATTTTGCGCCAAAAGCCATCTTGCCTACACTAAAAATAATTTGCCTACACTAGTCTCAAACGCCGATCTACAAAGGACGCGTCGGGGTTAGTGTAGGAAGTGTAGGCAAAAAATAAAAAATTCTATTATCACATAACCGAACATAGAAGAATGTGAAGCATGCGAAACAGTATCTTGCATGAATGACTATAATTGGCCAATTGATGCGCGCAGGAACTGGGTGATGCATCGCCGAAGTCAGGGGTTTGACTCCTGAGGAGATACAGTCACTATAGTACCAGTGTCTTACTAATAGTAACAATCAGCAACTATAACTATACAACAACAGCAACTACAATCCCATCTGGACTGTAGTTGCTGTTGTTGTAGTATTTCAAGTGTTAGTTGTTGTCATTTTGGTAGGCTATCGTGATGATAACGTAGCCAGGATAAAGCGTATGGTTTTCATTAGAATAGGATGCACTACTTCCATTAACTGCATGCCCCCAGTTCAGTTCATCGCCTGTATCACCAGATGAACCGTTAATAACCGAGGTCCATCCAGATTTGATATAGTTCGAACCACCGTGGCCACCAGCCTCATTATCTGATCCGTATTTTCCGCCAATCCAACCTGCTCCTCCACCACCGCCGTCCAGGTAAGAAGAACCATTCATATGTGTTGCTTTGTTTTGACCTTGCCAAGTTCCTGTATTATCTCCTGAGTCACTGGCACCTCCGTCACCACCGCCATAATTACCGTTACTGGCACCACCGCCACCACCAGCAACAAGTATACGAGTGTCTGTAGATGCGTCACTAGTCCAATTGGCTTGAGCGTTGCTATCTATACAAGTCATGCCACCACCGCCACCACTGGCGCCTGTGTTTCCTGCATGACCACCACCGTTCCAACCGCCACCAGCTCCCTTGAAGTCAGAACCTCCGCCACCGCCACAATAAACATACCATGTTACGCTACTCTCTGCCGTAAAGGTATTTGTAGCTTTCACATGCCCTCCGTAGCCTCCTTTTCCTTTATTGTCATTACCTCCGCCGGCACCTACTAACTCGGCTGTAAGAGTGGCAGCCTTTGTAAACGTCTTTGTAAATGTTTGTTCGCTGCCACCAGATTCCTGCTGCATATTTGAACTTGAGCTATTTGTTCCTCCCGTAGTACCATTGTAAACGAATATGTAGGACATCTGCTCTGCAGTGACATCGATATTCGTTGACAACTCCGTGTAGTCGCCGTATGTAGACTCTTCTTCCACATATGCCGTGACTGTAGTTGTTCCTGCTTTCGCACCTGTCACCACGCCAGAGGAAGAATCGACCGTTACCGCATCATTAATATTTGTATTTTGTGATTGAGTTGTTGCTATCTTATACTTGACAGTGCCGAATTTGGCGCTACCGCCTATCGTGAACGTTCCAGCAGCAACAGAAAGGGCTTTGGAAGTATAACCCTGAGGAATAGTGGCATTTGCGCCGCAATCAATGGGAATGCTTGGCGTACTTGGATTCGCAGTCCATTCATTAGAAGCCTGTATGATTTTGAAATTTACGGTTTTAGTTCCTGTATAGTCACCGATACCCGTAATAGTGACAGACCCCATGTTGTTTCCCGAACTGACATGTGTCTGATAGGCAGTAGTCCCATAGCTGACAGTATAGTTTGTACCTTTAATCAAATTATTACCATTATCTATTACTCTGACTTCTGGTTGGATTGTTTCTCCCGTATAGTAATAACTATCCGTATCAATGTCAGGATTAAGCAGTTCAACCGTCATAACGCTGCTAGCATCACCAGCCGTGATGGTTAGTTTGTATGAACACGATGTTGCCTCGAAGTTACCTGTATTGTCCATGGATGCTTTCACGTAGATAGGTCCACCTTTCTTCTGCATGAATACGTTGCCATTTTCACCGATGGTAGCGATATCACCTGTGTATGTCGATGTGCAAGCAGCATCACTATATAAACCAAAGGTCATTTGCCCGTACACCTCATTAGTCTGGAAGCTGGGTTTTACAAGTGCGTTCTGAACTATGGCACTCTTTGACAGGTTACTCTCAAAGTCAGCATTGTTATTAGGATAGCTCATGGTATTAGCAGCCCGATTGATGGTAAAGGTGGCAAAGGTGGATATTCCTTCGTATTCTCCCTTGCCCGTGACAACCACCAAGGCTGTACCCGCGTTCAGGTTATTGTAATATTTTACGTCGTAATCGTCGCTGCCAAGCTGTGTGGGATTCGTCTCCTTGCCGTCGGTGACGGTGGGCAGGGGCTTGCAGTACTTGCCGTTATAGGTGTAGTGGTAAGCGTTCTCGCCTGTCAGTGCACTTCCATCAAATGTTTGGTTAGAGGTATTTTCCGCAGTGTTGTTGGCCAGTGCGGTGATTTCCAGTCCGAGGTTACCTACAGCCTCAATGTTGACAGTACCTACCGTGGCAGGCCATGGATCAATGAGTACTACACCGTCGTCTTTTAGATTCTTGGGACCAATCTTCACGTTGACAATATAGGACTTGCCTTCCTCGAAATCTTTGGTACAAATATTGAAATAAGCAGTCTTCTCGTTATTGTCTGTTGGGTCTTTACAAACGACCTCCATAAAGTAAGTGTCATTCTTGGTCTGTGGGGGAAATAGGGCCACACCGCTTAACGAACTGTCATACTCATCTTTTTCGGCAATGACAATATCTTGTTTGGTACCGCTTATACTCCCCAGCACTCCCGTCGATGGTGTCCATCCAATGGTAGTAGAGAGAGTTTTCAGTGTAATCTTCTTCATGGTGAGGTTTTCCTCGCCCGAAGCGTTGATGATGAGCTTGGCCATCTTATGGTCGAACTGCAGGTGTATGGTCTGGTCTGTCTTGGGACTTGTGGCCGAGGCATACATCAGGTCGCTGGCCTTGTAGTTGCTAATATCAGTCTGAGGGGTTATTACAGAAAAGGAGTTCACACTGGTTAAGACACTTGAAGGATAGAGTGCATAGATGTCCACATTGACATTGTTGCCAGGTGGGAAATAAAGGATTGAACCGTCGTTGGGAGAGAGAGGATTGACTCCATTCTCAACTCCTGCAGTTTTCAACGCTATAGGGTTGCCAAGTGAAGTCGTATTATCAGAGGCTCCAGTGACAGAGATGTAGGCATTAATAATCTCGTCAGGATCAAATAGTTTATTTTGCTCTGTAGATTCTCGTGTAATGGTCGCCTGAGGAACAGCCGCCAGATGGAGTGGGATGCGCTGTTCCGACTTCTGCACCTGCACGTCTTCGGCGCATGCTACGAGGAATAATGTAACCGTTAATGATAATATATTCTTTAGTCTCATACTTTCTATGTGGTTTACTAAAATTCGTACGAAATAATTACGTAGCCGTTGTAGCTGTTATTATCACTACTTGATGACGGACCGTTGGTGGACGATGTTCCGCTTTTAATTTTGGTCCATGACGAGTCGATATAGTTAGAACCTCCGTAGCCGCCAGATCTGGGGTTCCCCATCTTGCCTCCATAGTAGCCGCCACCGCCACCTCCGCCAGTGGTGTATGAACAATTAGCACCTTGATACAAATCGCCGTTACCGGAACTTCCGTCACCTGCATTTCGTCCATTCAGCCTATAACCTGAAGCACCTCCGCCACCGCCGGCCACTAAAATGCGATTGGCAATCTCTGTGCCACCTTGACGGATGTCGGTGCTACCACCACCACCGGCACCATTCTCGCCAGGTAATCCTCCACCATTAGATCCTGCTGGCTGAGTACTATTGCTGAACGTGGTTCCTTGACCGCCAATATTGACATACAATACAGTTCCTGCCTCCAAAGTCTTTTTAGCCTTTACAATACCTCCCTTTCCCCCTTTACCAGAAGAATAATTACCTCCAGCGGCACCAACCAGTTCAATGGTATAGGTTGCTGTAGATGGACAAGTATATGTACCTGAGGAAGTATATGTTGTTTCCATGGTTTCAACGGTGATGCTAATCGATTTACTTGTTGCTTCATTCCAGTTTGTGCCGCTGGCCACGGATGCGGTAATAGTGGCTGTTCCAGTCCTTAGGGCAGATACAACACCGGTGCTATTAACTGTTGCGACGTCTTCATTGTCAGACTCATATGTGATAGTACCAAAGTCTGTAGTGGCATTACAATAATGGTTAGTGCCTATGCCAATGGTGATTGCGTTTGTTTCCATATCGATGACAGGTGTCACCTTGTTAATGGTGAATGTCCTGCTGATAACAGTGTTGTCATAATAGATACCTGCTCCTTTCACAGTGACAGAAGCCGTATTACCCGCATTGATATTGTTGCTGTATGTGATGGTGAAATTCCCCGATCCGTCATAGAGTTGTCTGCCAGATGTTCCACCGTCGTAAACCGCAGGCGCAGGCGTCTTGGCATTGCCGTTGTATGTATAGTCGTAGGGGTCTTCAAGAGATGTGATACTTACATGTCCTGAGAAACTGCGTTTTGTGATGGTCAGTGTGTATTGCGCCGATGTGGCCTCGTAGTTTCCACTGCCGTCGGTGGCAAACTTGATGTTAACCGTACCCGGCTTTAAAATGGATACCAGTCCGTTTCCGTCAACGGTTGCCACATCGGTGTCAGAGGATGTCCATGTAGCAACACCATCGTATTTGCTGCCGGCTGCAATAGCATTGGTGTAAGTTCCGTTCCAGTCATACTCTACTGATATTGGACCTGAATCGTTAAACGTGACGGAGGGCGATGCCTTGCCGATGACATACGACTGCACAGCGGCACTGCCTGCATAGGACGTGCCCGCCTTACCGGATGCCACGATAAGCGCTTCTCCGACATTGGTATTGTTATAGTAGGCCAATGTGTAGTCTGTGTTGAGCGTAAGGGTCTTGTCTGTTTCCCCTGCTTTTTTGAACTTCACCGTGACGGTCGAAGGAACTTGGGCTGTGCCGTCGTAAGTGAAGGTTTTGGAAATAGGGTCAATACTGATACCATACTTATTGACTTTCGTGACCGTGGCAGCACCCGTAGCGTTGTTCCAGTCGGTGATGGCAGCGGTCATGGTGAGGTTCTGCAGTCCTACCTCAAGGGAGGCAGAGTAGTCATAGCCCTCCTGGAACTCTTTGGAGGTAACGGCATAGTTGGCAATTCCCTTATTGGTGATGACCTGAATGAAAGTCTGGCCTGTGATAGTTTGGGAAGGGAAGAGTGCAACGCCGCGCAGCGTAGTCAGTCCTTCGCTCGCCTCAGCGGTAGCCACAGTAATGTTGCCCGTGTTGCCCGAGCCAGTCCATGCATCAGTAGCGCTATTGTACGTGGCCTGCGTCTGCACGTTGGTCAGCTGGATTCCCGTGATGATGATGGGGTCGGTGTTCTCGCCGTCTGTCTTATCCACAGTGGCACTGATGGTAATCTTGGCCATGCGGTGCTGGAACTGCAGGTTGACATCTTCGGAAGTCTTGACCTGTCCCGTAACGGTGGACGTCATCAAGTCAGACTGTTTATAGGGGTCAGTCGTCTCGCTGTCGGTGGACGTGCTCTGATTGGTCTGTACCTCAAACGTGGTGGTCGACGTGTTGACGGTGCTGGGGTAGTAGGCCTTGATGGTTACCGTCTTGTCGCCATTGGGGTAGTAGGGAGGGCGCGTCTGGTCTGGTGGGGTAAGTGTATTCTTACCTCCAGAGGCGGCTGAGGCCGTGAAGGTGGCTCCGCTACAGATGGAGACCGGAGTGGCATCCGACGTGGTGATGGTGACATTGATCTTAGCATTGGCATCGAAGGCCGTCTCTTGGCTGGACGCGCCGCTGGTGCCTCGTGTCATCTCCTGGCATGTCACGGCCAGCCGGATGGGGACATTGTCGCTGTCAAGTATAGTGTCCTCAGTAGCGCATCCCGCCAGCAGTGCCGCTGCCACTATCCAGTATAATATGTTGTCTTTACGTGTCATTGCAATGTATATATGATTGCGTTATAAGATTATCTTGTCGAATGTCAGTGTCTCATCTGTCCAGTCCTTGATGGTGGTGGTCAGCGTGATGTAGCGGACACCGACATTGAGTGTCAGCACATAGTACACACCTTCGCGTAGCGTAAGGTCCGACGATGTAGAATAGGTCACGTCCTTAATACCTGTGTCCGAGCCAGTAGTGTCGTGCAGGCTGAACTTCAGCAGTTCGGTACCTTTTGCAATGGTCTGCGGTGGCAGGAAGAACGGCTCGCCCACCTTGGCCGTAATGGTTGTCGTAGTACCAGTAGTGCTGATATCCCCCGTGGTATTCGACGAGGGGGAGAGGCCTACGGTGAGGGTAGTCATCACGTTCTCTACGCTATAGGTGTCAGAAGTGTTGGGCATATTTTTGCTGGTCAGATCCTCTGTGTGGTTGAATACCACCAACACCTTCGCCATGCGGTGTTTCATCTCGAGGTTGATGGCCGAGGAGTTCGTCTTGAACGTGGCGGTGACGTCATTGGATAGAAAGTCACTGGCCTTGACATTTGCCTCCGTGGTCTGGTCTGTCTGAACAGAGAACGTGAAGCTCCCCGTAGAGGGAAGAATGCTGTCATATGTCGGCGATACACTGCAACCTTGTGGGAAGAAGGCAGCAAAGACATCCACATAGTCCTCGTCCTGGTTCAACTCGTTGGGAAAAGAAGGCAGCACAGCGTCGGCAGCCTGGCCTTCCGAGGCTGCGGGTGAGGTCTGCGTGAGCAGCGAGCGCCCTGAAGCTTCGTCCACCTCTCCGGAAGTGGTATAGATCCACTTATGTGACGAACCGGACGTCGGTTGCAATTCGCTCAGGTCATAAATGGTGGTGGAGGAGGAGGGATAGCCATAGAGGAACACGTTGATGTCGGTATTATCAGGGAATGAAGCGTTGTAGGCATCGGCATAGGCTCGCGTCGTACCCTCTGTGGCATCAACTACAGAGGCAGTGAAACGGATAGGAGAACCTTTGACCGTTGCAGGTGTCGGGTCCTCAGCGCTGCAGGCCACCAGCATGGTGATGCCTACCAGCATCGTGCTCACCTTCTTATATGTTATCTTTGTCTTCATCATTTTTCTACTGACTGTTAATATCCTGCATCAGGTATTGTTGCCGTCTCGTCGTTAATATATTCTGTTGACCAGTCGTACACCTGCACCGTAGCGACGTTCACTCTGCCGGCAGCACTGAGGGATATGCTGTAGTTATACTGGCAGCCAGCCTGGAAGATTGGTGTGTCAGTGTACATGTTTTCAGGCACATAGTTCGTGGTTTTCGTAGAGCTATCAGAGGAATTCGTTGTCGTTATCTGGAACAGCTTTTTATTGGCATCCAGACTCTGCGGCGGTATCACGCACTCATAGGTGAAGAGGTGATTGGCAGTGTCATAAACCTTCCTGCGCATGTTGATGGTTTCCGAGCCGGCCGACACACTCCAACTGGTCGCTGTGCCTGTGATGCCTGTACCCGTCTTGCCAAGGGTGTTGATGGTTCCGCTGACGGCAATGTTGTTGTCACCTAACTTGATGTCAGTGACAGGCTTCGAGCCTGTGGTTGCTGTTGAGTTGACGGTGACTATAATGCGGCAGAGCTGGTGGTAGAAGGACAAGTTGACGGTTTCCTTGTAGTTCACCGTGATGTCAGGGGCATAGAGCAGGTCGTAGTTGTTGTAGTCGGTCTGTCCTAACGAGCCCTCGTCTTCCGGGGTGTCGCTGGCAGTACCCCGCTGGTCAGTAGCCACGGTGATGCTTCCATGGGTGTTCTCAGGCTTGTTTGACGAATAGGGATACCACGCACAGAAAGTCCGGCTTGTCGTCTCGGGCGACCAGTAGTAAGTGCTTTGGGCACCCACTGTGACGGGTACAACCGCTACGCGGTCTCCGCTGGAGGAACTGTTTCCCGATGCCTTGTACTGGTAAACCGTAGAACCCTCGCAGATAGCCATCTGGTCATTCATGGTCCATTTGTTGTCGTAGGTAAAGGCACGTGTTGCCTCTTTTCCAGTGCTGATGGTGAATACCACGGCATCGCCAGTCGCTGCTGACGAGTCCGGGACGGCAAGCGCAGTGCCGTCGTCTGAGGAACAGGCCGACATTGCCCCCGCCAGGACAACGGCAGCGGCCATCACTCTCAAGTCTGTGAAGAGCGGCGTGGCTATGTTGTTAATTATTCGACTCATAGAGCGGTATTTCTGGGGTGACACTTGTCTCCGACCACGGCGTGATGGCGGCTGTGACGCTGACACCTGTTGCGAGCAGTTGAATGGTGTACACCGTCTCGCTGCCTGAAGCGAAGGTCTGTGCGATAGTATATGAGTAGTTGGCGGTATTGGGGCTGGTGCCGACTGTAATGACGATGCTGCCGCTGGCTGTTGTCGTAGGCATGACCAGGGCGCGGTAGATGGCGTAGGCATCGCCCTTCTTGCTGTAGTCTTCATCACTACTGGTGAGCGTATAGGGGACAATGTCGCCAGAGCCGGTAATGCTGCTCAGCGCCTGTGTCAGCGGGTTGAATTCTGCCGACGTGGCTTGCCCGGAAAGCTTGACTGACAGATTGGCCAGGTCGGCGTCTGAGTAGCCGGTGCCGACTTTCACTTTTATGATCACCTTGCTCAGCATGTGCTGGAAGAGCAGCTGGGCAGAGGTGTGGTCGATGTTGATGGCTGAGGTGGCATTACTGAGGGCCTTGGCGGCCATGAGGTCGCAGCTCTTCTGATTCGTGGGGGTCTGCTCGTTTGGCAGCGTTACGCTGACAGCAGACGAAGTGGCATTGTTGTCATAAGGATAGTAGGCATAGACGTCGACGTTGGAGCCGTCGATAGGAAGGAAGATCTGCTTTTTCTCCGCAGGGTTTGTGCCACTTATGTCATCTGCGGCAGTGAACGCCAGATAGGTGTAAGTATAGTCGCCTGGTGTCTCCACTATCTCAGTAGCAGTGTTGCCGGCAGCTCCAGAGAGCACGTAGGCGATGTTGGAATCCTCGTAGGTGCCGCTGCGGGTGACGTCACTGGATGCGGTGCTGCCAGCCTTGACAGTATAGACACCAATCTTGTCACCGGTCTCCCAGGACGAGTCGTATGCTCGTGTCATGGTGGTGGTAATGCCGCTGACCAGTTGTAGTGGTACCTTCTTGTGCTGTGCAGGGCTGTCCATATCCCCAATTTCCTTTGCATCACACCCTGCCAGGAGTGCCGCAACGGATAACAGGAGTGTTATCAGGGTTCTGTCGTTTGCTTTCATATCCTTACTATATCTTGTTGGTTCGTAGTCTGATTAATGGGTGGCCGTAGCACTGACCGTTGTCGAGGCCCACGGCTGGATGGCACATTCTATGGTGATGGGTTGTTTCTTGGAGACACCTGAAGGGTTCAGTCCCAGACCGAAGGTCAGCGTGTAGGTGTAGCTCATCGATGCTGCCCAGTCGATGGCGAAAGGCACGAAGACGGTCTCGTAGGTCGATGCTGTGCCCAGATGGTAGTGATTGTCACCGTCGGCGATGCGCATACGAATGGCCAGATAGCCACCGTCGGTGGCAGGCACGGTGGTCCCTGTCTTCTCGGTAGCGGGAGTCCATGCTGCCAGCGTCTGGGGCATCAGCATCGCCACGTCCGTAGGCGATGTCAGAGGTATGTCGTTTTGGTCGGCGTCCTGTGGCACATCGGTTGTCGTGAGGGTCAGATGACCGCTGTTCATGGGCAGGGTCACGCTCGACTTGGTGGAGGTGGCTGCTGCCGTCAGCGTTGCTGCCGGGCTGGCCGTCGGGTCGTTTGCAAAGGTCATCGTGCCGGCCACGTTGACATTGCAGATGCTGATGTTCTCTACCTCTACCGTCCAGCCGTAGCCCACCAGTTCGGCTGACAGCTTGCCGTAGAACATGATGCGCGAGAGCAGGTGGTGGAAGGTCAGTGCCACGGTGCTCTTGTCGTTGAACCCGTCGAGGATAGGTGTGAAATGGCTGTCCTCACGGTGTCGGCGTGCGGTAGCATACATCAGGTCGTACTGTCCCTTCAGCGACAAGTCGTCCGTTGAGCCGTTAAAGACAATGCTCCTGGAAGTTGTGATGTCGCTGATGACAGGGGCATTGGCAGGATGTACGGCGTAGAAGTCGACCATGTAGACGTCGTCGGGCCACAGGTAGGTTTTTCCTGTTTTCCACACATTGACGTAATAGGGTGTGATGCCGGGCTTGTTGTCGTAGACGTTCACCTGCCCGTAAGACACCGCATAGTCTGCTGCAGCATCGCCAGCCGCAGGAATGAATGCTTCGACAGCGGCTCCGCTTTTGGGTGACTCTCCTTGGCGGGGCTGCTTGGTGGCATAGACGCGGAACTGGGTATCAGTGTCCAGCTTGTTGCCTGCCATGACTGTGCCACGTGTGGCATATGCGTCGTTGGTAGCAGCCAGGAAGTACACTGGTGAGTCCGTTGCAGAGGAACCGCCAGACTTTGTCGTTTCATCCTGACTGCAACCAAGGAAGGTCAGTGCAGCAAATAGCATTAACAGCTGATATTCAATTCGTTTCATCCGTGTCGAAGCCGATCTTTTTGTTGTTGATGTTTTTGTTTGAAAGTGCAACGGGAGGCGGGAGCGCTCTCCCGCTGCACTGTAAAGAGTCTTATGCAATCAGATTACATGTCGATGGGATTGTTGCCACCGTCGGTCCACTCTTCAACCGTCGTGGTGAAGTACAGCTGTACGGGACCGTCGACGATGTCTGTACCCGCTGGAGTATCCTTTCCGGTGGGGTACTTCAAGGCATCATCGGGTTTGTCTGTAGGCTGACTGGGGTCAACCTTACCAATACCCGTGCTTGAGAAGTTCAGGGTATAGGTGTACTTATAGCCAGGCTTCCAATCGATGTCAACAGGAACAGCAACGTAAGCAAAGAGGGTACCTGCTGATGGTACATTTGAAACTCCTTCAGCACTAGTGAGCCATGTGGGATATGTAACATTATTATCTGCAATGTCTGTCACGCGGATCAGCACAGAGAAGTATGCACCTGAAACAGCAGCAGCTGTAAGATCAGCCTTAGCTGTTGTCTGAGGCATCAGCAGGAAAGGAGTGCTTGTCAGTTGAGTTGCAGCAGTAGTAAGCACAGTGATGCCTGAAGCTGGTTCGGCAGCATCTGTTGATCCGACATTATAAATAGCAGTAGGCGAACCCAAATTCCATGCTCCATCAGGCCATGCAAAAGTGCCAGACGTGGTAGGTGTTGTAACAGAAGCGAGCTTACCGGTATTCTTGAGGTTGTTCAGTCTGATACCAGCTACCTCGATTTTAGTTGAGCTTGCATCCTTGTTCAGAGCCTTGATGATGACCTGCGACATAGCGTGCTGGAAGTTCAAGGGTACGCCGCTGGTGAAGTCACTACCCGCACCAGTATTGTAAGCTACGATAATATCTTCCTGTTGATCAAGATCAGACTTTACTTGATATTCTGAACCAGGGGCAAAAGCACCTGTTGCAGTAGAGTAAGGAGCCCATGCCTCGAAAGAACCGGTCATGCTCTTGCTCTTCCACCAATAGTATGTGCCTTCCGTGTCACCAATGTACCATTTACCAGTTGAAGTGTTCAAATTGACCGTCTCCTGAAACGAGGTTCCAATAGAACCAGTACCGTTTGTTATGGCATCTTGAGAAGGTGCTTCAGCAGTAGAGGTCGTATAGAAGTTATCACTACCTGATGCCTTCACTCGGAACTGCGTGAAGTTAGCGTCCGTGGTGATGGTTCCGCGAGTAGTACCCTGCACGGCAGGGGCAATGTTCAGAGCTGTGCCCTCATTGAGCGCAACCCTCTTCTCCTGAGAGTCGATAGACTCGTTCGAGCACGATGCCAATGCAACGGCTGCGAAGGGAATTAAATACATAAACTTTTTCATAACTTTAAGTTTTAAAGAGTTAAACAATAAAATAATCAATAATATTCAATTTCTTATAGAGATTAAAATACATTCGTCATAGTTCCAGTCCTATTTCCATTTCCTGCCAGCCGTCCACCGTGGGGTGGAAACCGCTGCCGTTGTAGAGTGGCTTGGGGATGGGCAGCTTCTCGAGATTGATTACTCCGCTGGTCTGGCCCGGCGTGGAGCCGGCAGCGTCGACATCCTCTGTGACGTCGAAGGTGTAGTAGAGCTTGCGGCCGTCGCCCAGCTCGACATAGATGACCAGCATCTTGCTGGCGTCGGCCTCGTTCTGCGGCGTGGGGAAGTAGCCGAAGGAGCGCAGCGTGCCGTGCAGCTCGTGGGTCTCTTCGTCGGAGTACATATTAAAAGGTATGATGCAGTAGGTGTCGGTGCAACGGCCCTCGGAGGGGTTGAACGACTGCGACATGCCGGAGACGGTGGCTACGATGTTGACCACATTGCTCAGGTTTTCCACGTCGCGCACGTTGAACGTGTAATAACATACGGCAGAGCGCATGGGCATGTCGACCATCTGGCTGCCGCGGATCTCCACGTTTTGGGCGGTGGAGTACCACAGCGGGTCGGGCTCGGCCACGACCTCGTACGACTCGGTGCCCGGCGCGCGCGGTGCTGACACTTCTCCGGCACGGCGCGGTGCGAACATGGGGGAGAAGGTGGCCAGCTCGGTAGGCATGCAGCAGAACAGGAAGTCGCTGTAGGCAGAACCGCTGGTGAAGAGGACTTCTGTGTCGCTGTTGTAGCCGATGAAGTCGTAGGTGTAGCCCTTGTAGAGGTTGACGGCACCACCCTGACAGCCGTTGAAGGGGAAGAACACGGGCTGTGCACTCTCGTTGAAGACGGCGACGCGCGTCATCTCCGGTGACACGTCGGGGTAGGATGACCAGTCGAAGCGAACAGTGACCGATGCCTGGTCGCCGAAGTCCAGGTCCTTATGGGTGCAGCTGCTGAGCAGCAGTACCATGAGGCTGAGGGTGAGTATGTGGCATCGTGCGGTCATTTTGTTGCTTGTTGTTGTTATTTTGTGGGTGTTGTGGGTTGTAGTGGGTATTGTGGGTGTTAGTGGGTGAACTTTTTGTTGGTGTTGCCGTGGCCGAGGAGCCAGACGAGCGTCACGCCGGCCTTGGTGGGGCCGAACCAGTGACGCTGCTTGGTAGACAGCCAGAAGTACTCGTTGCCAATGGGATCGTATTCGTAATACTCGCCGCCGAGGTAACCGAGTCCCAACTCGAAGTCGAGGTTCAGACGGCGGGCGACAGGCATGGCATAGCCATAGGACAGGCCGAAGAAGTAGCTCCACCTGTCACCCTTATAGCCCTTGCCTCCGAACTCAATATCGTAGGTGACGATGCCGCCATAGGCTCCGACGTGATGACCCGTGAGGCGCTTCTCGCTGGCAGCACTGCCAAACCAGTAGCGGAGCTCGGCATCGCCGCCATAGATACGCCAGTAGCGGTGCTTGCTGTTGTTGGAGAGCCAGGTGTAGGCCCAGTTGGTGCCGACAGACCAGTGCGGGGCAAAGGACCACTCCAGGCCGATGTTGGGCAGGAGGACTGCGTCGTAGAGCAGGTTGGTCTTGGCCGCGAGGTAGAGGTCGCGCGGGGTGGCGGGCGTCGTGGGGACGGTGGGAGCCGTCGTCGCGACCGTGTCGCGACGCACAGTGGGGGGCGGGGTGGGGGTGACGGGGGGTACAGGGACCGCAGGTACCTCAGGAACAGCGGGGACTTCCGGGACGGCTGGTACCTCAGGAACAGCGGGTACCTCAGGGACCGCTGGTACCTCAGGGACAGCGGGGACTTCAGGGACTGCTGGGACTTCAGGAACAGCGGGAACTTCAGGAACAGCGGGAACTTCCGGTACTGCCGGGACCGCTGGAACTACGGTGACGGTGTCGGGCGTCAGGGGTATTTCGGGGATGACGGTCTCGGGTACTGTCACCGGTGGCAGTATGACGGGCTGTTCCGGCTGCTGCAGCGGGGGCTTGACAGTCTCGAGTTCGCCCAGGGCGTCAATGGGGACGAGCGTGGCCTCGGCGTAACGCATCAGCGGGAACAGGTGACGGCGGATAAAGGGGTACTTCCATCCGTGATAGGTAGTGCGAAGTCCTTTGATGACTTCTGCATCCCTGACCTCCTGGCCGCTATTCTTCGCTGCGATGACGGAGTCGAGATAATGGACGTATGGCTTGGCCTCTATGCCCAGATGACTCTCTTGTATGAGCTGGCGCAAGGCGTTCCAGGCGACACGCTGGCTATTAATAATAATATGTTCGCGCGCGACACCTGCCTGCTTGACCAGATAGTCGGCCAGTGAGCTGGCACGGCGCTCAGAGATTTGGTCGTTGAAGCTTTCGTTTCCTTCGGGAGATGATGACGAAGTGACTACAACACGGTAGCGATTCCAGTCAACGGAATCGAGGTTCCAGGAAGCGATTCCGCTCTGCAACTGTTCTGCATTGTGGCGGTAGTTTTTCTGTATGTTGGCATGCCCTTTCTGGTAGAAGACCTTCAAGGACTCAACCGTCGATTGAGCCTTCATACTGGTTATTGCACTTAGCAGAATCAGTGTGAGAGATAGTAGCTTTTTCATCTGTTAATAATAGCCTTAGTGGGACAAAGTTAAGTATTTTATTACAAATATGTGTTATTCTTTGCCAACAAAAGGGTTGAATTTCCAATAAAAATGGTTTAAAAATCGACAAGCGTTGCAGTTTGAAATAGAGCGGTTTAAGGGGCGAAGGCGGTGGTCGTTGTGGGTTTTGCGGGTATTGTGGGCGTTGTGCGGGATGGGCAATAAAAAAGGAGGCGTGGGGACGTCTCCTGAAAGTGCAACGCTAAAAAATCGCGATTTTTGCTAAAAAAGTGATAATATTTGTGGATTTTCGCCTGTTTTTCTTTTTGCTTTGATGCGGAAGCGGAGTGAGCGAATGGTGGTTTGAGTGATGTTCATGAGCTTCTGAATCTCGGGGTCGGTCTTGCCCATATCCATCAGAATCAAGAACAGCTTGTGGTTGCGCGACAGGGAGTTGTAGTCGTTCTCGAGGGACTCTACAAACTCGCGTTTTTGCAAACGGTAATAGGCAATGAAGTCGTTGATGTCGTTACGCCCCCAGGACTCGACGCTGGTACACTCGCCACTGACGAGTGACTCGTAAAGCGACTTGCCGTGGAAGATGTTTTCGAAGGTTGAGCCGGAGGGGGAGGTGGGGGAAGTGGGAGACGTGGGTGTTGTGGGGGAGGTGGGTGTTGTGGGAGTAGTGGGTGTTGTGGGAGTAGTGGGTGCTGTGGGTGTAGTGGGTGCTGTGGGTGTTGTGGGGGTTGTGGGTGTAGTGGGTACGGGTACGGCGGTGGGGATAG
>ERZ842401.3739-NODE-3739-length-18544-cov-14.011466_pt1 | contig 18544 bp, 13 predicted proteins | sample MGYA00521270_ERZ842401 | MGnify/ENA primary metagenome ERZ842401 (study PRJEB31892, sample SAMEA3878208) | bioreactor metagenome | biome: Moose rumen | place: Sweden | collected 2011-10 | study: EMG produced TPA metagenomics assembly of the PRJEB12797 data set... | reverse complement strand
GAATTCATTATAACATGATTCTGTGTTTTTTGATGTTTTAAATTCGTTTACTATAAATCTTTTTCCAATTCTGCTACAGACCGTTCTGTCTGTTCTACTAGTAGTTGCTGTGTCTGTTCCAACGCATTTTTTCTTGCTAAAGAAGCTATGATGAGCGTTGCCGAAAAAAAAAGAATTGCAATAGGCAATGAAATGGTTATCATTGATTTGCGTGCTAATGTCATACAATTCCTCCAAATTGTTAGCTAAATTATATCATTACTTCTAAGAAAAGCAATAAATTTGGGAGGAATGTCTTTTTTTAGGGATGAAAAAAACAAAAAGTTATTGAGGAACCCTCGAATAAGGGGCAAGAGCCATGGATGATCCAAAAACCGCGGAGTTTGTGATACAAACACCGTGTTTTTTGCGATACGATTATTTGCTTGCGGCTTCGTCGTTTTTGCGGATTTCAACGCGCCTGATTTTGCCGCTTATGGTTTTTGGCAGTTCATCGACAAATTCAACCACACGAGGAATTTTGTATACGGCAAGGTTCTCCTTTGCAAACGTCTTTATTTCCGTTTCAAGCTCTTTGCTCGGCTTGTATTCTTTTGTCAGCACGATGGTTGCCTTGACAATTTGACCGCGTTTTGGGTCTGGCATGCCTGTTACGGCACTTTCAAGGACCGCAGGATGCTGTGCAAGCACGCTTTCCACTTCAAACGGACTGATTCTAAAGCCCGTGCTCTTGATGATGTCGTCGTTGCGACCTACAAACCAGATGTAACCGTCTTCATCGTAATAGGCAGTGTCTCCCGTGTAGTACAGGTTGCCGCCAAGAGCCTTTTGCGTCTGTTCAGGGTTTTTGTAGTACTCGGAAAACAGTCCCAGAGGCTTTTCTTTGTCAATGTGGATGACAATGTCCCCTGTTTCCTGCGGCTTGCATTTGTTGCCATTTGCATCAACGATTTCTACGTCATAGCCAGGAGCAGGCTTTCCCATTGAGCCAGGGCGCGGTTCCATGCCGATGAAGCTTCCGATGGTGCAGGTGGTTTCCGTTTGACCGTATGCTTCGTGCAGCTTTAACCCTGTTTTCTCGTAGAATTTATTTGCTACTTCGGGGTTGATGGCTTCTCCTGCCGTAACGCAGTATTTCAGGCTGGAAAGATCGTATTTGCTCATGTCCTGTCGGATTAAAAAGCGGTATGCCGTTGCTGGAGCGCAGAGCGTTGCCACCTTGTAGTGTGCAAGACGGCGGAAAAACAGGTCTGGCGTAAAGGCCAGCATGTCGTAGGTAAATACGGTTGCTCCACAAATCCATTGACCGTACAGTTTGCCCCATACGGCTTTGCCCCATCCTGTTTCAGCAACGCTCAGGTGCAGCTGGTCGTCCATGACGTTCTGCCAGAACTTTGCGGTGACAATGTGTCCCAGAGGGTAGGTAAAATTGTGGGTGACCATCTTTGGATATCCTGATGTACCGCTGGTAAAGTACATGAGCATTGGATCTGTGTTGTGAGTTGCCTTGTCTCCCTGAGGACGCGGAAAGTCTGCAGGACAGTCTTCCAGTTCTTTGTGAAAGCTGACCCAGCCTTCGCGGTCTGATGTAACGGTTACAAGGGTTTGTACGGTGGGAGATTTCGGCATGGCTTCTTCTATCTGTTCAAGAATGCGCTTGTCATCGAACGACACAATCATCTTGACTCCAGCAGTATTCGTGCGGTACACGATGTCGTCGGCCCTCAGCTGGGTTGTAGCAGGAACAACCAAAGCTCCGATTCTGTGCAGGGCTAGAATGAGCCACCAAAACTCGTAGCGGCGGCGGAGCATGAGCATGACGACATCACCTTTCTGAATGCCATGCCGCGTAAAGAAAACAGCCGCTTTTTTGGAATAGTCGGACATGTCCTTGAATGTATATGTGTGCTCTTCGTCTGCATCGTTGCACCAAATCATGGCTTTCTTGTCTGGAGCTTCTGAAGCATAGCGATCAACTATATCATACGTAAAATTAAAGTTCTCAGGAATTCGTATCTTAAAGTTCTTCCGCAATTCTTCGTAGGACTCCCCCTCATGGAAATCTACATAATCAGCGAGGTAATTCACAGCATTAACTCCTATTTCTATGGATATTTCAGCCAGTTTCAAAACTCTATACTTTTGAAGCTGGCTTGCAAGAACCTCATTGCATTGCGGTTCTTGAGATGAATTTTGACCAGTTTCAAAACTCCGTCTGGACTTTTGAAACTGCCTCATTTTGTATTGTATAGTTTATGACACGAAATGAAAAGGATTGTTGCATAAAAATTTATGTGCAGAGCGGATGACTCCATTCAGCGAGAAGGAATCCTTCCATATATCTTGTTTTTGAATGCGAGGACTTTGCGTCTGGCAATGGGAAGGTCTGTCTTGCTTTTCATGGTGCACAGGGAAAAGTCATAGTTTACGGATTCCACCCAGTCAAGGTTTATGACAATGCCCCGATTGAGCGCAAAGAAGCGGGGATCCTGAAGGAGCTGACTTTCCGTTTCCGAAAAATTTGCCCTGAACCTCAGTTCCTGCTTCGTAAAGAGCTTGATGTAGTTCATGTCCGAAATGACGTATTGAATGTCGGAATAGGGGAATTCGTATTCCTGTTTGTGGGCTGTCAGCGTAAGGCTCGGCTGGTCGGCTTGCGGCAGAATTCGTCGTATGTCGTTCAGCACCCTGAGCAGGGCTGCTTCCTGTACGGGTTTTTCTATGTAGTCAAAGGCATGTACGGAAAATGCGCCTTCCCTATGTTCGGGGCTTGCCGTAAGGAACACGATGGGGGCTTGAAAGTCTTTTGTCCTGAACGTTTTTGCTGTTGTAATGCCGTCCGTGTCTTTCATGAAAATGTCCATGAACACGATGTCAAATCTCATGCCGTTTGCAGCATCAATGAATGAGGCTCCGTTGGTAAATGCATGTATGTTCATGGTAATGCCTTGGGAACTCGCGGCCTTTTTGATGAGGTTTTCCAATAGTAATCTGTCAACTTCATCGTCATCAACGATGGCAATGGTCATTGTTATCATTTGTAATAGTATAACGTGAAGAATGTAGTTTTTCCATTAAAAAATGACTTTTATCCCTAAAAATCAACATTCATCCCAGTTTTGTTGTAAATATGCAAAAGCTCGTTATAATAGTGTAGTATGAAGAAATTCATTGTCCTTGCTGTCAGTTTCTTTTTGCTCATTTCTGTCGGATTTTTTTTCATAAATTCGTATGGAAACGATTCTAAAACTGTCTATGAACCTGCAAAGATTGGCATCATTTTGAACGGAACCATAGACGACCACAGTTACAGTCAGTCTCATTATGATGGTCTTAAGCTTGCAATGGAAACTTTTGGCAATGCGTCTTTGACATGCAAGGAATATGTTGAGTCGGGCACACCGTTCCTTAAAGCTGTCGATGAACTTGTTTCATCTGGTTGCCGCATCATCATAGCAAATTCCTTCAACTATACCACTGACATATATCTGGCAGCCGACAAATATCCGTATGTATACTTTTTTCACGCATCAGGACTGGGAAAACGTGCAAACCTTACGACATTCTTTGGCAGGATGTATCAGGTACGTTACTTGACTGGCATAGTTGCTGGCTTGCAGACCAAAACCGGTCGGATTGGCTATGTGGCATCGTTTCCCATTGATGAAGTAAACAGGGGCATCAATGCGTTTACGCTTGGCGTGCGTCTTGTGAATCCCGAAGCCCAGGTGTTTGTGGAATGGTCTGGTTCGTGGCTTGAAGAAGCGGGAAACAGGATTGCAGCACAGAACCTTATTTTTGAAAAGCACGTTGACATTTTGACCGTACACACTGATTCCCTCGTGCCTCTTGAAGAAGCTGAAAAGAACGGTGTCTGGACGATCGGCTATAATTTTGACAATGCAAGCTTGTATCCGTCTACCTATCTTACTGGTGCCGTGTGGAACTGGCAGGAATTCTACAAGGTCAAGATTGTTGAATGCATGGGGGGAAAGCTGCGCGGTGGGCACTTTTGGAACGGCATTGAAAAAAACATCGTTACCATGACGCCTCTTACGGACAATGTGAGCAACAAAGACAATGTGCAGTACATTGTGACTCAGGAAATGAAAAAAATGTACGTGAACAACAGAGACATCTTTTTTGGTCCAATCTATGATAATAAAGGAAATCTGCGTGTTCCTGACGGATGTTGCCTGACAGATGATGCAATTCTCAGTGATTTTAAATGGTATGTTCAAGGAGTGGTGACTGGTGGTCTTTAATAACATGCTGAAAAAGTCAAAAAAACTAAAGTCAATGATTGTTCTTGCCTCGTTGAGCCTCGTAATCGTGCTGATTTGCCTTTTCATGAATTACCGGCTCCGCAGGATGTTTGATGGAATTGTTGAATATCAAGTAAAAGAGAATGCCATTGCCCTTGCAGATTTGTTTTCTGAAAAATTGAATGCTGAGTTTTCAGAACTGAAAAGCATTGTGTCCATTGTTGAGTGCGACGGCAACTCCGCCCTTGTCAAGGAGCTTTTGCAGTTGAACAACAGTGGCGATGTTGAACTGGACATCTTTAACATATACGACAGCATGTACCTGTCTCCTGAAATACTCAATTCGTTCCGAGGATGGGATTCCGTTGGCTACGATGCTTTTTCGGGGCTGACCTTTTCAGTTCCTGTATATGCACAGCATAAGGCTGATGCACAGCACAAGGCTGATGGACAGCTCATAGCTGATAGACAGCATGACAGCGCTTCTTTTGTGGACAGAGTATTATATAGAAAATATTCAGCTTCCAAGCTGAACGATATTTTTTCCCTGTCATGTTACGGCGACAATGGCATTGCGTGTGTCATCAAGTCAGATGGAGAAATGGTCATTCCATTCAAGAACGGTGCCAATCCACTGATTGCTGTCTATAACAGCGAAACAATTCGCGGTGCCCTTGTTTCCATACGGAACAAGATGGTCTCTTCTTCTTCGGCCGTGGTTCACTTTAGGCATGACGGAATCGGCTACTACCTGTTTGAGGCGGTGGTAATTGACTCCGATTTCCGCATTTTGGGATTAATAAATGAAAATGTTGTGTACAAGGGGTTTGGAGTCCTGCAAGGAGTCCTTCTGTGGGTGTTCGGCATGCTGGCTCTGTTCATCATTATAGGAACTTTCATTGTCATGGACACTGAAGAAAAATCCCTGCGTGCAACCAGCGAAAAAAAAGCGGCTCTTGCAGAAAGCCAGGCGAAAGGCTCGTTTCTTGCCAGCATGTCTCATGAAATCCGTACGCCGCTCAATGCAATCGTGGGCATGAACGACATTGTTTTGAGGGAAACGACCGAGGCGAACATAAAGGAATATGCCGGGCAGATACGAAAATCGTCAGAAACGCTCTTGTCGCTGATAAACGATGTGCTGGACTTTTCTCGGATTGAGTCTGGAAGAATGAAGATTCGCAACGCACCGTACCATCTGCACGCCATCATCAATGACGTTTCGGTGATGGTGAGTGAAAAGGTAAGGCAAAAGAATCTGTCATTCAAGACGGACATTGACTATGAATTGCCCGATGAACTGTTGGGCGATGAAATCCGCATAAAGCAAATCCTCATCAATATTTTGAACAATGCCGTCAAGTATACAGAACGAGGATCTGTGCATCTGCGCATTTTTGGAGAGCGAGAATGCGATGAACTGTTCCTGCACATTGTGGTGCGAGATACGGGAATAGGCATTGAAAAAGACAGCATTCCTTTTTTGTTCAACAGCTTTTCGCGTGCAGACGAAGAACGCAACAAGTATATAGAAGGTACGGGGCTTGGCCTTGCTATTGTAAAGCAGCTTGTAGACATGATGGATGGGCATATTAACGTGCGCAGCGTGTATGGTGTCGGTTCTGAATTTGAGGTAGTCATTCCCCAAAAGGTCATCGGCACCAAAAACATACAGGAATCAGCAATGCTCAATGATGCACCCCCGGACAAGGATCTGAACTTTATTGCTCCTGATGCCCATGTGGTGGTGGTTGATGACAACGAAGTAAACCTGCTTGTTGCAGAAAAGTTGCTCGCAACAATGAAAATCCATGCGCATAGCTTTAAAGACCCTTCTGTTGCCCTTGGATTCCTGAAGGTTCAGAAAGTGGACCTCTTGTTTTTGGACGACATCATGCCTGGAATGAATGGAGTGGAACTGCTTGGGCAGGTAAAGGCCTCTGATTCGGTGAATGCCCATACGGCATCGGTTGCACTTACGGCAAATGCCCTTGCAGGAAGCCGTGAAAAATACATGTCGGCAGGATTTGATTCCTATCTGAGCAAGCCTGTATCGCTGAATGCCCTAAAGCTTGTCGTGCATGCATTGCTGCCAGAACATCTGGTGCAGGTGTCGTTGGCATCAGAACCTGTCATGCTGTCGGCTTCTGAGCAGAAAACGGAAAGGCTGATTGACGAAAAAACGGGCATTTCCTATTGTGCAGGCTCAATGGACATATACCGCACAATCATTGAAAAATTCATTGATGTTTCATCTGCTAAAAAGCAGCTCATGCAAGATGCACTGTCCGTGAAAAACTGGAAAGACTTGCTGGTTGAAGTGCATGCATTGAAATCGTCGGCAATGAGCATTGGGGCAAAAAAGCTGTCCGACGATGCAAAAGCAATGGAACTGGTGCTGAAAGAACTGGTGAATGCATTGAATGTAGAAACAAACGTGCATTTTGTGGAAAATAATATTGAAACTCTTTTTTCTTTATACGACACTGTTGTATGTGAGGCGAAAAAAATATAATGTCAGAAATTTATTTTGAAATCACGGCAACTCTGTTTAATCTCATTCTGCTGGTCATGGTTCTTTCTGACCGTTCCCAAAGCAATTTCAGCAGGACATGCTTTAAAATAAACGTGGCAAACATTTTTGCGGCAAATATCATTGAAATTGTTACTGTCATCATTACCGATCTGCCTGTCCCTCCATATACGAAGCTTGTCATGCACAGCATTGATTTTTTGGAAAACACATCGGTTGCATTTCTGTTTGGCCTGTACGTCTGCTCGTATGCAAGCAAGGTTCCTAAAAAAACAGTATTTTGGAGCATCAGTATTACCTGCTTTATCATTGATGTCATGCTGTTTATCGTGAACATTTTCTTTCCTTTTATTATGGGGGTAACGGCTGAAGGGGTGTACTATCATGGATCATACTACATACATGTAGGCTTTTTTGTTCCTGCGTTCTTTCTTTTCATTTCACTAATCATGTATTTCAGCTGCATGAAGCGCATGAACAAGCGCCGTAATATTGCCATTCAGATGACGTTCCTTGTTGTTATTGCAGGTGGCGTGGTGCAGGGTATTTCCGACGGAGACATTTTGGTGTGCCTGCCGTTGGCTTCAGTAGGGATGTACATCATCTATTTTTCAATGGAATCGCCCGACTACCAGCGTCTTTTGCTGACACTGGAAGAACTGAAGCTGTCTCGGGAAAAGGAGATGCTTGCAAACAGTGTCAAAGATTCGTTTTTGGCAAATATGTCGCACGAACTGAGAACTCCGATTCAGGCTGTGCTTGGTTACAGCGATCTTATTCTGAAAGATGAGCCCGACGTAACGCTCCGTCATTATGCAAAATGTGCAAATGAGTCGGGGCAGACGTTGCTTTCAATGGTGGAAAACATTCAGGACTTTACGTCCATTCTGGATGACAAGTTGTCTCTTGAGTGCGAGCCGTACAGCACTGTTGCCCTGCTGGAAGGAATGATTTTGTATGCACAAGAATTGACCCAGCGTAAGGGGCTTAAGCTGTACTTGCACATAGACGAAAAGCTGCCTATACGCTTGATTGGAGACGGCAAGCGTCTGGAGCAGATTATTCGGAACTTGCTGTCGAATGCTGCCAAGTATACGAAGGAGGGCTTTAACGACTTGACTGTTTCGTGGAAGCAAGGTGAAGGCCCTCATGGCATGCTGAAAGTGTCTGTCGCGGACAGTGGCATTGGCATGCGTCCTGCCGATGTCATGCGTGTGGAAGAAGCCTTTACGCGTTTTGATATGAGAAACACCCGCAATATAGAGGGCATCGGCCTCGGCATGACGCTTGTTTCTCGGCTGCTCAAAATGATGAATTCGAGCATTTCCGTGCAAAGTGAAATTGACATGGGAAGCAATTTTTCGTTTGAACTGGAACAGGATGTCGATGACATTACGCCGATAGGCAAAATCGGAAAGGATTCTGGCGGCAGTGAAGAAAGCGAAACGGAAAACTACGAATTGTTGCAGTTCATGCAGGATACTCAGGCTCTTATTGTAGACGACAATGAAATGAACATGGAGCTTATTTCTGAGCTTTTGAAACGTTTCGGATTGAAAACGGTGACGGCATCCAGCGGACACAAGGCGATTGAAATTCTTCGCCATCAAACGTTTGACATTGTATTTATGGATTACATGATGCCTGTACTGACAGGGGGCGAAACCCTTAAGCTGATTCAAAAAGAACATTTGTGTCCTAACACTCCCATTGTCGTTCTTACTGCAAATGCCGTAGAGGGAGTAAAGAACAAGTATTTGGCAGAAGGCTTTAGCGCATACATGACAAAGCCTGTAGAAATGGACAAACTCAAGTCTGTGCTCCAGCGCTTTCTGCCGCACAAGGCTGTCCGCCTTTCAATCGAGATTGTTGACGAACGCCGCTAACTGCACGTCACCTATTTTTCTTTGTGCCGCTTGTCAAGTTCGTTGTAGACATCTTGCCATGTGACTCCTTCTTTGTACATGAGTACGCTGATAAAGTACAGAACGTCCGCTGCTTCCCAGATGACATCTTCCTTTGACTCTGCTTCGGTAAGCTCTTCTGCTTCTTCCATGACCTTTTCACGCACGCGCTTGTCGTTCAGCGTTGCCGTATAGCTGCCCGGCTTTGGATGAGCAAAACGGTCCTTTATTGTGGCATACAAGCGTTCCATGGAGCTTTTTTCATCTGGATCACTGCCAAAGCATGTCCAGCTGCCAGTGTGGCATGTGCCTCCGTGAGGGATTACCGTTGCAAGCACCGTGTCCCTGTCGCAGTCTGCACGCAACTTTACGACTTCCAGATAGTGGCCGCTTGTTTCTCCCTTTGTCCACAATGTGTCGCGCGTACGGCTGTAAAAGGTCAGTTTTCCTGTTTCAAAGGTCTTTTTGAATGCAGATTTCGTGGCATAGCCCATCATCAGCACCTCGCCTGCGGGGCTCTGTGCAATGACTGGCACCATGCCGTATGTCTTTTTCCAGTCGAGGCATTCAATAAAGCTTTCGCTCAGCTTGACTGCTCCCGTGTATAATGCCATGCCAAGCTGTACATCGCAGCCGATGTATTCCAATGCACATATTTCTTCTACAGAGCTTACGCCGCCTGCTGCAACCACGCGACAGTTTACTGCCTGTCGCAGTTCGCGCACCATGTCGATGTTTGTTCCCTGCATGCATCCTTCCTTTTCGACACAGGTGAACAGCAACTCGCTGGCGTATTTTTCAGCTTCCTTTGCACCTTCTATCATGGAAATGTTTGCCGTTTCCGCCCATCCTTTTACGGCAATCATCCCATTGATTGCATCAACGGAAATGATGATTCTCTGTCTGCCGATGGCTTTGCACAGTTCTTCGAGGAATTCTGTGTTTAAAATGGGGTCTCCGTCACCCTTTCTGTCTGTGTTCCAGGCTGCAGATCCAATGATTACTTTTTCTGCACCAAGGGAAATGAGTTCACGGGCTTTTTTTACAGTCCTGATTCCACCGCCTACGCGGATGTTTCCTTTGCGAAGGAGCGATTTGAGCAGCTCCGTGTTTTTTGTATTTCCTTTTTCATCTGTATTGCGCATTGCTGCATCAAGGTCAATGACGGCAACTTCTCCGTATTTGTTGAATTCTGCAATAAGATTGTCTGCATCGTCACGCTGAAGGACTAAATCTTTTCCGTTTTTAAGCTGGACAACATGTCCATCTTTTAAATCTATAGAAGATATTACCATGCCATTCAGTGTATCAAAAAAGTTTTTGCCGTGCAACCTGTCGGAGAAGTAGAGCACGGAAAACAGTTGATTAAGGTCTCGGAGGATAAACTGTGGCACAAACGCAGACCGGTGATGTTACAGCAATCAACAGTAATCAACAGTATGTATGCCATGCCGTCATTGACGGATGAAATGAAGTACGGTGGATTTCGTGAATGTGTGCACTGGATTTTGCGACGAAACGCACTGGATTTTGCGACGAAACGCACTGGATTTTGCAACAAAACGCACTGGATTTTGCAACAAAACGCACTGGATTTTGCGACGAAACGCACTGACCGTAATGATTGTGTGCACTGGATTTTATGAGTCTGGCAGTGAGTCGTGTTTGCAATGTACATTTTCGGCAGTTTTTTAAGCAACATTCAACAAAAATACTTGGAATTCCGCTGTCTGGCATACAAATGGCAGCATGTCGAACTATACATAGAATTTTTTAATGTAAGATTCATAAGACAACTTCATTTTTTTTGTAAAATCTTAATTGCAAATTTTGCAACTTTTGATATCTGTACAAACAAACGCCAGATTTATAACCCCCATGCTAGAACGAATGAGTTCTCATTCCTGTATCTATACCTGCCCATATATCAAATACTAATGCTAATCCTAAACTAGGATAGCATTATAATTATGAAATAGATAAGAATTATTATTTCAATAATAAAAAAAATCACTCCGCGTAAAAATATTTTTTTCAATTCTTTTTCATCTGTATACTTTTTGCTTTTGATAATCTTTTTACCAATTAATATTTGTTTTATTTGATAATAAAAACCATAAACAAAATAAAGTCCTAATAAAATTAATCCAATATATTTCATTCTATCTTAACCTCGGAATTACATTTGCAGGATTTGGTACTTCAACATTAACCGGTACTCCATTTATTTCTGCTGTAGCAGGACTTTTTAAAGCCGCAAAAAACATAAAAGGTCCTTGCTTGACACCTTCTTCTGCTTTAGAAATCATAACTGCACCATCAGCCATAATATATAAACCTGCTTCAACACTTGCACCATAAGATGCTTCACATGCTCCAATACCAATTACTGGTCCACTTATCATTTCTCCGATACCCCAGTTTCTTTGTATTTGAATTTCTTTAGGCGTTAATGGATCTCCCTGTTGCTTATTAATCCATGTTTTAAAAGAGCCATTATCTACGGTTGATTTGTTTTTAAAAATCATATTCTGAGTTGAATAGTGAGTTGTAGCTCTACTAGTATAATCTGCAGCTCTTTTTTTGACTTCTTCAGCCTTACCAAGATTCATATGATTTCTGGCATATATTTTGTCTTTGTCACTTATTGTGTCCGAATTTAATCCCTGTAAATCAGCTGCTGAATAATTTGTTCCATATCGAGTATTACAATCCTGTGCAATTTGACTTAAAGTATCTCCTGATTCAATCGTGTTTGTATTCCAATCAAAAGCTCCTGTCGGGTCAGTGTACCTTACAGGATTATTTCCTGCATAGTGGTACAAATGGCAGTTTGTCGTGTTAAACACTCCTCCCAGGCCTGGAAGCTGAGAATTATCTTTACCTGCCTGTGGAATATACTCACCCAAAGCCGGGTCTGTCGAAAGCCATACAGAAGTCTGAGGATCTAGGTAACGTGCACCATAGTAATAGAGCCCAGTCTCTTCATCGCGTTCCTTGCCGGTGAATTTATAGGGAAGAAGCGCCGTGCTTTCCTGAATCTGTGAGTATTTGTCAACCCAAACTTCACCGTAAGGAGTGTACTCAAGCCTCTGGTACTCGTTCCCATTTTCGTCGGTTATGAGGGAAGCGCTTCCAAGGTGGTCTGAGTGATAGAAATAGATTTTGTTAACTTCTTCCCAAACCCTGATTTCGTTGGCTGAAACAAGTTTTGTTACGATTCTTGTCTCGCCGAGATAAACATTCTTTGCATATTCCCCACCGAGATGCGAGTTTCCGCCGTCCGTGTGCAGGGTCCACATCTTGTTGTAGTAGAGGGTCTCGCTTTGTGCCGTGTACTTGGCCGCCCGCTGTCCGTCCTGGCCGTATACGTAGTTCACAGTGTACTGCGCGTCTCTCGTTGAGACCAGCTGGTTCCGCGAGTTCCAGGTGTATGTTCTGTGATACCTTTTGCTGTTCTTTACGCTTTCCTTTTCCCGGAAAAGCCCCCAGCCGTAGTCGGTCGAGTATACGTTGTCGGCTTCCTCGTTGATTTTGTGCCAGCATTTCCTGTCAACCGCCCTTGCGCGCTTCGCTAACGCTCATTGCTCCCTTCGGTCGCAACTAAAGGCGCTTCACGGCGGGGCAGGATTTGTCTGTACCACCCGCTTTTTTTTCAAAGAACTGGTTGCAAATCTTCTGTTATAATAGAAGAAAGCTATTGGTTGTAAACCAAGATTACTCTTAAACATTCTTGAATTCTTTTGCCTTTTCTTCCAACAAAAGAAAGTCGTTGCACCGCTTGCAAAGCTTTGTTTTGTTTCCGTTGTGAAGTTTATGAGAATACACGATTTGAGCATTTTTCAGAATCTTTTTTGAAAGAACTTTTATAACGCGGTATTCATTTCTGAGAAGATTCCGATAATTCAGATTTTCTATTTTGTTTATATCAAGATAATGCCGTTCGGATTTTGGTACAGGAAACATATTGTTCAGATTCAGAACCGCAAAATTTTTTATTTTAAGAAAATCCACAGTTTCCTGCATTATCTGATGTTTTTCCTTAAAAGAAGACAAAGGAACAAAATAGTCCAGGCCGTTCACACAAAGCACGATACCTATATATTTCCTAGAATTGACCTGATGTTCCTGCTTGTTATGAAACAAATGCTGTGCAAATGGCAGAAGATAATCAATATAGTCAGGATTTATCTCATAGAACTGAATCATGTATTTTTCCTAAAAAAACAGGGGCAATCAATGCCCCTGCTGTTAAAATTCTCATTTGTAAGGCCGAGATACACCTTCTTGTAAAGTTCTCGCTTATAGAGCCGAGATACACTCACTGATTACAATATATGCAGATTCCAGGCAGATGTCAAGGGAGATTTTATCACATTATTTGCGAATTGGTTCATAGTACAAAAATAAAGTATGCTCAGATATTAAACGTTCTTTTATCAAGTTTAATTCATCCTGTATTAATTTATCGTTTAATAATTTGTCACACCCATCATTTAGCTGTTTATGAATTCGGCCATAGTCTATATGGCATAAATAATATACGCATTCACTAATAAGTTTCTTATTATTTACAATGAATGATTCATAATCTTCAAATTCAAAGTAAATCCCTAAATCCAATTTATTCATAAGATAACATGCAAGTTTATAACGAATTTCTGGATCTCTTATAAACTCCTCATCAATAAAGACATTTGGTATTTTAGTCCCTTTGTAATAAATTGGTTGTGGATATGCATATTTAGTTTCTTGGAGGCAAACTTTTGTATAAGCAATTCTTTGTTTTTCAGAATTGCTTATAGTTTTAAAAAATTGCTGAAAATTTGAGATATTATCATCAGCAAAAATAGGACAATATATTAATAAAACTAATAAAACATTTTGTAATTTTTTATTCAATTTTCTGTACCTCGATAATAATATGTTTATTTTCCTTATAATCCAATTTATTACGAATATCACTAATGAATTTTTGATATCCATCACCATTTACATATTCTCCTTGCAAAGAAAAGCATCCCCAAGATGTAACATTATATTCTTTACCGTCCTGACCTGTATAATTTCCACCAACATGTATTTCTATTGTTTTATCATTTACATCCCCTGTATCAGAACGAAATAAATCACCTCTTAAGGCAGGTTTATTGTAATTTCTCAATTCAATAGCATCTCCATAATTTTTTTTCGAAATCATCCCTTTGTAAAAACCGCTTTTACTTTTAGGTTCATACGTTGCAAAATCTTTTGGATTAGAAAGATTCCTATCATCTGCATCAAGTACAGAATGTCGTGTAACTTCATAGTTCACTGTTTTTTTTGTTGCATCATCATAAACAGTCATTCTATAAGTTGGGACTTCTACCATAATATTATTTCCATTAGAGTCTACAGTTCTTAAATATCCTGTACCAACTTTTTTATTGGTAATCGTTATGTGAATGTCTCTTCCGTCAGGATCTGTGTACTTAATCGGATTATTCCCCGCGTAGTGATAGAGATTCATGTTGACCGTATTGAACAAGCCGCCCATACCAGGCAAATTCTGATTATGCTTCTTCGCCTCATCATTTATCGGAGCTTGCGGTACATAATCCCCCAAAGCCGGATCAGTTGACATCCAGCGCGAGTATTTCGGGTCCAGGTAACGTGCCCCATAGTAATAAAAACCAGTTTCCTCATCACGCTCTTTTCCTGTAAACTTATACGGCATGTCTACATAATTCTCGTTCTGGAATTTATCTATCCATTCCTCACCGTAAGGAGTGTACTCTATTCTCTGATACTCATTACCCTTGTAATCCGTTATCAGCTGTGCAGAACCAAGATGGTCTGAGTGATAATAATATGTCTTATGATGCTCCTCGCTGTATGTCTGCTGTCCCTTCCAGCTATTCATTTGCGATACAATTCTTTCTGAGCCTAAATATATATGCTTTGCAGTCTGATCGTTATTGGCATTGCCGTCATGCCATGTCCACATGCGGTTAAAGTACAGGGTTTCTTCATAAATAGTCCATTTATTAGACCTTTGTCCGTCCTCTCCATAAACATAGGATGCATTCTTGTCTCCGACAAAGCTTTCTATAAGCCTGTCGCGTTCATCCCATCTGTACTCTCCAGCAATTGCTGAATCAGGATTCTTGTTTCCGCTTCCGCCTCCAAGTCCCCATCCAAAATCAGAATGCCCACTTGTACCACCATTCTCCCAGTCATCGTCCCAGAAATCGTCATCTGATGCTTCTGCACTACCAGAACTGTTAGATGAAGAGCCTGTATTACCATTCCAATTAACATTTTGGACAGGAATGATATAACCTATAGTTTGCATATCATCGTAACTATGTCATTATTATATAGTTGAATTTGTGTATCTTTTAGAACAATAAACTTTGTATTTTCTGTTTTAAGAACATAACCAAAACCTTCATCCTTAATAATACTGTAATTTTTAAAATTATGTATTATGTCCTCGACAGTACATTTCCCAGCTTCATATAGAATACCATCTATAAATATAGACGAACAAAATATTGCAGTTACTTTATTCTTTGAGAATGCAACTATATATTCAATATCATCTTGAAAAATTTTGAAAGAAGGATAGAATTGACTAGACGAACACATTGTTAATTCTACCGTTTTTATTTCAGAAAGATAATCTGATATGTCGTCACCTATTCTTAGTTTTTTTGCTGATAATTTCATATTTTTTTCGTCCGCATAACAGAATAAACAAGAAAATAAAACTATTATCAAAATTATTTTTTTCATAATTATTTCTCCATAGTGTTTTCAGTACTTTTTCTATAATATTCAATGTCAGCAGATTTATCGTACCAACCGTCATTTACATCAACAACAGTCTGTTCCACATAGACTCCACCTAATCCTTTAGCTAATACAGATTTTGAACCGTCTTCATCTTCTTGTATTTCAACTACAGTAAGAGAATGTTGTACTTCTCCATTTTTTCGATAAATAACAACATCTCCTGGTTCTGGCGTTTGTACTTTTGAATAACCATCACCTTTAAGAATAAAATCAACCTGATCATTATCAATCCAATAATCACCATCTGCAAATGTACATCCATGACAATCTGCGTCATATCCAGGGTTATCAGGAGTTAAATTTTTATAAGCTAATATTTCTGTTCCATCATCACATTTTATAGTACCAATATCCAATGTTTCTATTTGCGATTTTACAGTATCTATTTTCCCAAAAAAAGGAGTAACAAAGGAATGTTTATATCCGGAAGCAAAATTAATTTTTCCATTTTTATCTCGTGAAAGCCTTCCATCAGGGTCTGTATATTTAACCGGATTATTACCAGCATAATGATAAAGATTAAGATTTACGGAATTGTAAGCACCTCCACAGCCGACAGAAGAGCCAGCCATATACTCACCCAATGCAGGGTCTGTACTCATCCAGATAGAGAATTTAGGATCTAGGTAACGTGCCCCATAGTAATAAAAACCAGTTTCCTCATCACGCTCTTTTCCTGTAAACTTATACGGCATGTCTACATAATTCTCGTTCTGGAATTTATCTATCCATTCCTCACCGTAAGGAGTGTACTCTATTCTCTGATACTCATTACCCTTGTAATCCGTTATCAGCTGTGCAGAACCAAGATGGTCTGAGTGATAATAATATGTCTTATGATGCTCCTCGCTGTATGTCTGCTGTCCCTTCCAGCTATTCATTTGCGATACAATTCTTTCTGAGCCTAAATATATATGCTTTGCAGTCTGATCGTTATTGGCATTGCCGTCATGCCATGTCCACATGCGGTTAAAGTACAGGGTTTCTTCATAAATAGTCCATTTATTAGACCTTTGTCCGTCCTCTCCATAAACATAGGATGCATTCTTGTCTCCGACAAAGCTTTCTATAAGCCTGTCGCGTTCATCCCATCTGTACTCTCCAGCAATTGCTGAATCAGGATTCTTGTTTCCGCTTCCGCCTCCAAGTCCCCATCCAAAATCAGAATGCCCACTTGTACCACCATTCTCCCAGTCATCGTCCCAGAAATCGTCATCTGATGCTTCTGCACTACCAGAACTGTTAGATGAAGAGCCTGTATTACCATTCCAAGAACTTGAAGATTCTGAATTTTCATTCCAGTCATCCCAAAAATCATCATCATTGTTTCCAGTACCTGAATCAGGATTGCCCGGAATTAAACCGCCAGTACCACCGTTCTCCCAGTCATCATCCCAGAAATCATCGTCAGAACCTGAAGCCCCCTGTTCTCCGACATTACCTGACTGACCACTTCCGTTACCAGGAATAAGTCCGCCTGTACCGCCGTTCTCCCAGTCATCATCCCAAAAATCATCATCTGAAGAAGGGTCAGAGGGAGTTTCGCCACTATTAGAACTATCGTAATCAGGTATCGGTCCCTTGTGCATCATTGTTATGTTGCCGTTCAGATCATACTTGTAATATATGTCACTAACGTGGTCAAGCCTATGGGCAAATCCCTGTGCATAGGAATAATTAAGAGTATAGTTAAGATCATCTCCTGTCACATGCTTCTTGTAATCTGCTTTTTCCTTACTGAGTTTACAAGTCATGTTGCCAAGTACATCAAATTCAAAATTCTGATCATAAGCCGTCTTTACATCAGGAAGTCCACCCGGATAAGGATCATAGTATGTGTCACCGTGTGCAGACATAAGTTGATAAAGTGAGTCATAAGTATAATTCTGACTTGTTGAGTAGCGAAGTCCGTTCATGCAGTCATTGCTGTACCCTAAAACATTACCTACCGCATCAAACGAATACTGTATATTCTGGTATTGATGACCATCCATACCAGTTTCTATGGAAGAAAGCCATCTCCTGTTCTCGTCATAAGAGTAATCTGTCTTTACTCCGTTACCGTACTTTATATAGATCCTCTGCCCGAACTCATCATAACCTATATCAACGACAAACAGATAGTCATGAGTATAATGATGACCAGTTACGCTCTTTACCTGTCCGCCAGCATCATAGCCATAATCTACGGTTTCACCGTCTGGATATGTTACAGTTTCCATCTGTCCCAGATAGTTGGACTGGTAGCCCATCGTTGCAGTCATTTTCTCGCCCGTAGTTCCATTCTTCACAGAAAGGGTTCTTGTCTCTTCTGTCGTCTCACCGAGTTTTCCGTACTTATATGTAATAGTACCACTGGCATCGGTCATCTGGGTAATCTTCCCTGCAGCATTATCAGAAGCTCCAGAAGTACCATAGGTATAAACAGTATCTGTTATTTCAGGATAATCAACCTTTATAAGTCGGCTAAGTCCGTCATAGGAATACGCTATGAACTGGCCGTGACTCCTCATATTAGGGCTGTTTTCTTCTATGAGCCTGTAGGCATCATAAGTATATTCCCTACGTCCTCCGTCCACACTGGAAAGAGTAAGCTTGCGTCCAAGCATGTCGTAGGTTGCCTTTATGTCGTTACCCTTTACGTCAGTTGCCTTGAGCATTTCGCCAATGGCATTGTATGTGTATGTAGCGCTCGTAAGGCTGTTTTCACTGGAGTCAAGACGCTCTACGAAGATTATGTTTCCGGCAGGATCTGTCTGCTGCAGGCTCTTGTTGCCAAGGGGGTCAGTGGTCTTTGTATAAGGCTCTCCAGAAGCCGTAACGTCATATTCCACCGTCTGGACGCTGCCGTCAGGAAGCTCTGTCCTGATCATGCGGTCAAGGCTGTCGTACTCCGTAAGCGTAGGACGAATTGTTGAAGCCGTAAATATTCCAGAATCCAGTGCAAGGGCAGAAAGTCCTCCCTCAATAAAGTACGGCTGCCCCTGTGAAGCAACACGTCCCAT